>Ga0228701_1001408_pt1 | contig 16430 bp, 16 predicted proteins | sample McNCre117_Aug_MG_2_FD_178017 | JGI IMG/M metagenome (GOLD analysis project Ga0228701, IMG submission 178017) | Freshwater microbial communities from McNutts Creek, Athens, Georgia, United States - 11-17_Aug_MG | ecosystem: Environmental > Aquatic > Freshwater > Creek | place: USA: Georgia...
CCATCCTTGCTGAAAAGCAAGCCGCCAAGTAAGGAGTGACCATGACGGAAGCTAAAACATCCCTCAAGCGCACCTTGATTGGCAAGGTGGTCAGCGACAAGCGCGCCAAGACCGTGACCGTGCTGGTCGAGCGTCGTGTGAAACACGCCCTCTACGGCAAGATCGTGGCCAAGTCGAGCAAATACCATGCGCACGACGAAAAAGGTGAATTTCACCTGGGCGACGTGATCGAAATCACTGAAAGCAAGCCGATTTCGAAAACCAAAAACTGGGTGGCTACCCGCCTGGTTGAAAAGGCTGCTGCCGTTTAAGCCCAAAAGCTGCAAGGCAAGCAAACCTTCAAAAAACGACCCACAATAGTGGGTCGTTTTTTTTTACCCGGCCACCTGGCCAAATCACCCAAAGGAATGCACATGATCAAAGTCGGAGACACCCTGCCCGCAGCCACCCTGATGGAATACATGGAAGTGGAAGGCAACGGTTGCAGCATCGGCCCCAATCCGGTCGATGTGGTCAAAGCCAGTGCCGGCAAGACCATCGCCTTGTTTGCCCTGCCCGGAGCATTCACGCCCACCTGTTCTGCCAAGCATGTTCCTGGTTACATCGACAACCACGATGCGCTGAAGGCTGCAGGTGTGGATGAAATCTGGTGTGTCAGCGTGAACGATGCGTTTGTCATGGGGGCATGGGCCCGTGACCAGAAAACAGGCAGCAAGGTTCGCATGCTGGGCGATGGCGATGCCACATTCACCAAAGCGACCGGTTTGACACTGGACCTGACAGGCAAAGGCTTGGGCTTGCGCAGCAACCGTTATTCCATGCTGGTCAAAGATGGCAAAGTGGTCAGCCTCAACATTGAAGGACCTGGCAAGTTTGAAGTGAGCGATGCCGCGACCTTGTTGGCACAGGCCAAAAGCTGAAGCTTGATGAGAGTCCAACCCCACAATGGTCCCCCAAGGCCCTTGTGGGTCATTTAAACAGGCCTGACGGTTAGGCTCAGTCGAGGTCCACCTTGAGGTAGTGCGCGCCTGCGTAGGGGTTGTGGTAATAAGGTGGAATCTCTGCAAAACCCAAGTCTTCATACAAGGCGCGGGCCGATTCCATGTCATCCAACGTGTCGAGCAGCACACAACCATAATCAGCCAGACGTGCGGCGTCGAGAATGGCCTCGGTCAGTTGTCGTCCCAGACCCAGGCCGCGAAACGCCGGGCGCACATACAGCCGTTTCATTTCAGCAGCATTCGGATAATCCGATGTATCGAGGGGACGCAGGGCGCAGCAGCCTGCGATTTGACCGTCCACTTCGGCCAGCATCAAGGCACCCCGAGGCGCATCGTAGTCGCCGGGCAGTGCTGCCAATTCTTCTTCAAAACCCTGAAAGCACAGATCAACATCCAGTGAGTGTGCGTATTCGAGAAAGATGTCCCGAACCTGAGACCAATGTTCAGGAGTGCAGGGACTCAGCAGGGCAATACGTGGCGTGGTCAAGGTGACAAAAAGCAAGTAGATGACGACACAGTGTAGCGGCAGCAGGGTGCTGGTCGATTCAGCTTCCTTGGGACACCAGCCATGCGACCGCCGCAGCGCAGCACAACACCAAGACCAATGCCCAAATGCGCGAAGCGAAATCGTCGCGCGATGCCGGAAGTGACCCGTTCAGTGTTTTGTCGCCGTGCAGCATGGCAGGCAGCAGCGCATGCGACTTGAAGCGGTACCAGACAATGGCTGCCAAATGGGTCAGCACCAGTGCAATGAGGATCAGCTTGCCTAAGTGCTTGTGCCAGTGGGTGGCCAGACTCACCCAGGTGCCCGGCACCAGGGATGTCAAAGGCCCTGCATTGGCAATTTCGTCGTCGCTGACCAGACCGGTGGCCACTTGCAGGGACAACAAAGCGAGCAGGGCCAGCACGGACCAGGACCCCATCGGGTTGTGCCCGGCCAGGTACCCGGGATCAGAATGGCCACGCCAATAGGCCATCAGATGGCGAGGGTGCAGCGGCAATTGGACCCAACGAGACCAATATCCCCCCACAAAGCCCCAAACCAGTCGAAACGCCAGCAGGCTGAACACTGCATAGCCGAGTCTGAAATGCCAGACCATGGCGTTGCCACCCAATTGGCCAGTGATGACCAGTCCCACAACGCTGGTGGCCAAAAACCAGTGGAAAAGGCGGGTGGGTAAATCCCAAATGCGCACAGTGATCATCCGAGGGTTCCTTGGGGCATGAATTGGCAAATTATGCGAGACTGGCAGCCCAACAAGAACACGCTTGGTTTTCATTCACACCATCGACACAGGAGACCCCATGAAACGCACCATCAGTCTGATCGCCAGTTTGGCTGCTTTGACCTTGGCGTTGCCCGCGCATGCGCAATTTGCCAAGCCTGAAGATGCCATCAAATACCGCAAGGCCAGTTTGACCGTGATGGCCAACCATTTTGGTCGCATCGGGGCGATGGCCTCGGGCAAAGCACCTTATGACGCCAAGGCGGCGGCAGAAAATGCCGACCTCGTGGCCGCATTGGGCAAGTTGCCGTGGTCCGCATTTGGCGAAGGCACTGACAAAGGTGAAACCCGAGCCAAACCCGAAATCTGGAAAGAGTCTGCCAAATTCAAGGATGCTTCAGACAAGATGCAGACTGAACTGGGCAAATTGCAAGTGGCTGCCAAAGCCGGCAATGTCGACGCCCTGAAAGCCGCTTTTGGCCCGGCAGCCGCCAGCTGCAAGGCCTGTCATGACAACTTTCGCAAAGACTGAGAGCCGCACCAGGCGTTCAGCGCCTGGTGGCTTTCAGGATTCAGCGAGCAGCTTTTCAATCAGCTGATGCAACTCGGCGAAATTGGGGGCTCCCACATAGCGTTTGACGATTTCGCCGCGTTTGTTCACCAGAAAGGTGGTGGGCGTGAGCTGGATATCTCCCCAGGCACGGGCAGCGGCGCCAGTGTTGTCGATGGCGACCTTGAAGGGCAGTTGCCGGGTCTGGGCAAAATTCACCACATAGCTGGGAGGGTCGTAACTCATGGCGACCGCCAAGGTGTCGTAGCCCCGGTCTTTGTAGGTGTTGAAGGTGGATTTGATCTCGGGCATCTCGGCCACGCAGGTGGTGCAGCTGGTGGCCCAGAAGTTGACCAGGGTCACCTTGCCTTGCAGTTGTGCGCTGGTCAGGGTGGAGCCATCCAGCAAAACGAACGAGGAAGCCGGAGCGCGGTCTGCACCGCAACCCAGCAGGCCCAAGGTTGCAGCCACGAGCAGGGCGATCAAAGTCTTGCGTTTCATGGCGTGATTGTAAAAGCCGACTAAACGCCGCGCGGTTCAAGCCCATCCCAGCAGTCACAGTCGTCACTTGCACCGTTGCTATCAGATCACACCTTGCTTGTGCAAAGCAGATAGTTGGTCTTCGGTCCAGCCCAGCACTTGTGACAGCACTTGGGCCGTGTGCTGACCCAGCGTGGGTGGTGGCAAGTCCTGTCGCACCGGGGTGGCGCTGAGCTTGATCGGGCTGGCCACCAGCTGCAAGTCGGCTTGCACCGGATGCTGCCAGGTGTTCACCATGGCCCGGGCCTGCACTTGGGGGTCTTGAAAGACTTCACTCAAAGTGTTGATCGCCCCGCAAGGCACCTTGGCCGCTTCGAGCGCACCCAGCCAATCGGCTTTGGTGCGGGTGAGCATCATGTTTTCCAGCAACGGTACCAATTCGGCGCGGTGGCGCACCCGGTCAGCGTTCAGGGCATAACGTGGGTCCTGCGCCAACTCGGGGTGACCTGCCACAGCACAAAACCGGGCAAATTGCCCGTCATTGCCCACCGCCAGGATCAGGTGATCACGCACCCCTGCTGAACTGCCTTCGGGCGCTTTCACTTCAAACACCTGATAAGGCACGATGTTCTGGTGGGCATTGCCCGCCCGCCCGGGCACTTTGTCGCTGACCAGGTAGTTGGCCCCCAGGTTCGCCAGCATGGCCACCTGGGTGTCGAGCAGTGCCATGTCCACATGCTGGCCCTGTCCGGTGCGTTCGGCATGGCGCAGTGCCGCCAGGATGGCCACGGTGGCGTACATGCCGGTGAACAGATCGGCCACTGCCACGCCCACTTTTTGCGGGCCACCGCCCAGATCGTCGCGCTCGCCAGTCACGCTCATCAGCCCACCCATGCCCTGCACTGCGTAGTCATAGCCGGCGCGCTCACGGTATGGGCCGGTTTGGCCAAAACCAGTCACGCTGCAATAAACCAGCTTGGGATTGATGGCACGCAGGCTGGCGTCATCCAGGCCATAGCGGGCCATGTCCCCCACCTTGAAGTTTTCGACAAACACATCGCAATGGCGCACCAGTTCACGGATCAGGGCCTGACCTTCAGGTTGGGCGATGTCACAGGTAACCGAGCGTTTGTTGCGGTTGGCGCCCAGGTAATAAGCGGCTTCGGCGGTGTCATGCCCTTGCGCATCTTTCAGAAAAGGCGGTCCCCAGCCACGGGTGTCGTCGCCGCTGACGGGGCGCTCGATCTTGATGACGTCGGCCCCCAAATCGGCCAGGGTCTGGGTACACCAGGGGCCTGCCAAAACGCGGGAGAGGTCCAGAACACGGATGCCGTCGAGTGAATTCATGCAGCCATTGTGCTGAAAAGCAGCCCACGGCGCTGATCAGGATAATCACCCCATGCGAACACCCTTCTTGGCCCTGATGGCCTGTCTGACTGTGAGCCTGTTGCTGAGCGCGTGCAGTCCTGATCACAACTGGCGCGAAGTGGGCTTCGAGGGCATGACCCTCAAAGCCCAATTGCCATGTCACCCCGACCGCACCACCCGGTCGGTCCCAATGGGCGCTGCCATGGTGGACATGCAGGTGGCGGGCTGCGAAAGCGGCACCGCCATGCTGGCCGTCATGACCACGGCCTTGCCGGTGGGCGCCGATGCCAACGCCATGCTGGCGGGCTGGCAACAAGCCACGCTGAACCATGTCCGCGTGGACATGCCGCTGCCCGCAGGTCAATCGCAGGCCTGGCCGCGTGCGGGCTTTTTGCCTCTGGCCTCCTCGGTGCGGGTGCAGACCCAGGGCCAGCGCGCTGATGGCCAGGCGGTGACTGTGGATGCCGTCTGGGCCGCCTTGGCCGAGGGCGAGCGTGTTCGGCTGGTGCATGCCGTGGTGTACGACCGCCAACGTGACCCTGACCTGGTCAGCACCTTGCAAGACAGTCTGCGCCCATGAGCACCGCACATTTGCCCTCCGCCCACCCTGACCATTTGCCGCGCCGCCGTGCGGTGGTGGTGTTTCTGGCTTTTGCGCTGGCGTATTTCTTTTCGGCGCTGGTGCGGGCCATCACGGCCACGCTGTCGCCCACCCTGACGGCCGAATTCAGCCTGAGCGCACAAGATCTGGGTTTGCTGGCCGGGGGCTACTTTCTCGGGTTTTCGCTCACACAGTTGCCTTTGGGCCGTTGGCTGGATCGGCATGGCCCCAAAAAAGTGATCCTGGCGTTCTTGTCAATGGCTGTGCTGGGTTGCCTGGCGTTTGCCAAGGCGGACAGTTTTCTGGGACTGTTGGCGGCCCGTGTGCTGTGCGGCATGGGCGTGAGCGCTTGTCTGATGGCACCGCTGACTGGGTATCGCCGCTGGTTTGACGCCAGCACACAGCTGCGCACCAACTCGTGGATGCTGATGACGGGCTCTTTGGGCATGCTGGCAGCCACCTTGCCGGTGCAGTGGCTCATGCCCATCTGGGGCTGGCGGTCGCTGTTTGTTGTGCTTGGCGTGCTGATTGCCCTGGCCATGCTGCTGATCACTTTGCTGGTGCCCCGCTGGTCTGTCGGCTTGCCCGTCATGGCACAGACGGCCACTTTGCCCGATGACGATGGCAGTTACCGCTTGATCTGGCGCAGCCCTTATTTTTGGCGCATGACGCCGATCGGCTTTTTCAGTTATGGCGGCATGGTGGCCATACAGACCCTGTGGGCCGGGCCGTGGATGACGCAGGTGGCGGGCTGGACCGCGGCCGAGGCGGCCACGGGTCTGTTTGGCATCAACTTCAGCATGCTGGTGGCGTTTTGGCTCTGGGGGCTGGTCACGCCACGGTTGGCACGCAGGGGCATTGCGGTGGAGCGGCTCATCGCATGGGGCCTGCCGTTGACCTTTGTGGCGTTGGTGTGGCTGGTGGTGTCCGGGCCCACACTGGGGGATAGCGCGGCGGCGGTGATCGCGGTGTTTTGCGTGTGCAGCACCTTTGTGGCGCTGGCCCAGCCGGCCGTGGGCATGGCATTCCCTGCCCATTTGGCCGGGCGGGCCTTGTCGGCTTACAACCTGGTCATTTTTGCCGGGATTTTTGTGGTGCAGTGGGGCGTGGGTCTGGTCGTGGACTTTGCACGCCGCTTCGGGCTGGACACGCCCGCCGCCTACCAGGCTGCGCTGGCTGCTTTTGCCGTGTGTTCGGTGTTGTCCTGGCTCTACTTTGTGCTGAAACGGGCCGATCCGACCCGATAATGGGGGCCTCATGATCGGCATCCTCATCATCGCCCACACCCCATTGGCCAGCGCCTTGCGCGAATGTGCCCTGCACGTTTTTCCCGACTGCGCTTCGGGGGTTTCGGCAATCGATGTGCTGGCGCACGACGCACCCGAAACCACTTTGGCCGATGCGCGTCGGGCCATCTCCGAGCTGGGCACCGACGAGGTGCTCTTGCTCAGCGATGTGTTTGGCGCCACGCCTTGCAATGTGGCCCAGCAACTCAATGACGGGGTGCACACCCGTCTGGTGGCCGGTGCCAACTTGCCCATGCTGCTGCGCAGCGTGTGTTATCGACATGAAAGCCTGGAAGCGTTGGTGACCCGCGCTCAGGCTGGCGGCACCCAGGGCGTCATGGCCGTGGGTGGCACCGCCCCCCAGAACCAGACAGGAAAGAGACATGCCCCAAACCACCACGACCATCAGCAATAAGCTGGGCTTGCATGCCCGCGCTTCCGCCAAGCTCACCAAGCTGGCAGGCAGTTTCCCGTGCGAGGTCTGGCTCAGCAAGGGCGAGCGCCGCATCAACGCCAAAAGCATCATGGGCGTCATGATGCTGGCCGCGGGTCTGGGCAGCGAAGTGGTGCTGGAGACAGTGGGCGAGCGCGAAGATGAAGCGATGCAGGCTTTGCTGGCGCTGATGGCCGACAAGTTCGGCGAAGGCGAGTGAGCGTGAGGGGGCCCGCGCACGCACACAACGCGAAGGTGACCGCATGACATTCAGCATCCATGGTTTGGCGGTGGCCCGGGGCATTGCCATCGGGCGAGCCGTGCTGGTGGCGTCCAGCCGGGTCGATGTGGCCCACTATTTCATCCAGCCCGATCAGGTGGACGCAGAGATTGCCCGCTTGCGCACCGCCCGCAACGCGGTGGTGGACGAATTGCAGCGCCTGCAAAAAGACATGCCCAAAGATGCACCACACGAGTTGGCCGCCTTGCTCGATGTGCACCTGATGCTGCTGCAAGACGAAGAACTCACATCCGGCGTGCGGCAATGGATCGAAGAGCGCCTCTACAACGCCGAATGGGCCCTGACCAGTCAGTTGGAAATCATCGCTCGTCAATTCGACGAGATGGAAGACCCCTACTTGCGCGAACGCAAGGCCGACATGGAGCAAGTGGCCGAGCGGGTGCTGCACTGCCTCAAAGGCACCGGCTCGTTGGTCACGCAGGCCCGCAGACCCGCCCGCCCGCAGCAAGAGCTGCAATTGGGCGACACCATGGATGTGCCGCTGGTGCTGGTGGCGCACGACCTGTCGCCCGCCGACATGCTGCAATTCAAGCAAAGCGTGTTCGCTGGCTTTGTCACCGACGTGGGCGGCAAGACCTCGCACACCGCCATTGTTGCCCGCAGCATGGACATCCCGGCCGTGGTCGGTGCCCGCACCGCCAGCCAGCTGATCAAGCAGGACGACTGGGTCATCATCGACGGTGACGCTGGTGTGGTCATCGTGGACCCGTCCCCCATCATCCTGGCCGATTACGGTTTCAAGCAGCGCCAGGGCGATCTGGAGCGTGAGCGGCTGGCCCGCCTGCGCCACACCCCGGCGGTCACGCTCGATGGCCAAAAAATTGAACTGCTGGCCAACATTGAAATGCCGGAAGACACCGAGGCCGCGATCACCGCAGGGGCGGTCGGTGTAGGGCTGTTTCGCAGTGAATTCCTGTTCATGGGGCGGCAAGGCAATTTGCCCGGAGAAGACGAGCAGTACGCGGCTTACCGCCGTGCTGTCGATGGCATGAACGGTTTGCCCGTGACCATTCGCACCGTGGATGTGGGGGCCGACAAGCCGCTCGACGAAGCCCGCCACGACGCGGCCCACCTGAACCCTGCGCTGGGCCTGCGGGCCATCCGTTGGAGTCTGGCAGACCCGTCGATGTTTCTCACGCAGTTGCGGGCCATCTTGCGCGCTGCAGCGCACGGCAAAGTCAACTTGCTGATTCCCATGCTGGCGCATGGCAGCGAGATTCGCCAGACCCTGGCACTGATCGAGCAAGCCCGACAAGACCTGGATCGCCGGGGTGTGGCCCATGGCCCAGTACGGTTGGGGGCGATGATCGAAATTCCGGCGGCAGCCCTGTCGCTGCGCTTGTTCCTCAAGCACTTTGATTTCCTGTCCATCGGCACCAACGACCTGATCCAGTACACCTTGGCCATCGACCGGGCCGATGAATCGGTGGCGCACCTGTATGACCCGTTGCACCCGGCCGTGCTCAAGTTGGTGGCCGACACCATTGCCGAGTGCCGCGCACAGGGCAAAGGCGTGTCGGTCTGCGGTGAGATGGCTGGCGATGTGACCATGACCCGCCTGCTGCTGGGTTTGGGTCTGCGCAGTTTTTCGATGCACCCCTCGCAGGTGTTGACCGTCAAACAACAGGTGTTGCGGTCAGACACCGCCAAGCTCACCTTGTGGGCTGAGCAGGTGCTGGCTTCGGACGATCCCGCCAGCCTGATGCTGCGCTGAGGGCGCTCGCCGGCGCAACACCTTGTGCTGTCCTTTGTCTCGGTCTGATTGGGTGTCATATGAGGCCTAAAATACACTTATAAAAAGACGTCCCTCCTGGCCTATGGCCTAGTGACTGCAAGAAAGAAAACCGTCGGCCAAAGGCCGAACTGCACAGTCTTCGGGCATGCAAGCCAGAATGCTGGCAAGCCGTGCAGCCTGTTCATTCAGCCCCTGCTGTGGCTCAAGCGCAGGCCTTGTACACCGGACCGAATGGGATCAGGGCGAGCAGCAAGTCGATGCTTTGCTGGCCATGCCGGGTTAGCTTTCCACGCATGAAGTGGCGGCGCTCAACCTCAAGGCCACGCTGGCCGCCCGCCCGCACCGGCTGGAGCTCGCGGTGACGCTGTACCAGGCCATCCTGACGCGCCAGCCCGCGCATGTGGATACTTTGTCCAATCTGGGCCTGACGCTCCTGGTCTATGCCAACCACGCGCTGGCCTAAGAACTCATGCAGGACTTCCGGCCCACCTTTGCCGCCTGTCACACGGGGGACCTGTGGAGCGAAACCCGATTGGAGGCCCAGATCCGCAGCGATGAGATCGACATCCTGGTGGATTTGTCGGGCCGCATGGCGTGCAACCGCCTGCCGGTGTTTGCGGTCAACCCCGCGCCGCTGCAGGTCAGCTGGCTGGGTTATTTCGCTACCGCGGGTCTGCCGCAAATGGACGCCATCCTGGCCGATCAGGTGTGCGTACCCGCAGACGAAGCGTCGATGTATGTGGAGCACGTGGTGCGCCTGCCGCACACCCGTTTGTGCATGAGCCCGCCCGGGGTGACCGAGGCGCCCGCAGCGCCGCCCATGCTGACTAACGGCTTCATCACCTTTGGTTGTTTTCAGACGCTGCCCAAGATCAATGCGGGCGTGCCCACCCTCACGCTGGCGCTGCCCGGCATGCTGGGGCGGCAAGGCCAGTTCATGCTGGAAAACGTGGGCCTGCGCGATTGGGTGACGCACAGCGAAGTCGGCTATGTGCAGCAGGCCGTGGCCTGGGGGCAGGACGGGAAAGAGGTGTGTGAGAAGCTGCAGGGCCTTCGCGGCACGCTGCGCTCACAAGCAGCGCAATCTCCGCTGTTCGACAGCGCACGATTTGCCCGTGACTGGTGGGCGACCCTGCAAGGCATCTGGCGTGCCAGCATGAAAAGCTTGGCCGCTTGAACCAGCGCCACGCCTTTTCTTGAATCGCTTATTGCAGCACCACCTGGCAGCACAACACATAGCCCTTCTTGTGCAAAGCTTTGATGCTCGGTTGTAGGGCACCGACGGCACTCAATTTTTTGCGCAAGCGCGCGATGCGCATCTCCAGCATGGCAGCTGACGGTTGGGTGTCATTTTCAGTGCTGATGATTTCGCCAATTTGCCAGCGCTCCAGGCTCTGTCCTGGAGCGCGAATCAGCGCGCTGAGTATCAATCCGTCACTCGCGGTCAATTCGGCGCTGCCATTGGTTCCATACAAACGCATGTGTGCAAGGTCAAGACGCAGTGTGTTGTCATGTTGAAACTGAAATTGCGTACGCAGACGTTTCCCCAAAGCAGTCACCCCCGCCAACAACTCCTGCGGGTGAACGGGTTTGACCAGATACAGATCGGCACCGCTTGCGTAGCCCAGGACTTTGTCGCCAATTTGTGCGCGCGCGGTGGCGATCACGATACCCACATTCGGATGCGAAGCACGCAGGCGACGAGTGAGGCTCAGACCATCTTCATCGGGCAGGTTGAGATCGATCACATAAACGTCAGGAACAAAGCCACCGGCCAGGTTGTCAATGTCCTCGGCCATGGGTACACCACGAACGTAATGCCCCTGGATTTGCAAATAGGCCAGCGTGGCTTCGCGCAACTCGTCGTTGTCTTCAACCACCAAAATTTTGAGTGCATAGTTTTGCATGGGCGGTATCTTGAAAGCGTCAGTCATCAGTTTTAATGATTTTGATGACGTAGCCACTTGATTGCCAACCATAGCTAACGAACATCAGGTTTGCTTGGTACCCAGACGGTGAACACGGCTTGCCCGTTCTGAGCTTCGTAATGGATGCTGCCCTGAAGCAACGCCAACAAACCCCTCACCAAAAACAAACCCAGGCCTGAGCCTGACAGCCGTCGCGCGTGAGGGCTGCGGTAATACTTTTCAAACAAGCGCTGAGCTTCAGGCAAACCTGCCTGCCCGGCCTGATTTCGCACGCGCAAAAGCCAGCCCGAGCGCCCGTTCTGAATCGCGTGCGCCAAACTCACCTGGATGCGACTGTTCGCTGCGCTGTATTTGCAAGCGTTGTCCAGCAAATTGCCCAGCACGATGGACAACATTTGAGGATCGGTCTGCATCAGATCTGCGGACTGGGGTGCAGCCAAGTCGACCCGCTCTGGTGCGCGGCAAGCGGCGATGCTTCTGAGCGTGAGCGCGAGTGGATCGATGCTTTGCCACACGGCTTGCAGGCCTTGGTCGGCCAATTGCCCGGTATGCACACACAACTCGATGACCTGATTCATATCGGTGATGGCGCGCTCCATAGCTTCTCGTTTGAGCTGACCAGCATCCATCCACATGCGCAGGGTGGCCAAAGGGGTTTTCATTTCATGGGCCAGCATGGCAAAAAGCTGGCTTTGCTCTTCACGGTGGCGGTGCTCGGCATCGGCTCTTTGCTGGCTGCGCTGCAGGTCGAGGGTGGTTTGCTGCTGCTCTTTTTGTATGGCACGCGCGCGGATCTGGAGCATGACGAACATGACGATGCCATCCAGCACCGTTTGTGACAGGGCCGAAAAAACCAGCCATGAATGGGCCTCAATCCAACCCAGGTGGACGAGCGGCGGCAGGCTACTCACAACGCCTAGGACGAGCAAGTAGGCCAATAAGAACTTCAAAGGAATAGGCTGATCTGCTTGTTGACTGGTCAGTGCTGTGAGCCAAACCAACAAGTAAGCCACCACAACACTGGTGTTAGCGATGATGAGCAACTCTCGGGTCAGACCCAGCCATTGCATCAACGGCAGGCCTGCGAGCAAGATCGCAAGAATTCGACAGGTCAGCAGGCCCATGCGCCTGGGTCGGTAACTCGCCACCAAAGTGGTCATGAACCATGCGCCGGCGCTGATGAAACACAGAAGGCTGGTGGTGGCGAGCATGTTGAGCACCCCCTCGGGCAGCCAGGGGCCAACCACGATGCGGGCAAAGCCCATGATGAAAAACAACCAGAGGATGGTTGCCAGTTCTTTCAAGGCAAAGGCCCCGATCACCCGATCGCCCGACGTCCACCAATGCACCACGGCCCACAGCGCAAAAATGACCGCAGTCACGATGATGAATCCGATGCTCCATTCCTGAAATTGGTTTTGCTTTTGTGCTTGTCTGTAGGGCAGCACTTGTGCATGAAATGTTCGGGAACTGATACTGCTGAGTTGCAGGTAAATGTCGCGCTCCTGGCTCAGCGCTGGAATCTGAAACGTGAAATTGATGGATTCCAGGTTCTCGTCATTGGGAGGTAACGCGTCGCCTGAGCGTTGCACCGAACCCGCAGCAGGGTCGTACAGGGTCACATAGTCCAGGTAGGCAGGCTTGACCAGAACGCTCCAGGGCGTGTGGATGCCTGGATCGGCTGCACGCAAATGCATGCGCACCCAGATGGTCTCCGGCCCAAAGCCCCAGGTCTTCCAACCTTGCATCGTTTGCCAGTCCTTTGTCGCTTCGATGTCCGCCAGGGTGGCCTGGCCCGTCTTGTCCATGTGCCAGGACTGTGCCCGGACAAGACTGGGGGCTGAGGCATCGACCGGCCCATGGCAGCCCGTCAGCACGGACATGGCGGCCACGGTGATCGCCATGTACCAACGGAGTTTCAAAAAATAAAAAGACATAAGCAGAGCATGAACAGTGGGATGGCGCGCAATGCTTGCACAGTTTCCCTCGTTCCAAGGCAAGCATTTTTAATTTGTCGGCTTTTATTGTTTTTGTTGTTTATTTGTTTGTATTAGGTGATTTGTTGGTAATTGTTGGTTTTGTAACGAATCGGTTTGGAGAATCTACCTCAATTTCAATGAGCCGCAATGTTTGTGGCAACAAACCCTAGGATTGATATGAACCGCATTCACCGCAAAATTTGGAGCAAGAGACTGGGTGCCTACGTGGTCGTCGCCGAGACGGCCCGCAGTACGGGCAAGTCTTCTGGTGTGACCGGCGCGCTGCTCGGCGCGGTGCTGCTGGGCGCTTCTGGCCTGGCGTTGGCCACCAGCGTGCCGGGCAATGCTTTGCCCACAGGTGGGCAGGTTGTGGCCGGTCAGGCCGGCATCAGCCAGTCGGGCAACGCGCTCACCGTCACGCAAGGCAGCAGCAAGGCAGCCATCAACTGGCAGAGCTTCTCGGTGGGCTCGGACGCCAGGGTCAACTTTGTGCAGCCTTCCGCACAGTCGGTCGTGCTCAACCAGGTGCTGGGCGCAGATGTCTCGGTGATCCAGGGTTCGATCACGGCCAACGGCCAGGTGTTCATGGTCAACCCCAACGGCGTGCTGTTCACTCCCACGGCGCAGGTCAACGTGGGTGCTCTGGTGGCCTCCACACAAAACATCAGCACCGCTGACTTCATGGCGGGCAATTACAAATTCTCGGGCAACAGCACTGCATCGGTTGAAAACCAGGGGCGAATCACCACCGCCAACGGCGGTGCTGTGGCCTTGATCGCCGCACGCGTGGTCAACTCCGGACAGATCACGGCCAACGCTGGCCAGGTGGCATTGGCTGCGGCCAACACCGTGACCTTGGATTTGGGTGGCCCTGTGCTGTTGCGCGTGAGCGAAGGCGCACTGAATGCCATCATTGAGCAAAACGGCGGCATCCGTGCCGATGGCGGCACCATTTACCTGACCGCCCAGGCTGCGGGCAATCTGGCCGCTTCGGTCATCAACCACACGGGCGTGACGCAGGCGCAGACGCTGGCGGATGTGACGGGCAACATCAAGCTGTCGGCGGACATCGTCAGCCACACAGGCCAGCTTGACGCCAGCAGTGATGCAGGCCGCGGTGGCCACATCGTGGTCGAAGCCGGTACCTTGATTGATGCGGGCACCACCACCGTCAACGGTGTGCAGGGTGGTGGTGGCATCGCCCAAACCGCCGACAGCCTGCTACAAACCACGGCCGCACGATTGAATGCCAACAGCCGCGATGGCCAGGGCGGCAGCATCAGTTTGCTGGGTGGGTCCGCAGCCGGTGGCCGTGCCTGGTTGTCTGGTCATGTCAGCACCACCGGTGTTCAGGGCGGTGATATCTCGGCCAGTGCCAACGAAGTGGTGGCCACAGGCTTTCAGGCCGACAGCAGCGGCACCGAGCAAGCTGGCCGCATTCGCCTGGGCGGTGGATGGCAGGGCCAGGACGCCACGCTGGCCAACGCGCAGACCACCCGCGTGAGCAGCGATGTGCAACTCAACAACCAAGGTGCTGGCGGCACCGTGGTGGTTTGGTCCGACGAGAAGACCCGCTTTGCCGGCCGCATCGACGCGCCGCACAGCGCCGCCGAGGTCTCTGGCAAGGGTGATCTCGCCTTTGGCGGCACCGCGCAGACCGCCACCTTGCTGCTGGACCCCAGAAACATCACCATCGAAGACCCACAGCTGCAACTGGACGCGCAGGCCTTCCTCAGTCCCACGACTTTCTCATCCGCCGGATTCGGCAGCAAAATTGTCAAGCTCAGCAACGGCAATGTGGTCGTCACCGCAACCGATGAGGGCACGCTGAAGGGGGCTGTGTACCTGTTCTCCTCGACAGGATCCCTGATTTCTGCACTGACGGGTAGTGGTTACGGGGACCGCCTTGGTCTTGACGGTCTGACGGTCCTGACCAACGGCAATTTTGTGGTCTCCTCAACCCAATACAACAATAAAACAGGTGCTGTCACCTGGGTGAATGGCAGCACTGGCCTCAACGGTGTCGTCAGCAGCAGCAATTCCTTGTTGGGTGAATGGATGGCGGGTGCCTTTCCGGGCGATTCAGCGGGTTCTGGCGGCGTGACCGCCTTGAGCAATGGCAACTATGTGGTCAATTCACCCAACTGGTCCTCGGTCATCACGACCACCAACGGCGCATTTCAAAATACGACCCGTTCTGCCCTTGCAGGGGCGGTGACCTGGGGCAACGGCAACACGGGGACCAGCGGCGTGATTGGCACCAGCAACTCCCTGGTGGGCTCCAACAACAGCGACGCCGTGGGTTCAGGCGGTGTGACCGCCTTGCCCACCGGCGGTTATGTAGTCACTTCATCGGCCTGGAACAGCGGGCGCGGTGCTGTGACCTGGGTGGCCGATGCGGCTTCGGCGGGCCTCATTGGCACGGTCAGCAGTGCCAATTCCCTGGTGGGCAATTACACCGCCAACCGAACGGTCTCTGGCGTGTCTGGCACTTTGCCGGGCGACAGCGTGGGGTCGGGCGGCGTGACCAAGCTGAGTAATGGCAAATACCTGGTGTCTTCGCCGCTTTGGAATGCGAACTCGACCGCGGTTTCGGCCGGTGCACTGACTTGGGTGGACCCGACGGTCGGTGTCAGTGGCGTGCTCAGCAGCACCAACTCGATGGTGGGCAGTTCGAAAAACGACAGCGTGGGCAGCGGCGGCATCATAGAGGTGGGAGCAGCGGGTTCTGGCAACTTTGTGGTCGTCTCGCCGATGTGGCACAACGGTTTCCAAGTCAATACAACCATCAACAACGGTCAGACCTCGTATACGCCCCTTGTCAAAGGCGCAGTCACCTTTGTCAATGGCGGCACAGGCCTGACAGGCCTTCTGAGCAGCGCCAACTCATTGATCGATGAAGCGACGGGTTCAACAGGCACCACCGTGTTGAACGCCCCCGTCGGCGCCCGGATCGTTAACGGTTCGAGTCTGCCCGGCGCTGGCTCCAAGGGCATCACCGTGTTGAACAACGGCAATTACGTGGTCAGCTCACGTGCTGGCGTGACCTGGGCAGATGGCAACACCGGTGTGACTGGCTCGATTGACAGCACCAACTCGCTGGTGGGCTCCAAGGTGGGCGCCGGTGGTGTGCTGAAACTGAGCAATGACAACTATGTGGTGATCTCCACAGACGCATTGGCTACCGGCGATAACCTGGGCGCGGTGACCTGGGGCAGCGGCACCAGTGGCGTCAAAGGTGCCGTGACCAGCAGCAACTCTTTGATCGGGATGGGGCCAGTTGACCCAATCACCGGATTCAATGTCAAAGAAGTGGGCAGTGGCAATTACGTGGTGGTTGCGCCCTGGTGGGGCGACAGTGCAAACGCACGGATGGGTGCAGTCACTTGGGGTGATGGGGCCACGGGCATCACGGGTGTGGTCAGTTCCCTCAACTCACTGGTGGGCAGCACGGCTTTCGACAAAGTAGGCTCCAGTGGCGTGACGTTGCTGACCAACGGCAACTACGTGGTGGGCTCCCCATATTGGTCGAATGGCACCGA
>Ga0228701_1001409_pt1 | contig 16428 bp, 14 predicted proteins | sample McNCre117_Aug_MG_2_FD_178017 | JGI IMG/M metagenome (GOLD analysis project Ga0228701, IMG submission 178017) | Freshwater microbial communities from McNutts Creek, Athens, Georgia, United States - 11-17_Aug_MG | ecosystem: Environmental > Aquatic > Freshwater > Creek | place: USA: Georgia...
TCAATCGTGTCTAGCGGCAAAGCGCCTAACGCCCCTTCAGCTGGATTTTTTAGATCAACGATATCAACACCAGCATCCAGGACAATTGCAGCCTCTTCCGCGCTAACAACGCTCGCCAGCATTTGTGTCTGGGTGGTTTTTAGTTGCTGATTAGGCAAGGTTACCTCCCGCTAATCCCGCATAGTGATTTTCGACAGCTTCAAGCAACCAAGCCCAAGCTTCTAGCTCATCCTCGCCCGCTGTTTTATCAATAGCGATTTGCAAGTAAGTCATTTCAGATTTGATTTTTTCTGCGGGCAATCGGTTTAAACGGCTAACTAAGACGCAAAGCTCAATGACGGCAGCCTGTGCTCTGTTATAGCCTTTAAATGGCTTTAGATTCTCTTCTTTTGTGATTTCGAAATACAAATGCGGGCGCTGAGCATCCTCTTCGATTTTGGCTAATTTTAAGGCTTGATAACTTAAAGCTGAATCCAACACCCAGGCGCCATCGCACTTGCTTGCTGGCCACTGGCGCCTTCCCGTCAAAGCGCCCGCGAAAACACGGACATCATCGGTCAGATTGACTGTCACAGCCCGCCCACTGAGCAAGTTATCCAAGCTAGTAGATGGACAAAAAGGTGCAATCAAAATCAAGCCGTCACGTTCTCGCATGCCAAATGGCGCGATATGCGGCGAGCCATCGGCATTTTCTGTGATGAGAATAATTTCGCTGATTTTTTCAGAGCTTTTTTCAGGCATGGCTTTATTTGTTTTTTTCTTTTTTCTCTTTGAGCGAGGCTTCGCGGTGTGATTTCTTGCCAGTCAGATCGCTTTCCAGTGTATTTACACCCCAACTCAGCTCCTCGTCTTGCACGTAGCGCTTTTTGAGTTGCCAAGCGATTTGCGCGCGCGCTAACTCAACGCCAAGATAGAAAGCATGAGAAGCATCATCGTCCACTTTGAGGTGTGGATACAGCTTAAAAGGGTCAACATCTTGAAATAAGCCGTCTCGGTTATAGATGTGCATACCCTCTTTGCTCACTTGAATTCTGAAACTAGGGTCTTTAATTTGTGCAGCGATTTCGGCAATTTCTTCAGCGGAGTAAGTGAATGGGCGTCTGTCATGCAAGCCCAACAAGTCAGCAGAATAATCTCGCGGCAGTCGCTTTTCTTCCCTTGCCGCGTACATCACTCGTCTCGCAACATCTGCCTCAGCAACCGCATTCACTGCATGTGGGCTGACCGATGTTGCTAGCACGGCATTAATGTTAAGTTCGGTAATCATGCCAAACAAAATAGCGTTAATGCCCGTCGTATCAGCATCAGTAAGCTCTGTAATATTGCCCACCCCCATCATTATTCGGATATCGGGATAGCGTTTACGCAGCTTGTGATATCGCACAACAGATTCGGTAAAGCCGAATGGAATGGGGTCTAAAATGGCATCAGCAATAAATGGCTTATCCATTGCCAGCATGGCGTCTATCGCTCGATACAAAGAGCTCAAGTTGCCAGACTTAGCAGGAATCAGCACAGGAATTGCGTCGACCTCTTTTGCAATCCACAGCGTCTTTTCAGTCAGGCTAAGCAAATAATCGGCGCCGGATTTACCCGCCAGCAAAAGCTCTTCAGGATTCAAAGAATCTACACTCACGTTAAACCCTTGTGCTTTTAACGCTTGGATAGCCTCTTTCAAATGCGGGAATGGGGTATTAGGCAGAGATCCCAGGTCTATAACGTTGGCCCCTTGCGACCTGTAAAACTCAGCACGCGCCAAAATGCCATCCACACTCAAATGCGGCGCATCAACAATTTCGGCAAAAATAGTTACGTCGTATTTAGACAAGTCTGTCGCTTTACTCTGCCGGCCAAAATATTGGGGCAGATCTTTCAAGTCTTCTGGGCCGCGCACCACAGGCACGCCATATTTATCTTCCAGTGGACTTAAATTGCCAGAGCAAAGGCCTGGCACGATGATTTTATCGGCATCTCCCGCGTCACTTAATCTTCTGGCGATTAAGTCAGGGGTCATCAAAGCGGCGACGGACACGCCTATTTGATTGACTCGATATTTAAACGGTGTGGGCTGCATGCTTGCTAATACATGATGCAAGCTTTTTTCAGCCAACTTACCTGTTAAGAAGAGGATGCTTTCAGACACGCTAATCTAGTTTGAATGGCAGAGGAAAGTTGTTGCATGTTATCAACAACCGTTGTTTCTTCGAAGGTTTTGAGTTTGGCTACGTTTTCCAAATCAATACGGCGCGGATAAACCTTCACAATATTTTCGCGCGGCGCTTCAGACTCCAGCTCAGGCTCGGTATCGCAAGCATAAACAATAGTAGGCACGCGGCACTTTCCAGCTTGCGCGAAGATATTGGTCACCAAATTATCAGAAATGCCACACACCATTTTAGCGACGGTATTGGAGGTTGACGGTGCAATCACCACTGTGTGATAAGCGCCGTGGTAAAACAGCTCAACAGGCACAGCACTCGCTGTTTTATCTTGATAGACCTTGCCTACATTGTGTTTGTAGCCGTATTGCTGAAGGATTTCAGCTGCCGCTTTACTTAAAAACAAATCAACATCTTCAAGTTGATTGATGATATCGATACATTCACGTAAATAATGGCCTGAACCCGTTAAGGCCCAAGCCATTCTTTGCTTTTGAATGGACTTCATTTAAGCGCCAAAAGGATGACGGAGCACGATGGTTTCATCGCGTTCTGGACCTGTAGAAACAATATCCACAGGCACGTCACATAATTGTTCCAAGCGTTTCAAATAAGCCTGTGCATTCTTGGGCAAATCTTCCCAACGACTCAAACCGAAGGTGTTTTCACTCCAACCTGGCAATGTCTCATAAACTGGTTTGCAGCGTGCTACATCGTCTGCGCCAATTGGCAACATGTCGATGTGCTTGCCATCCAATTCGTAGCCTGTGCAAATATTCAATTCGGAAATGCCATCCAATACATCTAGCTTAGTTATACACAAACCAGTTAGGCCATTAATGCGTGCTGAACGGCGCAAGGCTGCCGCATCAAACCAACCACAACGACGTTTACGTTTGGTCACTGTGCCGATTTCTTGGCCTTTTACAGACATTTGCGTGCCTGGCGCGCCCTCAGACTCAATATCTAATTCGCTTGGGAATGGACCGCCACCAACACGAGTTGTGTAGGCTTTAGTAATGCCCAATACGTAATGCAACATATTTGGACCAACGCCAGTACCAGCAGAAGCTTGGCCTGAAACGCAGTTGCTTGAGGTGACGTATGGATAAGTACCGTGATCAACGTCTAACAAAGTACCTTGTGCGCCTTCGAATAGTAGATTTTGACCTGCAGCATTCGCTTCATAAAGCGCTGCTGAAACATCGGCAACCATAGGCTTGATTAAAGCAGCTTTTGCCAAAGCGGAATCAAGTTGCTGATTGAAATCAACCGCTTCTCCACCAAGGTACTTGGTCAACACAAAGTTGTGATAGTCCAAGACATCACGTAATTTTTCAGCAAATTGCTCTGGATAGAATAAATCATAAAGACGTAAGGCACGACGAGCCACTTTATCTTCATAAGTTGGGCCTATGCCCTTACCTGTTGTGCCGATTTTTTTGTCTGCACTACGTTTCAACTCTCTCGCCACGTCCAAACGTACGTGATAATCCAGAATCAATGGGCAACCAGGACTTACTTTTAGGCGGCTTTGCACTTCTAGGCCACCATCCTCCAAGGCTTTAATCTCTTTAAGTAAGTGGTCAGCATCAAGCACAACGCCATTACCGATATAGCATTTAACGCCATCACGCACGATGCCTGAAGGAACGAGGTTTAGCTTGTAAACACGTTGTGCAGCGCCTTGACCAACTACCAGTGTGTGCCCTGCGTTATGGCCACCCTGAAAACGCACGACACCCTGCGCGTGATCCGTTAACCAATCAACAATCTTACCTTTACCCTCATCGCCCCATTGAGTACCGATGACAACAACGTTTTTAGCCATAATTTACCTAAATATTTACTAAGTTTATCTATTAATTTTTTCAAGCTTTTAAAAGCTCTGGTGCTGCAAGCACTTCCCAAGCGCCGTTTTTTTGCGCAAGTTTGCGATCACAATTGAGTTCTTGCTGGTCTTTCTCTGTCCCTGGCAATGCTTGAATCACTTTTTCACCAGCGGCCCGCAAAGCAGCAATTTTTTCAAGCAAGGCTTTATCCGTATCGAACGGGGCCAAAATGCCTTTACTTAAAACAGGTAAAGGCAAGGCTTTGACTAAGCCACGCAAATCAACGCTAAAACCTACTGCCGGGCGAGCGCGGCCGAAGGCTTGACCAACCTCATCGTAACGACCACCAAGCGCCAATGGTCTTGGGCAGCCTTGTGCATAGGCCGCAAACACCATACCACTGTGGTAGTGATAACCACGCAATTCAGCCAAATCAAAGCTGATGCCAACACCCAAGCCAGCCAACTGCTGACTCACTTGCTTCAATTCGTTTAGTGCTTTTGTAATTTCTGCCGTTTTCGGCAAACGCTTCGTTGCCTCATCTAAGATGTTGGCATCACCGCTTAATTCAGTCAGCGCGCAAAGTGCGTCGCGTGTTGTTGCGTCCAGATCAACGCTCAAAGACTTAAGTGTTGTTTTATCTTTGCTTTGTAATGCTTGATATAAAGCTTGCTCCAATAAAGCGTCAATTTTGGTTTTATCAATAATGCTGTTAAAGATTGCCACATGACTAAAATCAATCTGCAAGCCTTTAACGCCTGCAGCCTGCAATGTTTGCACCATTAGTCGTTGAATCTCAATGTCGCCTTCAACACCTGCGTAACCGAATAATTCTGCGCCCAACTGCATTGGTTGGCGTGTTTGAGCGATGCCATCAGGATGTGTACGCAAAACACTGCCCGCATAGCAAAGTCGTGTTACGCCTTGATTGTTGAGCATATGAGCATCAATACGCGCCGCTTGAGGTGTAATGTCTGCACGCACACCCATCAAACGACCAGACAGTTGATCAACTACTTTAAATGTTGCCAAATCGAGGTCGTGGCCAACGCCAGTAATCAATGATTCCATGTACTCCATCATCGGTGGAATAACGAATTGGTAGCCGTGCACCGCCAACAAATCTAGCAGCGAACGTCTTAGTGATTCGATTTGCGCTGCCTCGGCGGGCAACACGTCTTCTATATATTCAGGAAGCAACCAATTACGCATAGGTGATCAACTTTAAGTCAGTTATCGTTTAGCTTTGGCGCCGCTAGCGCCTGAGCTTTTCATGTATTTTAAGAAATCGGAGTTTGGTTCAAGCACCATGACATCGCTTTTATTTTTGAAGCTATTGCGATAAGCCTCAAGGCTGCGATAAAAGGCATAGAACTCTGGGTTTTTGCCATAAGAAGCGGCGTAAATTTCTGCTGCTTTAGCATCGCCTTCACCCTTGGTACGCTGCGCTTCTTTGTAGGCTTCAGCCACAATCACTTCACGCTGCCTGTCTGCATCGGCACGAATCTTTTCAGCCGCAGCAGAACCTTCTGAACGCAGCTGGTTAGCCACACTCTTGCGCTCAGCTTCCATGCGGTCATACACAGAATTGCTTACGTTTTGAGGCAAATCTACACGTTTAATACGCACATCAAGCACTTGAATACCGATTTGACGAGCTTCACGGTCAGCGCGCTGACGCAAAATTTCCATAATCTGGCCACGTTCACCCGACACCACTTCATGAATAGTGCGTTTACCAAACTCTGCGCGTAGACCGTCGTTCACCATTTGTGACAAGCGACGCTCAGCTTGCACCTCATCGCCACGCACTGAAACATAATACTTTTGCGGGTCAATAATGCGCCATTTCACAAAAGAATCGACCAACACGTTTTTCTTTTCACTGGTGATGAAGCGATCAGGCTCTTCCCAATCCAGTGTCACGATGCGTTTGTCGAAATACGTCACGCTATCCACGAACGGTGCCTTAAAGTACAAACCCGGTTCTTTTTTAATGGCCACCACTTCGCCCAGGCGTTTTACCAAGGCATATTCGCGTTGATCAACCGTAAACAAGGTGCTGCTTAGCAACAATAAGCCAAGCAGGAAACTCACAATGACTAATCCTAAATTTCTCATCATTTAATCAGTCCTATCGCCCTTCACGGTCACGGGTTCTTACATCATCTCGAGAACGGCTATCCGCATTCGGGCTGACATTCACTGTTGGCGCCGCTGTTGCTGGAGTGGCGGGAGCAGCAGCTGGCGCATTAGTACCCGCAACTGACATCAACTTATCTAATGGCAAGTAAAGCAGATTGTTACCATTCTTCTGATCAACAATCACTTTGCTTACATTCGACATAATCTGCTCTTGCGCATCCAGATACATGCGCTGACGTGTCACTTCTGGCGCTTTTTGGTATTGAGCAAAAATTTGATTAAAGCGACTCACATTACCTTGCGCCTCATTTTCAACGCGCAGTTTGTAACCTTGCGCTTCTTGCAACAGTCTTGAAGCCGTACCTCGCGCTTTAGGAATCACATCATTCGCATAAGCTTGACCTTCATTCTTTTGACGCTCTAAGTCCTGCTTAGCTTTTACGGCATCTTCAAAAGCAGCTTGCACTTGCTCTGGTGGCTGCGCATTTTGCATGGTCACACTCACCACGTTAATGCCCGTTTTGTAGCGGTCCAAAATATCTTGCATGAGTTTTTTGGTGTTGAGAGCAACTTCTTCACGGCCTTCATATAAAGCGAAGTCCAGCTTGTTCTTGCCCACCACTTCACGAATAGCACTTTCAGCAATACCCCGCACCGACTCTTCAGCGCTACGGTTACTGAATAATGAATCTTCAACATTTTTGAGGTTGTATTGCACGGCAAACTGTAAATCGATAATGTTTTCATCATCCGTCAACATCAACGACTCTTTCAGCTCTTTACTGCGCACGGCGCCGCCATCTGCAGAGCGATAGCCAATTTCAAGCGTCCGCACCTGCTCCATATTGACAACGTTGACTGTTTCAATCGGGAAAGGCATGTGCCAACGTGGGCCTGGCATGGTGGTTTCAATGTGTTTGCCAAAGCGCAACACCACACCGCGTGAGCCTTGATCCACAATGTAGAAGCCTGTGGCAACCCAAACTAATACAATTAGGGCAAAGATAGGCAGAAACGAAAGCGATGGTGCTTTTACTGGAGATGGCGTTGAATCTGGCTTTTTGCCGAATAAAGCATTCACTTTGCGGCTTAATTCGCGCATCACCTCATCCAAATCAGGCGGGCCTTCGTTATTACGATTTCCCCAGCCAGGATCGTTTGCCATAAAAACTCCGTTAAATCGAAAAACTTACAGATATGCGGCTTCGCTGGTCAAATACTCGTACAGCTTTTGCTGATGCTCTTTAAGCGCTTGCTGCAAAAACTCTAAACCATCGCCATTTTTGGCCGAAATTCGCACTTTGCAAATTCTACCATATTCATCACGCTCTAAGCCCGCCTCCATGCCAATTCGGTCAATTTGGTTGAGCACCAAAATTTGCGGCACATCTTGCGCACCAATTTCAGCCAACACCTTATTCACCTGAGCGATTTGTTCATCTCGATTTGAACTCGCCACATCGACAATGTGCAACAGCAAATCGGCTTGCACAGCCTCTTCCAAGGTAGCGCCAAAAGCCTCCACCAGGGCATGAGGAAGATGTTTAATAAAGCCAACCGTATCAGACAGAATGATGGGGCCAGTGTCAGGGATATAGAGCTTGCGCGACGTGGTGTCCAAGGTCGCAAACAACTGGTCAGCCGCATAGACTTTAGATTGTGTCATGCGATTAAACAAAGTGGATTTACCTGCATTGGTATATCCCACCAAGGAAACCGACATCACTTGTGAACGCTTGCGAGAGCGGCGCTGCATGCCCCGCTGCTGCTTGAGCTTATCGAGCTTTTCACGTAACTGCTTAACGCGAACACGCAACATACGGCGATCAAGCTCTAGCTGGGTTTCACCAGGGCCGCCGCGCACACCGATACCCCCTTTTTGGCGCTCCAAGTGAGTCCAGCCTCGCACTAGGCGCGTGGACAAATGCTCTAATTGAGCAAGCTCAACCTGCAACTTACCTTCGTGGGTTTTGGCGCGTTGCGCAAAAATATCGAGAATTAAGCCAGTGCGGTCAGCAACACGACATTCTAATAGACGTTCCAGATTGCGCTGCTGAGACGGGCTGAGGTCATGATTAAAAATAACCACACGCGCCTCAGCAGCCTTGACCATGTCGGCCAACTCTTCCGCCTTGCCGGAGCCGACATAATATTTAGCGTCAGGCTTATCTCGCTTACTTTCAAGCACTCCACGAATGTGTATGCCTGCGCCAATCGCAAGCTGCTTGAGTTCTTCTAGGCTTTCTTGATAATCAGCATCACCAAAATCAATGCTGACCAGCACTGCATCATCGCTTCCCGCAGGACGGTCAAACATAATTTAGCAACACCAAAAAAATCGAAAAAACTATTCTTCGCCAGCATCACTAAGCGGCAGAGTTACCGCGCGTGCTGGGACAATAGTAGAGATGGCGTGTTTATACACCATTTGCGTCACTGTGTTTTTAAGCAAAATGACGTATTGATCGAATGAGTCAACCTGACCCTGCAATTTAATCCCGTTCACAAGATAAATGGATACAGGCACATGCTCCTTACGTAATGCATTTAAAAATGGGTCTTGTAGTAACTGCCCTTTAGGATTCATGTTATTCACCTTTTCTATGTGATTAAATTAATAATGCAACTCAACTGCCATTATGACGCTATCAGTTGCGTTTTTGTTCAAAAATTACTTCAAAAATGCCGACATGCGTTTCAAGGTTTCTTCTTTGCCTAGCAAATGCATCACAGCATCAACACTAGGCGATTGACCACCACCCGTCGCCATCACGCGCAAAGGCATTGCCACCTTAGGAAACTTCAAACCATTATCTACCACAGTTTTCTCGATAATATGATGAAGCGCCTCTACGCTCCATTCTGCAGCTTCAAGCTCGAGATACATGGCTTTAAGAATAGGCATGATATCTGCAGTCAAATGTTTTTCAGCCGCAGCAGCATCCGTTGCTGGCTGCTCATAAAAATACTGAATGCTGCTGGCTAATTCATTAAGCGTGTTCGCACGGTCTCGGTACAAAGCAATCACCGCCTCTAAATCAGAACCACCCTCGGTTGAGACGCCTTTAGCTGCCAAACGCTTCTTGGCGTCAGTCGCTAATCTGCCCAAATCTGCTTGTTTAATATAATGCGCATTTAACCAATTCAATTTTTCGGTATTAAACTGCGCAGCTGAAGGCGTGATATGGTCTAAGTCAAACCACTCACAGAATTGCTTCATATCAAAAATTTCATCGTCACCGTGTGACCAGCCCAAACGGGCCAAATAATTCAGCACAGCTTCTGGCAAATAACCATCTTCGTCGTACTGCATGACGCTCACAGCGCCATGGCGTTTAGAAAGCTTCTGACCATCATCACCCAAGATCATCGACAAATGGGCATATTCAGGAATCGTTGCGCCCAACGCTTTCAACATATTGATTTGACGTGGTGTGTTGTTTACGTGGTCATCGCCACGAATCACATGGGTAATACCCATTTCCCAGTCATCCACCACCACGCAGAAGTTGTACGTCGGAGTGCCATCGCCACGCGCGATAATTAAGTCATCCAATTCTTCATTGGAAATGGCGATATGGCCTTTGACCAAATCATTCCACTCAACCAAACCTGTTTTTGGGTTTTTAAAACGCACCACGGGCTCAACGCCTGCTGGAGGTGCTGACAAAACCTTACCATCCTCCGGGCGCCAGCGACCATCGTACCTGGGCTTTAAGCCTTGTTGCATTTGGCTTTCACGCAAAGCATCCAACTCTTCTTTAGATGAATAACAAAGGTAGGCGTGACCATCTGCCAACATTTTTTGGATAATTTCTTTGTACTTATCCATGCGCTGCATTTGGTAGAAAGGACCCTCATCCCAACTCAATTCCAACCAACTCATGCCATCCAAAATGGCTTGAACCGCTTCTGGTGTCGAGCGGGCAACATCTGTATCTTCAATACGAAGAATGAATTGGCCTTGATGTTTACGAGCGTACGCCCATGAGAATAAAGCGGTTCTAGCACCGCCAATATGAAGAAAACCAGTGGGACTTGGAGCAAATCGGGTACGGACAGTCATTTTTATAAGAATCTATTTTGTGTGAATCAATGGCGCTCATTTTATCACGCCAGACACGTGCTTACCTAGCCACCAACTTTGCATCGCAAAGCATAAGCGTGGTTTAATCTGGCCTCTTTTAAAGATTACCAAACAGCAACCATGCAAACATTTAGTGAATTTATCGGCTACAGCGCGGCATTTTTGACGACTGTCGCTTTTTTACCTCAGGCACACCACTCTTGGACTACCCGCGATTTGAGTGGCATCTCGCTGCCGATGTACAGCCTGTTCACGACAGGTGTTGCGCTTTGGTTTGTTTACGGCCTTTATATTGGCAGCATGCCAGTCGTTATAGCCAACGCTATAACTTTAGTGCTGTCTGCCATTGTCTTGGTGCTAAAAATCCAACAAAGCTTATCCAACAAACCTTAAAAAGTAGCGATTGCACAGCTTGCAAGACTTCTTGTTATAGACCTTCTTGTCTCCAACCGCCGCCCAAAGCCTTAAACAAATCCACCGAAGCCTTGAGTCTTGCCTGGCGGCTTTGTACAAAGGCCAAAGAAGTATCGTTAGCCACGCGCTGCGCATCCAGCACCTCTAAATAACTGGTATAGCCTGATTTATAGCGATTATTTGCAACTTCCAAAGCCTTTTGGGCTGATTGCTGACTGCTATCCAATGAGGCTTCAATTTCTGCGTTTTGACGCAGATTCACTAAAGCATCATTCACATCCACAAAAGCTTGCTGCACCGCTCTTTCGTAGGCTGCCAAGACTTGCTTTTGCTCAGCGCTAGCTTGGTCAACTTTGGACTTTAATCGACCAGAATCAAAAATCGGCACACTCAAACTAACACCGCCCGACCAAATTCTAGAGGCCGATTTCAGTACATCACCCAGGTCTTTACTTTCACCACCCAATCCAGCAGTTAGTGAAATAGTCGGGAACAAAGCCGCTTTTGCCACACCAATACGCGCATTTGCCGCAATTAGATTTTGCTCTGCTTGACGCACATCAGGACGCGCTTCTAGCAAGCTTGAAGGAAGACCTACAGGTGGGATGGGTGGCAGTGGAAGCGCTGCAATATTGCCTGCAGAAACTTTTAAATCTAACTTACCAGTCAATAAAGCCAACTGATGCTCAATGATGGAACGCTGGCGACTTAGCTCTGCAATCTGTGCTTTTAGATTGGAATAAGCCACTTCCGCTTGCCTAACATCCAAAGCAGAGGCAATACCACCTTCTAAACGGCGTTTGGTTAGCGCCAAGCTATCCTCTCTGGTTTTGATGCTAGATTCAGACAAAGCGATTTGCGCATCCAGACTTCTTAGCAAAAGATAATCGCCCGCCACTAAGCTTTTGAGTGACAAGTCGACTGTATCTTTAGCAAAACGAGAAGCCAAGGCTTGTGCTTTGGCAGACTCCTGTGCACGACGCAACTTACCCCAGAAATCAATCTCATAGCCCGCGCTTAATTTCACGTTGTAATTGCTGCGATTAGGGCTCATGCCGCCAGCTACAGGAATAGCGCCTGTTTCAGTCACACGGTAACGCGACGCACTACTTTCCACATTTACCTGCGGGAACAATGCAGCACCGATTTCACGCAAATAAGCATCGGCTTCTTCAATACGCGCTATCGCTATTTTGATGTCAGTGTTGTTTTTGCTTGCGCTATCAATCAGATCATTAAGCACAGCATCCTGATAAAGCGTCCACCACTCGACAGAAACAGCTTCAGCGCTTGATGCCGCTGGGGTCGCTTCTTGATAAGCTTCTGGTAAGGCTTGCTTAGGACGGAAGTAATCCAAACCCATCGCCTGGCAGCCGCTTAGGGCTAATCCAGCTATCATCAACATCCACTTCACTGATGCTTTTTGCTTCAATTTCATTGTGTTTCTTTCGCTTAGATTGATTCGCCCTGATTTATTTTTTGTCATCACTTAACTCCGCCCCAGGCACGTGGCCATGCTGTCTGACATGTCTGCCAGATAACCAAGTAAAGAATAATGGAATAAATATGGTGGCCACAAAAGTCGCTAAAATCATGCCGCCAAATACGCCTGTACCCATTGAGCGGCGCGCTGCGGCACCAGCGCCTGTTGCGAATACCAAAGGCACGATCCCTAGCACAAAGGCCATAGAGGTCATCACGATTGGGCGGAAACGCAAGCGCGCAGCCTCAAGTGCAGCTTCGGTGATGTGCATACCCTCTTCCATTTTCTGTTCAGCAAACTCCACAATCAAAATGGCATTTTTAGCAGCCAGGCCGATGAGCGTAATCAAACCGATTTGGAAGTAAATATCATTTGGCATGCCGCGCAACAGTACTGCAAATAGCGCGCCAGCCAAGGCAAAAGGTACAGCCATAATAACCGCCAGTGGCAATGACCAGGTTTCAAACTGTGCAGCCAAAATCAAGAACACCATGATGATGGCAAAACCAAAGGCAAATAAAGCTGCATTACCCGTGCGTTTTTCTTGATAGGCTTGTGCTGTCCAAGCAATTTTGTAGCCATCAGGTAGATTATCTTTAGCCACACGCTCAACCGCTTTAATCGCATCACCAGAGCTCACGCCAGGTGCGCCGCTGCCAAACACTTTGGCGGACAACAAGCCGTTATAACGTTCCAATTGCTCGGCTCCCACAATATTGCTGACTTTACTTAGCGCTGAAAGTGGAATCATGTTGCCGCTTTGGCTGCGCACATAAACCTTGCCCAAATCCTCAGGTTTCATGCGGAACTCTGGCTCTGCCTGAAGCTGAACACGATAAGTACGACCGTTGCGGTTAAAGTCGTTTACGTAAAAAGCCCCCATTGTGCTTTGCAAAGTGGCGTAAATATCTGCAATGCGGACGCCCTGAGAGATGGCTTTAGCTTCATCCACCTCAATCAACAACTGCGGCACGGTTGGACGGAAAAATGTATTCAAGCCAGTCAAACTTGGCTCGGCACGCAAAGCATCAATAAAACCATTGGTGACAGCAGCCAACTTAATGGGGTCGGTGTCGCGCTGACTTTGCACGTAAACCTCAAAACCACCGGCTGCACCCAAACCACGAATAGCAGGCGGATTAACAGCAATTGCCATGCCGTCTGGCTGACTCATACCAATACCAAACAACTTGCCAACAATTTCTTCAGCAGATGTTTTACGTTCTTTCCAATCTTTCAATCGAACAAACATAGTGCCCGCATTGGTTTTGTTGGCGCCCGTGAGCAACTCAAAACCATTCACAGCAAATTCATGCGCTACCGCCGGGTCGTGCGCAATCGCAGCACGCACGTTTTCTGTTGTTTTGGTTGTACGACTCAAGGTGGCGCCATCAGGCATCATGACAATCGTCACCACATAGCCCTGATCTTCAGCTGGCACAAAACTACCAGGCACCACTTTGAATAAAATCCCAACGATTAAAATAATGGCGGAAAAAGCGAGGCCACCAATAATCTTGTGCTTTAAGGTAAGCGCAACCGTGTTGGTATAAAAATGACTCAACCTTCCAAAGCCATGATTAAACTTCTTAAAGAAAGCATTTTCATCATGTGAATTCTTCAAAATCATTGCGCACAGTGCTGGTGTTAGCGTTAAAGCCACCACACCGGAAATCACGACCGCAATCGCTACCGTCACGGCAAATTGGCGATAAAGTTCACCTGCGATGCCGCCTTGGAAAGCGACAGGCACAAATACGGCACAGAGCACGAGCACAATTGCCACCACCGCCGCTGAAACTTGCTCAATGGATTTAATCGCCGCTGGCAAAGGCTTCAAGCCTTCTTCACGCATCAAACGCTCGGTGTTTTCAAGCACCACGATTGCATCATCAACCACGATACCAATCGCCAAAATCATGGCAAACAAGGTCAATAAGTTAATCGAGAATCCAAAAATATAAAGCCCGGCGAATGTGCCCACCAAGGAAATCGGCACCGCAATAATCGGGATAAGCGTTGCGCGCCAGCTTTGCAAGAACAAAAACACCACCAAAACAACTAAAACCAAGGCTTCACCAAAGGTGTGAAACACCTCATTCATCGTCGCTTTAACAAAGTCACTGGTGTCATAAGGAATAGAAAATTCCATACCCGCTGGAAATGACTGTTTGAGCTCAGCCATTTTAAGTTTGATATTTTTTGCGGTGTCTAAGGCATTAGCACCCACTTGCAAAAAGATAGGAATTGCCACGCCTGGCGTGCCGTCTAGCGCCGATGCTACGTTATAGTTTTGAGCGCCCAGTTCTATGCGCGCAACATCCTTGAGATACAACACACCGTTAGGGCCATCGGCTTTAATAATGATGTTTGCAAACTGTGCAGGATCAACCAATCGACCTTTAGCAGTCACTGTATAAACCAACTGCTGATCAGCAGGCGCCGGTTCTTGACCAATTCGACCAGCGGCATATTGGTTGTTTTGGGCACTAATCGCCGCGGAAATATCGCTTGTGCTTACTCCAAGTTGCGCCATGCGGTCTGGTCGAAGCCAAATACGCATAGAGTAGTCTTGCCCGCCAAAGATCGTGGCATCACCAACCCCTTTAACGCGCTTAATTTCATCCATCACGTTGAGCGTGGCGTAATTACTCAAGAACAAGCGGTCATGATGCTTATCTTTAGAGGTGAGCATCACTACCAACAGAATATCGTTAGATTTTTTCTGAACAATCAACCCATTACGGCGCACTTCATCAGGCAGGCGCGGTGTTGCAATGTTGACGCGGTTACTGACGTTAAATGTTGCCTGGTCAACATTAGTACCAACCTCGAAAGTGGCGGTAATCACCAAAGTGCCACTTGAGTCGGCACTTGAGTTGAAATAAAGCAAGTTATCAACGCCGCTAAGTTGTTCTTCAATAGGCGCAGCAACGGTTTTAGCAAGCGTATCAGCACTGGCACCAGGATAGGATGCCGTAATGGTGACAGTAGGCGGCGCGATTTGAGGATATTGCGCAATCGGCAATTTAAAGGCAGCAGCCAACCCAGAAAGCACGATGATGATAGACAATACCGAAGCAAAAATCGGCCTTGTGATAAAAAATCTAGTCATGAGCGGATGTTTCCTTTATTGAGCTGCAGCGAAAGGATGTGGATTTACTGGTGCGCCAGGACGTACTTTAATCAGGTTATCAGCAATTACTTGATCCCCCTCTTTTAAGCCATCAGTCACCACCCAGCTTTGTCCCTGCCAGCCACTCTCTTTAATTGGATGAACAGCAGCTACAGTTTTACCGTCTTTTGCTTTTTCCGCTACAAATACAAACTTGCCTTGATCTCCAGTCAGTACGGCCGTTTGTGGAATCAAATAAACGCCACTACGTGTACCAGTTGAAATACGAGCACGAACAAATTGCCCCGGCAGCAATTGGTGATCAGCATTACCAAAACTAGCGCGTAACTGTTGCGTACCTAATTTAGGGTCAACTTGGCTGGCAGAAAAGTTAATCTGCCCTTGTTGCTTATACTCTGCGCCGTCCGGCAATACTAAAGTCACACTTTTCACATTTTTAGCATCGAGACGACCGCCTAAGGCTTTAACCTCGCTGTCGGACAAACTAAAACGGACCCAAATTGGTGTGATTTGAACCACGGTCGTCAGCAAGCTAGTATTAGCTGCAACTAAGGCACCTTCTGAAAATTGGAAACGACCAGAAACACCGGCAATAGGTGCTGTCACGTTGGTATACGACAAATTCAACTCAGCCTCACGCAAATTAGCTTGCGCTTGCTGCAGATTGGCTAACGCTGTGGCTTTGTCTGATGTGGCGTTATCGTACTCGCGCTGACTAATAGATTGGGACGCAAGCAATCCATGTAAACGTGCTTCCTCTCGCGTTGCTTGCTCCACTCTCGCTTGCTGAGCCGCTAAAGCGGCTTTGGCTTGCTGCAAAGCAATTTGATAAGGCACTGGATCAATCTGGAACATAGGCTGACCTGCTTTAATAGATGCGCCTTCTTCATAAAGGCGCTTCAACAGAATACCGCCAACACGCGGACGAATCTCAACCTCTTTTGCGCCTTCAGTCTGCGCCACCGCCTCCGCTGTAATCGGCACGCTTGTCGACTTTGCAGAAATCACGCTCACTGGCATTACCATGCCAGCCGGATTCGGCGCATTACCAGCCTCCTGCTTTCCACAGCCCCCCACAGAAAGCGCCGCAACAGCAGCAAGTAGCAACGACTTTGACAAATAAGAATGTTGATTTTTCGTGAAGCGCATTGATAACCTCATGTCTTTAAAAG
>Ga0228701_1001411_pt1 | contig 16411 bp, 12 predicted proteins | sample McNCre117_Aug_MG_2_FD_178017 | JGI IMG/M metagenome (GOLD analysis project Ga0228701, IMG submission 178017) | Freshwater microbial communities from McNutts Creek, Athens, Georgia, United States - 11-17_Aug_MG | ecosystem: Environmental > Aquatic > Freshwater > Creek | place: USA: Georgia...
AACCTCAACACCGTGTTCTTCCACTCGCTGCGAGAGCGTTTGAGCTACCTTGTTGAGCACAACTACTACGAGATTGGCGTGCTGGACAAGTACTCGTTCAACTTCATTGAGAAGTTGCACAACGCCGCCTACTCCAAGAAGTTCCGCTTTGAGACCTTCCTGGGTGCCTACAAGTTCTACACCTCGTACGCGCTCAAGACCTTTGACGGCAGCCGCTACCTCGAGCGCTTTGAAGACCGCGTGGTAATGGTGGCCCTCACCCTGGCCGACGGCAACGAGCAGTTTGCCTCCCACCTGATGGAAGAGATCATTTCGGGTCGTTTCCAGCCAGCCACCCCAACCTTCCTCAACTGTGGCAAGCAGCAGCGCGGCGAACTGGTTTCCTGCTTCCTGCTTCGCATTGAAGACAACATGGAGTCCATCTCCCGCGCCATCAACTCCTCGCTGCAGCTCTCCAAGCGTGGCGGCGGTGTGGCGTTGAGCCTCTCCAACATTCGCGAGTCCGGCGCGCCAATCAAGAAGATCGAAGGCCAAAGCTCGGGAATCATCCCTGTAATGAAGCTTCTGGAAGACTCGTTCAGCTACGCCAACCAGCTTGGAGCTCGTCAGGGAGCCGGAGCCGTTTACCTAAACGCTCACCACCCAGACATCATGAAGTTCCTGGACACCAAGCGCGAGAACGCAGACGAGAAGATTCGCATCAAGTCGCTCTCGATTGGTGTTGTGATTCCGGACGTAACCCTGGAACTGGCTCGCAACAACGAGGACATGTACCTGTTCTCGCCATACGACGTTGAGACCGTTTACGGCATTCCTTTTGGCGACATCTCGGTTACCGAGAAGTACCAGGAGATGGTTGACGACGCACGCATCAAGAAGACCAAGATCAAGGCTCGTGTGCTGTTTGAGCGCATTGCCGAGCTGCAGTTTGAGAGCGGCTACCCGTACATCATGTACGAAGACACCGTGAACAACGCAAACCCAATTGAGGGTCGCATTAACATGTCGAACCTCTGCTCCGAGATTCTTCAGGTGAACACCCCAACCACCTACAACGAAGACCTCAGCTACGACCAGATTGGTAAGGACATCAGCTGTAACCTCGGTTCGTTGAACATTGCCCTGGCCATGGATGGTGGCGACCTGGGCAAGACCGTTGAGTACTCGATCCGTGCCCTCAGTGCCGTGAGCGAGATGAGCAACATCGAGAGCGTTCGCAGCATTTCCGACGGCAACGCCAAGAGCCACGCCATTGGTCTGGGTCAGATGAACCTGCACGGCTACCTGGCCCGCGAGCACGTGCACTACGGCAGCGAAGAGGCGTTGGACTTCACCAACATCTACTTCTACACCGTGCTGTATCACGCCATTCGCGCCAGCAACCTACTCTCAATTGAGAAGAAGCAGACCTTTGATGGCTTTGAGCGTTCCAAGTACGCCACCGGTGAGTTCTTCAAGAAGTACACCGATGCTGCCTGGGAGCCAACCACTAAGCGCGCCCGCGAGTTGTTCAAGAAGGGCAATGTAACCATCCCTACCCAGGCCGACTGGGTGAAGCTGGCCAAGAGCGTTGCCAAGCACGGTATGTACAACCAGAACCTTCAGGCGGTTCCGCCAACCGGTTCGATCAGCTACATCAACAACTCAACCTCCAGCATCCACCCGGTTGCTTCCAAGATTGAGATTCGCAAAGAAGGCAAGCTGGGACGCGTTTACTATCCGGCCCCATTCTTGAGCGATGACACCAACGAGTACTACGAAGACGCGTACGAAATTGGTCCGGACGCCATCATCGACACCTACGCGGTTGCCACCCAGCACGTTGACCAGGGCCTATCGCTGACCCTGTTCTTCAAGGACACCGCAACCACTCGCGATGTGAACCGTGCCCAGATCTATGCATGGCGCAAGGGCATCAAGACCATCTACTACATCCGTATTCGTCAGCAGGCACTTGCCGGCACCGAGGTTGACGCCTGCGTCAGCTGCATGCTCTAAGCCACCAGAGAACCGAGAGAACCAGAATGTCCATTGCAGCCAGCTTCATTGCCCGTCCAGTTAACTGGAACAAGATTGAGGACCCAATTGACCTCGATGTTTGGAACCGTCTGACCTCAAACTTTTGGCTGCCTGAGAAGGTGCCACTGAGCAACGACATCCAGAGCTGGGGAACCCTCAAGCCAAGCGAGCGCAGCCTCACCATGAAGGTGTTCACAGGTTTGACTCTGCTCGACACCATCCAGGGCACCGTGGGTGCCACCAGCCTGTTGCCAGACGCCCAGACTCAGCATGAAGAAGCGGTAATCACCAACATTGCCTTCATGGAGTCGGTTCACGCCAAGAGCTACTCATCGGTGTTCTCCACGCTGTGCCTCACCGATGAGATTGAAGAGGCGTTCCGCTGGTCCGAGGAGAACCCTTACCTTCAGAAGAAGGCCGAGATTGTTCTCAGCTACTACAACGGCGATGACCCTCTAAAGCGCAAGGTTGCCTCCACCCTGTTGGAGAGCTTCTTGTTCTACTCGGGCTTCTACCTGCCTATGTACTGGTCTAGTCGCGCCAAGCTCACCAACACCGCAGACCTGATTCGTTTGATCATTCGCGACGAAGCCATTCACGGTTACTACATTGGTTACAAGTTCCAGCGTCAGTTTGCCGAGGCATCGGCCGAGCGCCAGGAAGAGATCCGCGGCTACACCTACGACCTGCTGCTGGAGCTCTACGAGAACGAGACCAAGTACACCGCAGACCTCTACGACGAGATTGGTCTCACCGAAGACGTAAAGAAGTTCTTGCACTACAACGCCAACAAGGCGTTGATGAACCTAGGCTTTGATGCGCTTTTCCCTGCGGACGACTGCAACGTAAACCCAGCCATTTTGGCCGCGCTTTCGCCTAACGCCGACGAGAACCACGACTTCTTCTCCGGCTCGGGCTCAAGCTACGTGATGGGTAAGCACGAGGCAACTACCGATGACGACTGGGACTTCTAGCCTTAGGCGCACACTAAACACCAAGGGACTCATTGGTCCCGCACTGGTTGCCGGCGTTGCGTACATTGATCCAGGCAACATTGCCACAAACCTAACCGCGGGTAGTCGTTACGGCTACCTGCTGGTTTGGGTTTTGGTTTCGGCCACGCTTTCCGCGGCTCTGTTTCAGTTTCTTTCTGCAAAACTCGGAATCGTTACCGGTCAGAGCTTGCCAGCCATTTTGGGTGCTCGCTTCAAAAGCAACGGAACGCGGCTCGCGTTTTGGGCCCAGGCCGAGGCCGTGGCAATTGCCACCGACGTTGCAGAGGTGCTGGGAGGAGCCATTGCGCTCAGCCTGCTAACTCAGGCACCTCTGATTGTTTCTGCGCTCGCCGTGGGTTTCATATCTCTGGTGATAAACGCAACGCGAGCCCACCGCAAGACGCAGTTCAACCGCGTGATCATCTTCTTAATGCTGGCCGCAACCCTGGGATTTGCCTACATCATGCTCAAGTCGCAGGTGCTGTGGACCGGTTTGGTTCAAGGCCTGGTGCCGAGGATCTCGGACAGCAGTTCACTGTTGTTGGCCACGGGAATCATCGGTGCCACCATCATGCCGCACGCAATTTATGCGCACTCTTCGTTGAGCAAAGACAACACCCCCAATCTGAGCGTGCTGGAACGGATTCGCGGAGCCAAAACCGACGTTGCGCTTGCCATGGGCGTGGCCGGCGTGGGCAACCTGGCTGTGCTGGTTTTCAGTGCCGCCAACCTGTTTGGCAAGGGCGACCTAGCCACCCTCACGGGCGCTTCCGGCCTGTTGAGCGCCCAACTGGGCAGTTCGATGGGCCTGCTCTTTGTGGTGGCGCTGTTTGCCAGCGGTTTGGCTTCGAGTGCGGTTGGCAACTTTGCGGCCAGTGAAATTGCCTCCGGTCTCCTCAAGCGCAAGATTCACCCGGTGGTTCGTTGGTCGCTTGCTCTGGGTCCCGCACTGTTGCTCATTGCGTTCACCCCAAACGTGACCGATGCAGTGATTCTCAGCCAGGTGGTGCTCAGCTTTGGGTTGCCGTTTGCCATTTTCCCGCTGGTAAAACTCACTGCAGACTCCGGTGTGATGGGCGCGTTTATTAGCCCGCGCAGCATCACCGTTCTTGGCTACACCCTGGCCAGCCTGCTCACTTTGCTGAATCTGGCGCTGGTTGGGTCTGTGTTTTTCCTGAAGTAAACGCGTGTCACCTTTGGTGCCACTGCTTGCTCGCTTATCTTTGGAGCATGTTCAGCCCCGCAAGTGCCCAAGCCCGCAAAAGTAGTTCCGTTTCTAAGGTTGTGGCCGCTGCGGCAACCATCGCTGGTCTGGTTTTGATCACCGGCTGTACAGCAAACCCCACGCCTACCGACAGCAACGGAAATCCCATTGTGTCGCCAAGCGCCGCGGCAACCGTAACCGCACCTCTCACGGGCATTCAATACACCGATGGCAGCAACACGTTCCTTGCCGGCCCCGTGGTGATGGGCAAGATTGACAACTCTCCAGAGGCCCGTCCGCAGTTGGGGTTGAGCCAGGCCGACGTGGTGATTGACGAAATGGTTGAGGGCGGGCTCACGCGTTTCTTAGCAATTTGGCAGAGCAACCAACCGGCCGAGTTTGGTCCGATTCGTTCCGTTCGCCCCATGGACCCAGACCTAGCTACCGCGTTTGGTGGGGTTATTGCCTACTCGGGCGGACAGCGTCCGTTCATTGCGGCAATGCAGGCCACGGGAATTTACAACGCCACCGAAACCAGCGAACAGGCCCTTGGAACCATGGAACGCGTGAAAGACCGCTACGCACCGCACAACTTGTTTGTTAAGGCGCAGGCACTGCAAAGTCAGCACATGGCACTTGGCGCACCGCGCATTCCGTTTACCTTCAGCTCAGACTTGGCGGGAGCTTCGGCGGTCATCGATGGAAGTACGTCGGTTCAAAGCGTGAGCGCGCAGTTCCCCGCGGCCACCGCTTTGTGGACCTGGAACGGTAAGAGTTTTGTGCGCACGCAAGACGGCAAGCCGCTCACAGATGCGCTAGACGGCAAGCAGTTGAAGGCAGTGAACGTTGTGGTGCTCCGCGTTGCAGTGGACCGCTCGTTCCGCGACCCACGCTACGGCTTTGTGCCCAAGACTCTGCTTGAAGGAACCGGCACGGGAACCGTGTTCACCGGCGGAAAGGCCCTTGAAGTTACTTGGACCAAGAACAACGCGGGCGACTACGTGGCGCTTACCGAGGCCAATGGTTCGATTGTGAAACTGGCACCCGGCAACACCTGGTTTGAACTGGTTCCAACAGATGTTGGCAAGGTAACCGTGACTCCGGTGGCTAGCGCATCTCCAAAGCCAACAGGCAAGTAACAGCGAGCGGATCGCGGGATTGCGGCCGGAGCCTGCTAGTCGATCTGCGGTTCGGCGCCGGGTCTGAACTCCCACGGCACTTCAGTGAGTTGCGCCTTGTTTACTAACGGCACCTGCTGCTGATAGTGACCTGCAACGGTGTCAATGATCTTGGCGGCGGCTTGTCCCGGGTATGGGCTTGCGGCGCGCTTGAGTGCGGCGACCTGCTCCGAATAGTCCGGCAACCCCTCGGTTCGAATCGAGTCGAAGAGCTCCTCAAAAGTGGCAAAGTTGCTGAGGCGAATGTTAGCCGCCACTGCTAACTCGCCCAGCGGCGAGAACTCCCAGTGGCCTTCGTTTTCCAGGAACACGGTTGGCTTACCCGTGACTAGAGGGTATTCTCCAAGGAACGAAATGCCGTCGGTGACCAACAGATCCGTGGCGCGGAAAAGGGACGCATAACTGCCATCGATGTTGATTGCGGTGTTGGGTAGGTCGTGCCAGTCCTGCAGCCACTGCTCCAGTTCAACCGCGGTTAGCACTCCGCGGTCCTGCAGGGTGCCAAACAGGAACGGGTGCGGGCGCAGCACAATGTCCACTTCGGGGTGACGAATCGCAAACTCCAGCATCTGCTGGTACATCTGCGCAAACATTCCAAAATTCAGCCAGTTTGGGCCGTAGCTGTGGTGCGGAGCCCAGACCACTCGGTAGTTTCGCTGGCGCTGTGCCTGCGGAGCTCCAATTGCTTCCGATGCCGCAATGGGCCATTCCTGTGCGCCCTGATTGGCGTCCTGCATGAGGGCATCAATCTTTGGAGACCCGGTCAGGTAAACGTGGGAGTTGCCACGTTGGGTGGTGGCATAGGCGGCGCGCACACTCGGATCCTGCGTGAACACCAGCGATGCAAGTTGATGTGAACGCTGCTGATATAGGTGAGGGGCAACGCCGCTATCGCCCGGCTCGTTGACCAGCGGCAGGGAGTAGTAGGGCACGTAGCAAACGTGAGTGAACTCGCTCAGCGCCTCAACCCGGTAACCAGGTTGGTAGTTGCGCTGCCAGGGATAGTTGATGAACACGTAGTCCGGTTCCATCGCGCGAAGCCGGTCGAGCCCCTGCTTGGAATCTTCGTAGTTGAACCGCAGGTGGGGAATGCCCTGTTGGTCAAAGAACTCGCTCACGCGGTCTTCATCGATGAACGCATTATCACCGGTGAGTCTGCGGGGAATGCTAACCACCACCGGCTCAAACCGCGGGTCCTCAACCATGTGGCGCCAAACGGCGTTAAGCGCATCCCACGCTTCAAAGTAGAAGGTGAGGAAAACTACCTTGATGGGCATGAGGTGTGCGGCTTTGGGTTAGCGCGGTGGGCGGCGAGACTATTCGGTTGGCTGAACCGCGCTTGGGTCCATCCAAATGGCTTCCCAAATGTTGCCGTTGAGGTCTTCAAAGCCCCACTGCAACATGAAGCCCATGTCAACAGGCTCCTTGTACTTGCGAGCGCCAAGCGAGAACGCCTTCTCGCAGTGTGAGGTTACCTCTTCGCGCGAGTCAAAGGTGAGCGAAACCAGCGCGGTAACACCGTTCTTTGGGTCTGCCATGGGCTTGTCCAAGAAGGTGTTCAGGTACTCGGGCTTTACCAACATGGCAAAAATGGTGTCACTAATCACCAGGCAGAGCGCCTTTTCGTCGCTGAACTGTTCGTTGAACTGGTACCCGAGTCCGGCAAAGAAGGCGCGGGTCTCATCAACGTTGTTGATTGGCAGGTTTACAAAAATCATCTTGCTCATTTTGGCTCCTAGAGGTCGGCGCTGAATTCTTTGAGGAAGGTGCGCAGGTCGGCCCCAATGTCGTTTCGGTCAACCGCAATGCGCAGGGTTGCCTTAATGAAGTCCAGCTTGTCGCCGGTGTCGTAGCGACGACCGCGGAAGACTACGCCTTTCACGCCTCCGGCGAGTTCGGGCTGCGCAACGGCGGTCTGCAGGGCGTCGGTCAACTGAATCTCGCCGCCGCGACCGGGCTCGGTGTTTTCCAAAATCTCAAACATCTCGGCGCGCAGAACGTAGCGGCCAATCACCGCCAGGTTGCTCGGTGCGGTGCCAGGCTCCGGCTTCTCAACCAGTCCGGTAACGCGAACCACGTCGGGGTCATCGGTGGCTTCCACGCTGGCACAGCCATACATGTGAATCATCGATGGATCAACTTCCATCAGTGCAATCACGTTGCTGCCGTCGGCCTCGTGCTCGGCAATCATCTTGGGTAGCACCGAGTCGCGGGAGTCAATCACGTCGTCGCCCAGAAGTACCGCAAAGGAGTGCTCGGCAACGTGACTCTGCGCGCGGTGCACCGCGTGGCCCAAACCGCGAGGGTCGCCCTGGCGGGTGTAGTGGATATCGGCAAGTTGACTCGAAGCCTGAACCTGCGCCAGCTTCTTGGTGTCGCCTTTGTTCTCCAGGGTGTATTCCAACTCGGCCACGCGGTCAAAGTGGTTTTCTAGGGTGTTCTTGTTGCGTCCGGTGATCATCAAAATATCGTTGAGTCCGGCTTCAACCGCCTCTTCAACCACAAACTGGATTACCGGCTTGTCCACTATGGGCAGCATCTCTTTGGGCATCGCCTTAGTGGCGGGCAGGAAGCGCGTTCCTAGTCCCGCAACCGGGATAACGGCCTTGCTTACCTTGAAACGAGTGCTCAGGTCACCATAAATCATGCTTTTAGCCTACCTTTCGGTTGGAAACCGCGCGCTGCCAGCCCCAAGCCACCCCGGCAAAGAGCGCGTCCATCACAATGCTCCAGAGGCGCATGAGCACCGTGGCAACCAATGCCTGTTCAGGGCTCATCACCAGTAGCAGCATGCTGAGCTGGACCCCCTCGCGAACTCCCAAGCCGGCTGGAGCGAACACAGCCAGCATGCTCAACGCACTCGCCAGGTTTGATGCGCCAACTACAAACGCCACCGAGTCCCAACCCAGGGCCGGGTCTACCGCGGCTGCCACAAAATAAAAACTCAAGCCGCTCAAAATGCTGCTCACGGCAAAGGCCAGAATGCCCTTGCCCATGGTGGCGTTATTGGGCAGGTGCTCGGCGTCGAGTGGGGCGTTGCGAACGCCTGCCTTCTTGAGGCGGGTGTAGCCAAACTGAATCAGGCGATTGAACACCGCGGGGTACACGGCAACGAGGCCGATCATCGCTGCCAAAAGAAGGCTCCAAACCCAACCGCGCCCCAGGCTCTGAACGTGCGGGTCAATCGCCAACATGGCACTGGCGCTTATGAGAACAACAATGATCTGCAGTGCGCCCTCAAGGAAGCTGCTGATGCCCAGTTTTGCTTTGCTAATGCCCAGCTTGGTTGCAAAGTAGATTTTGCCCAAGATCCAGGTGGCGCCGCCCGGGATGTAACGGCCGAGCCAACTCTTGGCGTAGACCAAGAAGAGTTCCGCGCGCTGGCCCGTTAGGTTGGCATTGAGCGATTCCAGCAGGAACATCCAGATTCCAGCAAACCAGTACCGCACACCGATGGACGCTGCGGTTGCCGCCGTCATCCACCACCAGTTGATGGACACGTGATTGAGCGAAGCCCAGTTGATGGAGCGCAGGTAGAAGAAGGCGAACACGGCTATGAGCGCGTAAAACACCCAAGGAACAGCCTTGAGCAGCAGGGGTTTGAGCTTTAGCGGCTTGGGCGCGGGCTTGGCCATGAGGTTTCCGCCTAGGCCCGATGCAACTTGGGCTCGGGTTTGGTTGGCGGCATCCCGCCGTTGGCTGCAAGCGCGGTGGTGAAGTCCTGCTTGATTTGCGAGCGCATGTGGCTGAGCGCAGCCACCTGCTCCTGCTTCACCTGATCGCTCTGCGAGACCAGCGCGTTTAGTTGTTCGCGAAGTTCGTTCACAATGCCGGGTTTGAGCATTTCCTTAATGTCACGGCTGAAACGCTGCTGACCCATTTGCTCAAAGAACAACCGCCCCTTGTCCACGTAGTAGAGGCAGAGTGCGGGCACATTGGCCACGGTTGCCAGAATGGCCGAGTGGAGGCGGCTGGCCACAAAGAAACGGGCGTGACCGATTAGGGCCAAATATTCGTCCGGACTGTAATCGTCGCCACGAATCACCGTGGTGCGAGCACCGTTCTTCATGCGTGCCACCACCTGTGCGGCAAACTCCGGGTCGTTTTCGCTGGCGCTCACATGCATGGGGAAAAACACCAGGTTCACATCGTGATCGGTAATCACGGCGTCGGCCAACTCGGCCAGGTTGTTCAGGTAGGTTTCCAACTCGGGGCTATTGGCCGCCGATTTGCGCTCCCAAAAGCGCATTTTGGCTGGAAGCCAACCACTCTGGCTGTAGTGGAACCAACGGCGCAGGCCAAACCCGGCAAAGCTGGCCAAGAACTCAGGGCTAACCTCTTGAGCGGCGGTGAAGCGTTGAATCAACTCGGTGCTGGCCTTGGGTGCCGAGTCAAAAACGGCGGGGTCAAAACTGGACACCACGGGAATCTTCACGCCCCAGGCCTCAAGCTTGGACTTGCTTTCGGAGTCGCGCACCAAAAACGAACGGCAGCGGTTGATGGTGAAGGCAATTACACGCTTGGAAATGCCGGCGCTGGTTGGGCCAATGCCCTGAAATGCGCCAACCAGGTTACGGTTCACGCGGCTGACGCCCCAAATCTTTAGCGCCCAATAGAACAGGCTCAGCTTGTTGGTGTAGTCCTTGAGGATTTCCCCACCACCCCAAAGCACCAGGTCTGCCATTTTGGCGTGCTTGCGAAGTTGCCAATAGTCGCCGGGTTTCACCGAGTAAGGACTCATTGGGTAGAAGTTGATTCCGAACCAATCTTCGTCGCGCGACTGATACTGCGAGAGGCTCCAAATGTGAGCCTCGGGGTAAACCTCGCGCACCAACTGAATGTTGCCGGCAAGAATAGCTCGGTCTCCGCGATTCTTTGGAGAATCGCTGTTGAGAATGAGCACACGCACGGCAGCCGCCTTATCTTTAGGTTCGCTCTAAAATTACCCTATGAAGCCAAAGTTGCTGGTGCTGGCAAGCACGTTTCCGGGTACCCCGGGCGACGGCACCCCGGCCTTTGTGCTCGACCTAGCGTTACAGCAGGCGCGCGACTTTGACGTTACGGTAATCACACCGATGGTTCCAGGGGCGGCAAAGGCCGAAACCGTGAAACTCGCCGGCCAGCAGGTTGAGGTTCGCCGTTACCGCTACTTTGCCAAACGCTGGGAAGACCTAGCACACGGCGCCATTCTGGATAACCTCAAGGCCCGCAAGAGCCGTGCAGTACAGGTTCCGTTTCTCATGTTGGGGCTCTGGCGAGCCGTTCGCCGCGAGGTAAGCACCAACCGGCCAACGGCCATTCACGCCCACTGGGTGATACCGCAGGGGTTGGTTGCCGCCGTGGCCGCGCCTCGCGTGCCGTTGGTGGTCACTACCCACGGCGGCGACATTTACGCACTAAACGCCGCACCGATTCTTGCCGTGAAACGCTGGGTGTTTTCCAAGGCCGCCGCCATCACCACCGTGAACTCCCAAATGAAAGCGCGGTTGGTGGAACTTGGCCAACCCATCGAAAAGGTCTCCGTGTTGCCCATGGGCGTGGACACCCAAACGGTTGGTGCGCTCGCCGCCGCCGGTGTGAAGCAGCCCAAGCAGCTGCTGGTGGTTGGTCGCTTGGTAGAGAAAAAGGGCATCGAGTACCTGTTTGAAGCGCTTCGGTTGTTGCGGGCCAGAAACATCGATGTGGGTCGCACCGTGGTGATTGGCGACGGCCCGATTCGCCCGAAACTGGATGCTCTCGCCAAAGACCTTCCAGTTGAGTTCCTCGGTCAACGCGGCCGAGACGATGTGCTTGCTGCCATTGCCCAGAGCGAGATCATGTTGATTCCAAGCGTGACCGCCGCCAACGGCGACCAAGAAGGCCTGCCCGTTACTCTGCTCGAAGGCGGTGCCGGCGCAATCTGTGTGATTGCCAGCAACCTTCCCGGCATTGATGAAGTAATCACCAATGAAGAATCCGGGCTTCTGGTTCCGCAACGCGATGCCCAGGCGCTCGCCGCAGCACTAGAACGTGCGCTGGGTGATGAAACCCTACGCGCCAAATTGGCCAAAGGAATTGCCCAGAGTGTGAAGCGCTTTGACATTGCCACCATTGGCAATGGCTACAATGCCGTGATTTCGGGTGCTGTTACAACGCGGGTCCTCAACGCCGCCAAAACGAAGGGCAACTGACCGTGGATTTTGAACAATTTTGGAATCGATTCACGGCAGTGGAGAGCAGAGCCGGCGCTGTAAAAGCCCGCTTCAGCGGCGTGCAGCTTTACCCGCTGCTTCGAACCCGAATCTTCTACGCGGTGGCTCAAGAGATTGGCCTGTTTGACAACCCGCACCCCAACTTTGCCAAGCCCGAACTTCCCGCGGGTCTGCCAGCGCTCCCGGATTTGAAAAACCTGCCTCAGGTAGATGCGATTGTGATTCCGTTCCGCCGCAGGGTGGCCGGGGCCGAACCCTACAGCGATCGCATTCGTGAGCAGTTGGCCGCGCAGGGCAAGTCGGTCAGGGTCATCGACTTTGATTTTGATCAGGCCGCTTACGAGCAAGACCCATCGATGCTTGATTTGGGAAGACTCCGCGAAGCCTTTGCTCAAGAGTTCACCGAGGGCGTGAACAAAAACCTTCGCATCACCTCGCGCGAGAATGCGGAGAAGCGTTGGACCAATATCATCACCAAGTTTGAGTACGCCTTTGGCATCAAGTTGGAGAAGTTTGAGAAATACCCCAAGTACCTGGTGCGCCGAACGCTCATTGATCAGTTGGGATTCTCCCAACTCTTCAAAGATTTGGGTGCCAAAGAGCTCTACATTGTGAACGCGTACAGCGAACCGAGCCTGGTTCTGGCGGCAAAGCGTGCGGGACTCACGGTAACCGAAATCCAACACGGCTTTATTAGTAAGTTCCACCCCGCCTACAGCTACCCAGTGGCCGGGCCGCTCGTCGGCTTGCGCGCCCAAAAGGTTGACTCGGTGGCCCAACGCATAGCCACTTGGGGGAGCTACTGGGGACAAGACACCCGACTTCCAAAGGGAACGCGCACCGTGGTAACCGGGCCAACCAAACCCTTTGCCGAATACCGAGCTAAGGCGCTTGCCAGCAGCCGCATTGTTCCCGGTCAGGTGCTGTTCACCAGTCAGGGTGCAATTGGTGAGGAGTTATTCGCAGCTGCGCTGCAAACCGCAAAAGCAATGCCAAGCCACAAGATTGTGTATCGCCTTCACCCCAACGAGAGCCTGGCCGATTACCAAGCGCTTGGCCAGCGTTTGGCCGACTCGGGGCGTTTGCCTCAAAACTTTGAGCTGAGCCACAAAGACCCGATCTTCTTGGATCTTGTCAGCAGAAGTGAATACCTGATTGGCGCCTTCAGCACCACGCTGTTTGAAGGGCTAGCGCTGGGATGCAAGGTGCTTGTGCTTCCACTAAGCGGATACCAAAACGTGCAACCGGCAATTTCCAGTGGAGACCTAACGCTGATTAGTAGTCTTGAAGCGTTGCCCGAATACCTGCAAAAGGCCAAGCCAGCAACCGACCCTAACCGCTATTACGCGGCACTGTAAGAGAGCTCATCGATGATTGATTTTGAACTAAATGGCAAGACCTACGGCTATCTGAATCCTTATGTGATTGCCGAAATTGGTGTGAACCACGAAGGTTCGCTCGAGCGCGCCAAGCAAATGATTGACCAGGTGGCTCGCGGTGGCGGCCACGCGGCCAAGTTCCAGACCTACAAGGCGGCTACCCTTGCGGCAAAGAGCACCAGTCCGGCTTACTGGGATCAGACCAAGGAACCAACCGGCAGCCAGTATGAACTCTTTCAGCGTTGGGATAACTTCGGCGAGGCCGAGTACGCCGAGCTAGCCGAACACTGCAAGCGCGTTGGCATTGACTTCATGTCCACACCGTTTGACCTAGACGCGGTGGACATGCTCACCCCACTGATGCCGCTTACCAAGGTGGCCAGTGCAGACCTCACCAACATTCCGCTGCTGCGCAAGATTGGTAAGACCGGTCGCCCAACCGTGATGTCGGTTGGCGCATCCTCGCACGAGGAGATTGCCCGTTCCCTGGATGTGCTCCTCGAAGCCGGAGCCGCATCGGTGACTCTGCTGCACTGCATTCTGAACTACCCAACCCCGCGCGAGAACGCACAGCTCAGCCAGATTGCCGTGCTACAGCGCATGTTTGGTGACCGGGTTGCCATTGGTTACAGCGACCACGTTCGACCCGAAGACGACGGTTCGGTTCCGGCTCTTGAGTACGCCGCCATCATGGGAGTGCGCGTGATTGAGAAGCACTTCACCGACAACAAGCAGGGCGTTGGAAACGACCACTACCACGCGGTGGACGAGGCCGACCTGCGAGCCTTTAGCGACAAGCTGGCGCTCTATCGCACCCTCCACGGAACCGAAGACCACAACCTCGAAGCCCAGAGTAAGGCAATCAACAACGCGCGCCGCCGCGTGATCGCGGTTCGCGACCTACCGGTTGGTCACGTAATCACCGAGGACGATTTGATTGCGCTGCGTTCAAACGTGGGCATTGAGATTGCCCACTGGGACAACGTGGTTGGTAAGACCGTACAGGCACCTATTGGCGCAGAGCTCCCTCTGGAGTGGAGCCACCTGGCTAGCTAGAAGCCGATCTGTTTCATGATGCGTCGAACGATGCGATCGTTCGAACGGTTTCCGGTGGACTCCACGGCACGCGAGTGAAGCTTGTAGCGCAGCTCCTCGTTTTCGAGCAGTTCAAGAATGTGAGCAGCCAAAGTTTCCTCGGAAACACAAGAACCCAGACCCAACATGATCACACCGTTGTTTGGCGTGGTGTGGGTGTGAGTGAGTTCCTTGGCGTTTTGGGCCATGCAAATTGTTGGAATGCCCAGCGAGCTCAACTCGGTGATGGTGCGACCGGCGGAACTAAGCGCGAGGTCGGCGTTTTCCATAACGGCGGGCATGTTTTTTACGTTGGAAAGCACGCGCAATTTTAGGTTGTAACTCTTGGGATCAACCAACTCGGCACCCAAGCCGCGCACCACGGTAACGCGGCCTTTAAACCCAATGGTGTCCAGTGCCCTAAGCCCCAACAGGGCCAGGTTGCTCGGGTCCGTGCCGCCAAACAGGACCAGGATTTCTTCAACGGTCTCTTTGAATTCGACGGTGCGGTTTATGGTTTCAAAGCTTGGAGCAAGAATGGCGTTTTCAACGCCCGTTAGCTGGCGCTCGGCGGGAACCTTAGGGTTTTCGTAAAGATCGGCTACCAACAGGTCGGCCTGCTCGGCACCCGAACCCAAATCCTCAAAGGTCACAACCTTGCAGAAACCACCCAGCAGGGTTACAAACTCCGTGAGATTGTCGAGGCGGTCAAGCACCACCAGGTCTGCCTTGTTCTTGCGAGCGAATGACAAGAACTCGAGGTCGCTGGCAACGGTTGCCACCTCAAACGGATACTCGGCAAAGAAATCTTTACCCAGCGGCTTGTCCTCGCTGAGCACAATGGTGATCTGGTGGCGAGCCAGTGAATAGGCCAGGGCCAAGGTTCGGTAAAGATGACCCATGCCCAACTCTTTGGCACCATCGGTGCGAAGCAAAATGCGTTTGCGGCTGGCTAGGTGTTCGGCAACAGCCCAGTCGCTGAAAGTGTCAATGTCGAGGGCTTCGTTCTCGGGCAGTTCCACCAGGGCAATCGGCTGCACAATGCGAGTGAACTTGCGTTGAATGTCGCTGATGCGAGCACCGATGATGGCCCCGGATTCGCGGAATTTGGGCGGTAGCTGCTGGCGGTTCACGCGCGCCTTGTAGTCGGGTTGCGGGTTTCCGTTGGCGTCGATTTCCCACCCGAGGTGGCGGTCGTCAACCACGGTGATTACGCAACCTGCGCCCTCGGCAAACTTGTGCAGTGCTTCCTTGATGCGAGCAGGAGTGACAAACGGGCAGGTTGGCTGCATGGTTAGCAGCACATCGGTGTCAATGGCGCCTAGCGACCTCAGGAATGGGATGGTGCGCACCATCACGTCGTCGAGGGTGGCACGACCGGTGGTGGTTTCCTCGCGGGTAACTGTTGCGCCGGCACGTTCACTGATCTGAGCAATTTCGTCGTCATCGGTGATCACAATCACGCGGCCGCGTTCGGTGCCCTTGAGTGCTGTGCGAATGGTGTGAACAATCAACGGCTCGCCCTCGAGCAACCGCACGTTTTTGCGCGGCACACCCGTGCTACCGCCGCGGGCAGGAATCACAATCCACGGCGAGTGGGTTGTGCTGTCCATTGCGGTCATGATTATCCTGTTGGCCCGAGGTTAGCCGCGCTTGCGGTAGATCTTTGGTGGCACGCCAACGCTCAGTTCAATGTCGCGAACGCGGTGCAGAGTCTTGGTGGTGAGCGAACGCACGCTCATGATGCTGTCGGCAATAATTCCAAAAAGCAGAACCTGAACACCGCTGATTACCAGCACCGCTCCAAGGATGATGCTCTGCAGGTGTCCGGTGTCGCGACCACCAATTGAGTCGATGATCCAAGGCAACCAGGCAAGACCACCGAGCACAATCAAGGCAACCGAAACCGGAACAAACAAACGCAGTGGGCGGTACTGAACGTAGATGCGCATCATGGTCCAGGCGTTGCGGCGAACGTACTTCCAGGTGGAACCAAAGAGGCGGCTTGGGCGCACCGAGTCGTTGCGTTTCACGTGCACGTTGGTGAGCGCAAGTGAAGCATCGCTGACCTGAATCAGGCTCTCAATTGTGTAAGTGAACTTGGTCACCAGGTTGATCTGCAGGGCGGCATCTCGGCTGAAGGCGCGGAAACCGCTGGTGGCGTCGTGCACATCGGTGCCACTGAAACGCTGCACCACGCTGGTACCAAGGGTCTGCAGGTAACGCTTGAGTGAGCTGAACTCGTTCACGCTAGAGGTGTCGCGGTCGCCAACCACCACGTCGGCAACGCCGTCAACAATCGGCTTGATTAGCGCTGGAATCGCGCTGGCATCGTATTGATTGTCGGCATCGGTGTTCACCACAATGTCTG
>Ga0228701_1001416_pt1 | contig 16358 bp, 19 predicted proteins | sample McNCre117_Aug_MG_2_FD_178017 | JGI IMG/M metagenome (GOLD analysis project Ga0228701, IMG submission 178017) | Freshwater microbial communities from McNutts Creek, Athens, Georgia, United States - 11-17_Aug_MG | ecosystem: Environmental > Aquatic > Freshwater > Creek | place: USA: Georgia...
CAGGCACAGCGGGCCAGTGAAGAGCCGGCCGGTGCGGGACGCTGAGGCCAGCGGCGGCGACGACGCGCTGTCGCTGTTCGGCGAGATCGACGATGCCGGGCTGGATGGCTTCGTCGCCGCGCTGGACCTGAAGGAACGGCAGGAATGGCAATGGTACTGGCCGGCATGGGCCCGCAAGGCCCAGTTGGCCCCACCGGGCGACTGGCGGACCTGGCTGATCCTGGCGGGCCGGGGTTTTGGCAAGACCCGGGCCGGGGCCGAATGGGTTCGCAGCGTGGCCGAGCGCGATCCCGAAGCCCGGATCGCGCTGGTCGCGGCGAGCCTTTCGGAAGCCCGCGCGATCATGGTCGACGGCGAGAGCGGGCTTGGCGCGATATCCCCTCCGCAGCGCCGGCCGAAGTTTGAAAGTTCCCTGAGGCGGCTGACGTGGCCAGGCGGGGCGCAGGCGACACTCTATTCCGCCGCAGAACCCGATTCGCTGCGCGGACCGCAACATAGCCATGCCTGGTGCGACGAGATCGCCAAGTGGGAGAATGCCGGGGGCCGCGCGGTGGCAGCGTGGAACAACCTGTTGATGGGGCTGCGCTTGGGGCACGATCCGCGCGTGGTGGCAACCACCACGCCGCGCGACGTGCCCTTGCTGCGGCGCCTGCTGGACGAAAGTGATGGAACCATCGTCACGCGCGGCAGCACTTTTGACAACGAGATGAACCTGCCGGCCCGTTTCGTGCGCGCGATGCGCCGCACCTTCGGGCAGAGCCTGCTGGGCCGGCAGGAACTGGGCGGCGAGCTGATCCTCGACCGGCCGGGGGCGCTATGGTCGCGCGCCTTGCTGGAGGGATGCCGGCAGCCGTCTGCCACCTCGCCCGGCGTGCGGACGGTGATCGGGATCGATCCCCCCGCAAGCGCGGACGGCGATGCCTGCGGGATCGTCGTCTGCGTGCTGGGCGAGGATGGCATCGTACGCGTGGTGGCCGATGCCTCGGTTGAAAAAGCCAGTCCCGAGCGCTGGGCACGGGCGGCCGCGGATGCCGCCGAGGCCTGGTCTGCCGACCGGGTGGTAGCCGAGGCCAACCAGGGCGGGGCGATGGTGGCAAGCGTCTTGCGCGCCGCCAGCATCAACCTGCCGCTACGGCTGGTCCACGCCCGCACCGGCAAGAGCGCGCGGGCCGAGCCGGTCGCCGCGCTCTACGAAGCGGGCCGGGTCCGCCATGCCGGGATGTTCGTGAAGCTCGAGGACGAGCTGTGCGGGCTGATGGCGGGCGGCAGCTACGAAGGCCCCGGCCGTTCGCCGGACCGGGCCGACGCCCTTGTCTGGGCGCTTACCGAATTGTGCCTGTCGCAGCGCGCCGACCCCCGGGTGTGGGTTCAGCGCGGCTGAGCGGGAATTGCGATCAACGAAAGGCCCTTGCCGATGTCCTTCCTCCAGAGCCTTGCCGACGCCTTCAAGGCCGCGCCCTCGCGCGTGCCGCTGGCCCGGTCCTATTCCTCGCCATGGATATTTGCCGATGGCGCAGGGGCCCGCGCTCCCTTCGAATATTCAGGGGCGGTGCGCCGCGCCTATCTCGACAACCCGGTGGCGCAGCGCGCCGTGCGGCTGGTGGCCGAAGGGATCGGGCAGGCACCGCTGGTGGCGACCGATCCGGCGCTGGCCGCGCTGGTGAGCGCGACGAGCGCAGGCCAGTCGCTGCTGGAGACGCTGGCGAGCCAGCTGCTGCTGCATGGCAACGGCTTCGTCCAGGTCATCAAGGACGGCGCGGGCCGCCCGGCCGAACTGTTCGCGCTGCGCCCCGAGCGGGTCCGCGTGATCGTAGGGCCTAGCGGCTGGCCCGAAGCCTACGCCTACCGGGTGGGCGAACAGGAAATGACGATCCCCGCCGTAGACGAGGATATTTCGCCCAATATCATCCACATCAAGGCCTTCCACCCCACCGACGACCATTATGGCGCCGGGTGCCTGTCCGCTGCGGATCAGGCGGTGGCGCTGCACAACACGGCAAGCAACTGGAACCGCTCCCTTCTCGACAATGCCGCCCGGCCTTCGGGGGCGCTGGTCTATGACGGGGGCGACGGGCCAGGACTGACGACCGAGCAGTTCGACCGGCTCAAGGCCGAACTGGCGCAGGCCTTTTCGGGTGACGGCAATGCCGGCAAGCCGATGGTGCTGGAGGGCGGGCTGAAGTGGCAATCGCTGAGCATGACCCCGGCGGACATGGACTTTGCCGCGCTCAAGGCAGCAGCGGCGCGCGACATCGCGCTGGCCTTTGGCGTACCGCCGATGCTTCTCGGCCTGCCGGGGGATGCGACCTATGCCAACTACCGCGAAGCCAATCGCGCGCTGTGGCGGCTGACCCTGTTGCCGCTGGCAACCAAGCTGCTCCTGGCCGTGCAGGAGGGACTGGCAACCTGGTTTGCGGGAGCGCCGCTTGCGATCGACCTCGACCGGATTCCGGCGCTTGCCGAAGACCGCGAGCGTCTGTGGGCGCAGGTCACGGCCGCCGATTTTCTGACGCCCACTGAAAAGCGCACGGTCTTGGGCCTTGCGCCCGTGCAGAATGGTTCGGAGAACATAGTATGAACAGACAGGATATGCTGGCCGGGCTGGTGGCCCAGGCCGCTGGTGCCGGCGGCGATCTGGTGACGCTGCGGGCGATCGTCGAGGAAGCCAGCGAGCTGGGCGCGGACCGCGTCCTGCGACGCATGGGGCTCGACGATGCCGATGCCCATGAAGACTTGTCGGAACTGCGCCAGCTGCTGGCCGCGTGGCGCGATGCCAAGCGCGATGCGTGGCGCGCCGTGGTCGGCTGGATCGTGACTGGCGCGATGGCGCTGCTGCTGGTCGGCATCGCGGTGCGGATCGGGCAGATCGGGCTGCTGCGGTGAGCGCAGCCACGGGCACGCTGCGCTTTGCGGGCTATGCCGCCCTGTTCGACAAGCGTGACGGCGGGCGCGACGTGATCCGCAAGGGCGCCTTTGCGCGGACCCTGGCGGAACGTGCGCAGCCGTTGCCACTCTATTGGCAGCACCGGGCGGACCAGCGGATCGGCTGGGTTGAGACGATCGGCGAGGATGAGCGCGGGCTGCGCGTCGTTGCCGCGATCGACAACCCTGACGGCGGCGCGGCCGCGGCACTGAAGCGCGGCGCGGTGACCGGGCTTTCGTTTGGTTACACCGCGCGCGCCTTCAACCGCGACGGGGCCGGGCGGGAACTGACCGACCTGGAACTCTTCGAGGTGAGCCTTGTGACCCACCCGATGCAGGACGCGGCGCGGGTTCACCTCGTCTCCTGAATTTCCAACACCCCCTCTTCAAGACCAATGTGAAAGGTGAATACCCTCATGGAAAACGACACCCCCGTCGAACCGCTCGACGCATCGTTCGATATCGTTGCGCGCCAGGAAGCGGCCGAAGAAGCGCTGGGCATGCTGCGCTCGGACGTTGAGGAAGTGAAGTCGCGGCTTGACCGTGCGGGCCGCCTTGGCGGCCGTCCGGTGATCGGCGGCGACGCTTCCGGTATCGAGGTCAAGAGCTTCGTCGACGGGTTCCTGCGCCAGGGCCGCGAGACCGAGCTGAAGTCGCTTTCGGGTGCGGTGGCAGCCGATGGCGGCTACGCCGTGCCGCGCGAGATCGACGCGAAGATCGCGGCCGTGCTGAAGAAGATCAGCCCGATCCGTGGAATCGCACAGGTCGTGCAGGTTGGCACCGCCGGCTATCGCAAGCTCATCATGACCTCGGGCTCGGCTTCGGGCTGGGTCAGCGAAACGGCAGGCCGCCCCGAAACCACCGCGCCCAAATTCGCCGAGATCGCCCCGCCGTTCGGCGAGCTTTATGCCAACCCGTCGGCCAGCCAGGCCATGCTCGACGATGCGATGTTCAACGTTGAGGAATGGCTCGCCAATGAAATCGCCGGCGAGTTCGCCCGCGCCGAGGCCGCCGCTTTCATCAACGGCACCGGCACCAACCAGCCCAAGGGCTTCCTTGGCGCCGCGACCAGCAATGCCTCCGACGCGACCCGCGCCTTCGGCACGCTGCAGTTCATCGCCAGCGGCAATGCGACCGCCTTCGACACGGCGCCGGAACTGAAGCTGATCGACCTGGTCCACTCGCTCAAGGCAGCGCACCGCCAGGGCGCCGTATTCGTGATGAATTCGGCCACGCTGGCGCAGATCCGCAAGTTCAAGGCCGCCGACGGCAGCTTCCTGTGGACCCCGGGCCTGCTTGACGGCGCCCCGGCGCGCCTGCTGGGTTATCCGGTGATCGAGGCCGAGGATATGCCCGACATCGCGGCCGGCAACCTGCCGATCGCGTTCGGCAACTTCAGGAACGGCTACCTCATCGCCGAGCGTAGCGCGACGAAGATCCTGCGCGATCCCTACACCAGCAAGCCCTTCGTCAACTTCTACGCGACGAAGCGCGTGGGTGGCCAGGTACTCGACAGCGAAGCGATCAAGCTGCTCAAGATCTCGACCTGATGCGCAGTTGAGTGGGGCCACGCTTTCCCCTCTGGGCATGGCCCCACTTGCACCCGCACCGGCCGGTTACCCCTTTTGCCCGCCGGTGCGGGTGCCTTCATCCTCGTTCGAAATAGACATGGAGACCGCCATGAAGCGCGCAATCGTCGCTGCTGCGACCCTCGCGCCGGCAGCGCTGACCGAGGTCAAGGACTGGCTCGGCATTACCACTACCGGCGAGGACACCTCCCTCACCGCCCAGCTGCGGGCCGCGCTGGAAACCTGCGAGGCCTTTACCGGATCGATGCCGCTCGTGGCGGAATGCGAGGAAGTGATCCCGGTCTGCGGCGACTGGCAGAAGCTGGCTACCCGGCCCGTGCTGGCGATCACCTCGGTCGAGGGGGTGCCGGCACAGGGCACCCGCACCGCGCTGGCCGCCGATGCCTACGAGATCGACTTCCGCGCCGACGGGAGCGGCTGGGTCCGCGTGCTGAACCCCGGCATGGCCGGCCGCATCGCGGTGCGCCTTTCCGCAGGGCTGGCCTCTGACTGGAGCAGCCTGCCCGACGGCCTCAGGCACGGCGTGGTGCGTCTTGCCGCGCACCAGTACCGCCAGCGCGAGACCGGCGAGAAGAGCCCGATTCCGCCGGCCTCGGTCGCGGCGCTATGGCGGCCGTGGCGCGGACCGCGGCTGCTATGACCCGAATTACCGCCGAAGCCGCATTCGACCGGCTGGCGCAGGCGCTCGATGCCCGCGCCCGCGCCCTGGCCGAAGCCGCGGCGACCGCAGCGGCGCTGAAGGCCCGGTCACCTGATCGGGCCTGGCGCCGAGCAGGTCTGCTCTGGCCGCTTTTCACGAAAGGATAAGGAGCGATGGAGATCGCCCTGCGCGCTACCCTGATCGGGTGGCTTCGTGCCGACGCCGCGCTTGCCGCCGAGTTGAATTCGGTCAGCGAGGAAGCGCCTGTGAAGGCGGCACTGCCGTGGCTGGCGATCGCTGCCAGCGCCAGCGCCGACTGGAGCGCGAAAGACCGCGCCGGGCGCGAGGTGCGGATCGCGCTGGAGCTGCATTGCCGCGGCGACCGGCCGGATACCTCGGCCGCGCTGGTGCGGGCGCTGGAAAGCCGCGTTGCGGCCCTGCCCCGCTCGCAGGACGGGTTCGAGATCGTCTCGGCCCTGTTCCTGCGCGCCCGGACCGAACAGCGGGCGGGCAATGTCCGCTCGATCCTGACCGAATACCGATTCCGCGTCCTTTCGGCCTGAATGGCCGGCGCCGCGCCCCCCCACCCCAGACACGAAACGGAGAACCGCCATGGCCGCCCAGAAAGGTGCCGCCTTCCTACTCAAGATTTCGGACGGCGCGGCGCCGCCCGCCTACCAGACCGTTGCCGGACTGCGCACGACCCAGCTTTCGATCACCGGCGATACCGTCGTGGTGACCAGCAAGGACAGCGGCGGTTGGCGTGACCTGTTGTCGGGCGCCGGAGTCCGTCAGGTTTCGGTCAGCGCAGCCGGGATCTTCCTTGGCAGCGCAGCCGAAACCCAGATCCGCGACTGTGCGCTGGCCGGCACCATCGCCGACTATGAGCTGAGCTTCGAGGACGGCGCGAAGATGCGCGGCAAGTTCCTGATCCAGCGACTGGATTATTCGGGCGATTTCAACGGTGAGCGCAATTACACGCTGGCGCTGGAAAGCTCCGGTGCGGTGGTGCCCGCGTGACCGCTGCACAGGCCAATCCCGAGCGCGGCGAGGCCGTGCTGGTGGTGGGCGGTACGCCGCGCCTGCTGCGCCCGACCTTTGCCGCACTGGTTGCGGCCGAGGAAGAACTTGGCGCGTTGTTCGCTCTGGTCGAGCGGGCGGGGGCGGGCCAGTTGCGGTTCACCGAAATGGTCGGCCTGTTCTGGCACTGCCTTGCCGACCGCCACGAAGTGAGCCGCGAGGCGGTGGGCGAAGCAGTGGCGGTGCACGGCCTTGCCGCCTCGGCCAAGCCGCTGCGGGTGCTGCTCGCGCAGATCCTGCAGGGCGCCGGATGAAGGGCAGGTTCGCCCCGGCCGCCGGCCAGCTGGCCGGTCTTGCCGGGCGCGTGCTCGGCTGGCGGCCGCATGAATTCTGGGAAACGACCCCGGCCGAACTCGCCGCGATCCTGGCGCCCGCCGCCGACGCAGGCCCCGCGCCGGTCAGCCGGGCCGAGTTCGACCGCTTGATGGAGCAAGATCATGACTGACACGGTCGACACCCTGCTGATCGACGTGCGCGCGAGCACGCAGGGTTTTGCCCAGGACGTCGCCACGATGCGCGGCACGTTCGACGGCACGCTGGTGGACGGATTTGCGCGCGCCGGGACCGTGCTGGAGCGGGGCCTGCTTGGCGCCGTCCGGCGCGGCAGCCTGGGCTTCGAAGACTTGCGGCGCACCGCACTGGGCGTGATCGATTCGATCGCATCCCAGGCGGTGCGCGGAATGCTGGGCGGCTCGGCATCGGGCGGGAATGCCGTCGGCGGACTGCTCGGCATCGGCACCAGCCTGATCGGCGCGGTGCTGGGCCTGCCCGGCCGCGCGACCGGCGGGCCGGTGGCGCCGGGTCGCGGTTATGTGGTCGGCGAAAGAGGACCGGAGCTGTTCGTCCCGACCAGCGCAGGGCGGATCGAGACCGGCGGCAGCGCGCCGGCAGGCCGCGATGTGCGCGTGGCAATCACCGTGAACTCCGCCCCCGGCACGGGCGGTGCCCAGGCGCTGCAGCGTTCGAGCCGGCAGGTGGCGAGCGCGGTGCGGCGCGCCTTACGCGATTATTGAGGGGACAACTGCATGGCTTTCTGGCTCGCTTCCGCCCGCGAAGGGCAGCACGGCGACTGGTTGATGCGGTTCGACCCGCGTTACTGGACCGTCAATTTTCCCCGTCCGATGATGGCCTCGGTTGTCGTTACCGCGCCCGATGCGCTGAGGGTCGATGCGACGTTCATGCGCACCGGCGACCTTGCCGGGCTGATCTGGGACAGCGTCGACCGGTTCGACCATCCGCTGCTCGCCTACCGGGCCGACCATGACTATTCGCGGACCACGCTATCGTTCCGCTGGCGTTCGGCCGGGGTGATCCAGCTGCACGACGTCAACGGTCCGACCCTGACAATTGAGGGCAAGGACGCCGCCGGCGCAGCGCGGACCTGGTATGTCCGGCTGTGGAATTATGCGCAGGCCGGAACGCCGACCGACGCGCGGATCGTCATCCCGTTTTCAGACCTTGCCGGCGGGTTCCTGCTGCCGGATGAGGCAGACCCGGTGCATCCGGCGGCAATCGACCGGATGTTCATCTCGCTCGTCGCGCCCGGTTTCGTTCCGGGAGGGACCGCGGCACTGCCGGCGCCCGCCGAAGGCTGGGTGGAGCTTAGCGAAATCCGCTGCGACGGTGAGCGGGCGATGCTGGAGATTGGCGATGTCGTCGTCCCGCCGCACGGCCTTGCCTGCGCGACGGCCTATGACGACAGCTGCAACCAGACCCCGACGCGCGTGCTCCATAACCTCGACCGGCTCGGATACCGGGGCAGCGTGCTGCACTATGTCGGGATGAGCCATTTCTTTCGGCTTTCCGCCAGTGGTTCGGCATTCGTGGTGGGAACGGGCAGCGATCCGCTGTGTACCCCCGCCCGTTCCTGGCACGCACGGTTTCTGGCCGAGGCGAAGGCGCTGGGGCTCTCGCCGATCCTGTCGCTGTCTTACGAGGTGCTGGCACAGCACTGCCCGGACGACTGGCAGCAGAAGGCGGCGGACGGGACGGCTTCGCGTACCGGGTGGGTGCCGCCCTCTGCCCTGCTTTCGTCGGCCAGCAACGCGGCGATGAGCTGGCTGCGATCGGCCGGCGCGGCATTTGCCGGGCTGATGAAGGATGCCGGGACGCCGGTGCGTTTCCAGATCGGCGAGCCCTGGTGGTGGATCGATTCGGCCCGCCGGATCTATCTCTATGACGATGCGGCCAGGGCCGCGCTGGGCGGAACTCCACCGGTCATCGCCGACATGGGCGGCAGCCTGAACGCAGGCCAGATTGCACTGCTCGACCAGGCCGGCGCCTTGCTGGCCGCGTCCACGGCGGCGCTGCGCGATGCGGTGAAAGCCGCCGCCGCGCCGCAACCGGCCGAAGTATTGCTGCTGACCTTCCTGCCAACCGTACTGGATCCGGCAATGCCCGAGGCGCGGCGCGCGAACCTGCCGGTGGGCTGGTCCTCGCCGGCCTATGACCGCTTGCAGGTGGAGGATTACGATTGGCTGACGCAGGGCGCGACAGCCGCCCGCCGTACCGCCTACCAGACGGTCACGGCGCGGCTGGGTTATGCAGCGGCGGCGCAGGATTACCTTGCCGGTTATGTGCCGGACGCCAGCGACCACGAATACTGGCGCCGGATCGACGGCGGGATCGACGAGGCCGCCGAACGCGCCGCCCACGAGATTTTCGTCTGGGCGCTGCCCCAGATCTGCCGGGACGGTTTCGTCCGCTTGCCCCAAACCGACGAGGAAAACGCCATGCAGGCCTTCGACGATGTTGCCTATCCGCTGGCGCTGGGCCGGGATGCGTCGGTCACGCCGGAATTCTCGACCTCGGTCGCGGTGACCGCTTCGGGCTTCGAACGGCGCAACAGCCTGTGGTCGGACGCACGGCTGCGCTTCGACGTCGGACCGGGCGTAAGGTCCGAAACCGAGCTGGGCACCTTGCTGGCCTTTTTCCGCGCCCGGCGCGGCGCGGCGCGGGGGTTCCGGCTGCGCGACCCATCGGACTGCAGCTCGAACGGGATGACCGGAACGCCGACGGCGGTCGACCAGACGCTGGGCACCGGCGACGGACACGCGGCCAGCTTTGCGCTGGTCAAGCGCTATGGCGAGGGTGACGAACCGCAGGTGCGCCGGATCACGCGGCCCGTTGCATCCTCGGTGAAAGTGAGCGTGGGCGGCGCGATCGTCACCAGCGGATGGACTCTCGATCCGCTTGGCATCGTGACATTCGCGTCCGCCCCGGCGGCCGGGGGAGTGGTTCGCGCCGGGTTCCTGTTCGACGTGCCGGTCCGCTTTGCCGAAGACCATCTCCAGGTTGCAGGCACCAGCTTCGCTGCAGGCGAGGCACCCTCCGTGCCGGTTGTCGAAATCCGGGAGGCGGCATGAGCAGGGTCTGGTTTTCCGAAGAGCTGGAGACTGTCGCCACGTTCTGGCGCGTCTATCGCCGGGACGGCATCACGCTGGGCCTGACCACCCACGACGGGGACTTGTGGTTCGATGGTGTCCTGCACCGGGCGGCGCCGGGCATGATGCCATCGGCGATCCGCCGGTCGGCTGATTTCGAACCCGACAGCGCGGAAGTGGAAGGCGCGCTCGCGCACGGATCGATCACCGCAGCCGACCTGGCGGCCGGCCGGTTCGATGGGGCCAGGGTGGTCATCGGCCTGATCGACTGGAAGAACATGGACTCCTTCGTGCTCTATCGCGGGGCAATCGGGACGGTCAGCGAAGAGGGCGGCAAGTTTTCCGCAACCCTGGTATCGCGCAAGGCCGAACTGCAACGCGATCCCGTGCCACGCACTAGCCCGACCTGCCGGGCGGCATTCTGCGGGCAAGGCTGCAACCTGTCAGCGGCACGGTTCACCCACGCCGCGAATGTCACGGCCGTGGATGCGGACACCAATACGGTGATGGTGGACGGGACGTTTGACCTTGGCCTGCTGGCCGGGGGCGAATTGTGCTGGCTTGACGGACCGTTGGCAGGAACCCGCTCGCCGATCAGCGGGGCTGGAGCCGGCGACCTGACCCTGTCTGCACCGCTGGAAATGGCCCCATCCGGCTTGCAGCGCGTGGTTCTGCGCGAAGGGTGCGACCGCACGGTCACGACTTGCGCCGAACGCTTCGGCAATGCGGTCAATTTCAGGGGCGAACCCTACCTTCCGGGCAACGACCTGATTGCCCGCTATCCGGCAGCGCCGTGATGCACGGCCATGATCTGGCCACTGCGGCCAGCGGGCTGGCCGGTTGTCCGTTCAGGCTGCATGGCCGCGATCCGGCGACGGGGCTGGACTGCATCGGCCTGCTCGCGGCAGCACTGGCGAAAATGGGCTGCTGGGTCGACTTCCCGACCGGTTACCGCGTGCGCACCGGGAGTTTCGCAGGTCTGGCCGCCGCCGCGCGGCAGCACGGGTTCGAGCCGGTTTCCGAAACAATCACCGCAGGCGACGTCCTGTTCGTGGCGCCCGGGCCCTCGCAAATGCACCTGATCATCGCAGCCCCCCGGGAAGGGCATTTCATCGAGGCGCACGCAGGGATCGGCCGGGTCGTGATCCGCCCGGGCCCCTTGCGCGATCCCATCATTCAGCACTGGCGCCTGACGGCCCCAGCCTAGCGGAGCCAAGTCCATGGCAACCTTGATCTTTACTGCCCTTGGAACTGCCGTCGGCGGACCGCTTGGCGGCGCGATCGGCGCTCTGGTCGGCCGCCAGCTTGATCATGCGATCATCGGCTCTCCCTCACGCGAAGGGCCGCGGCTCAAGGAACTGTCCGTCACGACTTCGAGCTATGGCAGCCCAATTCCCCGCCATCATGGCCGGATGCGCGTGGCAGGATCGGTGATCTGGGCGACAGACCTGGTAGAACATCGCGATTCCCAGGGGGGCGGCAAAGGCCGGCCATCGGTTACCACCTACAGCTACAGTGCATCCTTTGCCGTGGCGCTCAGCTCGCGCCCGCTCAGCGGCGTGGGGCGAATCTGGGCGGACGGGAACCTCCTGCGAGGCACCTCGGGCGACCTCAAGGCGGCAGGCCAGATGCGGTTCCATCCCGGAACCGGCGATCAGGAACCAGACGCCCTTATGGCCGCTGCCGAAGGTTCCGGGCTGTGCCCGGCCTACCGGGGGCTATCCTATGTCGTGTTCGAGAATTTGCAGCTGTCGGACTTCGGCAACCGGATCCCCGCGCTGACCTTCGAGGTCTTCACCGGCGAGACGGAACTGGGCATCGGGCAACTGCTTGACGGCATCGTCGAAGACGTCCGCTCGGACGTTCTTCTGCCGGGCGTTGCCGGGCTTTCCTGCGAGGGTCCGCTATTGGGCTTGCTTGACCAGCTGAGCCCGGTGTTCCCGCTCGACTGCGACGTCAGCGGCGATCACCTGAGCATTGCCGCTGATGCAGTATCCGATCCCGTGCTCTTGCGCGAAGCCACCACGACAACCGCAGACGACGGTTTTGGCACGCAAAACGGGTTCATGCGCAAGCGCGTGCCACAAACCGAAACCCCGCCCGAACTTATCCGATACTATGATATCGACCGTGACTATCAGCCGGGGATGCAACGAATCCTCGGCCGGCCGGGCAGTGGCCAGCCGGGAGGCATCGAATTGCCCGTTGCGGCTCAGGCCGCAGATGCCCGCGAAATGATCGAAAAATCGACCCGCCTGGCGAATTGGGCTCGCCAGACCATTGCCTGGCGAACAACCGAAATCGACCCCCAGGTACGGCCGGGAGCGTTGGTGCGGGTGCCGGGCCAGCCGGGCCTGTGGCGCCTGAACGAGTGGGAGTGGCGGGGTAGCGGCATTGAACTTACGCTTTGGCGGGCGCCGCCAGCACTGGCGATGACGAGCGGCACGCCAAGCGATCCGGGAAGACCGCTCACGCCGCTCGACGCCCCTGTCGGCACGACCCGGCTCGTTGCTTTCGAGATGCCGTGGGATGGCACCGGCGCAGGAGATTCCCCGCTGGTCCATGCGGCCGCCTCATCGGCATCGGCGGGTTGGGCAGGTGCGGCGCTGTTCCTTGATGGGGGGGACGGGCAACTGCAACCACTCGGCCCTTCCGGTCGCGCCCGGAATAGGCTCGGCGTCACGGTTGACGCTCTTCCGGCTGCATCGCCCCACCTGTTTGACCGCAGGCATAGCGTCACCGTCGCGCTGATTGGCGAGGACCTGGCCTTGCAGGATGCGACCGCCAGCCAGGTTGCAATGGGGGCCAACCGGGCACTGGTCGGCAATGAACTGATCCAGTTCACCCGGGCAGTGCCGCTGGGCGGCGCGCAGTGGCGGCTCGAAGGACTGCTGCGCGGCCGTGGCGGCACCGAAGGGGCAATCGCAGGCCATATCGCCAATGAACCTTTCGTGCTGCTGGACGGCAACGCGACGGCGCTGTCCGGCCTGTCGATCGGTCAGGTCGCGACGGCGAACATCGCCGCGATAGGCATTGGCGACAGTACTCCGATCGAATCTCCCGTCTGGTGCAATGGCGTGACCCAGCGCCCCCTGTTCCCGGTTCGGCCGGTCATCACAACGCTCGCAGATGGCGGGACCGGGTTTTCCTGGACCCGGCGGGCCAGGGGAGCGTGGGCATGGCTCGACGGCGTTGAGACGCCCTTGCACGAAGAAACCGAACTCTACGATGTGGTCGCGGGCTCGGGATCGCAGACATATGCCGTCTGGACTGTTCCCACGCCTTCATTCCAGCTGGGCGCCGCCGAACTCGCCAGCATTCAGGCGGCGCATCCCGGCGCGACAATCAGTGTCCGGCAACGCGGCAGCTACGCGGTCTCGGAATCGCTCTTGCTGCAATATCTCGCCTAGTCCCCCCGAAAGGACATCCGAATGAGTGACCCCATCAGTTTCGACAGCATCAGCCCGCGCTTTGGCCTGCCCCTGCTATTTGCGGGGCAAGCCCAGAAGGAAGCCTTCGTCAACGAAGCATTTTCGCGGCTCGATGCCCTGATTCACTGCGCCATCGAAAGCGAGAGTGCGAGCCCGCCGGCGAGCCCACTCGACGGTCAGGCCTGGCTCGTCGGCACGAACCCGACAGGCGCGTGGGCGGGCAAAAGCGGGGCCGTGGCCATGCAGCAGTCTGGCCAATGGCTCTTTGCCGAGCCGCGCGACGGCATGGCCATGCTCAACCGTGCAACGGGGCAAGTGATGCGAAGGGCCGGGGGGAGTTGGCGGTCGGCAACCGTGCCGACCCAGGCGACTGGAGGTTCGGTGATAGATGCAGAGGCGCGCGCGATGCTTGCCGCGCTGGTCAGCGGACTGCGTCAGGCCGGCGTTTTCCCTTTGTAATCAAGGGAACCGTGACAACCCTTTTGCGTTACAACGAGACATGAGGGTATTTCCGTAGACATTGCAGAAGTGATAGCCGCAATTTGTGCGGCTTTTGCGCAACAGTCGCTGTCTTAGCCCGCTTGCACCGACTATTTGAAGAAGATAGACAGGCCATCATTCGGTGGCATCTAAATTGCAAAAGGGGAATCGAACATGCGGAAACTGCTCCTAGGGTTGGCGATGGCCTCGTCGGCTCTCGCTGCGCCTGCGCTCGCCCGCGACAAGGCCTGGTACATCCAGGTCGAAGGCGGTCCCATGATCGTAGAAGACATGAAGTTTTCGGTGCCGGTAGGCAATACGACGAACACGCTGAACACCAAGACCGGCTATGACTTTGGCGGTGTCGTGGGTTACGATTTCGGGCCGTTCCGGCTGGAGACAGAAGCGAGCTACCGTCGTGCGAACGCTGACGAGTACATCGTCAATGGCGTCAACCTGGGCAACTCTTCCGTTGGTCATGTCGATGCCCTGAGCTTCATGCTCAACGGCTTGCTCGATTTTGGTCCCGATGATGGCCTGCAGGGCTTCGTCGGCGGCGGCGTTGGTGTTGCCCGGGTGAAGGCTGCTCTCGCCTCGCGCGGTGGCACTCTGATCAACGGCTTGGTCAACGATTCAGACTCCGGCTTTGCATGGCAGGCACTGGCCGGCGTTCGCGCGCCGATCAGCCGCAACTGGGATGCCGGCATCGAATATCGGTACTTCAACGCCAGCAACGTGAACCTTGTTGCCCAGAGCACCGGCGCGGCTCTCAACACGCGCTTCCGTTCGCACTCGCTGCTCGGCACTCTGACCTACAACTTCGGTGGTGCCCCGGCCCCGGTGGAAGCGGCTCCGCCGCCGCCCCCGCCGCCGCCGCCCCCGCCGCCTCCGCCTCCTCCGCCCCCTCCGCCGCCGCCCCCGCCGGTGTGCAACAAGGGGCCCTACATCGTGTTCTTCGACTGGGATAAGTCGGACATCACGCCTGAGGCCGCGACCATCCTCGACAGCGCGATCACCGCTTACGGCAACTGCACGAGCGTTCCGATCATGCTTGCCGGCTATGCCGACCGTTCGGGTACCCCCAAGTACAACCTGGGCCTCTCCGAACGCCGCAACGTCTCCGTCCAGGGCTACCTGACCGGACACGGCGTCCCGGCCGGCGCCATCACCGCCCAGGCCTTCGGCGAGGCGAACCCCCGCGTTCCCACCGCCGACGGCGTCCGCGAACTCCAGAACCGCCGCGTGGAAATCACCTACGGGCCGGGTTCCGGAAACTAAGCTTCAACTGCAGGTCGAAACAGGAAAGGGGGCCGGAGAAATCCGGCCCCCTTTTGTCGTCTTGGGCGTCCCGGGAGTTCGCGTCGGGCGGGCCGAGCATTGCCCAGCGAGGCTCAGGCCTTGGAAGCGTATACCGTGTTGTCGATCAGTCCCGACTTGGCAAATCCGCCGCGCCGCAACCGGCAACTGTCGCATTCGCCGCAAGCCGACCCATCGGGCTGGGGATCATAGCAGGACCAGCTCATGGCCGGGTCAAGCCCGAGGCGAAACGCCTCCCGCGCGATATCGTCCTTGCCGAGGAATTGCAGTGGTGCGTGGATGGTGAAGGGAGCACCCTCCGCTCCCGCTTTGGTCGCCAGGCTCGCCACGTTCTCGAAAGCCGCGATGAACTCCGGACGGCAATCGGGATAACCTGAATAATCCAGCGCATTCACCCCGATAAAGATATCGCGGGCGCCAATCGCCTCCGCCCAGGCAAGCGTGAGCGACAGGAACACGAGGTTGCGAGCCGGAACGTACGTAACCGGGATGCCGTCGCCGACGCCGTCCTTGGGCACGGCGATGTCCGCCGTAAGCGCAGAACCGCCGAACTGCCGCAAGTCGAGCGGCAGGACCACGTGACGCTGGGCATCAAGATGCGCCGCAATCGTGGCGGCGGCGTCAATTTCCCGGCGATGGCGCTGGTTGTAGTCGATCGTGAGCGCGTTGAGCCGATAGCCCGCTTCCCGCGCCAGGGCGGCAACGACCATGGAATCGAGCCCCCCCGACAGCAGTACGACCGCATCCCTGGGCCCAGAATCGGGAATTTCCTGCATAGGCCGTCCGCTAGCTCCACGCGGGCCGGCTGACAACCAAGATCGCAGACAGAACTCTCAGGCCGCGCAATCGCCGACCCGGCGCCCTTCCGCACTCACCTCGAACGGCACCCCGTCAGCGATCCCTTGCGTCTCAAGCTGGATCAGTTGCGGGGTTTCCCGCCGGATATGCGTTCGGCCATATCCCCGCCCGCGGCAGGTATACTGCACCGTCAGCGAAGCACGACCATCTTCCAGCACCAGCCAGTCGCAGGCCAGATCGCGGTGGAGCAACTGGATCGCGTTTCGCCGCTCCCCAAGGCACAGTTTCTGCACTGCGCCGCCGTCCCGTGGCCGCAACTCCCAGCGGCCGGGGCTCAATTGCCCGAGCACCTGCAGCGCGGGGCGGGGCGCCTGCGCGGGCACGGGTTGGCCCGCAGAGGCGGCAAAAAACGCGGCGGCCATCACCAACAAGGCGCGTGACTTGGTCATGCACTCCAGCCCAAGGCCATGCCGGCGAATCCGGATCGGCCTGGGGCACCATATAAGCGACTGCGCGCCTGCGACCAAGTGTGCCGCAGCAACGATCAAGCGAGCTTATATGTCGATATGGAACATTTTTGAACAAAACGCGCAGTCGACTGTGATCGCTCCGCTGTCATCGCGCATCTCAAGGCGCTCCGCCTCCGGAAAGCGTGACAGAACCGCCTTGTAGTGATCGATCGAACAGCGGCAGCCGCGCGACAGCCGCGCAGCCGGCG
>Ga0228701_1001419_pt1 | contig 16347 bp, 13 predicted proteins | sample McNCre117_Aug_MG_2_FD_178017 | JGI IMG/M metagenome (GOLD analysis project Ga0228701, IMG submission 178017) | Freshwater microbial communities from McNutts Creek, Athens, Georgia, United States - 11-17_Aug_MG | ecosystem: Environmental > Aquatic > Freshwater > Creek | place: USA: Georgia...
CAACTGGATGATTCCCGGCAAGATGGTCAAGGGCATGGGCGGCGCGATGGACCTGGTGGCAGGTGTCAAGCGCGTGATCGTGTTGATGGAGCATGTGGCCAAGAAGAAAGACGGTACCGAAGACCTCAAAATTTTGCCCAGCTGCACTTTGCCTTTGACGGGTGTGGGTGTGGTGGACCGCATCATCACCGACCTGGCCGTGATGGATGTGACCGACGTGGGGCTGAAGGTGGTGGAGCTGGCCCCGGGTGTCACAGCCGAGGCATTGCAAGCCAAAACGGGTGTCAAACTGATTTTTTAATTTGTTTGATTTGCTTCACAAAAGCCGCAATTTATTGCGGCTTTTTTGTTTTTTGTGAATTTATTGGGGGCAAAAACTTAAGAATTGGTAATAAATCATGATTTGCTGGTTTGCTGGTATTCCATAATTTGGCCTCTTAATACAAAATGGCCATTTCCTCCAGATGGTTCCCCGGGATGTCGAATCCAACTTCAGATCGTGTGCGCGGTGAGCTGCTGCGCGAATGGCGTTTTTCTCAAAAATGGGATGTGACGGTATTGGCCCGGCGCGTCAACTTGTCCATTGGTCAAATCCAGCAACTTGAAACGGGCGGAACTTCACTTTTTTACAGCGCAGCCATCCGCGAAAACGCGGCCCGCAAAGTGGCGGCCGTGCTTGGCGCGGACCCGGAAGCGGTGATTCGTCAGGATGAAGGTGCGCCGACCGAAGTCCAGCGCGATGCCAAGGTTTTGGATGAGCTGATCGAGTTGTCTCGCCAGCGTGCCAAAACTGCCAAAACGCCGTCCTTCCTGACCCGCCACCCTGGCCTGATCGCCATGGTGGTATTGCCTGTGGTGGTGTTGATTGCGGCCTCAGGCTGGCTTCAACAAAAGTGGCAAAACGGGGGCTCGGCGCAGTTTTGGCGTCAAAGTCCGTCGTCTGGTGCCAATACGGTGCAAGTGGAGGCTCAAGCCCCGGTCAACGTTCCTGTGGCCATCTCGGCTGCGGCCAGTGAGGGGGGCGCTTCTGAGACGGCACCTTCGGCGGTGGCTCCGGCTGATGCCGTGGTGGCAGCCAATACCAGCCATTTGTGCCAACAATCGAGCCCCGTTGCCGCGGCGATTACACCTTCACGTCCCAACAAGGCCGGTGACATGGTCTACATCGTGGCCCACAAAATGGGGTCAGTTTGCGTGGTGGATGGGGCCGGTGTGAGCACTCTGTTGTCACTCAAGGTCAAAGAAGCACGAAGTGTGTACGGCACCGCTCCTTGGCGGGTCAACTTTGAGCACCCTGAACAAGCCCAGTTGTATTTTCAGGGTGAGCGTTTGCGCTTGCCCGACAACCAAGTCACCACCGTCGCTTTGCAGGAAAGCCCCCGGGCGCAGTGATGAGCGTGGGGCCGGGCTCACAGGCCCAGCTGAGCTTGAAGCGCCGAAACCTGCTGGCGCAAGGTGCTGTTTTCTTCGATCAATTCTGCCACGCGTTGTTGCAGCCGGTTCAGTTCGTCATCGGATGCGGCCCCTTCCAGGGAGGGGATCTCCTCTTTTGAGGCTTTGCGTTGCACTTGTCTCACCCGTTTGGCTGCCTTTTTCAGTTCCTCCTTGCCCCCTAACGCTGCTGTTTTTTGCTCCTCAACCGGCAAACTGGCCACCGCTGCGGCCGCATTGAGCGAGATTTCACCCGCCTTCACCGCCGTCATCAGCTCAGGGACGGCCTGCTTTTGAATTTTCTCGATGTGCACTACCTGGCTGCTGCTCAGGCGTGCGACCTTGGCAATGTCAGCGCGGCTTTTGAGCGGTGGGCCGGGCGGCGCCGCTGGTGCAGGGTTGTTCTGATGGTTGTCGGCTGCGGCAGATGTTGCGGTCGCCGCGATCGCGCTGTCACGTCGCTCGGCCAGGATGTCGCGCTTGCGCAAGGCCAGCACCCCGCGCTGAAAATCCGACACGCTGCGACGGCCCAAGTGCTGGTCAATCATCCACAGGTGCACATCTTCCATCGATTGAAAGCGGGTGTTTTGCACGGTCTGAAACGGCAGGCCGTGCTTTTGGCAGATGCCGTAGCGGTTGTGCCCGTCCACCAGCACATCACCCCACAAGACGAGAGCGTCCCGGCAACCTTCGGCCAGTATGCTGCGCTCCAGGGCCGCATGCTCCTCAGGTTTGAGCGGGTCGATGTAGGCTTTGAGATCTTCGAGGACAGTGATGTGCATGGGGCAATCGTGGGGGCAGTGCAAGCGTTGGCAGGGCTCAAACGCCGAAGGCCCCTTGCGGGGCCTTCATGGTCGATTGAAAAAACTTGGAGCGGGTGATGGGAACCAATCCCTGTTCACTGCTCCCTTGTAAGTTGTTGAAAATAAACAAGAAATGAGCGGGTGGTCTACTACAGTCGTGACCGTTGTAGACCGCTTGTGTAGTAGTGTATCGTAACGATCATGAGGTCAATGATCGAGCCAAATGACGCTGCACCTGCCCCAGTGACCACATCCCGCCCATCGGTGCCTTGATGCCCAGGTTATTCAAGCTCGTGACCATCGCACGACGCGTTAGACCTTGTGCCACCATGCCATCAAGCACCGGACGCAGCCGCTCACGAAACTCTTGAGCCTTCTGCTGGCGCTGGTCGTTGCAGGTCTTGAGGTTCGCGGGTCCGGTTGCCCCCAACACCACGCCCCGAGCTTTTGCTGCAGCCAGAGCAGCTTTGGTTCGTTCACTGATCTGGTCACGCTCCCACTCTGACATGACCGCGTGCATCTGAATCATGACCTTGTTGGCGTTCGGCATATCGGCAGCGACGAAGTCCACGCCGGTCTCGATCAAGCCTGATACGAAGTGAACATTGCGAGCCAGACGGTCGAGCTTTGCGATCAAAAGGGCTGCACCCGTCTTTTTGCATTGCTCAAGCGCCAAACGAAGCTGTGGGCGTTTTTCTAGTGCGTTGCTACCCTTGCCTGTCTCGATCTCTGTGAAGCTGGCTATGACCGTTTTGTCGCGTCCTGCAAGGTATCGCTCGACAGTCTGACGCTGTGCCTCAAGCCCGAGACCCGATGCACCCTGTCGCTGGGTGCTCACGCGGTAATAGGTGACGAACTGGTCGGGGCGGGTTTTCATGGTCTTCCTTGATTGTTGTTCCGGTCCTTGGACCGAGGTCCGGTGCGCCTCCAGACTGTAGGAAGGCCGTGACTTGCCGCCAAGGGTGATGTTGCGCCAAACACGGAAGTTCGCTGGGGGTGTTGACGCCGAAGTGGCTTTTTGATCGGGGCCGTAGCTACTCACGAACGTATAACGAACGTATAAGGGATTTGCCGTGGTTTTCAGCATTCCGTAGTTGCAGAAAAACACCGTGACGGGATGTTGTACGCGGACGCTGTTGAACTGCTGAAGATGGAAGTCCTAGAAAAATTCCGTAAGCGTGAAAGTACAGCATCCGTCGTTCAGCAACTTTTTTGATGAATCCTTATTGCAATTATTGAATTTAAATAAATTGAAATTGAAAACAGGGGTTGACAATATTCAGGGTTTCGATTATCGTTTGAGGTGTTCATGGTGATGACCAAGTCGTCACCCACTGACGGAAGGGAGCGACAAGCAACCGCGTCCCCAGTGAGGAACGAAATCATCGCAAGTGGGCACCAAATGGCGATGGGGGTGGGGGCTTCGGCATGCAGAACCCTCTGGTGGGGCGGGAACCTTCCGCTTAAGTCTGCGCCGTGGCCAGGGATCAAAACAAACGCGCCGAAGGTTGAAAACGTGCGCGGCCCATTCGTTAAACGATGGCCTGAGTAGCGAGTCAGCGAGTCAGGTTTTTCGGAGTCGAGGGACCTAGCTCATAGTCCGAGGCGTGTCTATATGACCTGCCTTGGGGGAGCTCTGACCTCGATTTCCGATGAGTAGGGAGATACGCTGAACCTTCGGTTCAGCTGTAATTCAAATGCCCTTATTGCGTCTAGAGTTTGTGGGTCGATTCGACTACAGAAGTGCATCCCAGCGCACAGCCCAGACCGAACCCAGCTTCCCTGTTGTTTTGTTCGGTCGGCGCCACTTAGCTTGCCCCATACGACGTAGGTGTTCAAGCGCTTGGTCAAAGTCCTCGAATCGGCATTCGTCCTCTTTCTCGCCAACGATGAATGCACCCGAGTGCTTCAAATGTGGGCCGAAGTGACTGCCATCGGCAGCGTAGGGCACCAAGGTCACCACGGCTTGTCGCTTCTTGGGCTTCACTGGGGCTTCTGTGAAAAGGTCTTTGACCTGAACGCCCAGACCAACTGCCAGCACCTCCAATGCGTCAATTGACGGGTTTGCGCTCCCTCGCTCGACTCGGCTCATGTACGACCGCGCGAACCCGCACTTGTCGGCAAAGGCTTCTTGGGAAATGCCCATAGCGGTGCGCAGTTCCCGAACGCGGGCACCGAAACGCTGACGAATAGTTGTTTTGTCCACGCCGTGACTGTCATAGATCGTGCTATAAATGGCCACGCTCTATTCGTGGGCGCACTAAAAGTTACGTCAAATCGTTGGCAACATGAAGATCAATTTCGCAAAAACGCTGATCGTCAGCCTTGCAGTGCCGCTGGTCCTGTCGGGCTGCATGTCGATGGGTACACAAAGCCTCAAAGACCACACAAACATGGCCGAATTCCGGGTGGGTGCATCGACAAAGCAAGATGTACACCGAAAATTCGGCCAGCCACATGACGTAATCACCTTTCTTGGACGTAATGGCTGGCGCTACATTAGCGCGGATACCAGTCCAGAACCCGGAATGTTCGTGCTCGGTGTGATCTTCTGGCCACTTATCTTCGCGGGCCAAGATCAATACGAAGTGACTCAAGCCGACTTTTACTTTGACGATGATGGCAAGCTGATTGACTCCGTGATGCGCAAAGCCCAGATCAGCAAAGGGCTTACCTCTTTGACTGACAGTCTGTCAGAGCGTCAGCAACAAGCCATTGAGAGAATTAAATCTGAAATGCTCAGATTGGGGGCGGTCTTCGACGAAAAAGCGGCGAAACAGTCACTTGCATATCTTGCAATTTGAGGGCTCACATGGAAATCGTTTCACTTCTGGTTTGGTCGATTGCCTTTGCCTTCATCACGACCATCGTCGCCAATACCAAGGGTTTGTCTCTGGGTAAATGGGCTGCCATTGGCTTCATTCTCGGCCCGATCGGTGTGATCTGGGTTCTGGTGACCGCTAAAGATCAATCGGCGCTGGAAGCCGAAAGCCTGCGATCAGGCAAGTTCAAGAAGTGCCCCCTTTGCGCTGAGGTCATCAAGAAAGAGGCGGCGGTCTGTAAGCACTGCGGGGGAGACCAGGCCAAGCACTCAACCCCAGCGCAACAGAAGACCTTCTGGGTGTGCGGTAAGTGCAACGAGACCACTGAGACCGGCAAAAACACATGCTGGAGCTGTGGAGCGCCGAAGGCTTGATACAGCTGGCGCTGTTCAACGGGTTGTGACTGTGGGGCGGGAACTCCTGCGTCTCAGGGCTGCTTTGATCGCTTTCAATCCAGCTTTTGAATCAAAGGCCCCCAGTCCAGCAAGGCACGGGTAGGACAGCCGATCAATTATCCCCTTCAGCTCTCCTGCGTCTCGATCTTTTGCGTACCGTGTGCCGCTCTGAGTTTTTCCTCGTTCATGTCCGGCCAACTGGGTCATGACTCGTTCAGATTGGTCTAGGCGCTCCAGCGCTGTCACGAAGTTATGGCGAAAACTGTGGAAGGTCTTTTTGCCGTTGCGTTCGATGCCCAGCCGTCGTCCCAAAAAACGCTCGTTGAACCAAGAGCCAGCAGGTTTGCCATAGCCCTTGACTGCATCCCGTTTCAACTCAGGGAACAATCGGTCGTATCCAGCTTTGCGTAAAACAGCCACGTAGTCGGGCAGGCCAGCGCTGACAATCAGAGCATGGAGTGGGACAACACGAATGGAGTTGACGGTCTTCAAAGACTTGTCTGGGCCCAAGTCAGAGTCATCGGTATCCAGCTTGTCAGCACCGTCCAGGTTGAAATCCAGATACCACGTGCCATTCTCACTTTGGCGCACATCATCTAGATACAGTTGAGCAAGCTCGTTCAAGCGCCCACCTGTAGTTAAAGCGAGCAAGGGGAGCCAGTAGTTGTAAGGACGCCATTGCGTGAGACCACTGCTGGAAAATTCCCCAGTTCCAGCGGCAAACCACGGTTGATTGAAAATCAGCTCTAGCTCTGCCGAGGTGAACGCTTCGCGGGCATCTTGTGCTCGAACCGCCTTGGATGCCCCAAACCCTCGCTTGTAACCCCCAGCGGGGTTGGCGTGCATCATGCCCTTGTCTTTGGCGTAGTTCAGGATTTCCGCGATCTTGCTGACGTGACCCTTGACGGTTGTTTGGTTTTTCCGTTCCAAGCCCTCGCGTTCGGCAATCGAAATCAAATCGGTCAGAGAATGAACGTCATAATTTCGACGGCATTGATAAATGTTCGACGGTAGCTTGCCCAGACGGTTTGCAAACTCATGAATAGTTTCAACCTCGATGCTGCCCAATTCTGGATCATCCATCAGCTCGATGAACAATCCAGCCTCGGTCATCATTCGTCGCTTTTGATCCAATCCCCAGTTTCGATGTGTCTTGCAAAGCTCGAAAAGTTCAGAGAACTTTTTTCGACCGTGCTTGATGGTGATTACATCCGGTGCCATGACACCCGCATGAGGCTCTACAGTCGGGCTCACGGAGGCTTTTTTCACCTCAGGCGGTAGGGCGCCAGCTAGGCTGCTGCGAATGCGCTCTATGGTGGGTTTTAAGGTCATCCAGGCCGCAAGTGGGATATGGACTTCAGTCTCGGGCCAAAAGCCTCCATGCCCAGAAAGGCGAAAAACTGACTCGGTTGATACGCCTGTGGTCAACAGTGCGGAAATGGTCACGGCTGCATCAAACGCTCGGACCGTGCTGGAAAGGCTTTGTTGTGTACCCCTGCGCTCCACATCGTTTAGAACAAACGAATCGTCGTAGTCCCGCTCGACATCCCAAAGATCGACAACGCTCCAGCCTTGCCAGTGGTTAGCTTGAGTGAAGAGCTCAGCACGTGCATTGCGAAGCTCGGAAAGCAATGCGCCAACAGACAGTCCCATGGCTCCAGCTGCCTCGAGGATCGAAATCAGCCCCTCACCGTGAAGTAGCGCCCCAGAGGAGGCTAACCGTTGAATGTCTAGGGCCATCAGTTTTTCCCGCCATTGGGTTTGGATTTTCAGAGCGGTCAGTTTAGCCGCGCCCAAATCATGCAGGCCAGTTGAGGTGTGCACCTCACCCTTGCCGACTAGAGGGCGTAACCGACGAGGTATGACGATCCGAACGGCGTAGATGCCGCTTGATCGGCGATAAAGACAGGAAACCCCTGACATGAGACAGCCTTTGTAGGAGGCTTACAGGGGAGGGCTCCGGCGGCAAGAAAAAGTCCTTCTAAATCAAGGCTCTTCATGCGTTGTGGAGCGGGTGATGGGAATCGAACCCACGTTATTTGCTTGGGAAGCAAGAGTCCTACCATTGAACGACACCCGCGAAGGCCTGTAGTTTACTTGAGAATATCCCCCAGGCAGAGGTACTTGATCTCAACATAGTCGTCGATGCCGTGGTGTGAGCCTTCGCGGCCCAGGCCCGACTGTTTGACGCCACCAAAGGGCACATGCTCGGTGGCCAGAATGCCCACGTTGATGCCGACCATACCGTATTCGAGCGCTTCGCTCACGCGGAAGATTCGGCCCACATCGCGGCTGTAAAAGTAGCTTGCCAGGCCAAACTCGGTGTTGTTGGCCGCGTCAATGGCTTCTTGTTCAGTCTTGAACTTGAAGATGGGTGCGAAGGGGCCAAAGGTTTCCTCTTTGGCGCACACCATGTCGGCGTTGGCATCGGCGATCACCGTGGGTTCAAAGAACTGACCGCTCAGGCGCTTGCCACCCGTCAGCAGACGGCCGCCTTTGGCCATCGCGTCTTTCACATGGCGTTCAACCTTGTCCAGCGCGGCGGGCTCGATCAGCGGGCCCTGGTTCACGCCGTCTTCAAAACCGTTGCCGACCTTGGCGGTCTTGACCTTGGCCGCGAACTTGGTGGCGAACTCTTCATACACAGCTTCCTGCACGTAGATGCGGTTCGAGCACACACAAGTCTGGCCCGCGTTGCGGTACTTGCTGGCAAAGGCACCTTCAACCGCGCTGTCGATGTCGGCGTCTTCGAACACGATGAAAGGGGCGTTGCCGCCCAGCTCGAGCGACATTTTTTTGACGGTGGGGGCCGACTGCGCCATCAGGATGCGGCCCACTTCGGTGGAGCCGGTGAAGCTGATGTGGCGCACCACATCGCTGGCGCACAGCACCTTGCCCACCGCGATCGAGTTGTCACTGTCGGCGGTGACCATGTTCAGCACCCCGGCCGGGATGCCTGCACGAATCGCCAGCTCAGCCGCAGCCAGGGCCGTCAGGGGGGGCAGTTCTGCGGGTTTGATGATGACTGGGCAACCTGCGGCCAGGGCTGGGGCCACCTTGCGGGTGATCATGGCCAATGGAAAGTTCCAGGGCGCGATGGCGGCGCACACGCCAATCGGCTGGCGCAGCACCAAGAGGCGGCGGTTGTTGTCAAACTGGGGCAGGGTCTCGCCATTGATGCGCTTGGCTTCTTCGGCAAACCACTCGACAAAGCTGGCCCCGTAGGCCACTTCGCCCTTGGCTTCGGGCAGGGGCTTGCCTTGCTCGGCGGTCATGATGCGGCCCAGGTCGTCCTGGTTGGCCATCAGCAGGTCAAACCACTTGCGCAAAATGATGCTGCGCTCCTTGGCGGTTTTGCCGCGCCAGGCGGGCCAGGCGGCGTTGGCTGCAGCAATGGCGGCCTCGGTCTCGGCAGGCCCCAGATTGGCCACATCTGCCAGATGCTGGCCTGTGGCGGGGTCGGTCACCGCAAAACGGCTGCAGCCTGCCACCCACTGCCCGTTGATCAGGGCATCGGTCTTGAGCAGGCTGGGGTCGTTCAGCTGGGCGAGGGGTGAGGTATTGATGTTCATGGGGTCTCCGTTATTTATTTAATCTGTTAAATAAATTGTGCCATGAGTGCCAGCATACAACTCTGTGCGCCGCCAGGCTGTCACACAGGCAAGCCGGGCGAGGGTGAAACTTATAATCAGCGGCTGCATTTAAAAGTTGTGAACACCATGAGCCAAGCCGTTATTTCCGTTGCCGATATTCGCAAGACCTTTCTGGATTTTTTCGCGTCCAAAGGGCACACCGTGGTGGCCTCCAGCCCGTTGGTGCCGGGCAATGACCCGACCCTGATGTTCACCAACTCGGGCATGGTCCAGTTCAAGGATGTGTTTCTGGGCTCGGACAAGCGCAGTTATGTGCGTGCCGCGTCGGTTCAGGCCTGTTTGCGTGCGGGTGGCAAACACAACGACCTCGAAAACGTGGGCTACACCGCCCGCCACCACACTTTTTTCGAGATGCTGGGCAACTGGTCGTTTGGTGACTACTTCAAGCGTGAATCGCTGCAGTGGGCTTGGGAATTGCTGACCGAGGTTTACAAACTGCCCGCAGAAAAACTGTATGCCACGGTGTATCAGGAAGACGATGAGGCCTATGCCATTTGGCAAGACATTTTTGTCAAAGCTGGCTGGACCCCTGAGCGGATCGTGCAGGAGACCCGCATCATCCGCATTGGCGACAACAAGGGGGGCCGCTACAAGTCCGACAACTTCTGGATGATGGCCGACACCGGCCCTTGCGGCCCTTGCTCAGAGATCTTTTATGACCATGGCGCGCACATCCCCGGTGGCCCACCCGGCAGCCCCGATGAAGACGGGGACCGCTTCATCGAAATCTGGAACAACGTGTTCATGCAGTTCAACATGGACGAAACCGGTGCCGTCACGCCCTTGCCCGCACCGTGCGTGGACACCGGCATGGGCCTGGAGCGCTTGGCCGCCATCTTGCAGCACGTTCACAGCAACTACGAAATCGACATTTTTGACGCGCTGATCAAGGCCGCAGCCCGCGAAACTGGCACCACCGACCTGAACAACAAGTCGCTGCGCGTGATCGCCGACCACATCCGCGCCACCGCTTTCTTGGTGAGCGACGGCGTGGTGCCCAGCAACGAAGGCCGAGGCTATGTGCAGCGCCGCATCGTTCGCCGCGCCATACGCCACGGTTATTTGTTGGGCCAGAAAACCCCGTTTTTCCACAAGCTCGTGCCCGATCTGGTCAAGCTCATGGGCGCGGCTTACCCCAACATGGCCGATCAGGCCGACCGCATTGCCGATGTGTTGCGCGTGGAAGAAGAGCGCTTCTTTGAAACCCTGCAAAGCGGCATGCAGATCCTGGACGCGGCCTTGGAAGGCGGCGTCAAAGTGCTGCCTGGCGAAGTCGCCTTCAAGCTGCACGACACCTACGGCTTCCCCCTTGATCTGTCGGCCGACGTGTGCCGCGAACGCGGTCTGAGCGTGGACGAAGCCGGTTTTGCCACTGCCATGGAAAAGCAAAAGGCCCAGGCCCGCGCTGCTGGCAAGTTCAAGATGGACAAAGCACTCGACTACACCGGCGAGGGCAACGACTTTGTGGGGTATGACGACCTGACGGCCAATGCCAAAGTGTTGGCCTTGTACGCCGATGGCAATGCGGTAACCGAACTCAAAGCGGGTCAGGCGGGTGTGGTCGTGCTGGATACGACCCCGTTTTACGCCGAATCCGGCGGCCAGGTGGGCGATCAGGGCATGATCCACAACGCAGGCGGCCAGTTCAACGTGGCCGACACGATCAAGATCAAGGCCGATGTGTTTGGTCACCACGGCGAGGTGAAATCCGGCAGCCTGAAGGTGGGCGATGCGGTGCAAGCCCATGTGGACATGGACCTGCGCGCCGCCACCGTGCGCAACCACAGCGCCACCCACCTGATGCACAAGGCTTTGCGCGAGGTGCTGGGCAGCCATGTGCAGCAAAAGGGCAGCTTGGTCAACGCCGAGCGCACCCGCTTTGACTTTGCGCACAACGCGCCCGTGACCGATGCCGAAATTCGCCAGATCGAGGCCCAGGTCAACGCTGAAATTCTGGCCAACGCCGCTGCTCAAGCGCGTGTGATGGACATCGAAAGCGCGCAGAAAACTGGTGCCATGATGCTGTTTGGCGAGAAGTACGGTGAGACCGTGCGTGTTTTGGACATCGGCTCCAGCCGCGAACTGTGCGGTGGCACCCACGTCAAAGCGACAGGCGACATCGGCTTGTTCAAGATCGTCAGCGAAGGCGGCGTGGCCGCAGGCGTGCGCCGCATCGAAGCCGTCACCGGTGCAAATGCGTTGGCTTACCTGCAGTCGCTCGAAGACACCGTGACTCAAGCGGCTGGTGTGCTCAAAGCGCAACCCGCCGAGCTGAACAACCGCATTGCGCAAGTGCTGGACCAGGTCAAGGCGCTCGAAAAAGAATTGGCAGCTGCCAAAGGCAAATTGGCTTCGGCCCAGGGCGACGAGCTGGCCAAACAGGCGGTGGACATCCAAGGCATCAAGCTGCTGGTGGCCACGCTGGAAGGTGCCGACGCCAAGACCTTGCGCGACACCGTGGAGAAGCTCAAAGACAAGATGAAAGCGGCCGTGATCGTCTTGACCGCTGTGGACGGTGAGAAGGTGCAGATCGTTGCGGGCGTGACCGCCGACATCGTGGGCAAAGTCAAAGCCGGTGAGTTGGCCAACTTTGTGGCGGGGCAGGTGGGTGGCAAAGGCGGCGGCAAGCCCGACGTGGCCATGGCCGGTGGCACCAACGCAGCGGCCTTGCCCGCCGCGCTGGCCAGCGTGCAGGCCTGGGTGAGCGAGCGGGTCTGACCTCGTTCGTTCTCATTCTTTTCGGGGACTCAAGAGCGGCGTCATGTTGAAAAACGGACGCCGTCTTTTTGTATTGGCCGTGCTCATCGGTCTGTTGTGCGTTACAGCCCACGCCCAATTCGACAAAACCCCGTGGCCACGCACACAGAACGTCCCCCCTGTGGATCTGCTGGACATGAACGGCCAGCGCTGGAACGCTGACACGCTGAAAGGGCGCTTGGTTGTTCTCAACTTCTGGGCCACCTGGTGTGGACCTTGCAAGGAAGAAATGCCGTCCTTGCAGGCCTTGCATGCCTATGATCCGCTCAAGCCGGTGGTGATCGGCGTCAATGTCAAGGAAACCGCCAGCACCGTGCGCCGCTTTGTGCAGGCTCAGCAGCTGGATTTTCCGGTGGTGCTGGACCCCCAAGGCGAGCTGGCTCGCCAGTGGGGCGTGCGCATTTACCCCACGACCATCCTGATCGATCCCCAAGGACAGCCCCGCTGGCGTGTGGCGGGCGAGGTGGATTGGGTGGGAGTACCAGCGCGCGGTTGGCTGCAATCCTTGCAAAAGCTCAGGCCCTCGCGGCCTGTGTCTGCTGGGCGATAATCCGGCTGCCTCGCGCACTGTGCGCCGGGCGACCTGCCTTCGGGGCATTGGTGCTTGGTTCTTTTGAACAGCGCCTCGTGTGTGCCGACAGGTCTCACCTTTTCATTCCGGAGTTCTTTTCATGACCCCCGTTCGCCGAACCCTTCTCAAAGGGGGCGCTGCTGTGGGCGCCCTCGTGGCCGCACCCACCTGGCTGAATGCCCAGACCGCGCCTGCTGAGCGCCGCTTCAGCCCCCAACCAGGTACCTGGCGCACCTTTGATGTGACCACCCGGGTTGAAATTGCCCAGCCCGTGGGCGAAACCCGTTTGTGGTTGCCCGTGCCCAGTGTGGACAGCCCCTGGCAGCAGTCACTGGACACCCGTTTTTCGACCAACGGTCAGGCCCGCATGGGCAGCGATCTGGTCGAAGGGGCCAAGTTTTTGGCGGTCAACTTTGCCGAGGGCGTGCGCCCGGTGGTCGAGATCACCAGCCGTGTGCAGACCCAAAACCGCAGCGCCGAACTGACCGCAGGCCGCAGTTTCACTGCGGAAAGTGCCGATACCCTGCGTCACTACACCCGTGCCACCCGCTTGTTGCCGCTGGACGGCATCGTGCGTAACACCGCGTTGGCCGCCACCAAGGGGGCCAAAACCGACGAGCAAAAAGCCCGTGCGGTCTATGACTGGGTGGTGACGAACGCATTCCGTGACCCCAAAACACGCGGTTGTGGCGAAGGCGACATCAAGGCCATGCTCGAAACCGGCAACCTGGGCGGCAAGTGCGCCGACCTGAACGCCCTGTTTGTGGGCCTGTGCCGTGCGGTGGGCCTGCCTGCGCGCGATGTGTATGGCATCCGCCTGGCCCCCTCGGCGTTTGGGTACAAAGAGCTGTCGGGCAACCCGACCAGCCTCAAAGGCGCGCAGCACTGCCGTGCCGAGGTGTATTTGCAGGCCCACGGCTGGGTGGCCATGGACCCGGCTGATGTGGCCAAGGTCATGCGCCTGGAAACTGCCGACTGGATCAAGAAAACCGACCACCCCGTGGTGGCTCCGGTCTACAAACACTTGTTTGGCGGCTGGGAAGGCAACTGGATGGCCTGGAACACCTCGCACGATGTGAGCCTGCCTGGTGCCAAGGGTGGGGTGGCCAATTTCCTGATGTACCCAGTGGCTGAAACCGCCGAGGGCCGTCTGGACTCTTACACGCCCGACGCCTTCAAGTACCAGATCACCGCCACCGAAATCACAGGCTGAGTCGAAGCCCGCTTTCAAACACACGGGCCTGGCCCGTGTGGGGGTCATTGAAGGCCATGCTTTGGGCCAGCAACTGCAAAGGCTGGCTGAAATCTTCATCCTGATCCGGGCCGCGCAGGACCGCGGGGTAGAACTGGTCGCCCTCGATCGGATGTCCCAATGACAGCATGTGCACCCGCAGCTGATGGCGCTTGCCGGTCACCGGCTCCAGCTGGTAGAGCGCCCGATCACCGTCAATGCGCAAGACGTTCACGCGTGTTTCGCTGTTGGGCTCGCCGGGCACTTCACGCATCCTGAAAAACTGCGCCGGGTCTTCGGCCATGCGGCTGCGGTGTACCTGAGGCAACTGCAGATCGCCCGGGGCCGATGCCACGGCGTGATAGACCTTGTGGACCTGACGTGCCCTGAACAGGGCCTGGTAGGCGTTGCGGTCCTGGGGGCGTTTGCTCAGCACCACCAGCCCGGCGGTTTCGCGGTCAATGCGGTGGATGGGCGTCAGATCGTCGCAGCCTGTCTGTCGCTTGAGTTGCACCAGCAGGCTTTGCTGCACATAACGGCCGGTGGGCGTGACCGGCATGAAATGCGGTTTGTCGGCCACCAGCAGGTGGTCGTCTTCAAAAACGATGCACGCTTGCACAGGCAAAGCGGGTTCGATGGCCAGGCTGCGGTAGTAATACAGGCGTTGCCCCTGCAGGCAGGGCTGGTCAGCGGCGATGGTTTGTCCGTTTTCTTGAAAAACCTGTCCTTGGGTCAGCCGTTGGTCCCATTGCGCGCGCGGAATTTTGTCCAGCCGTTCAGCCAAAAAGTCGAGCACCGTGGGCCAAGAACCTGCAGGCACCGCCACACAGCTGGGGCTCACGCCGTCGCGTGTGGGGATCAGCGGGTTGCGGGGTGGGCGGGCCATGACCGCAATGTGTGGTGGTTTGGGTGTGCGCCGCTCAGACGCGACGGAACACCAAGTCCCAGACACCGTGGCCCAGCTTGAGGCCACGGTTTTCAAACTTGGTCAGGGGGCGGTAATCGGGTTTGGCGGCAAAACCGCCTTGGGTGGCGTCTGCGGTGTTGACCAGCAGGGCCTCGGCGCTGAGCACTTGCATCATTTGTTCGGCGTAGGGCTGCCAGTCGGTGGCCAGGTGCAGGTAGCCTCCAGGCCGGATGTGCTGGGCCAGGCGGTGGACAAAGGGCGACTGGATCAGGCGGCGTTTGTGGTGGCGGCTTTTGTGCCAGGGGTCGGGAAAGAAGATGTGCACACCGTCCAGACTGGCCTCACCCAGCATGTGGTCCATGACTTCCACCGCGTCGTGCTGCACGATGCGGATGTTGCCGATCTGTTCTTCTCCGCAGCGCTTGAGCAGGGCACCCACCCCCGGCTCATGCACCTCGCAGCACAGGAAGTTGTCATCGGGACGGACTTGCGCGATTTTGGCGGTGGCATCGCCCATGCCAAAACCAATTTCAAGGATCAAGGGGGCACTGCGCCCGAACGTGGCTGGCACATCCAGGCGCTCGGCCTTGTAAGGCACCAAAAACCGGGGGCCGAACTGGTCAAACGCACGCACTTGCCCCGAGCCCATGCGCCCCGCGCGCAGCACATAGGTTTTGATGGTCCGCATGAAGGGGGCCTCTGGGGTGTCGGTGGCCGGTGCGGGGGTGTGGTCTTCTGGCGTGGTCATGGCAGGCGGTCGGTGTGTCGCAAAGCTGTCGATTATCGCGGCTGCGCGAACAGGTTCAGTCAAAAGCCAAGGCTTCGTTGATGGGGCCCTTTTCCTGGGCCTTGCGGGGTCAGGTGCGCAGGCGATGCAGCTGTGTCCACTGATCCAGGGCTTGTGGGATGGGTGTGTTGACGGAGACATCAGGCAGGTTCAGCAAACTGGCCGCTGCGTTGAGTGCGCGCAGCACAGTCTGGGGATCGTTCAGCTCGAGTGCGGTCGCTCCGTTCTGTTTGCTGAGTTTTTCGCCATCAGCCCCGCGCACCAGCGGGGTGTGCAAGTAAGCCGGTGTGGGCAGGTCCAAAGCGCGCTGCAGCACGATTTGCCGGGCCGTGTTGTCGACCAGGTCTTCGCCGCGCACCACATGGGTGATGCCTTGCGCAGCATCGTCCACCACCACGGCCAGTTGGTAGGCCCACAGGCCATCGGCGCGGCGCAGCACAAAGTCGCCCACTTCGTCGCTCACGTTTTGCTGCTGTGGCCCCAGACGCCGGTCGGTCCAGTGGGTGAGGGCGGGCAAGCCCAGTGCCGTTTGCACGGCCTGCACATCGAGCCGCCAGGCGCGGGCCGGTTTGCCTTGCAGGCCGGTGCGGCAGGTGCCGGGGTAGACGGCGGCACGGTGACGTGCCACGGCTTGGCTTTGTACCGCTTCGATGTCTTTGCGTGAGCAGGCGCAGGGGTAAGCCCAGCCCCGGGTGATCAAGGTGTCGAGCGCGTCTTGGTAGTTGGCAATGCGCTGGCTTTGCCACAGCACTGGACCATCAGGTGTCAGGCCGCAGGCGTTCAGTTGCTTCAAGATGGCTTGGTCGGCGCCCGGTACGCAGCGCGGTGTGTCCACGTCCTCGATGCGAACCCGCCATTGGCCGCCATGCGCCCGTGCGTCCAGCCAGCTGGCCAGCGCCGCCACCAGCGAGCCGGCATGCAAAAGGCCGGTTGGCGAAGGCGCAAACCGGCCTGTGTACCCCATGTCCATGCGCGGGATCAGCGTTTTTT
>Ga0228701_1001423_pt1 | contig 16325 bp, 15 predicted proteins | sample McNCre117_Aug_MG_2_FD_178017 | JGI IMG/M metagenome (GOLD analysis project Ga0228701, IMG submission 178017) | Freshwater microbial communities from McNutts Creek, Athens, Georgia, United States - 11-17_Aug_MG | ecosystem: Environmental > Aquatic > Freshwater > Creek | place: USA: Georgia...
TCTTGTTCGTCGTGCGTGACCAGCACCACCGGGATGCGCCGCTCGCGCACATGCGCAAACACCCACGGGCGCAGCTGGGCGCGCAAGGCGGCGTCGAGTTTGGAAAACGGCTCGTCGAGCAGCAGCGCTTGCGGCTCGGCCAACAAGGCGCGCATGAGCGCCACACGCGCATGTTGTCCGCCCGAGAGTGTGGACGGGTCGCGATTGCCCGTGCCGCTCAACTCGGCTTCTTGCAGCGCTTGTTGCACGCGGGCTTGGCGCTGCGCGGTGGTGCTGCGGGTGCCGTTTGCGGAAATGGCGGGCACGGCAAACAGCAGGTTCTCGGCCACCGTCATGTGCGGGAAGAGCAAAGCGTCTTGAAACACCAGGCCCACGCCGCGTTGATGGGTGGGCAGGTGCGCAAGTTCGCGGCCGTTGAGTTGCACAGAGCCTTGCAATTGCAGTGGCTGCAAGCCTTCAGACACACTGGCCAGCGTGCCCGCTATTGACGCCAGCACCGAGCTTTTGCCGCAGCCGCTCGGGCCCATGAGCGTGAGGATTTCGCCGGGCGGCACGTCAAGGCGCAGGCCGCTCACCAGCGCGTGGTGAGCGCTGCCCAAGCGTTCGATGTGAACGTGAAGGCCGTCGTTCATGTCGTCGTTCATGCCGTAATGAAGGCCATCTTGTGGGGTGTCGGTCATGGTGTGGCTTTCATGGGGGCAATCTTCTCAAATCGGCGGGGCCTGCCCAGCCACGCGGCCAGCGCAAAGGCGGCGATGGGCAAGAGCATTTGCAGCGCGGCGTAGGCGCTCATGAGCGAGCGTTGCGCGCCCGCGGCCAAGGTGACGGCTTCGGTGGTGACGGTGGCAAAGCGGCCCGCGCCCACATAGAGCGTGGGCAGGTATTGCGCCACGCTGACCGCAAAGCCCACGGCCCAAGCCGAGGCGATGGCACGTTTCAGCAGCGGCCACTTCACACGCCACAGATACACCCAGCGGCCATGGCCCAAGCTGGCCACCAGCGCGGCTTGGCGTGGGTCCACCGCCTGATACGCGGGCACCAGCGCCAGCAGCACATAGGGCAAGACCATGACCGCGTGCGCCAAGCTCAGGCCCAGCCATTGGCCTTCAAGCCGGGTGTGCAGCGCCAGGCTGTACAAGCCCACCACCCACAGCACCGAAGGCAAAACCAGCGGCAACAAGAACCAGGGTTGCATGGCCTGTTGCCAGCGGCGCGGGGCCAGCTCTAACCAAGCCACCGACCACAGCAAACACACACTGGCCGATGCCACGCCCAGGCCCAGGGTGGTCCACACGGTGCGCGCGCTGCTGGCCACTTGTTGCCAGGCATTCAGCGTCCACAACTCGGGCCACACTTGCGGGAACGGCCACACGCCCGAGACACTGCCCACGGTCAGGGCAAACCAGACGGCGATGTAGGTGGTGAGGATGGTGGTCCACATGCCATTCGACGGCCAAACACTCAGAAAAACTGCCTTGGGTAGGCGCGTTGCCGCGGCCAACTTCAGGCGCTTGCCATGCCCCAACATTCGCCGCGAGGGCGCGGCTCCTACAAGCCAACCCGTGACCACGCACGCCACCAGCAGCGTGCCCGTCAGCCACCCCGCTGCCACCACGCCTTGCGATTGCGTGAGCAGGTCGGCATCGCTGAGCCGTTGCCAAGCCAGCACCGCCAAGGTGGGCGGCGTGGCCGGGCCGATGATGAGCGCCATGTCGACCACCGTGAGGCCGTAGGCCAACACCGCCAGCAACGGCCAGCGCAGGCGCGGGGCCAGTTGCGGCCAGACGATGTGCGCAAAGGCTTGTGCGGGCGTGCGGCCCAGGGTTTGGGCCAGCGCGTATTCGGCCTGCCAGCGGCGGCGCAGGTCTTCGCGCTGCATTTGGGTGGCGGCCACCCACAGCAAAAAAGGCACCTCTTTGAGCCACAGCGCCAGGATCAAACCCAAGCCCCACGGATCTTGCGTGGTGAACCACGGCGGCGGCGCGTCAAAGCCCGTGAGGCCCGGCGACACCAGCCGCAGCGCCCAACCGCTGGGCGAGAGCCACAGCACCAACCCGATGGCCATGGCCGCGTGCGGCGTGGCCAGCAAGGCGGGCACACGCGACAGCCAGCGCCCCAGTTGTTGACGGATGAAACCGCTGGCCAACACATGCGCCAGCGTGAACCAAACCAGCGCAGTCGAAGCCAGCCCCGTCCACATCGTCATGCCCCAGGCGCGAAGGGTTTGCGGGTCGGCCCACAGGGCGTGCCAGGCTTGCGCGTCGAGCAATTGCGCGCCCACCGCCCACAGCGCCGCGCCGATGGGCACAGCCGCGATCAGCGCCAGCAGCAAAGGCCCAAGGAGCTTCACAAGCGGTAGGTCGGCGGCTTTAGCCCCGACGTGGGTTGCAGCAAACGGCTGTGTCGGAGCTGAAGCTCCGACCTACAAAGACACAGACGCTGCATGTCACACGCCGTAACGGCGGGTCCATTCTTTTTCGAGTGCATCCACCCACGAGGCGTGCGGCTCGGGCAGCGCGGGTGCGCTGTGGCTCACTTGCCCGGCATGGGGGGTGGACTGAAAGCGTGCGCGCTCTGCGGCGGGCAGGCGGGCCACATCGAGCACCGTGGGGTCGCCCCACACGTCGATGTCGGCCTTGCGTGCTTGGGCTGCAGGCGACAGCAAAAAGTTGGCCACGACTTGTGCACCCGCTTTGCTGGGCGCGTTGTAGGGGATGGCCACAAAGTGCGTGTTGCCAATGGTGCCCTTGGCAAATTGCCAGCTCTGCACCGTGGCGGGCAGGCGCTTGGCGGCGATTTCGTTGGCCGCTTCGTTGGGGTTGAAGGTCAGCGCCATCACCAGCTCGCCGTCGGCCATCATCTGACGCACAGCCGCCGAGTTTTGCGGGAACTGTTTGCCACCGCGCCACAGGTGGGGGTGCAGTGCATCGAGAAAGCGCCACAGCGGCGCGGCTTGTGCCTCCAGTGCGGCAGCCGTCACGGGCTGGGCCAGCGCTTTCACATCGGGGGCGTGCTCGATCAAGGCTTGCTTGACGAAGGTGGTGCCATGGAAATTGGGCGGGCGCGGGTAAGTGATGCGCCCCGGCTGGCTGCGGGCCAGCGCCAACAACTCATTCATGCTTTGCGGCAGTTGGGGCAAGCGTTTGGCATCGGCAAAAAACGTGAGCTGTGCCATGCCCCAGGGCGACTCCAAACCGTCGGTGGGCACCGAAAAATCCACCAGCGTGGTGGGCTTTCCCACGGCATCGACCCACTGGAAGTTGGGCAGGTTGGCAGCGAAGGGCGCCGACAGCAAACCGCCCTGCTTCATGGCGGCAAAGTTTTCACCATTGATCCAGATGAGGTCCACCGTGCCTTCGGTGTCTTTGCGGCCCGCCTGCTTTTCGGCGCGCACACGCTTGACCACATCGGCCGCGTCGCTGATCTTGACGTGCTGCAACTGGATGCCAAAGTCGCGCTGCAACTCGGCCGCTGCCCATTGCAGGTAAGCGTTGATGCGCTCGCTGCCCGCCCAGGCGTTGAAGTAAACGGTTTGGCCGCGTGCGGCGCGCAATGTTTCTGCCCAGCTGCTTGCAGGGGTTTGCGCCCATGCGGGCATGGCAGTCGCTGCCAGCACACCCAACGTCTGCCGCCGGTTCAAGCCGACAGAGGACGTGGCTGCGGTGGTGGTTTTGTTGAAGTGCATGTTTCCCTGATCCTTGAAATGATGGGCAGGCTCACAGCCCACCCCTCTTTAAAGGACAAACTGTAGAGCATTCCGATGCCTGGACAACGCCACGCGAGAAATCAAGCCATCCAGCGACAAACGCCCTGGCCCCATGAACACCAGCGGCAGCAACATGGCGATGTAGATCACAGGCAATTTGAAGTTGCCGTGGCCTTTGTCGGTCAGTGCATAACCTTGCAACAACTCGCCCCAGGTCGACCAGGATTGGGGCCAGTGCACGCTGAGCATGGCCACGACGGTGAGCACAATGAGCGATGCCGAAAAAAACCGCGTGCCCAACCCCACAACCAGGGCGATGGCACCCAGCACTTCAAAGCCGGTGGCCAGCGCCCAGTTCAGGTCGGCCGGAATCAACTTGAAGGGCCAGGGAAACTGGTCCTGTATGTCGGCAAACCAATTGCTGCCGTGGAGTTTTTCAAAACCGGCTTCGCCAAACTCCCAGGCCAGCAGCAGCCGCAAGCTGAGCAGCCCCGACCACAGGCCCAAGCTGTCCAATGCGTTGAGGCCTTGCCGGGCCAGATTCCAAATTGCTTTCATTTCAATGTTCCCAGTAATACGCCTTGCTCACGCAGGCTGATCAACAGTTGTTCGCCAAAGCTTTGCAGCGCTGGCGGGTCGGGGTGCGCCATGTCTTGCGCCAGTTGGGCCAGGGCCTGCTGGCCCGTCAAGCCGGTCTCCAGCAAAGCCAGCACACGGGCGGTGACGGCGTTGATTTCGCTGAACTGCACATCGAGTTGGGCATCCCGAAACACCACCAAAAAAGTAGGCTGCGGCTGACGGGGTTGCCACTGCAGACCAATGCGGTGCACGGGCCAGGGGCTGGTCACGTCCATGCGGGCGGGGTTGAGCAGCACGGGCCGCTGCATCATGTCGCCTTGCGCATCGTGCGCAGACACGTTGACCGCCATCACGTCCACCGCCAACTCAGCCCATTCGTAACGGGCCAAATCGGGCAGCCAGCGTGGCAGGGGTTGCGCGATGCGGTCCTCGCTCAGGTAGCGCACCAACTCGCGGGGAATCTCGCGGAACCAAGGCGTGTGCAAGGGCCAGTCGCGGTAAAAGGTGCGGCACAGCCTGCGCCAACGGGCTTCGCCCAACAACTGACGGCTGACCGGAAAACAGCTGTCCACAAAGCCACAGATGTTGTTGAACAGCAGTTCGTTGTAAACCGCCATGCGCCGCCGGGGCACACCCGCCGGGCGGCGCGTGTGGTGCGGGTCGCGCAGGTGCTGCGCCATGTCGTGCTGGAATTGTTGAAACGCTTGCATCACGCGGCCCTTCGCTGGGCCACAGCCGTGGCTTCACGCTGCAAGTGGGCAATGTGGGCCACCTCTTGCGCGAGCGTGTGCAAATCAGGGATGTTGAAGTCGCGCTCCAGGCAGGTAGGCACCACGTGGCCGATTTGAAGGTAAACGGCTTGCAGCAGTTGCCACACCGGGTCGATCACTTCGCTGCCGTGCGTGTCGATCACCAACCCATCGTCTTCCACAAAGTGGCCCGCCACATGCACATAGCAAGTGCGCGCCAACGGCAGCTGGTACAGATAAGCATGCGGGTCAAAGCCAAAGTTGCGGCTGTTGACGTAGATGTTGTTCACATCCAGGTGCAGCAGGCAGTCGGCTTGCTCGACCACGGCGCGGACGAATTCGGGCTCGGTCATCTCGGCACCGGGGGGCGCGATGTAGGTCGAAGCGTTTTCGACGCCAATGCGCATGCCCAGAATGTCTTGCACGCGGGCGATGCGCTCGGCCGTCCAGCGCACCGCCTCTTCGGTCATCGGGATGGGCAACAGGTCATACAGGTGGCTATCGTCTGCGCACCAGGACAGGTGTTCGGTGAACAAGCCCATGCCGTGTTCGCGCATGAAGTCGCGGGTGCGGCGCACCAGGTCTTCGTTCAGCGGACCAGCGCCTCCCAAGGACAGCGACAGGCCATGGCACACAAAAGGGAACCGCTCGGTGAAAGCGCGCAAGGTGCGGGCCGATCGGCCCCCCATGCCGGCCCAGTTTTCGGGGGCGATTTCAAAAAAGCCGATCTCGGGCGGCACGCCTTGCTGCAATGCGGGAATCAGCTCACGGCGAAAACCCAGACCGGCTCGATTCAAAGGTGTCAGTGCCATGTTCATCGCCTTGTATCGGTGTGGCGTCAGCGAACGCGAAACACACCTTGGTGTGCACCGCATCCGCTGACTGTTTCAGACTGGAATCAAGACTTCTTTGCGCCGCAGGAGGCGTCTTTCTTCTTGTCGCCACCACAAGAGGCTTCTTTGGCTTTCTTGTCGGCACCGCATTTCGCTTCACCACACTTGCCGTCTTTGGCCTTGGTGACTTTTTTGTCAGCGCCGCATTTGGCTTCACCGCATTTACCGTCTTTGGTTTTGGTGTCGGCCTGCGCGACTTGGTAACCCGCATCCAATGTTTTGGCAGCAAACGGGTTGCCAGCCGCTTGCGCGGGCATGACCGCCACAGCCGCAAATGCAGAGCCCAGAGCGAGGGAAAGAAATTGTTGTTTGTTCATGAAAATCTCCTGAGTGGATAAGGGGTTGAATTGACTGCATGGCACCGAAACAGTGGGTTACGGTCACGTTGCAGTCATGGTGTAATCCGCTCAGACCGATTCAAAAGTTACATAAAAACGGTTAAAAATTTCTTTTTTCCGTCTGTAACTTTTTCAACCCACTGGACGAACTGACTTGAGCGAAAGCCTGCACACCATTGAAGCCAGACTGCATGCGCTGTGGACTGCGTCGCTTGACGGCGACACGCCGAGCTATGAACGTGTGTTGAACCTGATCAGTGGTTACCTGCGCAGCTTTTTCAAAAAACGCTTGTTATCCCACCCCAGCGACGTTGAGGACCTTGTGCAAGAAACCCTGATGGCCATCCATCAAAAACGCCACACCTACCAAAGCGACCAGCCCTTGACCGCCTGGGTGTATGCGATTGCGCGCTACAAATGGGTGGACCACCTGCGTGCTCATGGACGGCGCAGCCACCTGCACGATGACATCGACGACTGGGCCGACACCTTGGCAGTGGAGAGCGAAGAAGACACCAGCGATGCACACAAAGACCTGAACACCGTGCTGGCCGATTTGCCGGCGCGGCAACGTGAGGCGATTGAGCACACCCGACTGCATGGCCTGTCGATCAGCGAGACAGCACAACGCACAGGCCAAAGCGAGTCGGCGGTCAAAGTCAACATTCACCGGGGATTGAAAGCATTGATCGCCAAATGGGGAGTCCGAACATGAAAACGCAAGACCTGATCGGCCTGTTGGCCAGCGACCCCCTCCCCGCCCCCAAACCCGTGCGCCAGCAACTGGCGCAAGCCTTGGCCTGGGCCGCCGCCGTGTGCGGCCTGCTGGTGGTGGTGGTTTTTGGCATCAACCCGGCCCTGAGCGACATGGCACGCAGCCCGGCGTTCATCACCAAAATGCTGTGGCTGGTTTCATTGATGGTTTTCAGCGCTCTGGGACTGCTGCGGCTGGCCCGCCCGGGCTTGAGTGCAGGCAACACTTTTTGGGGCCTGAGCCTGTCGATGCTGGCCATGACCAGCCTGGGCCTGATCCAGTCGCTTCAGGCAACCCCCGATACCCGCACTGCGCTGTGGCTGGGCGGTTCGTGGCAGGTCTGCTCTCTGAGCATTCTGGGTTTGTCTTTGCCTGTACTGGGGGCCTTGCTGTGGGCCTTGCGCCAACTGGCACCCACCCGCCCGGCACTGGCCGGCGCTGCTGCAGGCTGGCTGGCTGCCAGCGTGGCGGCAAGCCTGTATTCGCTGCACTGCACCGAAACCACGTTTACCTTCTTCACCGCCTGGTACGGCGGCGGCATGGTGTTGGTCAGCCTGCTGGGCGCGGCGCTGGGGGCGCGCTGGCTGCGGTGGTGACAGGAGGGGGATCTACTCAAGTAGCCCCAAAGCCTGCATGGCAGCAGCGCGTGCGTGCAAGCCGGTGGTGTCAAACAGCGGCACCGTGCTGTCCTGATCGCTGACCAACAATGAAATTTCGGTGCAACCCAAAATGATGGCCTGCGCGCCTTGTGCGACCAGCGAGGCCATGACCTGGCGATACACCTGGCGCGACTCGGGGCGGATCGTGCCCAGGCACAGTTCTTCGTAAATGATGCGGTGCACCCACTCGCGTTGATCGGCGTCGGGCGTGATCACTTGCAATCCATGGCGCTGAATCAGGCGGTCACGGTAAAAGGCTTGCTCCATGGTGAAGCGTGTGCCGAGCAGGCCCACGCGTTGCACCCCGGCTTGCTTCAAGGCGACGGCGGTCGGGTCTGCGATGTGCAGCAATGGCAGGCTGACCGCCGCTTCGATGTGGTGTGCCACCTTGTGCATGGTGTTGGTACACAACACCACCATGTCAGCGCCTGCGGCCGCCAAAGACTGCGCCGCCTGCGCCATCAGGGCCCCGGCCGCAGCCCAATCGCCCGCACGTTGCAAGGCCTCGACCTCATGAAAATCCACACTCACCAGCACCAGCTTGGCCGAGTGCAAACCGCCCAGTTGCGCCTTGATGGTTTCGTTGATCTGGCGGTAATACGGCACGGTGGATTCCCAGCTCATGCCGCCGATCAGGCCAATGGTTTTCATGTGTCGACTCCCTGGTTTTGCGTGGGAACTTTAGCCGCAAAGCACAATGAAAAGGCCCATAGGCGAGTGGCGAATTGCCGGGTCAGAGGTTCGGCGCCAGCAAGCGCTGCAAGTCTTTCACCTCGATGCCGCTGCGCTGCGCGAGGTCTTGCACCTGGTCGTCGCCCACTTTGCCCACGTTGAAATACTGCGCTTCGGGGTGAGCGATGTAGAAACCGCTCACGCTGGCCGCAGGCGTCATGGCCAGGCTCTCGGTCAGGCCCATGCCGATGTCTTCGCATTGCAGCAAATCAAACATGGCCTTTTTGGCGCTGTGATCGGGGCAGGCCGGGTAGCCGGGTGCGGGGCGGATGCCCTGGTATTTTTCGGCGATCAGATCGACGTTGCTCAGGGCTTCGCCAGCGGCGTAGCCCCACAGGTCGGTGCGTACCTTCTTGTGCAAACACTCGGCCAGCGCTTCGGCCAGCCGGTCGGCCAATGACTTGAGCATGATGGCGCTGTAGTCATCGTGCGCGGCTTCAAAAGCGGCGGCGCGTTTGTCGGCGCCAATGCCTGCGGTGACGGCGAACACGCCCACATGGTCGGGGGCTGTGCCTTGCGGGGCGACGAAATCGGCCAGGCAACGGCTGGGGCGCATCACGCCGTCAATCATGTGTTTTTCGGTCTGCTGACGCAGGCCGCGCCAGGTCATGGCGACCTGCTGGCGTGATTCGTCGGCATACAGCGCGATGTCGTCGTCATTCACACTGTTGGCCGGGTACAGGCCCAGCACGGCGTTGGCCGTGACCCAGCGGCCGTCGATGATTTTTTGCAACATGGCCTGGCCATCGGCATAGACCTTGCGGGCCTGCTCGCCCACCACGTCGTCATCCAGGATGGCGGGGAAAGGTCCGGCCAAATCCCAGGTCTGGAAGAACGGTCCCCAGTCGATGTATTGCGCGATCTCGGCCAGGTCGTAGTTTTTGAACACGCGACGGCCAATGAACTTGGGCGCGGCGGGCACGCCCTTTGACCAGTCGATCGGCGTCTTGTTGGCGCGGGCTTGCGCCAGCGTCCACATGGGGGTTTGTTTTTTGTTGGCGTGCTGCTCGCGCACTTTGTCGTAGTCGGCGTTCAGCTCGGCGATGTAGCTGGCTGCTTGCTCGGACAACAAGCCCTGCGCCACGCTCACGCTGCGCGAGGCGTCGGGCACATAGACCACCGGGCCGCTGTAGTTGGGCGCGATCTTGACGGCGGTGTGCACGCGGCTGCACGTGGCACCGCCGATCAACAGCGGCATCTGGCGCTCGCGGAAGTACGGGTCTTTTTCCATCTCGGCGGCCACGTACTGCATCTCTTCGAGGCTGGGCGTGATCAGGCCCGACAGGCCGATGATGTCGGCGTTTTCTTCTTTGGCTTTGGCCAGAATTTCGTGGCAAGGCACCATCACGCCCATGTTGACCACTTCAAAGTTGTTGCACTGCAAGACCACCGTGACGATGTTCTTGCCGATGTCGTGCACATCGCCCTTGACGGTGGCGATCACGATCTTGCCCTTGGCCTTGACGTCTTCGCCTGCGGCTTCCTTGGCGAGTTTTTCGGCCTCGATGTAGGGCAGCAAATGCGCCACGGCCTGCTTCATCACGCGGGCACTCTTGACCACCTGCGGCAAGAACATCTTGCCCTGGCCGAACAGGTCACCAACCACGTTCATGCCGTCCATCAGCGGGCCTTCGATCACGTGCAGCGGACGACCGCCCTTGGCCAGAATCTCGCGGTAGGCCTCTTCGGTGTCGTCGGTGATGAAGTCGGTGATGCCGTGAACCAGTGAGTGGCTCAGGCGCTGCGCCACGCTCACGGGCGCATCGGGCGTGCCACGCCAGGCCAGCTTGGTGCTTTCGTCTTTGGCCGCGCCTTTGGCGCTGTCAGCCACTTCGACCAAACGCTCACCCGCATCGGGGCGGCGATTGAGCACCACGTCTTCGACACGCTCGCGCAGCGTGGGCTCCAGGTCGTCGTACACGCCGACCATGCCCGCGTTGACGATGCCCATGTCCATGCCCGCCTGGATGGCGTGGTACAGGAACACGGTGTGGATCGCCTCGCGCACCGGGTCGTTGCCGCGAAAGCTGAAGGACACGTTGGACACGCCGCCCGACACCTTGGCACCCGGCAGGTTCTGCTTGATCCAGCGCGTGGCTTCGATGAAGTCCACCGCATAGTTGTTGTGCTCTTCGATGCCGGTGGCGATGGCGAAAATGTTGGGGTCAAAAATGATGTCTTCGGGCGGGAAGTCCACCTCATCGACCAGCACGCGGTAAGCGCGCTCGCAAATCTCGATCTTGCGCTCGTAGGTGTCGGCCTGGCCTTTTTCGTCGAACGCCATCACCACGGCGGCCGCGCCATAGCGCTTGACCAGCTTGGCCTGGCGTTTGAACTCTTCCACGCCTTCTTTCATGCTGATCGAGTTGACGATGCCCTTGCCCTGGATGCAGCGCAGACCGGCTTCGATCACTGTCCATTTGCTCGAATCCACCATCACCGGCACACGGGCAATGTCGGGCTCACCGGCCATCAGGTTCAAAAACCGCACCATGGCCGCCTGGCTGTCGAGCATGGCTTCGTCCATGTTCACGTCGATCACCTGAGCGCCGTTTTCGACCTGCTGACGCGCCACGGCCAAGGCCTCTTCGTACTGGCCATTCAAAATCATGCGGGCAAAGGCTTTGGAGCCCGTCACGTTGGTGCGCTCGCCCACGTTGACAAACAGAGAACCCTCACCGATGGAGACAGGCTCCAGACCGGACAACTTCATGGGGGGCACGGAAACGGATTTGGACGCGACAACAGACACAGGCTCACCTTGGGCTTACAGGTGAGCGTCGTTGTGCAAAAACAATCAGGAATTGAGGCCCCAAGCCTGACCTGCTGCGCCTGTAAGGCGGCGGGCTGCAACGCTCCTTGGGGGAGGCTGGATTTTAACCTTTCAGGCCTTCGCCTTGAACACAAAGCTGACTTTGAGATCGTTCAACCAAGTGACATCCAACAAGCGGTCATGCTGCATGCGCCCAACCACAATTGCGGGATGTACGCCGATGGTGCGTGCAAACTCTTTCACTGCCGCTTTTGTTTTAGGTAGCAACGCCATAGCGGCAGCCAGTTTGGTGGGGATCAAAAAGTCTCGCGCCCAAGCATTGGCTTCAACCTCTTCTTTAGACAAAGATCCCGACTTGGCGGGATCGTCCAGAAAAACAGACTTCTTCTGGCGACCATGCAGCAAGATGTGCGCCGCCTCATGGAAAAAGCTGAACCAAAACTTGTCGTTTTGCTTTCCGTAGAGAGACAACTGAATCAAGGGCCTGTGCGCATTGAGCCAACGCGCCACACCAGAGACATGGGCTCGGGGCAAGGCTGGCACCAGCACAAACGCCACGCCAGCCTCGTGTAAAAGCTGTTGCATGCGCGGTTGAAACTCATTCGGCTGCAAACTGGTCAATCCCCGAATTTCAGTCAGTGCCGTCTTGAATCGCGTTTCATCGTATGGCGGACCATCTAACTTTTCCGCGACTTTTTCGCCCATGCGCAACCATGCAGAAATAGCGGCCACATCTGCCTGATCTTCACGACTACGGCGGAAAGACAGCTGCATGCACTCGTATTGGGTTTCCCACTGGTCAGGACTGGCTACGCCGTAAAAGCTCAACAATTCGCCAACCAATTGCGGCTTGGACTTGGCATCCAATCGTCTCTTTCCCAAAGCACCTGCGTCCATCATTTCCTTGATGGGAAAACGCTCCAGCCAAGGCACCATGGCGATTTGACGCTCAGCCGCGTCCAGCAAAGCCATGCGCTCGCGGTATTGCGCCTCGCGGGTGAGCCAGAAGCCAACCGAAGCGCCCAAAACATTTTGAAGACGGATGGCGGCATCCTCGGTCAAAGGCACTTTGGCCTTGATCAATTGATTGACGTGCTTGAGCGAATAGCCCAATCGATCCGCCAATTGCTGTTGCGTCCAGTCACGTTCTTCCAAAAAATCCAGAATGGTGTCCCCTGGGGGCGACACCCAATCGGGCGAGAATGACTCGGCTGAAATTGGCTGATGCAATTCAGTCATGGTAGTCCCCAATGTATTCAATACAAACAATGGTCACGGCAGACCAATCTACAGATGCGTCTTCACGGCGCAGCACAGGATCATTGGCGGGTGCAAAAACCAGTCGCCAACCGCCCGCCAAATCCAAAGCAAATTGGCCCTGACGATCCCCTTTGAGCGGATGCGGGTTGCCCGTCACCAAATCAGTCACACGCGATGCAGCTGCCATGTCTGCCAAGCGTGTTTGCAACTTGCGTGCACTGACATCGCCCAACTTTTTGACTGCGGCGGCTTTCTTTTCGCAAAGCTCGCGCAGCTTTTTGTCCTTGAACTTGATTTCCAAGATCACCTCCCTAAGGTGAATCGATATTCTATCTTTTATTTACCCAATGGGTAAATATATTTACAGAGATGGGTTCTTCGTCAACAACGCTTTAGCCGCCCCAACCCGTAAACACCGACTTCAACCGCTCCACCGTATGCCGCCATTTGGCGGCGCGGGGTTGGCAGACGGTGTGCTGCAAACCAAACAGTCCAACTTCAGTGAAGGCATGGGCCGCATCCACGGTTTCCAGCCACTTCACGCGGACAAAGTACTCGGCTTTTTCAGGGTCATCGGCGGTTTCGCGATACAGCGGGCCGTGTTGCAGTACATCCATCGCTGGGCGGTCGCCTTGCGGAGTGGGCACGGTGAAGTCGTTAACCGACTGCATGGCTGCAGTCACCTCGCCCACACCGACATAACCCGTTTGTGGAATGCACACCCACACACGATCACCAGGGGATAAAAGCTTGAGCGTTTGGCTGTACCAAGCGCCACCACCTCCGCAGATGTAGCCATACTTACGGGCATCGTCCCAATTGCGGCGTGATGGGCCACCGAACGACACATAAAACTCACCGTTCCAGGATTCTTTAATCTCGCCCTTGCTGGTGTTAGTGGTAGCGACGTTGGCTTGGGTTTCGCCGGGGTCGATCATCCAGGCGCGGCTGAGCAGCTGCTGGCCGCCGTGTTCAAACACCTTGAAGAACACCACATTGATGGCAATAGCACGCGCATTCAAATACGCCAAGATGCGCTCGGTGGATGGGTCTAACTCGCTGGCCACGATGATGATCTGGTGCGAGTCGTTGAGCGTTTCTTCGTCCAGCACCGCACCAAAGCGCTTTTGAAAATCGGCCTGCAAACTGCAGCCCTTGGAAAAGCGATGGTAAATCTGCACGATGCGATCGTGCCGTCAGGTCTACCACCCAAGAGGCATAGTCCAGCGCCTGCGCCACGATTTCGCGCGGAGTGCGGTCGCGTTTGAGTTCGATCAGCACCAGCGAACCATCGGGCGCGATGGCCAGCAGGTCAATGCGCCCGCCGTGCGAGGTGACTTCTTGCTGGCCGATCAGCATCCATTCGCTGGAGAGAATGCGCGGCTCGCGCACGATCATGGATTCCAACAACTGCTCGCTGGCGAGCTTGGCGGCGGGCAAGATGGCGGGCTGGTCGGCAACTTGCCAGATGGCGTGTTGGATGGGCATATATTAAGCAAGCAATTCCTGGAGCTGATTAATCAAAGGCTGCAGTTCACCGTTGGCAACAAGGACAGCACACCTGACCAAACGGTTTGCGGCATCTTCCTCTTTTAACCCTGTTGCCTGAGCAAGTTCGTACGGTATGTGATGGACATCATCTGCGCCGCATGCATCTAGCAGTTCTCTTGCTTGGGCTTCGGAATCCAAACCAAACTCTGTAGTAACAACTTCGATACCTCTGGTTCGACAGACATCAAGCGCCCATCTCTCTGGTGATACATATCCCGGTAAGCAGCACCAAAAAAGTCTTGAGTTAATGTCATTGACATTCGGTATCTGAGCTTCAGCAGTATTCAAATATTTTTCAGCTTCTTGATCTGAAACATCGCCATCCCACGCAATTAAACATCTAGCTTTAGGCGCCATACGAAGATGACTTCGAGCATATCTTGCTAATTCAGAATTGGCACCGCAAGCCTGAATATCTACACGTTTTCTTAGTTGAGCAGAGAACGCCATGGTAAGAAGTGACGCTGCAAAAGGATCCTCACATATCAGTAACAGTTCTTTATTTTGTTGCTCTGAAATTTCAGACAGCGCCAACATGGTGGTGGGAGAGGGGACAACTCTGTGAGACTCATGCTCGCGGACGATTAGTTTTCTTGCCACACGTGGCAATTTATCGATGATGTGATGCGAATGTGTCGAGCCGATGATCTGCAGCTTTCTTTCCCATGAAAGCTGCAGCAGTGCTTCGACCAACTTCCGTTGGGCAGCGGGGTGCAGTGCTGTTTCGACCTCGTCAATCACAACCAAGCTACCCATTGGCAGCTGGGAAAGCTGCGCAAGTAGTGCAATCAGACTGTCTTCACCTGCGCCCATATTGAAACTGGTGTAACCACTTTCGCTGGTGCGGCGAATCGTGAATTTCTTCCGATTAATTTCTTCAACTTTTGGATACTGCCTACCGAGAATTTTTTCTACCACCCTTCGAATTTCGTCGGTCAAAGGCGCAGGGCTGATGCCCGCGATATCGGTATTGAAGGTGCTTCTTAGATATGAAAGTTCAATTGGCGGTACAGCTCTTGAAATGCCCAAGAACTCTACTGCCCGTTTAGGCCGACGCTCATAGCGCATCCATTTTTCAGTTTTCTTGATCAAAGATACTTCTGGTGTATTTGCATCGTAGCGCCAGGTCAAGCCAACATCTTTAACTGCAGCGTCACCTGGTCCTCGATGAAAAAAATCTCTGAACGTGAAATACGTAAATTCGCCTTCGTCGTGATCCGACCAACTTTTCGCCAAACTGGCAACATGACCTGGTACTCCGTGGTACGCGAGTGCCGCCAAAGCTAATAGGGTTGACTTGCCAGCACCATTTTGCCCAGTGAAAAAAGTTACCGGATAGTCAAAATCAACTCGCAATGACTTAATTCCACGAAGTCCTGCACCGTCGGTAGCATTAATTTCTATGGATTTAAGCAATGGCGCATCGCCAAATTTTTCAGCATCCCATGCCTTTTGCAATTTTTCTTCCAACTTGCTCAAATGAATTCCTGGCATAGAAATATCGACTCCATCTTTCAAATTGAAAATCAACTCTGCGCAGCTAACACATCCGCCAGTTTGGCTTGCAAATTTTGGATGTCTGCCAACCTTAGACGCAGATCGGAGCAAAGGGCCTGAAGGTCGTTAACGCAGGTGACGATGCGGGATTGTTCAGCGAGAGGTGGCAGGCCAATTACTGTATTAATAACTTTTTCGCGGGAAATATTCGGTTGTGCACCTCCTGCACCTTGACTGATGAAATATGGCTTAAGCGCTTTCATCAACAAGAGAAGATAGGTGTTCGACATACCCGAAAAAGGCGTGCATGCACATACGGCTTGGTTGGTTGTTCCCACCACATCCAGAATTGCAGTCTTGCCGATAGTTGCACCGTACATGGCAATCAACACGTCACCGGGTTGATTCAATCGCAAAGAGCATTCACGAAGCGCTACCTCTGTGACGGTTTCTTCTGACTCAACAATGTGATCCGAAGTCAACTCGCCGGACTTAAACCATGGGATTTTTCCACCGTAGTAATTGCTGTTGGTTCTTGATGGTGTAGCTCCTGCGCCCCAATCACCAATTGAATTCAAGCGTACCCATGCCCAAGTCCCTGGCAATTCAAAAAACTTTTCATCGTCACCAATATCGGGCAACGACTTGCCTTTACGAATCTTCTTTTCGGCAATCAGTCGGTCTTTTTCTGACGCAATTTTCTTGAGCAATTCACTCGCCGGCTCACCGACGGGGTCTTGGGGGACGAGGAGGCCGCGGACGGCGAGTTGGAGGATGGTTTGCTCAAAGGCGTCCACCGCTTCGGGGCGATCGAGCAGCAAGTCGAAGTGGGTG
>Ga0228701_1001426_pt1 | contig 16314 bp, 18 predicted proteins | sample McNCre117_Aug_MG_2_FD_178017 | JGI IMG/M metagenome (GOLD analysis project Ga0228701, IMG submission 178017) | Freshwater microbial communities from McNutts Creek, Athens, Georgia, United States - 11-17_Aug_MG | ecosystem: Environmental > Aquatic > Freshwater > Creek | place: USA: Georgia...
TGCTGACGCCGAGTTGTGGGACGCGTTGGTGCTGGGCGTGCGCGACTATTTGGGCAAAAACGGTTTCAAGGGCGCGCTATTGGGGTTGTCAGGCGGCATCGATTCGGCGCTGGTGTTGGCGATTGCGGTGGACGCGATCGGTGCCGACAAGGTTCACGCGGTGATGATGCCCTCGCCCTACACGGCCGACATCAGCTGGATTGATGCGCGTGACATGGTCAAGCGCCTGAATGCGCGCTATGACGAAATCTCGATTGCACCGCTCTTCGATGGCTTCAAACAGGCGCTGTCGACTCAGTTTGAGGGTTTGAAAGAAGACACGACCGAGGAGAACATCCAGGCCCGCATTCGTGGCACGCTGCTGATGGCGCTGTCCAACAAGACCGGAGCGATTGTGCTGACCACGGGTAACAAGAGTGAGATGGCCACGGGCTACTGCACGCTGTATGGCGACATGGCCGGTGGTTTTGCAGTCATCAAGGATGTGGTCAAGACCCGTGTGTTTGACCTGGCACGCTGGCGCAACCTTCATGATCCGTATGGCACGGGCAGCCAACCGATCCCCGAGCGCATCATCACCCGACCACCCAGTGCCGAGCTTCGCCCGGACCAGAAAGACCAGGACAGCCTGCCCGCCTATGAAGTGTTGGACGCGATCATTGAGCGTTACATGGAAAACGACGAGGGCGTGGAGGCCTTGATTGCCGATGGCTTTGAACGCGCTGATGTTGAGAAGGTCACGCGCCTGATCAAACTCAATGAGTACAAACGCCGTCAGGCCCCAGTGGGCATTCGCGTGACCCACCGCAGTTTTGGCAAGGATTGGCGTTATCCTACGACCAATAAATTTCGCGCTTAAATCATCTTTTGGAGGAATTTCCCATGAAACAGATCACTGCCGTTATCAAACCATTCAAGCTGGAAGAGGTTCGCGAGGGTTTGGCCGAGTGCGGCGTGACGGGCCTGACGGTGACCGAGGTCAAGGGTTTTGGTCGTCAAAAGGGACACACTGAGCTCTATCGTGGAGCCGAGTATGTGGTGGATTTTTTGCCCAAGGTGAAGGTGGAAGTGGTGGTGCGGGACGATGATGCTGACCGCTGCGTGGATGCCATCGTCAAGGCCGCTCGCACCGGCAAGATCGGTGACGGCAAGATTTTTGTGACCTCGGTGGAGCGAGTGGTGCGCATCCGCACGGGTGAGCAGGACGAAACGGCCATCTGACGTTGTCTGCAAATCGGTGTCTGTGCCGGTGAGTGCTTTGCTGTGGGGCCCCTTCTGTGAAGGGGCTTTTTTACAGCTGAGCGAGTTGGTCGGGTTGTGTCCAGCCGCCTGCTTGGACCAGTGCCTGGAGCAGGGCTGATGCTTCAATGCCCACGGTGACCAGTTTGGTTTGCCAAGGCCCCATGAAGCCTTTGTCGGTCACTTGGGTGATGAAGGCGAGCAGACTGTCGTAATACCCTGCAGTGTTCAAGATGCCAATGGGCTTGTCGTGGTAGCCCAGTTGTCGCCAGGTCCAGACTTCAAACAGTTCTTCGAAAGTGCCAATACCGCCTGGCAAGGCCAAGAAGGCGTCTGCACGCTCTGCCATCATGCGTTTGCGCTCGTGCATGGTGTCCACCACGTGCAGCTCGGTCAGCCCGTGGTGCGCGACTTCCATGTCCATCAGCGCGGTCGGGATGATGCCCACCACCGTGCCGCCCGCCGCCAGTGTGGCTTGGGCCACCCGCCCCATCAGGCCATTGCGCCCACCACCATAGACCAGTTGTCCTCCGTGGTGGCCAATCCAGGAGCCAACTTCAGTGGCCATGTGGGCAAAGCGAGGATCTTCACCATCGCGTGAACCGCAATAAACACACAGGGAAAAGGCTGGCGATGTCTTGGGTGTGTTCTGTGACATGGCGTCAGACAATAAATTGGTTCCATAGGGCGGCCAGCCAGATGCCCGTGCACAGCAGCAGGCTGAGCAAAACAGCGGCACTGCCGGTGTCTTTGGCGCGTTTGGACAGGTCGTGCCATTCGGGGCTAATGCGGTCTATGGCGCATTCAATGCCGGTGTTGAGCAGTTCCACGATCATGACCAGGAGCACCGATCCGGCGAGCAAAGCGGTTTCAAGCCAGCTTTGGCCCAGCCAGAAGGCCAATGGCACGAGCACAAAGGACAGCAGTGCTTCTTGTCGGAAAGCGGTTTCTTGCCAGCCCGCACGCAAGCCTTGTAAAGAGTAGCCACCCGCATGAAGGATGCGGTTCAGACCGGTGCGGGATTTTTGGGGGTTGACGTCGTCTGTCGACGTGGTGTGGGTCTCTGGCATGTCAGGCAGTCGATGAGCGGGTCGAGATCAGCCTTGTGCCGGCCAGGGCGTCATGCCAGAACTGGCGCTGCGGATGAAAGCGGCTGAGCAAGGCCCAGACAATGATCCAGCCCACGGTCAGGACGCCCACTTCAAGTGCAGGCAGTCCGAAGGGCAAGGTGGCCAGCAGGGGGGGTAAAAACCACAACCAGCTCAAGACATAACGCAGCAAGGCGCGAGCTTGTGTGAGGGGGAGGCCTGCGGTGTCTGTGGCCCGGATGTGCCAGGTTTTCATGGCGAGGGTTTGCCCGCGTGACCAGAACCAGGTGAAGTAAATGCCCAGTACCAAAAACAAGAAAGCCTGCAGGCCGGGCCGGTTGTCCATGGCGTGGCGTGTCTGGCTGAGTGCACTGAACAGGTAGCCAGAGATGAAGACCACGCCGAAGAGCAGCATGCCTTCATAGAGCCAGCAGGCCATGCGCCGTGCCAGGGAAGGGGTTGCAAATGCAGAATAGGGCGCAGTGGCCGAACCGGTTTGCGTCATGACGGCGAGATTTCTGTGGCTGAACGCGTTGTGTCTGGTGACATCGTTTCGGATGCCGGTGCCGTGGGGGCAGGTATTGCTACGGCCGCAGGGCGTGGCAACAGGGTTTTGCGGTCAATGGCTGGCGCAGCGGGACGCGGCGGTGCATCACGGGTTGATTCTGTGGTGCGCAAAGGCGTTTGGACCAACCGTTGTGGCTCGACGGGTCTGGCCGTGGGGGCTGCGCTCTTGGTGGGTGCCTGTGCACCGGCTGACAATTGCCGCTTTTCCTCAGCCGACAGAGCCTGGTAGGCCTCCCATTTGGCTTTTTTGTCTTCCTTGGGCAGGTTCTGAATGGTGTTGAAGTTGAAACGGGCGAGGTTGCGTTGTCGTGGACTCAAGGCCACCCAATCGGTCATCCGCGCATGCATGGTGACTTGTTCGGCCACTGACATTTGCAAAAAATTCTGCGAAATGGCCAGCCATTTGCTTTGTTGCTGAGGTGTTAAGGCACCCCATTGAGCCCCCAAAGGGGCCAAGGCTTGCTTTTGACGTGGTGTCAGTTGTTGCCAGTTTTGAGAGGCAGGCGGGGCAACGATGTGGGCTGAAGGGTCGGTCGCCGCGCTGGTTTGTGCCTGCACTGGATTGAAACTCAGGCATAACAAGGCCAGCAAGGCGATGGGCCATGCAGGAAAACAATGGAAACGGCGTTTTGCCAATTCAGTCATGCGGATGGGCACGCTCGTTCAGACCTTGTTTCAAGAATTGGACAAAACCTTCATCGGTGTAGGCGTCAGGTGGCAGTTCGTCGGTCAGCAGAGCCGAGTCGATGGCGGCGAGATCGGCAGTGAAACGGTCTTGCTGAATCCATTGGATGGTCAATAGACCGACCACCAGGGCCAGCAGAGGCAAAGCCGAGCCCAGAATGCTCCAGAGGTTCAAGCCTTCATCGGGCGATGCCGTCAAGGAGCCATCTGAGTGGACATGCGCTTGGGAGGTCAAGCGCGACTGAAGGGCCGGTTTGCGCTGGGCCAATGCCTGTTGGCGGGCGATGCGCAGTCGCTCGCTGAGGTCGTGGGGCAGGCCGGGCGTTGCAAGGCTCAATTGGGCTGACAAATGGCGACCCAGACGGTCCAGGTCGAAATCGGTTTGCGTGTTGTGAGTTTTCATGGGCGGATCCCCTGGAGGTCCAAGGTTTTACTCAGTGCCTGAATGGCACGTGAACAATGGGTTTTGACGCTACCCTCCGAGCAACCCATCACGGCAGCTGTCTCGGCAACATCCATATCTTCCCAATAACGCAGCAGGAAGGCTTCTCGTTGACGTGCGGGCAGGGCCATGATGGCTATTTCGATGTGTTCCAGGGTCTGGAGCCGTCCAATCCACTGTTCGGCGCTCTCTGACGAGGCTTCTTCTGGGGCTCCGGCTGTGACTTCCAGCAGATCAAAGTCGCCATCTGACTCGTCGGTGCCAAAGTCGCTCAGATTGGAAAACAGGGCGTTGCGTGTCTTTTGCCGACGAAACCAGTCCAAAACGGTGTTGGAGAGAATGCGTTGGAACAACAGCGGCAGTTCGGCAATGGGTTTGTCCGCGTAATTGGTGCACAGCTTGATCATGCTGTCTTGCACAATGTCCAAGGCCGCATCTTCGCTCCGCACATGGTAGAAGGCGCGTTTGAACGCTTTCTTTTCTGCGTTTTTCAGAAAGTCTGAAAGTTCGGAGTCGGATGCCAACTTGTTGAAGCGCTCGCGTCAGCGAGGCTTGTGCCTGTGTTTGTCTGATAAATGGATGAATTGCGGGGCTGGCCCGTCAATCGGTCGCGACGAATTATCGCATTGTCAATCTGCAGGTGAACACATTTCCGTTGACCATCTTTGACAATGCGATAATGCGCGATTGCAATTGAAAAAAAGCAAACGGATCACCGTCCGGCACTTTTACAGTTTGGTGCCCATGTCTGTGGTCTCAAGTCCCGAAGCCACTTCACAAGAGTCGAGCCAAGGGGCACCCAAGGTTTTTCGTCAGAGAAATTCACAAAGGTTGAATATGGAAATGAACAAAGCCGAAACGGCATCGTCCACAGCAAGTGGTCAAGAGCTCCGCGGCGCAGAAATTCTGGTCAAAGCGCTTCAGGCCGAGAACGTCAAATACATCTGGGGCTACCCGGGTGGTGCTGTGTTGCACATTTATGACGCTTTTTACAAGCAAGACACCATTGAACATGTTCTGGTGCGTCACGAGCAGGCGGCCGTGCACGCGGCAGACGGTTTTGCCCGTGCCACGGGCGAAGTGGGGGTCGCCTTGGTCACGTCAGGACCAGGTCTGACCAATGCCGTGACCGGTATCGCTACGGCCTACATGGACAGCATTCCCATGGTCATCATCAGTGGACAGGTTCCCACTGCGGCCATCGGTCTGGATGCTTTTCAGGAGTGCGATGCTGTGGGCATCACACGCCCCATCGTCAAGCACAACTTCTTGGTCAAAGACGCCAAGGATGTGGCGGAAGTCATGAAAAAGGCTTTCCACATCGCACGCAGCGGCCGTCCGGGCCCAGTGCTGGTGGACATTCCCAAAGACGTTTCTTTCAATAAGGCTCTTTATAACGGGTATCCGGAACTGGTCGAAATGCGCTCGTACAACCCTGTACGCAAGGGCCATGGCGGTCAGATCCGCAAAGCCTTACAGTTGCTGATGTCGGCCAAACGTCCATACATCTATACCGGTGGCGGTGTGTTGATGAGCGAAGCCAGTGGTGAGTTGCGGGCTTTGGTGGATATGCTGAATTACCCGGTCACCAACACTTTGATGGGCTTAGGGGCGTTCCCTGCCACCGACCGTCGGTTCCTGGGCATGTTGGGCATGCACGGCACGCTGGAAGCCAACAACGCCATGCAAAACTGCGATGTATTGCTGGCAATCGGGGCGCGTTTTGATGACCGTGTCATTGGCAACCCCAAGCATTTCGCGCAAAACGAACGCAAGATCATTCACATCGACATTGACCCATCCAGCATTTCCAAGCGGGTGAAGGTGGATGTCCCGATCGTGGGCGATGTCAAGGATGTGTTGACCGAACTCATGGGCATGATTCGTGAGTCCGGTCTCAAGGCCGATGCGCAGGCGTTGGGCCAGTGGTGGGAAACCATCGAAGGCTGGCGCAGCCGTGACTGCATGAAATACGACAACAGCAACAGTTTGGTGATCAAGCCCCAAAAGGTCATCGAAACCTTGTGGGACATGACCAAGGATGCCGATGCCTACATCACTTCCGATGTGGGTCAGCATCAAATGTGGGCTGCCCAGTATTACAAGTTCAATGAGCCGCGCCGGTGGATCAACTCCGGTGGTTTGGGCACCATGGGTGTGGGCATTCCCTATGCCATGGGCATCAAGTTGGCCAAGCCTGACAGCGAAGTGTTCTGCGTGACTGGTGAAGGTTCTGTGCAGATGTGCATTCAGGAGCTGTCTACCTGTTTGCAGTACAACACGCCGATCAAAATCCTGGCGTTGAACAACCGGTATTTGGGCATGGTGCGCCAATGGCAAGAAATTGAGTACTCAGGCCGCTACAGCCACAGCTACATGGATGCTTTGCCCAATTTTGTGAAATTGGCTGAAGCCTATGGTCACGTCGGTATCCTGGTTGAAAAGCCTGAGGATGTCGAGCCTGCGCTTCGTGAAGCTCGTCGACTCAAGGACCGTACGGTGTTTCTGGACATCCGAACCGACCCAACCGAGAACGTGTTTCCCATGGTCAAGGCAGGCAAAGGCCTGACCGAAATGCTCTTGGGCTCGGAGGATCTGTAATCATGAAACACATCATTGCTGTATTGATTGAAAACGAAGCCGGCGCGCTCTCCCGTGTGGTGGGTCTGTTTTCTGCCCGTGGATACAACATCGAGTCGTTGACTGTGGCACCGACCGAAGATCCCAGCTTATCTCGCATGACCATCCAGACCACCGGTTCTGATGATGTCATCGAGCAGATCACCAAACACCTGAACCGCTTGATTGAAGTGGTCAAGGTGGTTGATCTGACTGAAGGCGCTTACACCGAACGCGAGTTGATGCTGGTCAAAGTGCGTGCGGTAGGCAAGGAGCGCGAAGAAATGAAACGCATGGCTGACATTTTCCGTGGCCGTGTGATCGATGTCACCGACAAAAGCTACACCATTGAGCTGACCGGTGACCAGTCCAAGAACGACGCCTTTTTGGAGGCGATCGACCGCAGTGCCATTTTGGAGACTGTGCGCACTGGCGCGTGCGGTATCGGGCGCGGCGAGCGCATCCTGCGCGTCTAATCCTCTCACTGACCTGTTTATTCCCAAGGAGAACCCCATGAAAGTTTTTTACGACAAAGACTGTGATCTGTCCCTCATCAAGGGCAAAACCGTGGCCATCATTGGTTACGGCTCGCAAGGCCATGCCCATGCGCAAAACCTGAACGAAAGCGGCGTCAAGGTCGTGGTTGGCTTGCGCAAAGGCGGGGCATCGTGGGACAAAGTGGCCAAAGCCGGGTTGACCGTGATGGAAGTCAACGATGCCGTCAAGGCCGCAGACGTCGTCATGATCTTGTTGCCTGATGAAAACATCCCGGAGGTCTACAACAACAACGTGGCGCCCAACATGAAGCAAGGCGCCACATTGGCCTTTGCTCACGGTTTCAACGTGCATTACAACCAAGTCGTCCCCCGTGCTGACCTGGACGTGATCATGGTTGCGCCCAAAGGCCCCGGCCATACTGTGCGTTCGGAATACCTCAAGGGCGGCGGCGTGCCATCCTTGATTGCTGTTTACCAGGACAAGTCCGGCAAAGCCCGTGACCTGGCCCTGTCCTATGCCATGGCCAACGGTGGCGGCAAAGGCGGCATCATCGAGACCAACTTCAAGGAAGAAACCGAAACCGACTTGTTCGGCGAGCAAGCCGTTTTGTGCGGTGGCGCGGTTGAGTTGGTGAAGATGGGTTTTGAAACCCTGACCGAAGCCGGTTACGCCCCCGAAATGGCCTATTTCGAGTGCCTGCACGAGCTCAAGCTGATCGTTGACCTGATGTACGAAGGCGGTATCGCCAACATGAACTACTCCATCTCCAACAACGCGGAGTATGGCGAGTACGTGACCGGTACCGAGGTCATCAACGAGAAGTCTCGTGAAGCCATGCGCAATGCCTTGAAGCGCATTCAGACCGGTGAATACGCCAAGATGTTCATTCTGGAAGGTCGCACCAACTACCCCAGCATGACGGCCCGTCGTCGCTTGAATGCAGAGCATTCGATCGAGAAGGTCGGCGCACAACTGCGTGCCATGATGCCCTGGATCGCCAAAAACAAGCTGGTTGACCAGACCCGCAACTGATTTGCTTTTCGGCAAAACTTGAAAGGCCACTGCGGTGGCCTTTTTTCATGGGGCTTACACTGCCTTAAACTTGGAAGACGCCATCGGGACGTCCAAGTCTTTTAACCAGGAATTGACGATGAACAACGCCACTGATCCGTCAGAAGACGCAGAAATCTCTCAGCCGCGCCGCAAGCCATCAAAGGGCATCTACATGCTCCCCAATATGATCACGTTGGCCGCCTTGTTTGCCGGTTTTTATGCGGTGGTCATGGCCATGAATGGCCGTTTTGATCTGGCGACTGTGGGGGTCTTTTGTGCCATGGTGCTGGACAGTTTGGATGGCCGTGTGGCCCGGATGACCAATACCCAAAGCGCTTTTGGGGAACAGATGGATTCGCTGTCTGACATGGTCTCGTTTGGGGCTGCTCCTGCTTTGATTGCTTATGTGTGGGCGCTCAAGGGTTTGGGGCGCTGGGGCTGGATCGCTGCTTTTGTGTATTGCGCATGCGCGGCCTTGCGCTTGGCCCGTTTCAATGTGAATACGGCTGTGGTCGACAAGCGTTATTTTCAGGGCTTGCCTTCGCCAGCAGCGGCGGCCTTGGTGATGGGCTTTGTCTGGATCGCCACAGAGAATGCCATCGATCCGGCCAGTGTGGCTTGGTGGATGTTTGCCTTCTCGCTGTTTGCCGGTTTGACCATGGTCACCAATGTGCCGTTCTACAGTTTCAAGGACATGCACATGAAAAAGAGCGTGCCATTTGCATCCATTGTGCTGGTGGCTTTGGGCATTGCCGTGGTGAATATCGATCCACCCACGGTGTTGTTTGCGGTATTTGTGGGTTACAGCCTCAGTGGGTATCTGATTTACATCTGGCGCAAAGCGAAGGGGCAGCCTGCCAGCATGATCAGCACATCGACCGATGAGCCTGAAGAGCGAGACTTGCATCAGTAAGTGGCCTGCGGCACGTGAGTCACTTGTGAACTGTGCTACAGTGTTTCCATGAAATTTGAATTGCTGGCTCTACTGCTAACGCCCCACGGGCGGGATCTGTAGCGCACGCGAACATTTTCCCAAAAGGCCCGTATGCCATCCGCAACGGGCCTTTTGCTTTGGTGCATTCGATTGCGGGTATAGACCAGGAGTGAACATGACTGACAAATTGATTATTTTCGACACAACCTTGCGTGATGGCGAACAGTCGCCCGGTGCATCCATGACACGCGACGAAAAGTTGCGCATTGCGCGTCAACTGGAGCGCTTGCGTGTTGACGTGATCGAAGCCGGTTTTGCAGCCAGTTCCAATGGTGATTTTGAGGCGGTGCAGACCATTGCCAATGCCATCAAGGACTCGACCATTTGTTCACTCTCGCGGGCCAATGATCGCGATATTTCCCGTGCCGCAGAAGCCCTTAAAGGGGCCAACAGTGGGCGCATTCATACCTTCATCGCCACTTCACCGTTGCACATGGAGAAAAAACTGCGCATGACACCCGATCAGGTGTTTGAGCAAGCCCGTCAATCCGTGCGCTTTGCGCGTAACCTGTGTGCCGATATTGAGTTCAGTGCAGAAGATGGTTATCGCAGTGAGATCGACTTCCTGGCCCGTGTGGTTGAGGCAGTGATCGCCGAAGGGGCGACCACCATCAACATCCCTGACACCGTGGGTTATGCCATTCCTGAGTTGTATGGCAATTTCATCAAGACCCTGCGTGAGAAGGTCCCCAATTCCGACAAGGCCATCTGGTCAGTGCATTGCCACAATGACTTGGGGATGGCGGTGGCCAACTCGTTGGCGGGTGTCAAGATTGGTGGTGCACGCCAGGTCGAGTGCACCATCAATGGCCTGGGTGAGCGTGCAGGCAATTGCTCTCTCGAAGAGGTGGTCATGGCGGTCAAGACCCGCCGTGATTACTTTGGTTTGGATGTGGGCATTGACGCCAGTCACATTGTGGCCGCAAGTCGCATGGTCAGTCAGACCACCGGCTTCGTGGTTCAACCCAACAAGGCCGTGGTGGGGGCCAATGCGTTTGCTCATGCGTCAGGCATCCACCAGGATGGTGTGCTCAAGGCCCGCGACACCTATGAAATCATGCGTGCCGAAGATGTGGGCTGGGCAGCCAACAAAATCGTTCTGGGTAAGCTCAGTGGTCGAAATGCCTTCAAGCAGCGCTTGCAGGATTTGGGTGTGACCCTCGACAGTGAAACCGAAATCAACAACGCTTTTGCCAAATTCAAAGAATTGGCTGACCGCAAGAGCGAGATCTTTGATGAGGACATCCTGGCATTGGTCAGTGATGAAAGCGTTACGGCCGATAAGGAGCAGTTTGGTTTTGTGTCCATGGCTCAGCGCAGTGAAACCGGCGAGCGTCCGCATGCATCGGTCGTGTTCACTGTGCAAGGCAAGGAAGTCCATGGCGAGTCCGATGGCAATGGTCCGGTGGATGCCTCCCTCAAAGCCATCGAATCCATTGTGAAAAGCGGTGCAGAAATGGTGCTTTATTCGGTCAACGCAATCAGCGGATCGACGGAAAGCCAGGGCGAGGTGACGGTGCGTTTGCAAAACAGTGGGCGAGTGGTCAATGGTGTCGGTTCAGACCCCGACATTGTGGTGGCCTCGGCCAAAGCCTACCTGAGTGCGCTCAATAAACTGCAAAGCAAAGCGGACAGGGTTGCTGCACAAGGATAATATGCGGCCTTAAGGATTATTATTTTCCTTGAATAAAGTCACGCAAGTCATTGTTCTTGCGTGACTTTTTTATTTTGAGTAAACTGCTGAATAATTTTCAAAATAATACACGTTCGATGTCTGTAATGCAGTCTGTTTCAGCTTCTTCTTTCCAATTCCTGGGGCGTTCAGCTCAGCGCCTGGGTGTGATTTTGGGCCTGGTGATTGTGGGTACCTTGTTGTCGTCGCCAGCCTCTGCTCAGGTGCAATCTCAAAAAGCATCAGCCCACAAACGCCCGATCGCATCGGCCAAAAAAACAATCACTAAAGCCCGTCCTGTAGCCTCTACCGGACGCGTCAAGAATTTGGCCCGGGCCGCGGCAGTGGCTCTTCCCATGCAGGCTTCTTTTGGGCAAATGGCCGGACTGCACACCACAGCAGACCCACTGGATTTGCGCTCCAGTGTGGCCTTGGTGATTGACCAGGATACTCATGAAGTCCTGTTTCGCAAAAATGACCATGCGGTACTCCCTATTGCATCCCTGACCAAGCTCATGACGGGGTTGGTGATTTCGGAGGCTCACCTCAACATGGACGAAAAAATCGCCATCACTCAGGATGATGTGGACACCGCCAAAGGCAGCACATCACGGCTGGCTGTAGGCACGGTCCTCAGCCGCGGTGATTTGATGCACCTGGCTTTGATGTCGAGCGAAAACCGTGCCGCACACGCGCTGGGCCGCACTTTCCCAGGTGGCTTGAATGTGTTTGTCTCACGCATGAATGCAAAAGCCCAAGCATTGGGCATGGCGTCAACTCAATATGTGGAACCTACCGGTTTGTCCAGTCGCAACCAGTCCAGCGCCAAAGATCTGGCTGTGCTGGTTGCTGCTGCTTACAAAGAGCCGTTGCTGCGTGAATTGTCAACTTCTCATGGCCGGGAAATTGAGGTTGGGCACCGTACCCTTCAGTACAACAACACCAATCGCTTGGTGAAAAGTCCTCAATGGGATATCGGCGTTCAGAAAACCGGATATATCTCTGAAGCTGGACAATGTTTGGTGATGCAGGCCCAAGTGGCAGGTCGGAAGCTGATCATGGTCTTCCTCGATTCAGCGGGCAAACTCAGCCGAATTGCCGATGCGGAGCGGGTTCGCCGTTGGGTTGAAAAGTCGCCAGCCAGCACGCGCCATTCTGCGCTGAGTGAAAATCGGCCGGGCTGATTCAGCATCTTTCCCCCAGCAAAAAGGCCCTGATCAGGGCCTTTTTGCTGGGGGACGCGCTCAATGCTCGTCGTGGTAGCCCAATGTGGCTGATATGTCCCGAGCGGCTGCCTGAAGTTTGGGCAACCAGCTTTCGTCAAGGCGGTCTGCTGGAGCGGAAATCGACAAGCCGGCCAGCAATTTGCCTTGATCGTCGTAAATCCCGGCTGCAATGCAGCGCACGCCCAGTTCCAGCTCTTCATTGTCACGGGCAATTCCGTATTGTTTGACGCGTGAAAGCTCACGCTCCAGGACAGGCAATTGGGTGATGCTGTTGCGTGTCTGACCTGACAAACCGGTTCGTGTGGCGTACGAACGCACGCGCAGTGGGTCATCCGCAGCCAAAAACAGCTTGCCCACCGAGGTCAGGTGCAAGGGCGCGCGGCCGCCAATGGCGCGCACCACCTGCATGCCTGACCGTTCACTGTAAGCCCGTTCGATGTAGACGATTTCGTCCCCTTGCCGCATGCTCAGGTTGACCGGTTGCTGTATCAATTTGTGCAATTCGCGCATGGGTGTCAGCGCTGCATCGCGGACATTTAACCGGCCTTTCACCAGATTGCCCAACTCCAGCAAACGCATACCCAACCGGTAGTTGCCCGCTTCAGGCCGATCAACAAAGCGGCCTGTCGCCAGATCGTTGAGGATACGGTGAGCAGTTGAGGGGTGCAGGCCGGTTTTTTCGCTGATCTCCTTGAGGGAAATGGCCTCTTCACGGGAAGCGAGCACATCCATCAGCGAGAACATGCGTTCTATGACCTGAATCGTGGGCGTAGCGGTGAGCGCGGTGTCTTTTTTCATAGGGACGAGAAAGTTCAGTGAATTTTACTTTATGAAATTTTGACTGTCATGTCATGCTTTTCCACTGACCCTGGGTTCGGACCTCACACGGCTTAAAACGCGATTTGTAATTCATTTTCGGACTGTCCTCAATCCAGTACCCCAAATACACATAGGGCAAAGCCAAATGTATGGCTTGCTGGATTTGCCAGAGCACGCCATAGGTGCCGTAACTGGCGTTGTCTTCGGGTTCATAAAAGGTGTAAACGGCGGACAGGCCCTGGTTGAGAACATCCACGATGCTGAGCATTTTGAGTGCACCCAGGGCGCCATTGAGCCCCGGTTCACGAAACTCCACCAAGCGCGAGTTGACGCGACTTTGCAGCAGGAACTGGGTGTATTGGTCAATGCTGTCCTGGTCCATGCCTCCGCCCACATGGCGGGCGTTTTGATAGCGCAGGTACAAAGCGTAGTGTTCGGGGTCGAACTGCAAATCCAGCACACGAGCCTGCAAATGTGCATGGCCTTTCAATGTCCTGCGTTGGCTGCGGTTGGGTTTGAACTCTGCCACTTTGACCCGCAAGGGCAAACAGGACTGGCAGCCATCGCAATAAGGGCGGTAAGTGAATACGCCACTGCGACGAAAGCCTTGTTCGACCAACTCGGAGTACACCTCATTTTGAATCAAATGGCTTGGGGTGGCCACCTGAGAGCGGGCCGAGCGCGTGGGCAAATAACTGCATTCATAAGGTGCCGTGGCATAAAACTGCAAGGTTTGCAGCGGCAGATCTTTGAGGTGGGTCATGGCGTGCTCTCCAGACGCGCCAGCGCCTGCCAGTTGAGGCTTTGGGTTGCCCAGTTGATGTTCGGATGCTGCCGTTCCTGGTTCACCAGAGCCAAAAATTCTGTGCGCGAAATTTCGCGCGCACCCAGCGAAGCCAGGTGGCTCGTGTTTTGTTGGCAATCGATGGCGGGCATCTGATGCTGAAGACAAACGCTGACCAGACAAGTCAAAGCCATTTTTGAGCCATCGGCAATGGTGGTGAACATGGACTCCCCAAAGATCGCATGGCCTAAAGCGACAAAGTACAGCCCTGCCACCAGTTGCCCATCGAGCCAGACTTCAGCGCTGTGCGCGTGGCCTTGCGAATGAAGAAACTCATAGGCCGCCACCATTTCCGGAACGATCCAGGTGCCATTTTGACCGGGCCTGGGTGCACCAGCACACCGATGGATCACCTGTGAAAACGCATGGTCGAAACGCAACTCAAAACCCGGGTGACGCAGCCAGCGCTTGAGACTTTGGCGCAGCGATTTGCGCAAACGGAAATCCTCAACGTGCAGGACCATGCGTGGGTCGGGACTCCACCACAACACAGGCTGTCCTTGGCTGAACCATGGGAAAATGCCTTGACTGTAGGACTCCAGCAGTCGGGTGGCCGTCAGGTCATGTCCGGCGGCCAACAAGCCGGGGGCAGGTGACTGTGGTCCCCATGCCGTGGCCACGGGAGGCAGGGGATCGCCCGGTTCAATCCAAGGCAAGTCAGGTGTATCACGGTCTCGCGGCATGCAGGTATTACACAATAAAACAGGGTTTATGCGTATGCGACATCACCGATGCATGCGGTTTTTGGGCTTATGCTGTCATCACCAGCGTTTTGCTCGCGCGCACCGAGGCACGCACCTCGACGGATTAGTTGTTGATGTCAGATTTATTCACCCGCTGGATGAGGCCTGAATGGCCTGCCCCGACCCATGTTCAGGCCGTGATGACAGATCGTCATGGAGGTGTGTCGGCTGCGCCATGGCAGAGCATGAATCTGGGCGATCATGTGGGTGACGCTGCTGCCAGTGTGGCCGCCAATCGCGCATTGCTCGCCCAAGCAGTTCGGCGCAGACCCGTGTTCATGCAACAGGTGCATGGCACGCAGGTGTTGCCGCTGGATGCTTCCACCCTCGATGGCACTGCTGCCGATGCCTGTCTGACCCAGCACACCGATATCGCCTGCACCATCATGGTGGCCGATTGCCTGCCTGTGCTGGCGTGCGACGCCGAGGGCCGTACGGTGGCCGCAGCCCATGCGGGATGGCGTGGTTTGGCCGGATCTCACGGAGTGGGCGTGCTCGAAAACCTGATCACCGCACTTTGTTCGCAGTTGGTGGATCGCTCCGATCTCTTGGTCTGGTTGGGTCCCTGCATAGGACCGGAGGTGTTCGAAGTCGGGCTCGAAGTCTGGAGTGCGTTTTGCGCCAGTGACCTCGATGCCGCCGCCTTTTTTGTGCCCGTACCGGACGTGCCCCATAAATGGCGTGCCGATCTGGCTGGACTGGCCCGTTGGCGTCTGGGGAAAATGGGTGTCACCCGGATTTTTGGTAACACCAGCCAGCTCGACTGGTGCACCGTGAGTCAGCCATCAAGGTTTTTCTCTCACCGGCGAGACAGCCGCGGGGTCGGTCAAACCGGGCGCATGGCCGCTTGTATTTGGCTCGAGCGGTGAGGGTGTTGTGTGATTCAGATGGTCAAGTTCCTGCTTTCTGAGTTCCTTGCGGCGCAGGGGGGTGCCAACCAGGTACACGACCAGGCCCATGGGCAGCACACCATAAAACACAAACGTGATGATGGCCCCAAGAACACTGCCTTGGGAACTAAAGGCTTCGGCCAAAGCCATCAGCAAAGTGACATAAAGCCATGCAATGACGATCAGGTACATTTTTTTGTGTTGCGTAATTTAGGCGACATTAATTTGACTGATACTGCCATCAGTTGAAGTCATAAAACGGTATTTTCAGGAGACATCCCATGAGCGCATCATCCCCCGAATTCTGGACCCAGATGACCGAAGGGTTTCAGCAAAACCTCTCCAAGAGCTGGGGGCAGGCGATGCAGCATTTTCAGACCATGGATCTGGGCGGCTTGAAACCAGGTGCTGACGCAGCCATGCCGCAGCTCAAATTTTCACCCGAAAAGCTCCAGACGCTGCAAGGCCAGTACTTCAAGGACGCATCGGAACTTTGGAACCAGAGTCTGCACAACAGCTTGCAAGTCAAGGATCGCCGTTTTACCGGTGAGGCTTGGGCTGCCAACCCTGTGGCCGCCTTCAATGCCGCGACTTACCTGCTCAACGCCCGCACCCTGATGGGCTTGGCCGATGCGGTCGATGCCGATGCCAAAACCCGTACCCGCATCCGATTTGCCATTGAACAGTGGGTGGCTGCGGCAGCGCCGAGCAACTTCCTGGCTTTCAATGCCGAAGCGCAAAAGAAAGCGGTTGAAACCAAAGGGGAAAGCATTGCCAAGGGGGTGCAAAACTTGATGCATGACATGGAGCAAGGCCATGTCTCCATGACCGATGAGAGCCTGTTTGAAGTGGGTAAGAACGTGGCCACCACCGAGGGCGCGGTGGTGTTCGAAAACGAGTTCTTCCAGCTGATCGAGTACAAGCCGCTGACCACCA
>Ga0228701_1001429_pt1 | contig 16278 bp, 7 predicted proteins | sample McNCre117_Aug_MG_2_FD_178017 | JGI IMG/M metagenome (GOLD analysis project Ga0228701, IMG submission 178017) | Freshwater microbial communities from McNutts Creek, Athens, Georgia, United States - 11-17_Aug_MG | ecosystem: Environmental > Aquatic > Freshwater > Creek | place: USA: Georgia...
TTGTGCCACTCGTACTTCCACCTGTGTTCGTAATCTGCAAGGTATACGTGATTGAGCCGCCTGTCACAACAGCTGCAGTAGCACTCTTACTTAAACTAAAACTGGCTGGCGTATTCACTGTCGTTGCGGCGTTCGAACACACACTATTACCAGAAGAGGTACAACCTGAAGATGTCGGATTAACACTTGGCGTATTACCATCGCTACCCACATCCGCATAATTAGTTAATGTCTGTGAGCTACCAGAGATACTTGCAGGAGCTGTCGCTGTAATCGTAAATGTTGTTGATGCACTAGCAGCCAAACCACCTGAGATGGTGACAGTACAAGTAGAAACCTGTCCAGCCGTCAACGTATTACCACCGGAACAACTAACCGAATTTCCAGACCCTGATACCGCGGTCACATTCGTCAACCCTGACGGGATAAAGTCTTTCACAATCGCTGTTGTGCCACTCGTACTTCCACCTGTGTTCGTAATCTGCAAGGTATACGTGATTGAGCCGCCTGTCACAACAGCTGCAGTAGCACTCTTACTTAAACTAAAACTGGCTGGCGTATTCACTGTCGTTGCAGCACTTGAGCAAGATGTTGTACTACTATTAGTACAGCCTGCGCTACTTGGTCCAGTTGGCGTCACTCCAGATTGAGCTCCCACTGCAGCACGATTGACTAAACTACCTGCTGTTGCTGCATATGCTGTAATTGTGAAAGAAGCTGCACCCCCAGGGCTTAAACCAGCAGCACCAAGTGATAGCGTACAAGATACCGTAACCCCACCTGTAACCGTGACAGGAGAGCCGCAACTTGCCCCTGAAGCAGAAACATAAGTTAATCCGGTTGGTAAAAAATCAACCACAGTTGCTGTCGCACCACTATTTGAAGTGCCGTTATTTGTAACTGCCAAGGTATAACTAATGTTATCACCCACCACTGCTGTAGAAGGCCCCGTCTTAACCAGAGTAAAACTTGTGGGAACAATTAAAGTCGTCGTGGCACTAGAACAATAAGTTGTTCCAGAAGTTGTACAACCTGAGCTTGTAGGTGCAGATGGTGTTCCACCACCAGTCCCTACAGTAGCGTAATTATTGATTGAACCAGCAGATGATGGTGCTGTAGCAACAACTGTAAAAGAAGCACTAGCTGAAGGGGCTAATCCACTAGAACCAAATGACAAAGTACAGGTTGTTGAGTTACCACCTGGGAGAGATGTTAACGCAGAACAGGTAGCGCCGCTGACGCTCTTATATACCAAACCTGTTGGTAAAAAATCAATAATAGTTGCAGTAGTGCCACTAGCAGTTTGCCCATCATTGGTCACAGTTAATGTATATGTAATATCAGAACTAACCGCAGCTGTTGAAGGACCAGATTTTGATAATATTAGGTGTGATGGCGAATTAACCGTGGTTGATGCATTTGAACAGTTTGTGGTCGTACAACTTGGACCTGGTGTTGGCGCTGTTCCACCTGTCGTCGTTGCTACAGACGCATAGTTAGTAATCGCTCCAGAAGAGCTCGGAGCTGTAGCATTAATAGTGAATGAAGTTGAGGTGTTAGGCGCCAAAGAAGTGGTGCCCGTAAATGTAACAGTACATACAGCAGTTCCCCCTGCCACCAAATTTGTACAAGCTACCGTATTATTAGTACCAGCTGTGGCACTAATTGCTGTCAAGCCACTAGGCAAAACATCTTGTACTGTTGCCGATACTCCACTATTTGCGGTACCAATATTAGTAACGGTCAACGTGTAGCTAATAGCTCCACCCGTTGTTGTTACACCTGTTCCAGTCTTTGAGATGGAAAAAATAGCTGTTTGAATCGTTGTTGGCGCACTTGCACAATAAGTAGTGCCAGATGTTGTACATCCAGAGGCCGTTGGCGCTACAGGCGTTCCACCGGAAGTGCCAATGGTTGCGTAGTTAGTTATAGAACCTGATGAGCTTGGCGCAATAGCATTAATTGAAAAACTTGCTGTTCCAGATGGAGCTAGAGAACCCCCTGTGAAAGTAACAGTACAAGTAACAGCGCCTGGTGAAGTCAATGCTCCACAACTAACCGTGCCACCAGAACCATTACTGACCGTTAAACCCGTCAGGCCAGAGGGCAAGTAATCTATAACAGTTGCAGTGGAGCCACTAGCAACCCCACCCGTATTAGTAATAACAAAATTATAAGCAATCGAACTGCTAGTGGAAACTACCGATGGCGCAGTCTTGGTTAAAGTAAAGCTTGCAGGCGCTCTAACACTGGTAGTAGCCGTATCACAAGAAGTCGTAGCGTTGTTGATACAGCCTGATGAACTATTAGGCGCTGTAGGAGTAACTCCTGTTTGAGCACCCACAGCTGCATAATTCGTAATATCTCCCGCTGAGCTAGGTACAGTAGCTGTAATTGTGAAAGATGCAGAAGAATTAACAGCCAAACCACTACCCAAGCTCAATGTACAAGTAACATTCGATCCACCAGTAACAGTAACCGCTGAACCACAAGTTGCTCCAGAAGCTGAACTATAAGTTAAACCTGTAGGCAGAAAATCAATAACAGTTGCAGTTGTACCGCTTGTCACGGCCCCCTTATTTGTCACCATTAAAGTATAAGTAACACTGCTCCCCGTAACAGCAATGGCTGGGCCAGTTTTTGCAATAACCAAATTAGAAGCTTGAACTGTGGTAGTTGCATTAGCACAATTAGAACTTACACAAGAACTATTTGGGGTAGGCGGCGTACCACCTGTCAAAGTGGCCACCGAAACGTAATTGACTAATGAGCTCGTACTTGATGGGGCTATGGCCGTAATAGTAAACGATGTACTTTGTCCAGCACCTAACGCAGTAGGACTTCCAGTTCCAAAAGTCAAAGTACATGTTGCAGTTTGGCCAGCTGTTAAATTAGTGCAACTTACTTGGTTGCCAGACCCGTTAACAGCCACAATCGATGACAAACCGGCAGGCAATGCTTCATAAATAGTGGCTGTATTACCACTCGCTATTGATCCTGTATTGGTCACCGTTAATGTATAAGTAATTGCCCCACTAGGCGCCACTGAACTAGTTGCAGTCTTACTAATTTTGAAATTAGGTGATGTATTAACAGTGGTCGGTGCACTACTACAACTTGTTGTGGGTGAACAACCACTAGTTGGCGTAGGCGGATTATTTCCGCCACTCGAATCAAGTGCAGCATAATTGGTTATCGATCCTGCAACTGACGGAGCGGTTGCAGTAATTGTAAAAGTTGGTGCAGAAGCAGAAGATTCTGCAGTATTAGCTGGAATTCCTGAACTTAAAGTAATAGTACACGTCAGCAATGCTCCAGGACTATTCAATGGTGAACAATTAGGCGTAGTTGTAATACCAGAAACAGTTGAACCACTCACAGCTGTTGCAGTAACCCCAGATGGCAACTGATCTTTCAGTGTTACAGAAAGACCTGAAGTTGTAGTAGTTGAACCGTTACCAATAGCAAATGTATAAGTAATCGTGCCATTCACCAATACAGACGAAGTTGCTGTTTTTAATAAAGTAAAGTTAGAGCCAACAGAAGTAATAGCGCTTGCACAATTAGTTGTAGTACACAAAGGTCCAGGAGTAGGGGGCAACCCCCCCCCTGTTGCATCTGTAGAGGCATAGTTTTTAATTGTTCCAACTGACGATGGTGCAGTAGTCGTTATTTTAAAACTAACTGAAGTGACATTATTAAGTGATGTTGTTAATGTTACGGAACACTTAACCAATGCTCCCGCCACATTCAAGCCAGAGCAGTTAGCTGCAGTCACAGTTAACCCACTAATCGCGGTTACTCCAGTCGCAGTAACTCCAGACGGCAATTGGTCATAAACCTGTAAAACTGTGCCAGAAGAAACTGTTGTAGAGCTCGAGTTCGCTAATGTAAAGGTGTAATCCATGGAGCCACCAGTGGCGACACTGGCTGGCCCAGTTTTTTGCAAGGTAATATTTGCGCCAACCTCAACAGCTGCACTACTACAACTTGCACTGACGCAACTAGGACCAGGGGATAATGGTGAGGTTCCTCCCGATGGATCCACTGATGCATAGTTAGTAATTAATCCCGCTGATGATGGCGAGGTAACTGACATAGAAAATGAAGGTGCCGTAGTCCCAGAAGAAATTGTTCCCGCGGGAATTCCTGAGCTTAGTGTAATCGTGCAAGTCAACAACGCTCCAGCAGTCGATGGCAAAGTGCCGCAAGAAGGTGTCGTAGTAATACCGTTAACTGTTGCACCCGTTACCCCAGTTAAAACAACCCCTGGAGGCAACTGATCTCGGATAGTAGCAACTGTGCCAGTAGTCGTAGAACCATTATTACCCAATTTTAATGTGTAAGAATAACTAGAACTTACAGCAATAGAACTAACACTAGCAGATTTAGTTAATGTAAAACTTGAGCCCACACTTGTCGTGGCACTACCGCAACTCGTTGTTGGCGCACAAGATGATCCAGGAATAGGAGGAGAAGAGCCTCCCAAAGAATCAACCGAAGCATAATTGGTAATCAAACCAGTGACGTTGGGTGCATATGCATTAACTGTAATATAAGCCGCTCCATTACCAGCCCCAGCAGGCAAAGCGGATGTTAATGTAATCGAACATTTTAATAATCCAGTAACGCCACCGGAATTATTGGTACATGTCACTGCACTAACGCCAGCGCCTGCTGATACTGATGAATAAATCACTCCAGCTGGCAGTTGGTCATAAACCGTAACAGATGTTCCAGAAGATGCCCCACCACTATTACCTAAATTGATTTGATAAGACATCAAACCTAGCGGGCCAATCGAAGTCGGGCCAGATTTTGAAAGCGTATAGTTAAAACTTGTTGTCACATTAGTGCTAGCACTACCGCAACTTGGAAGCACGCAAGAAGAACTTGGCGTAGGTGGTGAGCTACCACCAGTTGAATCTACAGAGGCATAGTTAACAACTGTTCCTGAACTACTCGGTGCAGTTGCTGTCAAAGTAAAATAGGCTGAGCCATTAGGCGCTCCTGCAACCAATGGCTGGTTTAGCGTTACAGAACATGTCAGAGTCGCTCCGGCTGCTGATGGCAAAGGACCGCAAGACACACTTCCAACACCAATGCCAGCTTGAACCGTATTAGCCACTACCCCAGCAGGTAATTTTTCAGATACCGTCAAGACAGCTGTTGCACTTGAAGAAGCTGCGCCAGTATTACCTAAGTTAATTTGATAACTAATAACGCCCGATGGGGACACGGGGCTAGTAGCTGTTTTACTCAACGTATAACTAGGCCCAGAAACCACTGAAGTTGAAGCAGAACCGCAACTGGCTGATGGCGAACAGCCAGGTCCTGTTGCAGGCGGAGAATAACCTCCCGTAGGATCTACAGACGCATAGTTAACAATTGTTCCAACCGATGAAGGGGCTAAGGCATTCACCTGAAAGGCTGCAGCACCATTTGCTGCACCAGGAGCCAATCCATTGGTCAAAACCACACTACATGTTAATAAAGCTCCAGAAGTATTTAATGGGGAACAGGAAACACTTTGAACATTTGTCAGTGGAGTCACACTAAGAGCAGTTACCCCGACTGGAAGCTGATCATTAACTGTTGCAATAGTACCTGTTGTCGCGCCACCGCTATTTCCAAGATTAATCGTATAAGCAATTACCCCATTCGTATTAACGCTAGAAGCCGCTGATTTACTTAATGTGAAATTTGAACCAACTCTCGTCGTATAGCTACCGCAACTTGAGTTGGGTGAGCAACCCGGTCCTGGCGTAGGCGGAGAAGATCCGCCGGTAGGATCTACCGACGCATAATTTGTAATACTCCCAGCATAAGATGGTGCAATCGCATTAATAACAATCGTTGTCGTAGTTCCGAGACTAGAGCCTCCTGATGGGGAAACGCTACATGTCACCAGATTACTAGAGTTAACCGAACAGCTTGACGTGCCATTCTTAACTGTAAAAGAAGCAGATACATACGTTACTCCACTAGGCAATTGGTCATATACCGTAGCAGAGCCGATCTTATTGCTACCACTGCAGTTATTACATGTCACTGTTAAAGTATAGGACATGCTGCCTGAAGTACTAACAGAAGCAGGACCTGTTTTTGCAATACTCAAATATGCTGTACTTAAAATGGTTGTTGCACTAACACAATTAGTACAAGTAGAGCTGGGGGTTGGAGGTGAAGTACCCCCCGTCGAATCTACAGAGGCATAGTTAGTGATTGCACCGCCAGACGGGATCGAGGAAGGTGTAGTCACTGTGATCGTAAATGAGGATGTTGCATTTACAGCCAAGCCACCTGCAAAGGTCATAGTACAAGCAGCAACACTACCTGCTGTTAGTCCTGTACAAGAAATGGTTGAACTAGTACCTGCAGTACTAGACGTAGCATATGTTATTCCCGTAACACCCGATGGTAAAAGTTCAGATATTTTTACAGTTCCATTATTGGCTAAAGCTGCCGAACCAATATTCTGAACCGTTAATGTATAAATAATTGTTGAGCTTGTTCCAGCCTGAGCCAAGTTAACTGATTTACTCAATGAAAAACTTGGTGCTGCAGTAACAGAAATCGTAGAGTTGGCACAACTTCCTGCTGGAGAACAACTAGGTCCTGGAGTCGGTGGCAAATTACCACCGCCCGAATCCACTGAAACATAGTTGGTAACATTTCCAGTTGTGGATGGTGCAGTGACCAAAACTTCAAAATAAGCCGTACCAGTTGAAGCACCCGCAGCCAACCCTCCGCTTCCCAAAGTAGCCGTACAACCTAATAAGGCGCCGGCATAATTCAAGTTGGAGCAAGTGACAGAAGAAACTCCCGTACCAGGTGTAGCACTCAAAGCCGTAACTCCTGGAGGTAACTGATCAGCCACACTGACCAAGGCACTACCACCAAGAGCCAAAGTACCACTATTACCTAGACTAATTCTGTACTTGTATTGACTCGAAGTACCCACAGAAGAAATAGATAGCCCTGTTGAAACTGAGTAGGCAGCCTTTGCAATCGTCAAATTTGGAACTTGTGAAGTAATGTTAATCGGAGGATTAACGATCGGCGTACCAGTACTGTCTGCGATATAGGTATTATTGGCACCTTTAATAAAATACTGCTGCACCCCATTGGTACCAGTGTTTGAGCATAAAACAACGGTATAAGTTCCGCTTGTTAAAGTAACAGGAGCAGGAAAATTAATAGCTGTAGGCGTGTATTGACCACTTACTGCACTTGGCGGAATCGAAGCATAGGTAACAACGTTTGCACCACTAACAGAGCAGTTTTGGGCCGGTAAAGAAGCTCCAGAGTAAACAATCAAATACGCATTGTCATACGTACGTCCACCCTGTTTAATAGTAAATGTACCCCCCCCAAAGTCGAATGTATCAGACACGTTAAATGTCCAACTCGAAGAGTGAGTTTGGTCAAAAGTAGTATTGGCTCCAGTAATAGGAGTAAATAAGTAGTAAGGGACAGCACTTGCAAGACTAGGGGAAACTAAAGCGATTAGTAACCCGAGCTTAACGAACCAAGCTCTCATTCTAGTATTTTGTAAAAATGTTTTTAACTGCAAACTGGTCTCATCCCTAAAGTACAGAAATTGAATCAAAAATCACAAAAATGGCATTTTCTATCCCAAACCCTGCACATTGGCTTTATGGCTAATAGATTGTGGCAAATCTATTCTAGAGGAATTGCCACAGAAAACCTGATAATTACTGACAAATTAACGTTTGTAACTTATTATTTTTGTTCGTACTTTTACTTAATCTGACAATTAATAGTTAACTGGTAACCCAAACCCCAAACAGCCTTAATAGTAGGCTTCCCATCAGTAACAATACTTAGCTTTTTTCTTAATCGACTAATCAGAGCTTCTAATTGATTTTTTGTGAAATTTTGATTGGTTTTACCCAGTTTTTCCTGAAGAAAATCACTCGTAGCTCGTCCTTCCGGTGCCAAAATGAGGGCTTCAACAACCAAATACTCATTCATAGTTAAATCTATTTCAACCTGATCAGGAGCCGCCAGTTTGCATTCTTTCGAAATTAATACCCAATGCGCCCCTTGAGCTGGCCGATGTTGCATCAAACGAGAAGCTAAATTGGAAATGGCTAAAAAAATTTCTTCCGGTCTCGCTGGCTTAGTTATATATATATCTGCCCCAGATTGATAACCCTCAATCTTTTCTGGAGACGTCACTCGAGCAGTCAACATCACAATACCAGTAGAAGGACTCCGCGCTCTGACACGCTTCGCAATACTTAACCCATCCTCACCAGGCAAATTAAGATCAAGTACCAAAATATCCGGCACTCTTTTCTTAAAAACGGCATCCATCTCCTCACCACTATCAACGCCATTCACTAAACAACCCCGCCCTCTTAAAAAATAAGCGAGCTGATCTCTAAAAACTACGTAGTCTTCAACAAGAAGGATATAGGGATTACTTGGAATCATTGGGGCAAGTAAAGTTTAAAGTGAATTTTTTGGTCATCAGGCTCATAAGCAATTCGTACATTAATGCGCTCTGATAGCTCTTTGCATAACCATAATCCTAAACCAGTACCTCGGTCTCGATGTGATTTTTCTGAGCGATAGTATTTTGTAAAGATTTTACCTGCATCAGGATAGCCAGCATGTCCTGGAAAATTAGAAATGGTTAAAACATCATTTAACAAACAAACTTCTATTGAAGATGTTTTTTCTGAATATTTAACAGCATTCTCAATTAAATTTTTAACGATAATTGAAAATATATCTGCATCAGTGAAAACAAAATATTCATTAGGTAGGTTGATCAGATAATTTCGGTCTTCAGAACGCATAGCAATGATGCCCTTAATAAGCGGCACAATATCCTGCGTGATCAAATTTAAATGAAACGCTCCTTGCTCAACCCTATCAACGCTAACGCACTTATCAATCACAGCACTAATGTCATCAATAGCACCCTGAAACTGAGAAACACTCTGAGTAAATTGATTTTCCTCTCCTTTTATTTTTCTCAAGATGGCATCAACTGAAAAGTTGATGACTGACAAAGAGTTTTTTACTTCATGCGTCAACATACCAATCAATTTCCCCTGTTCCTCATGGCGAATCTTTTCCTGCGCCACTAAAGTTCGCTCATACAGCATCGCCTGCATCTCTCTTTTCTGAATGATTGTTAAGCGATACTGCATCAAACTAAAAATTAAAAGGCCATTTAAGAAGGCATGCACAAATAAGGCATGAATTGAAAATCCAGTGGCACGAACAATCCCAAAGAATGGCAATATAACGATAGACAAAATCACCAGAAGAATACTGTAATAAATGAGCAAAACTTTTCTTGGGAGAGCCGGCTCACTCATCAAAATATCATCCCCATCTTTTTTAACACCTTTGGTAATAGAGCTAATAAATAATAGTGGTGAAAATAATGCGTAAGCCAAATTAGCTTGCAACGCCAAAGTATCGTGATTCAACCACAACATCGTGAAACAAATGAATGGCATGACTATCAGCGATTGAAATAAAATCTTATACCCTCGTTTAAGATCGTACTCAGCAATTAGAAAATAATGCGCATACAAGGTAATGCCCACATACCCCATATTAAAAATATTGGTTAATGTATTTAAAGTGACGTTATCAACTAAGCCATCAAAATAAACCCTGGCCAACCCCAATGTAAATAATGCGTGCACCCCCGCAAAAAATTGAACCAAGGTAAAGCAACCAATAACCAATTCTCGCTTCACCAACCAAGTGAAAAATAACCAAACAAAAATAATAAAAATAAAGCTTGTATAGGCAATAGAGCCCATTTCTGTTTGTTTTTCAAGATACCTAAAATCATCCTCTAAAAAAATATCTGGATGAAGGATGTAATTTTGACTAGACTTAACTCTTAAAAAAACATCTCGATCATAAGCAGTTGGCTCTAACTTAAAATTTAGACTCAAGCTTTTGTAATCAGCATCATGCCAAGGGTGAAGCTCACCGGTCACATGTTTTTTACGCGGTGAAACAGCATCAAATAATTCAATCTCATCTGTAAAAGCTGGATTAACTCTTAATACAAGGGGTTGAGATTCTCCACCTTTAACTTTCAACTTTAGCCAAAAAGTTGAATGTCGAAATCCCTTGGCCATAATTTGATCAAACGGCTCAAAGGACTGATTTTTTACTTGGTCATAAGTTAATTGATTTGTTACATCTTCAAAAGAAGCTCGCTCTAATAAAAGCTGATTCGCAGCAAAAGATGTTTCAGCAAATATCCCCAAAGATATCAATAAAAGCGTAGCAATGACTGCATAGACTCTATGAGTCATTTGATGTTTCAAATAGATAATCATAAAAACAATTTTGCCTAACGGGCATACATCGCGCCACCATCGGCATCAATCACAAGACCGCTCAAATAAGACGCCTTCTCAGACGCCAAAAAGACAACTAAATTAGCAATCTCTTGTGGCTTAGCAGGCCTACCAAAAGGCAAATTAGGTAAAAGCTCACGCCACTTATTCTCATCATTTAATTGATATCGCGCACGCTCTTTGTAAAGTTTGATTAAACGATCAGTTTCTGTTGGCCCTGGATTAACGCCCAACACCCTCACCCCAGACTTGGATGAATAACCACCTACCGCTTTTGTGAAAGTAATCAACGATGCATTCGCCATAGATCCACAGATGTAATCATAAGAGGGGGAAGCACCCGCCATACCGATGATATTAATCACGACACCAGATTTTCTTTGCATCATTTTGGGGAGCACATCTCTAACGGTATTGATATAACCATATACCTTTAAATCCCAAGCTTTGCGCCACTTCTCATCATCAATCGCATCCAAACCACCACCAGGAATCGCACCAGCGTTATTGACCAAAATATCTACATTACTTAATAACTCAGCCATTCTTGTTTGAGCATCAGGAGCACTCAAGTCAACAGCATATCCAGTAACTTTTTGTCCATACCTTGCTTGTAAAGTTTTAAGAGCCTGCTCAACTGACCGAGACTGACTGCTGACGATTATTACCTCAGCACCCTCTTCTAAAAAAAGTTCTGCACACGCATAGCCAATCCCTTTTGATCCACCGGTAATTAATACTTTTTTCTGATGAAGGTGCAAATTCATGATATATAAATCAATGAGTTAGATAGTTCGTTTCGCAAAAAATCACATTTAAAAAATTATTTTTTTGACTGTAAATGTAATAATTCACCTATAGCCGTTGACAGTCTTCGGTCTAAAGTTGTTTGATAACGCATCAATAAATCAGAATCTGCCTGAGGCAATACTATCCCCCTGATCATCAAGTCTCTCATAGACTGATATTGCTCAAAAATTTGCCAGCTTTTATTTCTATATTCCAATAACCGCTCAAACAAGTTAATCTGTTTTTTCAATAATTCCTGATCAATAAGAAGCTCGGGTTCAGCAGGAATCTTTTCTTTAACTTTCTTTGCTCGAGGATACTCAGCATCTCTAGCTTTTTGACGACTTTGAATATAAAGATCTAACTCATCAGGCGCATCATCTTTAGGCGCTTGATTTTTTTCAGCTTCCTCCTTTAGATGCATCAATATTTGAGCATACTCGTTTAATTTCACATGATAACCATCACCACGCTCAAAAACTTTCTCAATCCGATCAGCAATTAGCTTTAATTTTTCAAATAGATTTTCTGGTGCCTTACCACCAATAGGTTGATAGTTTTTTAAATACTCAACGAGATGAGGACAATAGATCTCTAAATCATTTTCTGAAGATAGATTAGCCGACACATGATCAATCTCTTCACAAATACGCTCTAACACATCATCAGTTAAGGAGCATGGCAAATGAATAACGCCATCTTGAATAAGCTCCTTGACCATCCCTTTTGCAACACCAACAGCATGTTCTATTTGATCCAATACTAAATCTGGATTTTTAGTGAATTTTTCCGTTGCCAATTCTAGTTGCACTAACTCAACTTCATATAAACGATCTAACTTAGCCTTGCAAATAGCAATACGCTCAATTTGTAATTTCTCTAAAGGAGACTCCGGTTCATAGTACAAAGATAATTCTTGAATATAAGCCTGAACAATCTCTTTTTCTTTTGAACCAGAAGGTCTCAGCGTCGTCAAGCCATGCTTTGTCGAATTTTGAGAAGAGATTAATTTACCCTTTACGGTCTTAACCCCACCTTTCTTTTTAGTTGTCATATCAACCTCCAAGAAAATTAATTACGCCACTTCACTCCTGCACCATTATCAGGAGTACCAATGAATTCAATACCAGCTTTTTCAAAAGCCTTTCTTATTGCCTCTAAGGTTTTAGCTTGAGCTTTTGGAACACCACTTTCGGTCTCTAAGCGCATAAGTGTTGAAAAACCTATGCCAGATTCCTCAGCTAATTCCTTACCTGTCCATCTCAACATGGATCTAGCAGCTCGAATTTGATCACTTGTAATCAAGTAATAAATACCTTATACTGAGTAATAGTTACTCATTAAAGAGTTTCCAATACTTATTATGGAGAAAAATATGCTTAATAATCAAGATTTTGCCCTAAGCAGAGCCCAGTGTCTAGGTGGTAGTGATATTGGTGCCATTCTAGGATTGTCTAAGTGGCGCAGCCCTGTTGATGTTTGGATGGAAAAAACAGGCAGAACCATTCATTCATTAAATTCCTTACCCTTACGTTTTGGTCGATTTGCCGAAAGTTTTATTGCCTCGGAATACACCTTAGCCACCAATACTCAGTTAGTTATTCATGAATCAGCCCTCATTCATCCTCAATACGATTATTTACAAGGGCACATTGATCGATTTGTTTGCACCGGCACCTTATTTGATGATCTAGGACAATTACGCGCCTCTAAAGTATTGGAGTGCAAAACAGCTAATGCATTTAAGCAATCAGAATGGGGAGATACCGGCACCGATCAAGTCCCCCTCCCTTATTTAGTCCAATGTCTTTGGTATCTTATGTTGACCAATCTAGAGCAAGCTGATTTAGCCGTATTGCTTGGTAACACTGATTTTAGGATTTATGAAATCCATCGCGATTGGGAGCTAGAAGAGATGCTCTTAGATAAAGCAGTTCAATTCTGGGAAAAACATGTCCAAGAAGATCGTTCGCCACCAGCTAAAACAGAATTAGACCTTAGGACTTTATTCCCCAAAAGCACCAGCAAACAAGTAGAAGCCTCACCAGAGAGCTGCGATCTCATTAAAAAACTCAAAGAGCTCAATAACCAAATTGAACATTATGAGCAAGAGGTTAGCTTCATCAAACAGAACATCATGACTCAGATGCAAGAGGCCGAGACACTGACTTATCAAGGGCAAATATTAGCAACTTGGAAAAGTCCCAAACCTAGCAGGCGCCTAGATACCAAAAAGTTAGAAAAAGAACACCCTGAGATTATTGAAGCCTACCAAATGTCAGTAGCTAATAGCCGTCGACTAGTCATTAAGGATCTATCATGAACACAAAAAACAAAACCGAATCCACCAAGGAAACCACAGCCCCTCTAACGGTTTTAACGAAAGCAATTGAAAAAACTGCCGACCACCTTCATTTAGACATCAATGAGTTACGTTTATGGTTAGATGAGCAAGTAGCCCCCTTATATACACAACTCCAGCTACTGAGATTAGCTGATAAATATGAGCTTGATCCACTTTCTGATGAAGTGGGTATTTTTGAACATGACAATCATACTCAAGGTGCCTACATCACCATCGATGGCTGGTCCAAGCTCATTAATCAACATCCTCAATATGCGGGCATGAGCCTCAGGGAATCATCTGAATCAACAGCCAATATTCCAAACTGGATGGAATGCACTATCTATCGCAATGACAGAATTCTTCCCATTGTTGTTAAAGAATATCTTGAGGAAGTAAGAACACAACACCCGTCTTGGGAGAAGATGCCACGGCGCATGCTAAGACACCGAGTCATTCAGCAATGTGCAAGATTAGCGCTAGGTATTTCTGCACCAGAAGCAAAGATAGAATCAAACGCAAAAGTCGACATCAAGCAACCCACACCCAATGAAATAAAGTTATCTAGGAGCGATTATTTAAAAGAACAATTGAGAGTTAATAGCAATCAAGCCAAAAAATCAGAGCCAACTTAACCTACTTTATTCAAGAAAATGGGGCAGCATGAATGGCAACTAAGTTCAATTAGCCGCTCACTTATCACAAGTTCCATTATTAGAGCTACTTGGATCACAATTTAATTGTTCAAACTGACCAACCTCAACATCCGCCGTTACAGGATTATTAGAGGCGACATCTGCCATCACTTTATTGAATGAAGAATGTAAAGAGCCGCCAAAGTTAATTGACTTCAAATCGAACAAACCTTGTGGACGAATGCCAACAGCATTCATCGCAGTCACAGCAGCTGTGTTGACATTAGAACCGCCCAAGGTAAATGTCACAGTTGTGGTTCCATTATTTAAAGCAAAAGCAGGTGGAGTCAAACCAATATTAAATGTGATGTCAGCATGATTGGTCGTAAACACAATGTTGTTATTCGTAATGCTAGTCGATCCACCCAAAGTGAAGCTATTAGATGTATATGTTTGGGTAGAGGCTGTTGTCACATTACCCATAATATTAATTGTGCCAACATACTGACTTGCATTAGTCGGTATGTCCGCGAAGTTTTTACCAGAAGTAATATCCTGAATACCCGTTACAACCACAATAGAGTACAGAGCTTGATTAGCACCAATCGGATTACCAAATGTAATTACTGGATCAGTTGAACCAGACCAATTCGATACAGCTAAAACATTTAATGTATGAGTATTAAGGGTTGCATCATCAATAGCACCCAGATAAATCACACCACCTGGGGCAACTTGATAATCACCAAATACAACACTTGGATCTTCAGATAGCAAAGTTCTAGTGTAGCCATTATTATGGTTATCCCCAATCCAAACATGACCTAGGTACGTTTGAATTTCATTGGTAATGATGTCAGCATTGATATAAATATTCTGCGCCTTGACTGTGAACTCATAAATGTTGCCATCAGCAATACCTGCCAAGGTGCCGCGTGTACCGATAGTTTGATTAAAAGTAACACTTCCAGCACCAGCCTCAATCGTTAATGAACGCTTATACAAAGCTGACTGAGACCCAGCATTGATGGTTCCATTAAAAGTAATATTGCCTCCATTCGAAGAAAGCAATACTGGATTTAAGGTGCCGCCACTCATGTATGGACCTGTACCAGGAGCATTACCACCAACAACGTTGCCGCCACGTAAAGTCACAGTGCCGTTATAAGTTTGAGAACCATATGTCGCAATATTATTAATATCTGCACTACCATTAACCACCAAACTCGAGGCTACGCCTGATGAATTAATAATGCTATTACCGCCACTCATCAATAGACTTTCAATAACCTGAGCAGCCTGAAGATCCCAAACACTATTACCTAACATCACCACATTGGTTAAATTAGATAAGCTGCCTGTTTGAACTAAGGCACCGCCGTTAATGGTGGTTGCACCTGTGTAGGTGTTAGCACCACCCAAGGTCAACGTACCAGCCGTTAACGTCAAACCACCTGTGCCACTCATCACACCACTATAAGTACCGTTCGCATTACCCAAGGTTAATGTGTAACTATTCAAGTTCACAGCACCAGCACCAGACAATGAAGTAATTGTGTCGCTAGCACCTAGCGCATAAGTTGCACCACTGGCCACTGATACCGATGTGCCATCAGCCAAGCTACCATTCACAGTCAAGGTACCACCGTTAATCGTTGTGGCACCTGTGTAGCTGTTGTTATTAGTTAGTAATAAATTACCTAAACCAACCTTAGTTAATCCCAAAGATCCTGAACCATTGCTGATGACACCAGTAAAGTTCGTGGAACTATTGTCATTACCAACCGTTAATGTCTTATCACCACTTGTGCTCGTAGTAATTGAACCCGCACCAGCAATAGAACCTACTGTATCGCTAGCATTTACGTTATATGTTGTGCCAGTCGCCAATATGATTGCCGTATCATCAGATAGGCTACCTGAAACAGTCAACGTACCACCATTAACCGTTGTAGCACCTGTGTAGGTGTTAGCACCACCCAAGGTCAACGTACCAGCCGTCAACGTCAAACCACCAGTACCACTCATCACGCCACTATAAGTGCCGTTCGCATTACTAATAGTGAGTGTCTTCGCGCCCAAAAGCACCGCACCACTACCACTTAAGCTAACCACACTAGCACCACTGCTAGTACCACTAATA
>Ga0228701_1001433_pt1 | contig 16213 bp, 10 predicted proteins | sample McNCre117_Aug_MG_2_FD_178017 | JGI IMG/M metagenome (GOLD analysis project Ga0228701, IMG submission 178017) | Freshwater microbial communities from McNutts Creek, Athens, Georgia, United States - 11-17_Aug_MG | ecosystem: Environmental > Aquatic > Freshwater > Creek | place: USA: Georgia...
TGGACTACGCCCAGGCCCTGGCCCAGCTGGGCCAACGCCAGCCCGCCCGCGACCTCGTCAAACAGGTGGTGCGCCGCCCCGACATCCAGCCCGACCTGCGCGCATGGCTGCAAGACGGCCTGGCCAGTGCCAGCGCCAGTGCCAGTGCAGCCCAGCCCCACACCCCGCAAGACGCCACAGCGCAAGACACCCCTGCCAGCAGCTGGACCTGGGGCAGCCTGCTGCAAACCAGCCTGGGCCACGAAGACAACCTGGCCAGCGCCACCCACACCACGTCGCTCACGCTGTTTCTGAGCACCGGCCCGGTGGACGTGATCCTGGCCGACTCGGAGCGCCCCAAAGCCGGTGCCGCCGTCAAGGTGCTGGCCGCCGCCCAAGGCGTGCGCCCCCTGGCCGAAGGTGAGCTGCGCGTCAACCTGGCTGTGCAAGGCCGTCACGCCGCCACCCAGGGCGTGGCCGACAACCAGCTGGCCGAAGCCAGCATGACCTATGCGCTGCCCCTGGGCCCCGGCCAGGTCATGGGCACCGTGGGCCTGCATTCATTTGTGCAGACCAACGTTTACAACTACAAAGACCAGGCCTACAGCCTCAAATACGAACCCACCTGGCGCTGGGCCGACTGCAAAGGCTCGGTGGCCCTGGGCCGCATCGTGCAAAGCTACCTCAGCTCGCCCAGCCTGGACGGCAACTTTGACCACCTGCGCCTGGAAACCGGCTGCCGCCCCACCAGCAACAGCACCGGCCAACTGCTGGCCCCGGCCGAAACCATTTTTGGCATCACCGCCGGGCGCGACAACCCGCTGAACGCCAACCGCCCCGGTGGCGTTAAAAACCGCATCGCCATCGACGTGCGCCACGAAACCCCCATGGCCCTGCCCTTTGGCAAAGGGCAGGGCACCCTGACCACCTGGGCGCGCTACAGCCAAAGCCACGACGCCCAGGTCTACAGCACCCTGCTGGGCACCGACCCCACCCAAACCCGCCGCCAGGACATCGGCGTGGGTTACTGGTGGCCCCTGCAAGCGGGTTGGAGCGTCGGCATGGATGTCGAATCCACAGGGCAAAAGTCCAGCAACGCCTTGCTGAACATCAAAAATTTGTCGGCTTACGGCGGCCTGCGCTGGACCGGCAACTGAGCTTCTCAAGCCCTGCAGTCGCTTGACAGGCGCCCGCCCACGTACGCCAGCGCAGGCACGTGGGTAGACGGGTACAAGCGCAATTCATCCATCCAATTCAGTGGCTATTTGACAGTACTTTTAATATTGTCACTTTAGTACCTTAATTTGATATAAAAAAATACATAGATCATGAAAATATTGTGATGGCAGTCACAAGGTGCTCTCGCTTTGCCTTTTAGAATCCGGATCACTTCTTGAAAGTGAATTCTTTGGAATTAAAAATAATCCAATGTTTTCACCCAAAAAAGTAACCCGGACTGGCTTGAGCGCCTTCGCTGAACGCACACCCCCGTGACGACAGCTTGCAGAGGGCTTTGAGGCGAGTGCGGGTTTTCGCCTGGCTCGTACTCGATTTCTTTGCAAAGAAATCTTTTTTACCAACCCTCTAAAAGGAAAGAAAAATGGCAATTACCGCTTCCCAAGCACAAGGTCTCGTCCTTGCACTGTTCGGCGCATCTGCCGGCGCACACCTGAGCGGCTTGACCGAAGGTGCCAGCGTGTCTGGTGTCGCCGCTAGCATACTGCCCGTTGCTGGTCTTATTCTGGACCGTGACCTGAGCAACAACACCACCTTCCGTGACCTGATTCTGTCCACCAACCTGAAGCTGACAGGCACCGCCCTGACCGAAGCCCAGAAGTGGATGGACGGCGAGTTCTCCAAAGGCACCAGCCGCGCTGACATCCTGACCGCTGCTGTGACCTTCCTGGATGGTCTGACCGACACTGCCGACGCTTTCTACGCTACCGCTGCTGCATATCGCACCACCGTGTCTGCCGCTGTGACCTGGTCGCAAGGCGCTGGCGCTAAAGTGACCAACGTTGCAACTCTGATGGCTCAGCAAGGCACAGTTAGCAACGCTCAAGGTCAGACATTCACGCTGACTAACAGCGCGACAGCCGACACCCTGATCGGTACTGCTGGTAACGACACATTCACAGGTGCCACCGGCACCGTGGTCGACGCTGACACCATCATTGACCAAACAACCAACGACGCTGACGTTGCAAATCTGGTTCTGACAGCTGCTTACACACCGACAAATATCAAGAACGTCGAAACAGTGAATCTGGATTGGGACGCGTACGGCACCGCGACCTATGCACTGACTAACGTTAAAGGCGCCAAGACTGTTAACCTGACTTCTTCTAAAGTCGGTTATCTTGGTAGCGCCACTGTGACTGCCGCTGACGCAGTTGCTTTGGTTGCCGGTGCTGGCACTGTGGGCACTCTGACCGCTTCTGGTTTCAAGACAGGTTCTGTGGATGCTGGCGCTTCTAAGACGGTTGTCGTCAACGGTTCTGCCACGAACACCAGCAACGTTTCTCTGTCTGTAACAGCTAACTCTGCAACTTCTGTGACCGTCGGCGCAACAAACGGCGCTGCAGCAACTACGGTTAACGCCAAAGCAGCTACCACTGTGGCCATTCAGGATGCTGGCAACACAACCGACACCATCGACCTGACAGTTGGCAAAGATGCCACCATCACCAACACTGGTACTGGCGCTCTGACATTGACTGCAGCTGATGGCAACAAACTGTCCTTGACTGCAATCGGTGCATCCTTGACTGTGAAGGGTGCTGGCGCATTGACCATCACCGCTAACGGCGCTCTGGATACCGAAAAAGTAACCAACAGCATGGATGCTGGGAGCACTCTGACACTGAAAGACAACGCCACTGCTGCAACCAACCTGAGCAAAGTTCAGGCCACAACCATTGAACTGACTGGCGTCAAAGCTGGTGCTGACACAGTTGCAAATGGCGCTAACCTGAAATACTCGGGTGGTGGTGCCATCACCGTGACCGTGGCAGGCTCAGGCACTGCAGATGCAGTCACAGCTGAACTGACAACAGCATCTGTGACCAGCGTGACTTCCTCTGGCGTCGAAAAGCTGACCGTTAAAGCCAATGCGCCGCAAGTGTCTGGCGCTGACCTGACAATTGCAACTGCAGACACCGGTGGTGCCAACACCATCCTGCTGACCGGCACCAATGATGTGGTCGTGACCGCATTGGCTGGCGCATCTGGCACGCTGGACGCTTCCGGCTTGACAGGCGATGTGACTGTGTCTGGTACTACAGTTTCTACCTCCGTTAAGGGCGGTTCTGGCAAGATGTCTGTGACCAGCACAGGCACAACTACTGATCTGGTTGCAATTGGTCAATCTGCAGACGACTCTGTGACTTCCAATGCCACCACAACAGGTTCTGTGACAGCCATTCTTGGTGACGGCAAGAACACAGTGTCTGCCACTGGTTTGACAACGGGTACGCTGGTTGTTACAGCTGGTTCTGGCATCGACACAGTTACCGCTGGAGCTGCACTGACAACTGGCGTGATCAACCTGAGCCTGGGCGATGGCAACAACGTTATCAATCTGTCTAACGCTGCAGGTGCAGGTACATCGGTAGTCACAACCGGTGGTGGTGACGATACGCTGACCATCCTGACGGACTTGGATAACGATTCGGATGTTGTCACATTCGACGCTGGTGCTGGTTCGGATACTCTGTACCTGAGCAAAGCCTCTACGATCGACATCACATCCAAAGTGACTGTTTCTGGTCTGGAAACCATCAAGACGACTAAGGACAAAACTGCGGTTGTGAATGCCAAACTGGTTGATGGTCAAACCTTCACCATTAAAGCTGATGGCACTTCTGCTGGCACTACATCGGTGTTCAAAGTTATGGGTGTTTCCGACACAGCCACTATTGATTTGTCTGGTTTGAAAATCGATCAGTCGATTACCTCTGCGATCAACAGTGTTGTGGTTGATGCATCCATCAACACCACAACCGCTCAAACCATCCAAGGTACCGCCATTGCAGACACCATCACTGGTGGTGGCAAAGCCGACACGATCACAGCTGGTAACGGTACAGATACCATCACCGCCGGCAAAGGTAACGATACTATCGACATCACGGAGGCTACATCTGACCAAGCTGCTGACACGGTGAAGATGATCGCAAAAGCTGACAACGGTACCGACAGCATCACTGGCTTCAAGTCTGGTACTGACAAGCTGAGCTTGTTTGGTGGTACGGAAACAACAGTCACAACTGGTGCTGGTGCTGCTGTTGTTGACTTCTTCTCTACAGCGTTGGTTTCTTCGGCTGCAGCTTATGTGGTTGGCGCTGGTGGTGGTACGAAGACTACAACTTCAGCAGACGTTGTCGTGATTTCCACAACCCTCTCGAGCAACGGCAACCTTGATCTGAGCAGCACAGGCGTTGAATTGCTGAAAGCACTCAGCTCGTCAGCCACTGCTGCTGCAACTGGTTTGACTGTGACCACGGCTGCCGATGCCTTCTACTTGGTTGCTTATCAGAACGGCAATGCGTATGTTTACGCGGCGGATGCTGGCGCAGCAAACACTACAGTCGACGCCTCGGAGTTGACCCTGGTTGCTAAATTGGTTGGCGTGACTGCAGGCTCTTTGGGCGCAGCAGACTTCTTGGTCCAATAAGGCTAATTTCCCAATGACCCCCCCCTAGCCACGCAAGTGGCAGGGGACCTAGGTGCCCCCCAACCCCGCCCCTCACAAGGGGGCGGGGTTTTTTTATGGATGTGCCCAGCCATCCCCCAGAGTCAAGGGGGCCTGCACACGGCGCACCGCTGCGGATTCCCCCAGCCGGTTCTGGGCGGCATCCTGCAAAAGCACAATAAGACCCAGCCCAGCCACCGGGCCAGGCCAGCGCCTCCGTTTCGGCTGGCCAAAGGGCGCTTTGTACTCCAAAAGCGATCATCCTCTGACATGCCCGCCGACAGCGCCCACCTCGGCGCCCGCCACAGCGCCTGTTGTGCAAACCTTGCCGAAAACGGATGAACAAGGCGGCCTGATGGCACCGCGCGAAGCCCAAGAAAACCGGGCAGGGCCACCCATGGCCTCAAAAACCCCCGGTTTGGCGTGGAATCCACTTCACAAAAAACACCTAACACCTTGTTCTGCATTGAATATTTGCCAATTCGATGCCAATGGCATTGACGCCAGAACAACAGGTCATCGGACCATTTGAAAACAAAAATTATCAAATTAACGACAAAGCCTAGGTTCAAGGCGAAAATATGTCGTATGTGTGATCAGAATCACTAAAAACGCAGATAGTGATAGATAGAATTCGTGGCATGTCCTAGAACCGGGTGTCTCCTATGGGGAGAACTCCATCTGTACACAGGGTTCCAGGCGACGCAAAAAATTCTTTAACCAAGCTGCAAAAGGAAACAACATGGCTTCTAGCCAGACTTTCAGGCTCACTACTAGTCTGGGCAAATTTGCCCCAGCCAACCCCATCGCCCGCAAGCCCGTATTCGCTTGAGAGCCCTGTAACAGGACTTTCCGGCGAGTACGGGCTTTTGCCTGGCTCGTACTCGGTTTCTTTGCAAAGAAATCCATCTCTCTAACCCTTAAAAAGGAAACAAAATGGCTTTTACCCTTGTGTCTACACAGACCATCATCGCCCGCAACGCTGGCGCTCTGTACGGTGTTGAAGTTGGCAACGCCAACATGAACTCCTACGTGACAGCTGCTGGTTCCAATACCGACGCTTTCCTGAACACCGTTTACACCAACAGCGTGGGCAATGCCTCCACCGCTTCCGTGGCTGCTGTTCTGGTTGCTGGTCTCGGCATCACTGGTGACGCTGCTACCGCCGCCACCAACTACATCGTTGGCCAACTGAACGCTGTGGCTGTGAACGCTCGTGGCGCTGCTATCAACAGCATGCTGTCCGCCTTCGCTAACATGACTAGCGATGCAACCTTCGGTTCGTTCGCTACTGCATGGAACACTCAAGTTAACAACGCAGTTGCTTACGCTGCCGTGTCTGGCAACGGTGATGCCTCCTGGTCTAATGTGTCGGCTACGCCTGCTGGCCTGACATTTACGCTGACCACTGGTGCTGATACTGGTGCTGCATTCACCGGCGGTGCGAACAACGACACGTTCAATGCGGCTGAGGCTACTGGCGGAAACGCAACATGGACTGTTGGTGATGCTATCGACGGCGGCGCTGGCAACGACACATTCAACGTGACCCAGACTGCTGCGATTACTGCTCCGACTGGCGCAACCGTGAAAAACGTTGAGACAGCAAACTTGACCAGCGGCACAACAGGCACATCAATCAACACCACTTCGTGGACTGGTTTGACTGCTTTGAACATCTCTGCTCCTGGTGCTGTGACTGCAACAGCTGCTGCCACCACTGCAGTTAGCGTGACTGACTCCGCACAGGCTGCAGGCGCAATTTCCGTGAACGGTGGTAGCACTGTTTCGACAACTGCAACGTCTTCTGTCGCTTCTGCTGGTACCGGTGGGACTGTGACCATTGGCGCTACAACTGCCGCCGCTGGTGCTGTGACAGTGACTGAATCTGTTTCTTCCACAAACGTGACAAACGGTACTGCTGCTACTGGCGGTGCTATCGCTGTAACTGGTGGCACAGGCATTACCGTGACCCAAAACATCAGTGGCGCTTCTGTGGCGACGGCTAACGTTACAGTGAATGCTGTGGGTGGTGCTGTGACCGTTACCGGCGACGCTAATACAACCAGCGCTACGGTGAACCAAACTGCTGCTGTTGTTGCAGTGGCTAGCGCTACCGTTGGTGTGCACGGCATCAAAGATGGTGCTGTGACCATCAACGACAAAAATGCTGGCTCGACAACTCTGGCTGGTGTTATCACGACTGCTTCGGTGAGCAACTATGGTGACTCCACCATCAACTCTAACGCTCTGACGACCGTGAACCTGTCTGGTACGGGTGGCACGATGGGCATCACGACCAGCTCGTTGACAACTCCGACTAATCCCACCTTGGCACTGAATGTCAATGGGCTGTCTTACAAGAACGCGACTACTGGTACCAATGCCATTACCGTTGATTCCGATGTCACAACTTTGAACATCACTTCTTCGACAGCCGCATCCACTGTTGCTAACCTGACAGCATCTGGTGCAACTACCGTGAATGTGGCAGGCGATGCCAAGCTGACCCTGACTGACAACACCTTTGCTGCAGCGACTGCCATCAACGTGACCAACACTGCTGGTGCTGTCTTTGGTACGACTGCTATTGCAGCTGGCACAACGTTTACAGGTGGTGCTGGTGCTGATTCCATCATCCTGTCAAACGCTTTCACCAAAGCAATTACCATGGGCGATGGCAATGACACCGTGACATACGGTGGCGCTGCTGGCACAGGTGGTTCTGTTGCTGCAGGCAATGGTACTGACACCATTGTCATGACCGATGCTCAAGCCAATACAAGTGCTGCTTCTGGTTCCTCTACCTTCAACAGCAAGTTCACAGGTTTCGAAGCTCTCAAGTTGTCGGATGCTCTGGCCAACACGGTTGATCTCGACGGCATCAACGGCGCCACTAAGGTGACTCTGGCCGCAGGCGCAAACGGTGGCACGATCAGCAACTTGGTTAGCGGTGGCACTGTGGTCTACCAGGCCAACAGTGCTGGCGCTACAACTGTGAACGTGAAGAGCGCTCTGGTCGGTACTGCAGATGTTTTGAACCTGGTTTTGGATAAAACTACTGGTGTTTTGACTGCTGGTTCGATCACTGCTGCCAACGTCGAAACCGTCAACATCGATGCAACAGACACATCTACCGCAACAGGCGGCAGTGCGGCCAACATCCATACGGCCACTTTGGTTGCTACGAGCGCAACTTCTGTTGTTGTGACTGGTAACAACGGTCTGAACCTGACAAACACAGGCAACACAGCGATCACCAGCTTTGATGCTTCAGGTGTGGTTGCTAACGGCACCGCTGGTACAGATACCGCTGCTAACTTGGGCGTGACATTCGCTTCTGCCAACACTACGGCTTCTGCTGTGGTGACCATCAAAGGTGGTGCAGGTAACGATGCTTTGACTGGTAACGCAGCCAAGGACAACATCACTGGTGGCGCTGGTGCCGACACGATCACTGGCGGTACAGGTCAAGATACTCTGAACGTCGGTGTCGGTCATGACATCCTGATCTTCAATACCAACTCTGACGCACAAGTTCTGAGCTCTGACTCGACAACGGGCGCTGCTGATATCGTCAACGGCTTCAAGAAAGTCGGTACGGCTATCACAACTGGTGTTGACTTCAGCTCGCAGGCCAACTTCATTGCTAACGCTGGTGGCAACACTGATCTGACCATCTTGGACGTCGTGATGAAGGTGGATGATGTTGGCGCAGGTACAGGTACTGCTCAAGCTGTGACCGTCCAAGGTACAGCGACAGGTACTGGTCAAGCTGCTGGCGTTACCTATGCAATCAGCTCCAAAGGTGTTTTGACACTGTCCGGTTCTGGTGCTTCTTCTGTCAACACGCTGGGTGCTTGGCTGACAGAAGTCAACGCGGCTGTTTCGACAACTGGCAAAGCTGTTGAATTCGAATTTGGTGGCGACACATACGTGTTTGCACAAAACGGTTCGTATGACTCGCTGGTGCAACTGGTGGGTGTCACGGGTGCAACAGGTCTGGTCTTGGCCAGCAACAGCACCACAGCCGCCGCTGGTGATATCCTGATCGCCTCTGCGTTCTAATCTCCCCCAACGGAGACAAGCCCAAACCGCAAGGTAAGGGCTTAAGGTGAAAACCTTCCAACCCCGCCCCTCACAAGGGGGTGGGGTTTTTTAATGAAAGCGCATGAATATGACGACCCTGAACATCGACGGCAAGAATTACGAACTCGACAGCCTGTCCAACGAAGCCAAGGCACAACTGGCCAGCATCCAGTTTGTGGACAGTGAACTCGCCCGCCTGCAAGCCCAAGCCGCTGCACTGCAAACCGCCCGCATGGCTTATGCCAAGGCACTGCAAGAAGCGCTGCCCGCACAGATCACGGGTGACACGATCAAGTTCTCTTGAGCCGAATGAGGCGGGTGCCTGTCCTGCTGCTCATCGCTGCCCCGCTTGTTGACATCATGGCGTGGGTGATGTGGGCTGAGTCAGAGGGCTGGCTGGCGGCGCCCCCGAAACTCTAGGCGGCAGGTGAAACGCCGACCAATACCGGGTCGCCGATATCCTGCAGCATGGCCAAGTCCAGGCTGGAAATCGAGCGCACCTGACCCAAGCCAATAGCCTCGTTCATCAGATCGCCAGGCACATTGACATGGTAGTAGGCAGAGCCGGTGCCTGCAGTTGCGGGTGCCAGCGGGACTGGTCCACCGTAGACCTGCTGGGCATGGGATCCTACAAAATACGGGGTGCCATTGGTAAAACGCACCAAGCTGTCGTAGGCACTCAGCACGCTTGTGCTGATGCCAAGATCACCGGTAAAGCCCATGGCATGAAGCAATTCATGCTCCAGGACTGTCGCCAGGTCGTACTGGCTGCTGGTGGGGGCTTTGCCAGGGTCGAGATTGAGGCTGGACAGATTGGCCAGGTTCACATAAATCACAGCGTCGTAGCTGCTGCCGTTGCTGTCTGTTCCCGACGTACTTTCCAGCTGGAATTCTGTGCTCACCGAGGTGCTGCTGGTCACAACCATGCTCGGGCTGGTTTCAGCCAGCACCGTGCGCGCCACCGTTTCAGGCAGGACTTGCAGATTCAACACCCCTTTGGCATTGAAGTATTTGCCCAAGTCGGTCATGGCCTTGTTCAGACAGGCTTCAATGCCAGATTGGCTGTTGCCAAAACTGCCCCAGCTGACGCTGTAGTTCAAGCCGTTGGGGGCGTTTGTCGTGCCCGGCGTGACCACCGTTCCACTGGGCAAAGTCAGCCCCAGCACGCCATTGGTGTAGCTGGCCGTATAAGTGACATTGGCAAACTGCAATTGTGTGCCTGTTGCGTTGTGCGCCACAAAAACATCGGCAACCAGGTTATTGCTGGCGTTCAATATTTGCACATCCGATGCACCCGTCTTGATGGTGTAGCTGCCATACGCGGAAGGCAAGATCACTTTTTCGACTCGAGCGTCTATGGTCTCGTTGGAGGCTGAAGCCAGTAGCGTGACGGTCTCCGTCCCGCCATTGCCATAGAGGTGCAAGTTGCTCTGCCCGGTCGCATAGGTTTGATTGGCATCCAGCAACAAATCGGTCAGCGTAAAACTGCCCAGCCCCCCAGAACCCAGGCTCAGTGTGCCTCGCGCATTGGTGAAGTTCAGTGTTTCAGCATGGCCGCTGGACAGGTTCAATTGCGCCAAAGCCACACCTGCCGCATCGTTGATGAGCACTTGGCCTGCACTGGGCACCAGCAACAAAGGCGAATAGGCCATGCCGATGCTGATGTTTTCGATGGCTGCATCCACCAGCACATGGCGCAGGTTGCCCGCAATTTTGAGTGACTCGTAGCCTGCAGCGCCATGTACGACCACATCGCCATTGGGCAGGTCGATGCTGCTGTTCAGCGGCAGATTGACCGTGTCGTAATGCACCGAGATCACGCCGGTTGAGGTACGGGTGAAAGTGGCAACGCTGCCATCGGAATAGCTGATTTGTGTGCCAGTCACTGCTGGCGTGACCATGAGTTCGGTGCCTTGGCCTGGCACCGCAATCACCAACTGCCCATTGAGGACACGGGCGCGCGTGGCAAACAGACCGACACCCAGTGCAATGTGCTCGACCGTTGCATCCACCACAGTGTTCCAGAACCCGTTTGGAATCACCACGGTTTCAGTGCCGTCGGCACCCGCAATGCGCTGATTGCTGGCATTGACGGTGTAGGTCTGACCGTGCACAAGGTTGATGGATGTGGAACTGGTCGACATGGTGATGGCGTCAGGTTCACAGAACGTTGATGACGACCGTAGAGGGAACGCTGTCGACTTTGCCATCGTTCACGATGAGCGTTGCAACGTAAACCCCCGCAACCGTGGCTGCAAATGTGGGTTGCGTTGCAGTTGTGGATGACAACGCAGCGGCGCTTCCAACGGGTTGAGATGACAACAGCCACCGATAGGTCAGTACATCGTTGTTGGCGTCACTGCTGGCTGTGCCGTTCAGGGTCACGGTGACCGTGCCTGCTGTGCGAGTCACTGTTTGGGTGGGGCCGGCATTGGCCACCGGTGCTACATTGGGCGCAGCGGCAGTGATGGTGACGACAGCGACGGCACTGTCCAATTTGCCATCATTGACGATCAATGTCGCGACATACACACCGGCCAGATCGGCGGTGAATGTGGGTGATGCAGCGGTGGCCGAAGACAGAGTTGCAGTGCTCCCTGCGGGTTTGGCCCCAAAAGCCCACTTATAGGTCAGCGGGTCAAAATTGGCATCGGTGCTGCCAGTACCGTTGAGGGTCACCACAGACGCCGTCACCACATTCTGGTTGGTGCCGGCATTGGCCACGGGCGCCGCATTCACCGCTGAAGCGGTCACAGTGACTGTGGCCAATGCACTGTCCAACTTGCCATCGTTAACCACAAGGCTGGCCACGTACACGCCAGCCAGATCGGCAGTGAACGTAGGCCGGACTGCTGTAGCGGATGACAATGCTGCTACGCTGGTCGCAGGTTTAACCACCAACGTCCACTTGTAAGTGAGCGGATCAAGATTGGCATCGCCGCTGGCACTGCCATCCAGCGTGACCGCTGTACCCACCACCACACTCTGGTTAATCCCGGCGTTGGATACGGGCGCCGCATTCACGGCCGAGGCAGTGATGGTGACTGTTGCAGCAGCGTCGACGGTGCTGCTCAGGCGGCCATCATTGACAACCAGCGTGAAGATGTAGGCGCCAGCGACATCTGCCGTGAATTTTGGCTTGACATCCGTGGCAGATGACAGCGTGGCCAGACTGCCCACCGGCTTGGTCAGCAAAGTCCATTTGTAAGTCAAGAGGTCCCGGTTCGCATCGCTGCTTGAGCTGCCATCCAGCGTGACCTGCGACCCGGTCACCACACTCTGGGCACTGCCTGCATTGGCCACAGGTGCCACATTCAAATTGGCAGCCGTCACAGTCACTGTGGACATTGCGCTGTCTACTTTGCCGTCGTTGACCACCAAACTGACCAGGTAAGTGCCACTCACATCCGCGGTGAAAGTTGGCTTGGCCGACGTCGGCCCGACCAGGCTTGCTGTGCTGCCTGCTGGTGCAGCCACCAGAGTCCATTTGAAAGTGAGAGGGTTGTTCTCGGCATCACTGCTCGAACTGCCATCCAAGGTCACAAGCGAGCCTGTGATCACGTTTTGGGTTGTTCCAGCTTTGGCGATGGGCGCAGTGTTGGCTGAGTCCGAAGAACTGCAATTGGCGACAAGCCCAAACGCCTGATTGCAACCGCCGCCTCCGCCGCCGCAAGCAGCCAGCAGAGACAGAAGCCCTGTTACCGCAAACAGTTTTAGCTTCTGGGTGACAGGCATGCTGGCTTGCCCACAAGATACGCTTGGCGACTGAGGCAGCATGCACATCGAAATCATTCTTTTTTCCATGAAGTGATTCAAGGGGAATTCCTTCGTTTTAATAAAGTCTAGCAGAGAAGGCCACATGGAAATCCTTACCTGTCCAGTCTGTATCGGCTTCATGTCACAAACATTAAGCGCAAGCACCAGCAGCGCCGTTGCCCCTGCCTGCGGCACTGCGCACAAGGGCAAATGGGTCAAACGCTGCCGCGTTGCCAGCATCGCTGGTCTTCTCTTGAAATTGGACAGCCGCAGTGGCTATATGCGCCTGAAACGACGAAGCCCCGTTCTTTGGTGCAGCGGCTTTGCTGCTGAGGGAGTCGGTATTGGCCAGGCCAGTATTGATGGTGATGGACATACGGACTCCTTTGCCTTTTGGATAGCAAAAAAAGATGCCCGGCCAGATGTTGCCGTCCTGATTCACCCCACCAGCAGTACCTCGGTGGCGCTCTCATCGCTCACGTGCAGGTAAGCACCCGGCGCCAAGGGCAGCCAGCCGATGGACTCGGCTTCGATCTCGGCCAGTTCACGCAGGAAGTCGGTTTCGATTTCCGGTGTAATGTGACGTCAAATCAGATTGAAGGTACTGAGGTAGAAGTAGACCAGCCCGACGATGGCAGAAAGTTGGACAGCGATGAGGAACAGTACCGGCGCCAGCCTCATGCCAGTCAAGAGAACTTGATCGTGTCACCCGTGATCTGTGCGGGCAGCGCTTCTTGCAGTGCCTTGGCATAAGCCATGCGGGCGGTTTGCAGTGCAGCGGCTTGGGCTTGCAGGCGGGCGAGTTCACTGTCCACAAACTGGATGCTGGCCAGTTGTGCCTTGGCTTCGTTGGAGAGACTGTCGAGGGCGTATTCTTTGTTGTCGATCGTGATTTTCATGCTTGTGTTCCGAGATGAAAAAGACCCCGCCCCCTTGTGAGGGGCGGGGTTGAAGGTTTTCACCTTAAGCCCTTACCTCGCGGATTGGGCTTGTCTCCGTTGAAGGAGATTAGGCGATCCACAAAGTATTTGCACCAGATGCAGTGGTCGACAGTGCAGTAATGCCGGTCATGCCTGTCAGTTCAACCAGTTGGTCAGTGCCAGCGTCAAAAGCGTTAGCTGTGCCAACTTGGGCGAACACGTATGTGTTGCCGTTGTGCTCGAAAGCGATAACTTCGTTGACGGCACCAGCAAAAGCGGCAGCTGTCGCGGCAGTAACTTTGTTAGCCAGAGTCGCAGTAGCAGCGGCAGTACCACTGAACGTCATGATGCCGTTAGACACTTGTGCGTTCAGGTTGGCAACACCAGTAGCTGTAGCCGTAGTGACATCGGCTTGGATAACCACAGTAGCAATAGCTGTATCCAGCTTGTCACCTGTAGTCACAGCATTCGTAAAGCCGGAAATCTTCACGAAGTTAGTGCTTGTCGTGCCAGTGCCACTTGTGGTTGTAACAACGTCAGCCTTTGCAGTGGAAGCAGACAGGTTGATAGTATCAACACCACCCGTCAGAGTGATCGTGTTAATGCCAGAACCGCCGGTGATCACGTCGTTACCCGTACCAGAGGACATGGTGAGGTTACCAGTCAAAGCACTTGCATTTACCGTCAGGTTAGTGCCAGCAATCAGACCAGCGTTAAAGGCTGCAGCGCCAGAAATGGTCACAGTGGCGTTGGTGCCCACGGTCAGACCAGCTGCGTCTGCGCCAGCGGTACCAGCGGTACCAGTACCAGTAGTCCCTGCAGCGCCACCAGCAGCGGTCAGAGTGTTGCTACCAGCGCCAGTAGCATCCTTGTTTGAAACGATAGTAACGTTCTCATAGCTGCTTGCATTGATGGTTGTTGCAGCTGCACCACCGTTAGAGTTGTTAGCAGTACCAGTAGATGCACCGCCAGCGCCACCCGATGAATTCAGAGTAACACCGCTCAATGTGAGGCTAATTGAATTGCTACCATTGTCCACAGAGGGGGTCAACACCAGTGCGCTAGCTCCAGCGGCACCAGCACCACCAGTGGTGTTAGCTGCAACGGCTGCACCACCTGCGCCACCGACTGTAGTAATTGCAGCATCCACTTGCACTGTGTTTGCGTTGCTCAAGCCAGTCAATGTGACACCAGTAGCAGCTGCAGTACCGGCAGCGGCAGCGCCGCCAACAGCACCAGTAAGAGCCAGAGCAGTCAGGCTGTTAACCGCAGTAAGAGAAGTCACAACAGACATGTCGTAGCTACCTGTAGTGGTTGCACCCAGACCCAACACTTCGAAACCAGTCACTTTGTTGATGCCAGCGGAGTTGGAAGTATCCGCATCAGTAATCACCAAGGTATCAGTGCCAGCACCACCAGCGATTGCCATCGTGGACTTGGGGCCTGCAGCGCCAGCGCCGAAAGTCACTTTATCATTGCCAGAGCCACCAGAAATAGCCAAAGTAGAAGAAGGCGTTTTACCGGAAACATTCAATGTCAAAGCAGCAGTCAGGTCTGCAGCGTTGTAGGTCTTCAGGCCTGTCAGTGTGTCAGCAAGCGTCAGAGCCTTGTCACCGTTCACGTTCAAAGTCGTGATGGCAGCACTGGCGTTGGTCAAGCTGGCAACTTTGTTGGCCGCACCAGAAGAGGTGAGGTTAACTGTTGTCAGAGCTGCGCCAGTAATGGCCAATGTGTGCGAATCGGTACCGGAGTAGGTGTAGCCGTTCAAAGTCACGTTTGCAGAAGTTGCTGTAGCAGCATTCGCCAGTGTCGTTGTCATGGTGGCAGCAGCACTAGCTGTCAGAGCACTCTTCAGGCTAACCGATTGGCCAGACAGGGTGTAAGTGGCGTTAGTCAGTGCAACAGGATCTTCGATCGTCAGGCTCGTAGTAGCTGCATTAGCGGTGTAAGCAGTAATTGCACCATTGTTGATCAGCACATTTTCAATGCTGGTCAGTGTGGACGGCTGACCGGTGGAGGTATCACCAGCGGCCAAGTAGATTTTCAGAGTATCTGTGCCTGCACCGCCATTGATGGCGTCTGCAACAGTCAGCTGCTTAGCTGTGCCAGTGTTGTCAGCAATGATGGTGTCGTTACCAGCGCCACCAACAACGTTGTCCACGCCGGAAGTCAGCGTGAATGTCTGGTTGACAACTGTGCCAGAAGCAGCATCGGCAGCACCAGTGTAAGCCACAGCGGCAGCTACCTTGGTGTTCCAAGCAGTAGCGTCAGCACCGAAGGTAGCGTCAGAAGACAGGCTGGCCAGTTGGTTCAGGATGTTCATCACAGCAGCGCCACGAGCGGAAGCGGCTGTAGCGTTCAGAACGCCAGTCACGTAGGAGGTAGCGGCAGCAGAGTTGGCAGCGGAGATACCGATGTTGGCGACCAGGTTGGCGGCAACGGTAGCAGTTGCAGTGCTGCCGAAGGAAGCGCTGTAGTAAGCGTTCAGAGCGTTGTTCAGGCCACCGAAAGAGGTGATGTCATTGTTGACTTGGGCCATGGTGGCGGTGCCAACTTGCAGGCCGTACAGGGCGCCAGCAAAAGCTTGAACCGAAGTTGCATTGGTAGGGAGAAAAGCCATTTTTCATTTTCCTTTCGGGGGTTAAAAAAGATTTCTTTGCAAAGAAACCGAGTACGAGCCAGGCAAAAAGCCCGTACTCGCCAGAGCGTCCTGCTACAAGGCGCTCAAGCGAATACGGGCTTGGGTGTGGTGGTGGTCGTGGGGCGACCTGTAGTG
>Ga0228701_1001435_pt1 | contig 16207 bp, 19 predicted proteins | sample McNCre117_Aug_MG_2_FD_178017 | JGI IMG/M metagenome (GOLD analysis project Ga0228701, IMG submission 178017) | Freshwater microbial communities from McNutts Creek, Athens, Georgia, United States - 11-17_Aug_MG | ecosystem: Environmental > Aquatic > Freshwater > Creek | place: USA: Georgia...
CTGGGTCTTGAGCGACTGGTATTCCTGATCGAGATACTGGCGCACCACATCGCCCAGCTCGCCCATGTCGACTCCGCAGGCCTGCATCACCTGCGCGGCATCGGGATCGTCGATCAACGCCAGCAGGAGATGTTCGAGCGTGGCATATTCGTGGCTGCGCTCGGCCGCGTTCGAGAGCGCGGCGTGGAGGGTCTTTTCGAGGCTCTGGGCGAAACTGGGCATCTAGCGGGCTTTCACTGACAGAAGCGAGAACACTGGCGGGAGTTTGGTTCCCGAAGCGAAGACATATGAACCTGCAATCTTAACCTGGTCTATATGGGGCGCCCTGCTGCAAATCACAGGGGGGCCGATCACCGCCGGGCAAATCGTCGGGGCCGCGCCCATCGAGGCCGCGGCGCGGATCATCCCGCGTCCCGTGGGCGGAACAGCGCATCGGCGGCGGCGCGGTGGGCGCTGGCCTTGTCGCGGTGGGCCTTCACCCGGGCGATTTCGGCCTCGCACAGCGCGATCCGCAGCGCGAGTTCGTTCTGCGAGAGCGAATCGAGGCTTTCCTTTGCCAGTCGGCTGGCGGCATCGCCGGTTGCGCGGGGCAGATCATCGTCCATCACCCTTGCAGGATCGGACGGCGCGCTCTTGCTGTCAACCGATCCTGCGGCTAGGGCTGTGGGCGTGCCATAGCTGCCACAGGACTGATTAAATGACGGAATTTATTCCGGAAACCATGACCGCAATGGGATTCGACGCACCGGGCGGGCCGGATGTTTTCCGTCCTGAAATTCTCCCCGTGCCGCGCCCCGGCGCCGGACAGGTGCTGATCCGCGTGGCCTATGCCGGGGTCAACCGGCCTGACGTGGCCCAGCGCCAGGGGTTCTATCCGCCGCCGCCGGGCGCCTCGCCGATCCCCGGGCTGGAAGTGGCCGGGGTGATCGTCGCGCTGGGCGAAGGGGTCGGGATCGAACTGCTTGGCCAGCCGGTCTGCGCGCTGGTTACCGGCGGGGGCTATGCCGAATATTGCCTCGCGGTGGCGGGGCACTGCCTGCCGGTGCCGGAAGGCCTCCCGCTCGATGCGGCGGCGGCGCTGCCCGAAACCCTGTTCACCGTGTGGCACAACGTGTTCGAGCGCGGCTGGGCCTGCGACGGCGAAACCATGCTGGTCCACGGCGGCACCAGCGGGATCGGCTCGATGGCGATCATGCTGGGCAAGCTGTTCGGGCTGAGCGTGATCGTGACCTGCGGCGGGGCGGACAAGTGCGCCGCCGCGCTGGCGATCGGCGCTGACCATGCGATTGACTACAAGGCCAGCGATTTCGTGGCCGAGGTTGCCCGGATCACCGAGGGCAAGGGCGTTGAACTGGTGCTCGACATGGTCGCGGGCGACTATGTGGCGCGCAACATGAAGTGTCTTGCGGTCGATGGCCGCCATGTCACCATCGCGGTGCAGGGCGGGGTCCGCGCCGAGATCAGCATGGTCGACGTGCTGGTGCGCCGCCTGACGCTTACCGGATCGACGCTGCGGCCGCGCAGCGCCGAGTTCAAGACCCTGCTGGCCGAGGAAATCGCCCGCAATGCCTGGCCGCTGGTCGAGGAGGGGCGCTTGCGCCCGGTGATGGACCAGGCCTTTCCCCTGGCCGAAGTCGCCGCGGCCCATGCGCGGATGGAAGCGGGCAGCCACATCGGCAAGATCGTCCTCGCGGTGGGATGAATCCTTGCCCTGCGCAGGGGTTTGTCCTATATCCCCAGCCGAACGGCCGCTCCGCAAGGGGCGGCCCTATCTATTTCTGACGGAGATTTCCCGTGACCCAGCCGACCCCGCTGATGCCGCATGCCACCGCTTCGTGGCTGGTCGACAACACCGCGCTGACCTTTGAACAGATCGCCGAATTCTGCGGCCTGCACATCCTCGAAGTCCAGGCGATGGCCGATGATCTGGCCAGTTCGAAGTACACCGGGCGCGATCCGGTGCGCGCCGGCGAACTGACCATGGCCGAAATCGAAAAGGGCCAGGACGACGCGAACTACGCGCTCAAGATGCAGAAGGCGCCGGTCACGGTCAGCCGCACCAAGGGCCCGCGTTACACCCCCGTTTCGAAGCGCCAGGACAAGCCCGATGGCATCGCCTGGATCCTGCGCCACCATCCCGAAATTTCGGATGCGCAGGTTGGCAAGCTGATCGGCACCACTCGTAACACCATCGCCGCGATCCGCGATCGCAGCCACTGGAACATCAGCAACATCCAGCCCAAGGATCCGGTCACGCTCGGCCTGTGCTCGCAGCGCGAACTCGATGCGATCGTGGCCAAGGCTGCGAAGAAGGCGGGCCTGGCTGACGAAGCCGGTGACGATGCGCGCCTGGGTGATGATCGCGATGCGCTGATCGAAGAACTGCGCGCCCAGCGCGAAGCTGCCTCGAAGGCCGCTTCGGAAGCTGCGCAGGAAGCCGAAGCCGCCGCCTGGCTCGAAGCCAAGCGCGCCGCCGAAGCCGCCGGCGAAGACTGAGTCTTCCCGGCCCGCTCGGGCTCATGAAAAAGGGCGCCGCTCCGTGCTGGAGCGGCGCCCTTTTTCGTGTGCGCCTGTCTGAAATCAGGTGTCTGAAATCAGGCTTCGGTGCCGGCGGCCAGCGTCAGGCGGGGTTCTTCCTCGGCCGCGCGCGGGGCAAAGCGGCCATCGACCTGCGCGCCCTGTTCGATCGTCAGGGCATCGTAGTGGACATCGCCGTGAATGCGCGCGGTCTTGAGCACGACCAGTTCGCGCACCGCGATGGTGCCGCGCACTTCGCCCGAGAGGCGGGCCGATTCGGCCTTCACTGCGCCGACGATCACGCTCGATTCGCCCTGGACCAGCGCGGTGCAGGTGACATCGCCTTCAACGCGGCCGTCGATGTGGAGATCGGCGCTGGCCGAAACATCGCCGGTGATGCGGGTGTCGGCGCCGAACACGGAAAAGGTGGAACTGGCCATCGGGGTGCTCCTAGCGGCGCTGTAGGCTGGTTGGGACGGTTTTCTGGAAAACATCGGGCTTGGCCTCAAGAAAGGGGCGTGGGTTGACGGGGCGGTCGGCGATCCGAACCTCGAAATGCAGGTGCGGCCCGGTCGAACGACCGGTCGATCCGATCAGGCCGATCACTTCGCCGGGGCTGACCTGCCTGCCGACCTGTGTCCGGAAACCCGACATGTGAGCATAGCGCGTCTGCAATCCATTGCCATGGTCGATTTCAACGCAATTGCCATAGCCCGAACGCTGACCAACGAAGCTGACCCGGCCGGGCGCGGCGGCATAGATCGGCGCGCCGATCGGCCCCCGGAAATCGAGCCCGGGGTGGAACGCGCCCGCGCCGGTAAAGGGATCGGCGCGGTAGCCGAAGCCCGAGGAGATATATTCCAGGCTGGCAGGGAGCACCTGCGGCAGCGCGGCGACCGAGCGTTCCAGCGCGTCCATCCGCGCGAGGCTGAGGCCAAGCCGCTGGAAGCGCGGATCGATCGAGCCATCGGCAGCAGTGGCCAGCGCGATCAGCGGGCCGCCCTGGGCTTCGCGGTTGTCGAGCGAGGCGAGGATCGCGCGCGGGTTGAGCCCCAGCCGGGTCAGCCGCGATTCGGCCGCGGCGGCGCGGCGATCGGCCAGCCGCGTGAGCGATTCGACGAGATGCAACTGGCGCGCTTCGATTCGGGCAAGCCCGGCAGCTTCGGGCAGCGCGAGGCTGACCTTGTCGACCGTCTTGCCCGCTTCGCTGCTACTGTCCGACACGGTTTCACCGGCGGCGGCCTTGTCGGGCAGTTCGCCAAGGTGGCTTTCGACCATCTTCTCGATGAAGTCCTGCCGCTTTTGCAGATCGTCGGTGACCTTGCCGAGATTGCCGCGATAGGCCGAAACCCGGCTTTCCGCGCTGGTCACCCGGGCTTCGCGATCGAGCAGCGACAGCCGGTCGCGGGTGGAGAGGTAGCCGGAGATTGCCATGGCCGCGAGGCTCGCCAGCCAGACGAGCGCCAGCGCGGCCACAAGGCCGGCGGCAATCATCTGCACGCGCGAGGAAAGCTTGATGAAGCGGACCTGCCCCTGCGATCGCATGAAAAATTCGCGATCCGGGAAGCGGCTCCGCAGGCGATCGATCAGATCGCCAACGGCCAGTTTTTGCAAGACGACCCTGTGTCCTTGTGCCCTTTGGTGCCCGAAGGCTGGCGGCGCGCTAGCAGCTTGCTGGGGCCGGTGCGAATCTTGGGCAGGCCAGACTCGCTGAATCGAAAGAGTCGCGCGACGAGTCGTTTTTCGTTGCGTTGCAATAAGATGATTCGCGCCGGCCCCTGCCGCCGCCGGGCGTGGTGACAGGGCTGGCCGGCAATGCTAGGCGCAAGGCGCCATGACTGCCGACAGCCAGACTTCCGAAACGCCCGAGACGCTCGTCGCCCGCCTTGCCGAGGCCGGCCGCGCCGCGCAGCGCGTGCTGGCGCGGCTCGATGCCCCGGCCAAGGCCGCCGCGCTCCACGCCGCCGCGGCGGCGCTGCGTGCTCATGAAGACGCGATTCTCGCCGCCAATGCGCGCGATGTTGCCGCTGGCGAGGCCAATGGCCTGACCGCTGCGCTGATCGACCGGCTGCGGCTGGATCCCGCGCGGCTTGCCGGGATTGCCGATGCGGTCGATCAGGTCGCCGATCTCGCCGATCCGGTCGGGCAGGTGATCGACAGCACCCCGCGCCCCAACGGCATGGTGCTCAGCCGGGTGCGGATTCCGATCGGGTTGATCGGGATCATCTACGAAAGCCGCCCCAACGTGACCGCCGATGCCGCCGCGCTGTGCGTGCGTTCGGGCAATGCGGTGCTGCTGCGCGGCGGGAGTGAGGCGGTCCATTCGAATCGCGCGATCCATGCAGCGATGGCCGAAGGGCTGGCCAGCGCGGGCGTGCCGGCCGCAGCCGTGCAATTGTTGCCGACCCAGGACCGCGCCGCCGTGGGCGCGATGCTGACCGCGGCGGGGCTGATCGACATGATCGTGCCGCGCGGCGGCAAAAGCCTAGTTGCACGGGTTCAGGCCGATTCCCGGGTGCCGGTGCTCGCGCACCTCGATGGCATCTGCCACACCTATGTCCATGCCACGGCCGATCCGGCCAAGGCCGAGGCGATCGCGCTCAATGCCAAGCTGCGCCGCACCGGGATCTGCGGATCGATGGAAACCCTGCTGCTCGACGCGCAGTTTCCTGCCAGCGGGGCGGTGGTTGGCGCATTGCTGGATGCCGGGTGCGAACTGCGCGGCGATGCGCGGGCCTGCGCGCTCGATCCCCGGATCGCACCGGCCAGCGCTGAGGATTGGGATACCGAATACCTCGATGCGATTCTCTCGGTCGCGGTGGTCGATGGGCTTGATGCGGCGATGGAGCATATCGCCCGCCATTCCTCGCACCACACCGATGCGATCGTCAGCGAGGATGCGGCGGTAACCGAGCGTTTCCTCGCCGAAGTCGACAGCGCGATTGTGATGGCCAATGCTAGCACCCAGTTCGCCGATGGCGGCGAATTCGGGCTCGGCGCCGAAATCGGGATCGCCACCGGGCGGCTTCACGCCCGCGGCCCGGTCGCGCTCGAAGGGCTTACCACCTACAAGTGGCAGGTGCGCGGGCACGGGCAAACCCGGCCTTGAGGGCGCGGTTCTGAAACGGATCGGGCTTCTCGGCGGGAGCTTCAATCCCGCGCACGGCGGCCATCGCCGGATCAGCCTGTTCGCGCGTCAGGCCCTCGGGCTGGATGAGGTGTGGTGGCTGGTCTCGCCGGGCAATCCGCTCAAGGCCGCCGTCGGCATGGCGCCCCTCTCGGCGCGGCTCGCCTCGGCCCGCCAGCAGGCCCGGCGCGCGCCGATCCGGCCCACCGCGATCGAGCGCGAACTGGGCACGGTGTTCACTGTTGATAGCCTGCGGGCGCTGCGCCGGCGCTATCCCAAAGCAAGCTTCGTCTGGCTGATGGGCAGCGACAATCTCGCCCAGTTCCACCGCTGGCGCGACTGGCGCGGCATCGCCCGCGCCATGCCGATTGCGGTTATCGCGCGTCCGGGCTATGATGGCGCTGCCCTCGCGAGCCCCGCGATGGCCTGGCTCGGCCGTTACCGGCGCTCGAAGTCCAGTTTGCAACACCGGGCAGGATGGAGCGCACCCGCGCTGATACATTTGCGTTTCGATCCAGATCCGCGTTCGGCGACAGCGATTCGCCGCGCTGATCCTGACTGGGCGAGCGGCCTTGCCCGCCATGCCCAGCGCGATCCGCTGACCCACCATCCCCTTGCTTCAGACATTACCGGAGCCGCGCGGACATGAGTTTTTCCGTGCATCGCCCCGCGATCTGCGCTGCCCACCCAGAGGATTCGATCCCCTTTTCATGACGCCTGCCCCGCCCACCCCGGCCTCTGCCGCCCCCGCCCCGCTTCCCGAATCGGAACCCGGTTCGCTCCACGAACTGGTGCTCCAGTCGCTTGACGACGATCAGGCGCAGGAGATCGTCTCGATCCCGCTCGCCGGGAAAAGCTCGATTGCCGATCACATGGTCATCGCCTCGGGCCGTTCGACCCGCCAGGTTGCAGCCATGGCGCAGAAGCTGGCCGAACGGGTCAAGCACGGCGGCTTCGGCCACGTCCGCATCGAAGGCCTTCCGGCCGCTGACTGGGTGCTGATCGACGCCGGCGACGTGGTGGTTCACTTGTTCCGCCCCGAAGTGCGCACCTTCTACAATCTTGAGCGGATGTGGGCGTTCGGAGATTCGGGCAATGCATGAGTTGTGACGCGTTGATCGGGCAAGCCGCGAGCATCGCTCGCGGCGGCTCATGCCGCTGACATGCGCCTGCACATCATCGCGCGCGGCAAGATCGGGCGCTCCAGCGAAGCAGACCTGGTCGATCGCTATGCCAAGCGGATCGCCTGGCCATTCAAGATCACCGAATTGCCCGATGTCGGCGGGACTTTGCCGGCGCCGCTCAGCCCGGCGCGCGAGGTCTTGCTGGATGAACGCGGCAAGCAGCTTTCGTCAGAGGAATTTGCCGCCCTGCTCGGCCGCTGGCGCGATGACGGCGTGCGCGAGGCGCGCTTTCTGATCGGCGCTGCCGATGGCCACGGCGCTCCGGCGCGCGAAAATGCCGACCTGCTGATCGCCTTTGGCGCGATGACCTGGCCGCACATGCTGGCCCGGGCCATGCTCGCCGAACAATTATGGCGCGCTACCAGTATTTTGGCTGGCCATCCCTACCATCGTTCGGGATAAGGCCCGGCGATGAGACTGCACCTTGCCCGGATGCTTGTGCCTGCTGCGCTGGTGCTGGTGCTTGGGGTGTGCGGCGTGCTGGCGCAGGACCGCCAGCAACAGGCTCCGGCCTACGAAACGGTCGAGGATACCCGCCGCGCGCTGGCCCAGGCTCAGGCCGAGGGCGAAAGTGCCCGCCGCCGCGCCGAGGCGCTTGAAGTCAACGCCCGCGATGCCGCCGCTTCGGCCGATCGCACCGCACAGGAAAGCGCGGCGCTGGCCGCCCGCATCCAGCAAAGCGAGGCCGAGATTGCCGCCAATCAGGCCCGGGTCCAACTGATCGGTCAGCAGCGCGCGGTGCTGCGCGCCCGGCTGGCTGAACGTCAGCGGCCACTGGTCCAGCTGACCGCCGCCTTGCAGCGTCTGTCGCGGCGCCCGCCGATCCTGTCACTGCTGCGCCCGGGCTCGCTCAGCGAAGCGGTTCACCTGCGCGCGGTGATGGAAGCGATGCTCCCCGAAATCGACCGCCGCACCGCCGGGGTGCGCGCCGAAATCGCCCGCGGCCGCGCGCTCCAGCTTGAGGCCGAGCGCGCCACCACGCAGCTGCGCGGGGCCGAGGGGCAACTGGGCGCGCGCCGCAGCGAACTCGCCGCGATCGAAGCGCGCCAGCGCCTCGCCTCGCGCGAGGCGAGCGGCGTCGCCGACCGCGAGGCCGAGCGCGCGCTGGCACTGGCCGAACAGGCACGCGATCTGTCCGGACTGGTCAGCGAACTCGGCAAGGCCGGCGAACTGCGCGCCCGGCTCGCGGCCCTCCCGGGCCCGGTGCCGCGCCCGGCCCAGCCGCAAGCCGCCGAAGTTTCTGCGCTGGCAACGGCGGAGCCTCCGCCGGTTGCCGCGCCGCCGCGCTATCTCCTGCCGGTCAGTGGCCCGCTGGTCGCCGGGTTTGGCGAAGCGCGCGCCGGCCAGCCGCGCTCGCGCGGACTGTCGATCGCGGCGCGCGCCTTTGCCCAGGTGGTGGCCCCGGCCGGCGGGCGCGTGGTCTTTGCCGGGCCCTATCAGGGCTATGGCAATATCGTCATCATCGAGCACGGCGGCGGCTGGACTTCGCTGGTCACCGGGCTGGCCCAATTGGATGCCCGGGTCGGGCAGATGCTGGTGGTGGGATCGCCGCTCGGGCAGACCGGGCCGGGCCGTCCTCTGCTTTCGCTCGAACTGCGCCGCGCCGGAGAGCCGGTCAATCCGCTCGATTTCCTCAAAACCTGATGCCATGCCGGCATTCGCGCCATCTGGCGTTCAGCGCCGCTGCGCGATAGAGAGGCGGCCAAAGCTGTGAAAGGCCCGTTGCCGATGAAGTTCGCCCCCCTGTTCCGCGCTGCGCTGCTGGTCAGTGCCGTTGCGCTTATTCCGGCCACCACGGCGGGGCTGGCGGCGGTTGATGGCCGCGCCGGGCCGCAGTTCGGCCGCCTGCTGACCGTCTATCAGCTGGTCAAGGCGCAGTATGTCGAGCAGGTCGATGACGACAAGCTGGTCGACGGCGCGATCGAAGGGATGCTCGCCGCGCTCGATCCGCACAGCGATTACCTGCAGGGCGCCACGCTCGACCGGCTCAACAACATGATCGACGGCAACTATTCGGGCCTTGGCCTGTCGGTCGGCATGGAAGACGGCGCGGTCAAGGTGATCGCGCCGATGAAGGGCAGCCCCGCCGCCGAAGCCGGGATCAAGGCGGGCGACTATATCACCCACCTCGACGGCAAGCTGATCTACGGCAGCGAACTGGATGATGCCGTCGCGCAGATGCGCGGCGAGGCCGGGACCAAGATCCGCCTGACGATTTTCCGCGCCGGCCGCGACGAACCCTTCGACGTGACCGTGACCCGCGGCGTGATCAAGCTTGAGCCGGTGACCTCCGAACTCAAGGACCACGTTGCCGTGATCAGCGTCAACGAGTTCAGCCGCGATGTCGGGACCGACGTCAACAAGGCGATCATCGATCTGCGCAAGCAGGCTGGCGGCAAGCTGTCGGGTGTGGTGCTCGATCTGCGGCAGAACCCGGGCGGGTCGCTTGATGAAGCGGTGGCGCTGTCGGACCTGTTCGTGACCAAGGGCGATATCGTCTCGCAGCGCGGCCGCAATCCCGAGGACAACGAGTTCTATCGGGCTGAAAGCATGTTCCCCGGCGATGCCGCCAAGGGCCTGCCAGTGATCGTGCTGATCGATGCTGGCTCGGCCTCGGCCTCGGAAATCGTTGCCGGCGCGCTGCAGGACCAGCACCGCGCGCTGATCATGGGCGAACGCAGCTTCGGCAAGGGCAGCGTCCAGTCGCTGTTCCCGCTTGATCGCAAGCACGCGGTCAAGATCACTACCGCGCGCTATTACACACCCTCGGGCCGGTCGGTGCAGGAAGGCGGGATCGAACCCGATATCCGCGTGCCGCAGCTGTCCGATCCCGATGCGGCCAAGCGCGCGCAGTTCTCGATCCGCGAGAGCGACCTGCGCCGCCACCTCGTCAACGAGATCAACATCGACGACAAAAAGCTGGAGGCCGATCCGCAGATCGATCCGCGCTTCAAGGCTACGCCTGAGGAACTCAAGGCCAAGGGGATCGAGGATTACCAGCTGTGGTACGCGATTCAGACGCTCAACCACACGGTTGCCCCGCTGGGGCGCAAGAAGTGATGCTGCCGCGCGGTGAACAGGCCGCCCGCACGGCTCGCCTGCTGGCCCTTGCGGTCCCGGCGGCGCTGCTGGGCGGGGCCTATCTCGGACAATATGGCTTTGGCCTCTACCCCTGCGAGATGTGCTGGTGGCAGCGCTATCCGCATTTCGCCGCGCTGGCGCTGGGCCTGTTTGCGCTCGCCCGTCCGGGCGCGCGGGCGCCGGTGGCGCTGGCCGGGATCGCGATCCTGATTTCGGGGCTGATCGGCGCATTTCACGCCGGGGTCGAATACCAGTGGTGGCAGGGCTTCACCACCTGCAGCGGCGCGCCGGGGCTGGGTAGCGGCGGCGATCCGCTCAAGGCGATTCTCGAAGCGCCGCTGGTGCGCTGCGATCAGGTGCAGTGGCAGCTGATGGGGATCAGCCTGGCGGGCTTCAATTTCCTGATTTCGGTTCCGGCGGGGTTTGCCGTGCTGGCGCTGCTGGCCCGCGCGCGGGGCGCCGCAAAGTGAGCGAAAGCCGCTCCGCCCGGATGCTGCGCGTCGATCAGGCGGGCGAATATGGCGCCACCCGGATCTATGCCGGGCAGCTGGCAGTGATGGGGGATCGCGCCCCGCTGGCCAGCGAAGTGCGCCACATGGCCGAACAGGAAGCCGCGCATCGCGCAAAATTCGATGCCCTGATCGCCGAGCGCGGGGTGCGTCCGACCGCGCTGCAGCCGTTCTGGAGCGTGGCCGGCTTCGCGCTGGGCGCGGCCACCGCGCTGATCGGGCCCAAGGCGGCCATGGCCTGCACCGCCGCGGTCGAGGAAGAGATCGAGGCGCACTATACCCAGCAGCTCGACGAACTGGGCGAGGACGATCCCGAACTCGCCGGCATGATCCGCGAGTTTCGCGACGACGAGCGCGCCCACCGCGAAACCGCGCTGGCTAACGGCGCGGAGCAGGCGGTTGCCTATCCGCTCTTGTCGGGCGCGATCCGGCTGGGCTGCCGGCTGGCGATCGGGCTCGCGCAGCGGTTCTGATTGCGGGGTTTACCCGGCCAGCCCGATCCGATTTGATTCGGGCCAATGGAAACGCCGCTTCATCTGGTATTCAGTGCAGCGGCTGCCTAATGCTGGATGCAGCCCAAGGAGATATTCGATGCGCCTGCTGATTGCTCTGCCCGCCTCGCTTGCCGCCACGCTGGTGCTGGCCGCTCCCGCCGCTGCGCAGGACAAGCCCGAACCCAAGGTCAATCAGCTGATCGTTTACGGCGATGACAAGTGCCCGGAATCGAGCGACGACACGATCACCGTCTGCGCCCGCAAGCAGGAGGCCGAGCGCTTCCGCATTCCCAAGAACCTGCGCGAGCCGGTCAACCGCCCGTCGAGCGAGGCCTGGAACAACAAGGTGCTGGCCTATGAAACCGTTGGCGCGGGCGGCACCAATTCGTGCTCGGCCACGGGGGCTGGCGGTTGGACCGGGTGCTCGGCCAAGCTGATCAACGCCGCCTATGCCGAAAAGAAGACCTCGTCCGACGTCAAGATGGGCGAACTGATCGCGGCCGAGCGCGAAAAACGCCTCTCGACCATCGACGCCGAAGCCGCGGCCACGCAGGGCCGGGTCGAACAGGCGGAAAAGGATTACGAGGCCCGCGAAAAGGCCAATGCCGAGGCGGACGCCAAGACCAAGGAACAGCCCGCCGCGGCCGATGCGCCGCCGCCCGAGCTTAACGCCCGCCCGCCGCGCCCGTAAGGCCGCCGGGCAGACCGCCAAGGCGCGCGCCACAGGGGCAGCGCGCCTTGGTCGTTTTCATTAGCTCAGGGCAATATCCGGGGCGTCTTCCTGCTTCATGCCCACGAGGTGATAGCCCGCGTCGACATGGTGGGTTTCGCCGGTGACGCCTGATGACAGGTCCGACAGCAGGTAAAGCGCCGAGCCGCCGACGTCTTCGATCGTGACATTGCGGCGCAGCGGCGAATTGAGTTCGTTCCACTTCAGGATGTAGCGGAAATCGCCGATCCCGCTGGCAGCCAGGGTGCGGATCGGCCCGGCCGAGATCGCGTTGACCCGGATGTTGTCGGGGCCAAGATCGTTGGCGAGATACTTCACGCTGGTTTCCAGCGCCGCCTTGGCCACGCCCATCACGTTGTAGTGCGGCACGACCTTTTCCGCGCCGTAGTAGGACAGCGTGAGGATCGAGCCGCCTTCGGGCATCATCGCGGCGGCGCGCTTGGTCACGGCGACCAGGCTGTAGGCCGAGATGTTCATGGTCATCAGGAAGTTGTCGAGGCTGGTGTCGCAGTATTTGCCGCGCAGCTCGTTCTTGTCGGAAAAGCCGATCGCGTGAACCACGAAGTCGATCGTCGGCCAGCGCGCGGCGAGCGTTTCGAACGCGCCATCCAGCGCGGCCATGTCCGATACGTCGCAGTCGATCAGGAAATCGCTGCCCAGGCTTTCGGCCAGCGGGCGCACCCGCTTTTCGAGCGCTTCGCCCTGGTAGGAGAAGGCCAGTTCGGCCCCGGCTTCGCTCAACTTCTGGGCAATGCCCCAAGCCAGCGACTTGTCGTTGGCAAGGCCCATGATGAGGCCTCGTTTACCCTTCATAAGTGCAGTCATGCGTGTCTTTCCCGTCGTCCCTTTACGGCCGGTCGATAATCGTCTCGTGGCGCGCGCGTTCGTCGGCCTGACCGATTGCGTCCCGTTCCTCGGGGCTTTCGGCAAGCGCGGCGTTGAGTTCGGCGCCGATAACCATTCCTAAGCCGACCAGCCAGAAAAAGAAAAGCGCGATCATCACTCCGGCCAGGCTTCCGTAAGTGAGATCGTATGTAAAGAAGCGGTGGAGCACGCTGGGCAGCGCCACGCTGACCGTTACCCACCACACCGTCACCAACAGCGCGCCGGGCCATTTGGGATAGGCGCGCGCGCGGTAGGCGGTGGGGGTCAGCGTGAAGAACAGCAGGTAGATCGCGCAGTACATCACCAGCGAGGGCAGGAAGCTGGAGGTAAACAGCGCGGCGGCCAGCGCATCGAGCCGCGGGAACCAGACCGAGGCGACCTGCTGCGCGGCGCTGATCGCGACCTGGGCGAGCAGCGAAAAGAACAGCGCCACCACCGCGACCACGATCACCCCGGTTGAAATCAGGCGATAGCGCCAGAAGGCATAAGCCTCGCGGGTGCCATAGGCGCGGCGCAGGATGTCGCGGATCGTCTCGATCAGGCTGCCCACGGTCCACAGCCCAATGAGCCCACCGGCCCACAGCAGCCAGCCCGAGCGCGCCACGATCACATCGCGCGCGACCGGTTCGAGCGCGCCGGCCACCACCGGGGGGAGCGCCGCCAGGAAGGCATGGACCGAAGCTTCGCGCTGCGCCTGTTCGCCGATCAGGCTGAAGCCCGCGCCAACCGTTACGAAAAACGGAAACAGCGCGAGGATCGCCATATAGGCAAGGTTGCCGGCATGGATAAAGCCATCGTGATAGGCTCCCGACCACACCCGCAGCACCACCCGGAACGGGCGCGAGCGCCAGAAGTGGCCGTTTTCGCCCAGATGCTCGCCCAGCGCCTCGCGCAGGGCCAGCCGGCCGGATTGAACCTGGCTCAGCGCCCGCTTGCGCCGTGCCTCGGGCGAAAGATCGCGCAAGGTCAGGGGCGGCAGCGGTGCCGCATCGTCGATGTCGCGTTCTTCCACCCCCGTTGCCCCGGTCTAGACGCCGAGCCGGGCGCGCAGGCTGCGCGGATCGCGCCAGCCTTCAAGCCGCTGGGCAAGGTCGGCATCGTCCTCGGGCAGGTGCAGTTCGATCCGCACGAGCTGGTCGCCGCGGGTGCCGTCCTTGCGGGTAAAGCCCTTGCCCTTGAGACGCAGGGTCTTGCCCGAACTGGTGCCCGGGGCGAGCGTCAGCATCACCGCGCCGTCAACCGCCGGAACCTTGACCTTGGCGCCGCTCACCGCCTCATCGAGGCTGATCGGCAGGTCGAGCCGGATATTGTCGCCATCGCGGCGGAAGAAGGCGTGCGGTTGCAGCTGGATCGTCACCAGCGCATCGCCATTGCCGCCGGGGCCGGGTTCGCCCTTGCCCGCGAGGCGCATCTGGGTGCCGTCCTCGACGCCCGCCGGCAGCTTGAGATCGATGGTCTTGCCATCCGACAGGGTGATCCGCTGGGTCGCGAGCAGGGCCGCATCGGGCAGCGAAACGCCCAGCTTGTACTGCACGTTGCCGCCGCGCGGCGCGGCCCGTCCACGTCCGCCGCCGCCGAACGGACTGCCGCCGCCCATGCCGCCGCGCCCGCCAAACAGGCCGTCGAAGATGTCGCCCAGATCGATGCCTTCGTTGCCGAAGCCTTCGAACCCGTCGGCACGGAACCCGCGGTGGCCCGCGCCGGGGCCGCCGCCAAAGCCGAAACCGCCGGTCGGGTTGCCATCGACGTCGATCTCGCCGCGATCGAACCGGGCGCGCTTGTCCTTGTCGGACAGGAGGTCATAGGCGCGGGTCACTTCGGAAAAGCGTTCCGCGGCCTTGGGATTGTCTGCGTTGCGGTCCGGGTGCAGCTCTTTCGCCAGCTTGCGATAGGCGGACTTGATGTCCTTCTCGCTTGCATTGCGGGCTACGCCAAGGATCGAATAGGGATCGGCCATGCCCGTTAGCTAGGAGCCCGCGCCCCTGCCTGCAAGGGCGCTTGCGCGGATCGCCGGCATGGATTGGGCCCAGTTGCGAGACGCTTGCGCTTTCTTCGCGGGGCACACCCGGCTATGCGGGGGCCGCAATGGATGAAGCTCAGGCCAGCAACGCGATCCCCGAGGATGCGCCTTTCGCGCTGTTCGACGCATGGTTTGCAGAGGCGAAAGCCCGCGAACCCAACGATCCCGAAGCCGTGGCCGTGGCCACCGCAACCCCCGATGCCATGCCTTCGGTGCGCATGGTGCTGATGAAGGATCACGGGGCCAACCTGCTGGGCCCGCACGGCGGCTTCGTGTTCTATACCAACAGCCACAGCCGCAAGGGCGGCGAACTGCTCGCGAATCCCAAGGCGGCGATGCTGTTCCACTGGAAGTCGCTGCGCCGCCAGATCCGCATCGAAGGCACCGTGGCGCCGGTGCCCGATGCGATGGCCGATGCCTATTTCGCCAGCCGCAGCCGCGATTCGCAGCTCGGCGCCCATGCCTCCGACCAGTCGGCGCCGCTCGGCTCGCGCACCGAATTCTTGGGCCGGATCGCCAAGACCACCGCCCAGCACCTGATCGGGGCGGTTCCGCGCCCGCCGCACTGGACCGGCTTCTGCCTGACCCCGAGCGCGTTCGAATTCTGGATGGACCGGCCCTTCCGCCTCCACGAACGCCGCCGGTTCACCCGCGTCGACGGCGGCTGGACCAGCACCCTGCTTTACCCGTGAGTATCCGATGACCGACGTCCACGCCCTCAATCGCAGCGCGGCCTATGCCAGCATCTCGGTCGCCGCGCTGCTCGCCGGGATGAAAGTCTGGGCGGTGTTCGCGACCGGATCGACCGCGATGCTCGGCAGCCTGGCCGATACCGCGCTCGATCTCATTGCCAGCCTGGCCACGCTGGCCGGGGTCTGGGTCGCGGCCCAGCCCGATGATGACAACCACCGCTTTGGCCACGGCAAGGCCGAGGCGCTGGCGGCGATGTTCCAGGTCGTGCTGATCTCGATCTCGGCGCTCAGCCTGGCGCTGCGCGCGGTCGATCAGTGGATCGCGGGCACCCGCCCGGCCGGGGCCGAAGGCGGGATCGTGGTTTCAAGCATTGCGATGGTCGCCACCATCGCCCTGCTCGCCTGGCAGCGCCGGGTGATCCGCAAGACCGGCAGCCTCGCGATTTCGACCGACCATGTGCACTACCAGTCGGACCTGCTGCTCAATCTCGCGGTGATCGCCGCGCTCGCGCTCGATCAATATGCTGGAATTCCGGGGGCCGATGCGGCGTTCGGCTTTGCCATCGCGTTGTGGCTGGGCTGGGGGGCATGGGGCGCTTCGCAGGAAGCGATCGAACAACTGATGGATCACGAATGGCCCGAGGCGAAGAAGGCGCGCTTTCTTGAAGTGGTTGCCCGCCATCCCGAACTGCGCGGGCTGCACGATTTGCGCACCCGCACGTCGGGCAATCGCGATTTCGTGCAGTTCCACGTCGCGGTCGACCCCAGTATGACTGTGCTCGCCGCGCATGACGTGATGGACGAGATCGAGGCCAAGCTGCTGGCCGAGTTCCCCGGGGTGGAAATCCTCATCCATCCCGATCCCGAGGGCCTGATCAACGAAACCGGGATCGCTGCGCAGGATCTGCTGGCCGAACGCGCCGCCAGCCACGCGCGCAGCGCCTGACGCTCAGAGATTGCGGCGCGTT
>Ga0228701_1001436_pt1 | contig 16190 bp, 17 predicted proteins | sample McNCre117_Aug_MG_2_FD_178017 | JGI IMG/M metagenome (GOLD analysis project Ga0228701, IMG submission 178017) | Freshwater microbial communities from McNutts Creek, Athens, Georgia, United States - 11-17_Aug_MG | ecosystem: Environmental > Aquatic > Freshwater > Creek | place: USA: Georgia...
ACCTTCATGAGAACCATGACCTGCTTATTAGTCTCGATGGCCTGCTGGCTCGCGGCGTCGAGTTCGAAGTCTTCGTCGTAAACCACCATGTCGACATCGTTAAGCTCACCGAGCTCGCGCAGCTCAAGCGGACTGAACTTTGCCTGCGCTGGGCCGCGACGACCGAAGACGTGAACATCGGTAACCGGTGATGCTTTGAGCCCCTGGTACACATTGTCAGGAATCTCAGTGGGAAGCAGGTCATCGGCGTGCTTGGCAAGCATGCGGGCCACGTCGAGCGCCACATTTCCGTTGCCGATCACGGCGACCTCGCGGGCCTCGAGCGGCCACTCACGCGGTACATCGGGGTGACCGTCGAACCAGCTCACGAAGTTTGCGGCACCGTAGCTGCCGTTCAGATCGATTCCCGAAATGGCGAGCGGAGCATCCTCAACGGCACCCGTGGCAAAGATCACCGCGTTGTAGTGCTGCTTGAGGTCGTCGAGCGTGATGTCGGCGCCAAAGTGCACGTTGCCGAAGACGCGAATGTCGCCGCGGTCGAGCACCTCGCGCAGTGCATTAATGATGCCCTTGATGCGCGGGTGATCTGGGGCAACGCCGTAGCGAACCAAGCCATAGGGCGCGGGCAGGTGGTCGAACAGGTCGATGGAGATGTCAAAATTGCGCTCGGCTTTGAGGGCGATATCGGCCGCGTAGATTCCGGCCGGTCCGGCGCCGACGATGGCGAGACGAAGCTTCGACATGAGACTCCCTGTGTCGTTCTTAGTTGGTGCGGCTGACGACGTGGTCAGCGAAAGAAGTGAGGGCCTGCTTGACGGCGCCATCGGGCAGTGGCCCAAGCGCGGTCACGGCTTCACTGGCGTACTGGCGCGCGAGGTCGCGCGTTGCCTGGGTGACCGGGTGCTCATAGAGCTCCTGCGAAAGCAGCGCGAGCGCGGCATCATCGTCGCCGTCCACAGCCAACTGGATGCGCTGCGCCAGATCCGCGGCAGCAGCATCGGTCTCGGCCAAACGTGCCAGGTACAGCGTGGGCAAGGTCGGAACTCCGGCCTTGAGGTCGGTGCCCGCCTGCTTGCCCGTGGCCGCATCGGGCGACAGGTCAATCACATCGTCAGCCAGCTGGAACGCGATGCCAATCTTGTCGCCGAAGTCGATGAGCGGCTGCTCGAGCGCGAGGTCGCCGCCCGAGAAAATCAAGCCGGAGCGCGCGGCAGCCACAATGAGCGAACCAGTCTTGTCGTCGAGAACCTGGAGGTAGTGAGCCACCGGGTCGTCGCCCGGTTTCGGCCCCACGGTCTCATTGAGCTGACCGATGCAGAGGCGCTCAAAGGTCTCAGCTTGCAAACGAATAGCCCGTTCCCCGAGGCGCGCCATGAGCGTGCTCGCACGAGCGAACAATAGGTCACCCGTAAGAATCGCAATCGAGTTGCCGTAGACGATGTGTGCCGAGTCCACGCCACGGCGCAGTGGCGCATCGTCCATCACGTCATCGTGGTACAGCGAAGCCAGGTGAGTAATTTCGATGGCCTGGCTGGCCATGATCACCTCGTCGGTCACACCGTTGCCGAGCTGTGCGGTGAGCAGTGCCAGCATCGGGCGCACGCGCTTGCCGCCGGCGTCAATCAGATAGCGACCGGCAGCATCGGCAACATCGTGCGTGAACACAACCTGATCGGCCAGGCCGCTCTCGACGCGTGCGATACCGTCGTCGATAACCGAACCGAGCGCCTTTGTCTCACGCGAGGCGAACAGGCGTTCGCGCAAGCTGAGGTGCTTGCTCGCCTGAGTCACGGCATTCGACTTGGTCACGAGAAACCCGCCTACTCGGCCTCGGTCGTGGGCTTGATGCCACGGTGCAGAGCAACGATGCCACGGTTGAGGTTCTTGTAGGCCACTCGCCCATAGCCCGCTTCGCGCATCCAGGCCGCCAGTTCAGACTGCTTGGGCCACGCTTCGATCGACTCAGCCAGGTAGGTGTAAGCATCGGAGTTCGTGCTCGACAGCTTGGCCAGGGCCGGCATCGCGAGGTGCAGGTAGGCGTTGTAAGCGGATCGAGTGAGCCCACCCGGCGGGGTCGAGAACTCGCAAATCACAATGCGTCCGCCCGGCTTGGTCACGCGGAACATCTCGGCGAGCGCCTTCTTGGGGTCAGCCACGTTGCGCAGACCGAACGAAATGGTCACAGCGTCAAACTCGAAAGTATTGAACGGCAGGTTCATCGCATCTGCGTGAACGAAGCTGAGGTTCGGTTTGTTGTCGTGCTTTTCGCGACCAACCGCGAGCATGCCCTCACTGAAATCCCCGGCAACCACGGTGGCACCCGAGCGTGCGATAGCCGCAGCGCTTGTTCCGGTGCCGGCGGCGAGGTCAAGAATCTTCTCGCCCGGCTGCGGGTTGAGCGCGCGAACCACCTGGTAACGCCACAGCGGCGCATTGCCAGCTGAGAGCAACAGGTTGGTGCGGTCGTAACCTTGCGCGACGCCGTCAAACATCTGCGCAACCTCGCTCGGTTGCTTATTCATGTCAGCGCGCGTCATGCCATGAGTCTACGCTTGACGACGTGGGTCATTCAGCGCCGGTTCAGCTTGCCGTAGTGAGCACTGCGCTGGCACACGCCCCCGCGTTCACTGAAATCCTGGATGCGCACGCGCCGCTGCTCTGGCGCCGTCGCGGTGCCGGCCTGGTGGGCTACGGTTGCGCGCTGCGACTCGAGTTTCGCGGGGCCGACCGCGTAGCGGAAGCCGCGGCGGCCTGGGCCGAGGTCGTCTCAGCCGCGAGCATCACCGACGAAATTCGCTTGCCCGGCTCCGGCCTCATAGCTTTTGGCGCTTTTGCCTTCGCCGACGAGTCAGCTGCCACCAGCGTGCTCATCGTTCCTGAGGTAATCATCGGCCGTCGTGACGGTGTCACCTGGGTGACCACGGTCAGCGCATCCGGGTCGCCGACACCGGCGGCAGTCGTGCCCAAAATTGCGCCACTTGGCACGCGCGCAACGAGTCGCCTCGTGCCTGGCGCGCAGAGCGAAGCGGGCTACCGCGACTCGGTGCGGTCGGCCACGGCCGCCATTGCTCGCGGCGAAGTGAGCAAGGTGGTTCTCGCGCGCGATCTCGTGGGCACCGCCGAGCCCGACGCTGACCTGCGACCGATGATTAGCGACCTTGCCGAGCAGTACCCCGACTGCTGGACCTACTGCGTCGACGGACTGATTGGTTCGAGCCCCGAGACGCTCGTGCGCGTACTCGATAACACGGTGGATGCACGCGTCTTGGCCGGCACGGCCGCCCGCGGCACCGACACCGAAAGCGACCTCGAAGCCGCCACCATTCTCGCGACCAGCAGCAAAGACCTCGACGAACACGCATTCGCCGTGCGTTCAGTCACCGATGTGCTGGCGCCATTCGCCAACCACCTCACCACCGGCGAATCTCCGTTCACCCTGCGCCTGGCCAACCTGTGGCACTTGGCCACCGACGTGAGCGGCACGATTCGCGACGGAGCAACCTCGCTCGACATCGTTGCCGCGCTGCACCCCACCGCCGCCGTAGCTGGCACGCCGCGCGAGCAGGCGCTCGAACTCATTTCACAACTCGAGCCCTTCGACCGCGGCCGCTATGCCGGACCGGTGGGCTGGGTCGATGCCAACGGCGACGGTGAGTGGGCCATCGCCCTGCGCTGCATCGAGGTGGCGGGCAACCAGGTCACGGCCTATGCCGGTGCCGGCATTCTGGCCACCTCCGACCCCGAGGCTGAACTGCGCGAAACCGCGATGAAGTTCCGTCCGGTCGTCGACGCGCTAGCGGCTGAGTAGAACTTCGACCAGCTGCGGCCCATCGGCCGGCTGAGTCAGCGCGCGCTCGAGTTCAGATGCCGTCTGCACGCGAACGTGCTCCCATCCATAAGCCGTCGCCAGCGCGGCGAAGTCAACCTCGTGCGGGGTGAAGAATGCCCGATCAAGAGCGCCGGCATCAGCTGATTGCGCCAGTTCGAGCGAGTCGAACAGCGAACCTCCGCCGTCATTACCCACGATCACCTGGATGCGCGGCCGCGACTCGAGCGAACCAATCAGCATGCCGCCCGCATCGTGCAGCGCCGCCAGGTCACCCAGCAACACTCGGGTGTGCGCGCCCGATGCCAGCGCAATGCCTACTCCGGTTGAGATGGTGCCATCGATTCCCGCGAGTCCGCGATTCGAAAACACCGGAATCTTCTTGCCGCCGAGTGTGCGATCAGCCACACGCACCAGGCGCGAGGCGCCGAACAGCAGTCGGTCGTGCGGCCAGCTCGAACGCCAGACGGCGTCGACCAACAGTTCACGCGTCACCGGTGACTTGGCAGCGGCTAGTTCAGCGTTCGCAAATTCCCTCATGTCGTTGATGTCGGTGGAACGAGACAGGTCGACATTCGGCGCAATCGCCGCCGGGTTGGCTGCCTCGTAACGAGCGAGCCAGGCGTCATGGGCGGCGTGGCCCGCGCGCATCCAGGTGCCCAGCCAGGCGGTGTCGATGTCACCCGCGGGCACCTCTACCGCGTCGGCGATGTGGCTGGCTCTGTGCCCCGGGTTGAATACTTCGCCCGCGCGCGAACGCACGATGACGATTTCGAGACCTTCGCGACCGGCGAGCAATGCCGGAATCTCACGGCTCAGTGTGGGATGACCGAACACCACCACCCGCTCGAGCGCATCGGTGAGTTCGCTCTGACGTAGCACCTCGCGATAGGCCGGAACCAGGTTGCGCCCGTAACGCGACGCGCTCGCGATCTCGGCGATGAGTGGCCAACCGCCCTGATGGGCGAGCTCCTCGGCTGCCGGGCCAGCGCCACTTCCGGCGATAACCAGCGTGCGCTTGGCGCGGTCGAGCACGAAGGCCGGGCGAGCCGCTTCGCCCACGCCGTTGCCAGCAGCAGAACCGGGCACCACCGCGCTGACCTCACCATCGGATGCTCCCGACAGGGGTTCACGAAATGCCAGGTTGAGCTGCACGGGCCCGGCGCCGATTCCATCGGTGGCGCCCATGGCACTCTGCCACGCATCGGCGGCCAGAGTTGTGGCGGCGAGAGCAGATTCTGGGTCGACCGGAGCAGGAACATCCACGCTCAAACGCACCGCGCTGCCAAAAATATCGGGCTGGCGAGTGGTCTGGTTCGAACCAATTCCGCGTAGCTCAACCGGGCGATCGGCGGTCAACGCGATGAGCGGAACGCCCGCATGGTTGGCCTCGAGGATTGCGGGGTGCAGGTTGGCGACCGCCGTTCCCGAGGTGGTCACGATGGCAACGGCGCGATTGGTTTCGAGAGCGATGCCCAGGGCAAGAAAAGCGCCCGCTCGTTCGTCGATGCGCACGTGCACTCTCAGTGCGCCCTGCTTCTCGAACTCGAGGGCCGCTAGCGCCAGTGCCTGCGAGCGCGAACCCGGAGCGATAACGAGGTCGGTAAGGCCGTGCTCAATCAACCCGCCAAGGAGGCGAGTGGCGAATGCTGTTGCCGGCGAAGTGCTCACGCTGAACCCGTCGGGCCCTTCGGAGAATCATCGCGCCCATCACCGGGCTGGTCGCCCAGCGAATCCGGGTCGATGTTGATGCTGCGCAAGAACTGTGCGTCATCGTCGGGGCCAAGCGTGCGGGTGTTCGCTCTGCGGCGAGCGCGTGCCGAAAGCCACACGCCAATCACGACGCCGATAAGCAGTACCAGCGCCAGCACAATCCACACCCGAAGCATGCAAAAAGTCTATGCAACTTCGACGCGTACACTTTTACTCGTGAAACGCATCCCCGCTTGGCTCTCGTACCTGCTTCTTCGACTGGTCTTCTTGATTGTGCCGTTTGTGGTGTGCGTGCTGTTGGGCATCCCGATCTGGCTTTCGATTATTTACGCCGTCGTGATTGCGTTCTCGCTCTCGACCCTGCTTCTGTACAAACTCAAGCAACAGGTTGTCGTCGCCATGCAGAACGCGCGCAAGCCCAAGAAGGTTTCAACCGACAGCGATGAAGCCATCGAGGATGCGCTCTAAGCGATAAACGGAACCCAGGGTTCTGCGACGAGCAGACCGAAGGCAGCACCAAACACCAGTGTCGCCGCCGTGGTGATTTTGAGCACCAGGATGTACTCCGCCGGGGTTTTCGCCCAAATCGCAATGACGCCCGCGGGGATGAACAGAATCCACAAGAACTGCAGGTAGAGCATGCCTGCGAACAAAATGCCCAACGCGCCAACGCCGATCAGCGGCAGGGCCAGCATGAGGCAGAACACCACGATGGATGCGCGCTTACCCATGCGCACCGCGAGTGTTTTTTTGCCTGACTCTCGGTCGGTGTCGATGTCACGGATGTTGTTGATCATCAGTACGGCACAAGCCAGAAGGCCGATTGCGATACCTCCGGCCAGTGCCCACCGCGAGAAGGCTTGGGTCTGAATGAACGTGGTTCCCTCGGTAGCAACCAACCCGAAGAAGACAAAGACGGCGACTTCGCCCAGCCCGATGTAACCGTAGGGCTTCATACCGCCGGTGTAGAACCATGCGGCGATGATGGCGATGATGCCCACCGCGATGAGCCACCAGATCTGAGTGATGATCGTAATTGCCAGACCAGCAGCCGCTGCCAGTCCGAAGAAGATGAGCGCGGCAGCGAGCACCTGTTTGGGGCGCTTTGACCCGCTGCCCACCAGGCGGCCCGGGCCCACGCGATTGGCGTCAGTGCCGCGAATGCCATCCGAGAAATCGTTGGCGTAGTTCACGCCGATCTGAAGAAACAGAGCCACAGCCAGGGCGAGCAGCGAGAGCGTCCACGAGAAGTGGTGAGCGCGATAGGCGACACCCGCACCAGCGAGCACCGGTGCAATGGCAATCGGCAGCGTGCGCAGGCGCGCGCCGGCGAGCCAACTCACCGGCTTGACCTTGGTCTTGTACTTGGTTGCGTGATGGTGATGCTGCTTGGCCGGGTTACCCGACTGACCGTGTTTCTTCTTTGCCACGTTCACATCCTAGGCAGTGGCAAGCCGCGCAATGGCCACGAGGTCAGGCTTGCCGGTGGCGCCGGTCGGTAGCTCGCTGACCCAGAGGATCCGGTCGGGCACTGCGACTTTGCCGAGACGTTCAAGAACCACCGCGCGCACCTCGTCATCAAGCTCAGGCGAACCGACGCCCTGGGCGACGAGCACCGGGCGCTCGCCCCACTGCTCGTTCTCGACCGACACGGTCGCGAATCGAGTGATCAGCACCTCGGCCACGGTCGCATCGACCTCGTCGAGGGAGACCTTGATGCCGCCCGAGATAATCGACCGGTTGCGGCGACCGATCACACGCAGCACCCCGTCCGTGATTTCAGCATCATCTCCGGTGAGGTACCAGCGCTGGCCGTCACGCTCGACGAAGTGCTGGTCAGTGAGGCGCTGCTCCGTATATTCCAAAGCGAGAATATTTCCCCGGATGCGCAGCTCACCGGTCTCCTCGAGTCCCAGCTCCACGCCCTCAAGGGGCACCCCGTCGTACACGCAGCCGCCCGAAGTCTCGGTGGAGCCATAGCTGCGCACGAGGTTGAGCCCGAGCCTCTCGGCCTCGGCACGCAGGTGGGTGCTCACGGCTTGGCCGCCCACGAGTAGGGCATCGAGTCGGGTAAGACTGCGGCGCGCATCCGTCGAGGCGGTGGCGAGCTCGACCAAACGCTGCAGCTGAGCCGGAACAACGGAGGCGTAGCGACGCGCTCCGGTCATGCCTTCGATGGCCGCGACAAAGCTTTGTGGGCTAAACGATTCGAGCGAGGCAATGTGTGGATCGATACCGCTGTCGAGCGAACGCACCAGAATCTGGAGACCCGCGATGTAGTTCGCCGGCACCGCCATGAGCCACTGCCCCGCGCCGCCCAGCCGGGCATGCGTTGCCCGGGCGCTCGCGATGAGGGCATCAGCACTCAGGCACACACGCTTGGGCGCGGCGGTCGATCCACTGGTCTGAACCACGACGGCGACATCATCGCCCACCTGCGTCAGCAGAACATCATCGGATGCGCGCACCAGGTCACTCGCCGCAAGTGGCAACACTGCCGGGCCGCTGCCGCGCAGAGCAGCCTCGAGCGCCGCGGTCAAGGCACCCAGGTTTGTCGCCGAGACGCTGATCACATCACGCAACGAGCACCGCCTCTAGAAGTGCCAGGGGAAGGATGACCAGTCGGGGTCACGCTTCTCGAGGAACGAGTCGCGACCCTCGGCAGCCTCATCGGTTCCGTAAGCCAGACGAGTCGCCTCGCCAGCGAAGACCTGCTGGCCAACGAGACCGTCGTCCACCGCGTTGAACGCGAACTTGAGCATGCGCACCGCCGTGGGCGACTTGGTGAGAATGTCGTAGGCCCAGTCGAGCGCGGTCGACTCAAGCTCGGCGTGCGGCACAACCGCGTTGACCGCACCCATGGCGTACGCGCGCTGCGCGTCGTACTCGCGAGCGAGAAAGAACACCTCGCGGGCAAACTTTTGACCGACCTGACGAGCGAAGTAGGCCGAACCGTAGCCGGCATCGAAGGATCCGACATCGGCATCGGTCTGCTTGAAGCGTGCGTGCTCGGCGCTCGCGATGCTGAGATCGCAGACCACGTGCAGCGAGTGTCCGCCACCGGCAGCCCAGCCCGGAACTGCCGCGATAACCACCTTGGGCATAAACCGAATGAGTCGTTGAACTTCGAGGATGTGCAGGCGGCCAGTGCCGGTCGAACCGTCGGCATACTCGTAACCCGCCTTGCCGCGGATGCGCTGGTCTCCGCCCGAGCTGAAAGCCCATCCGCCGTCTTTGGAGCTGGGGCCATTACCCGTAATGATCACCACACCGATGCGCGTGTTCTGGCGTGCGTCGTCGAGCGCGCGATACAGCTCGTCTACCGTCTGCGGGCGAAACGCGTTGCGCACCTCGGGGCGGTTGAACGCGATGCGCGCCACGCGGCCGGTCACATCGTGGTGATAGGTGACGTCGTGCATGCCGGCTGCGGCAGGAGCATCCACCCACACGTTGGGGTCGAAAAGATCTGAAACGGGCGAAGCCATGGTTCCAGCCTAGGAGTTGCCGGCGTCGGTCGAAACCCGCTCGTGCACACGCACGAGTCGTTCGCGCCACCACGCAGTGCGGTCGGCATCGGCGGCGTGGCGCTCGAGCAATCGTTCGCTCGCCACCGGGCGGCTCGTTGTCAGTTCGCCGTTGACCGGAATGAGCGGCTCCTCAGCGATATCGCCCGCGAGCAGGGCGGCGGTGCCGAGGCCGCAATCGAACTCGAGCTCGGGCATGCGCGCGGCCAAAGCCACACCCATTGCGATGCCGATGGATGAATCGAGCGCACTCGACACAACCGCCGGCAGCCCAGCTTCGACAACCACGGCGAGTGCACGAGTGACCCCGCCAAGGGGTTGCGCCTTCACCACGATGATGTCGGCTGCCCGCGCCCGCGCGACCGCAACCGGGTCTTCCGCTTTACGCACACTCTCATCTGCAGCAATCGGAATTCCCATGTACTTCACGCGCTGACGAATCTGCGCGAGCTCGTCCACGGTTGCGCAGGGCTGCTCGACATACTCGAGATCAAACTCGGCCAAGGCATGAATCGCGTGCTCGGCCTCATCAACGTTCCACGCTCCATTGGCGTCAAGACGGATGCGCCCCTGTGGCCCGAGCAAGGCACGAGCCTCGCGCACGCGCGCGACATCATCGGCGAGGGTCTGGCCTGGTTCGGCGACCTTTACTTTAATGGTGCGACACTCGCCAAAGGCCTCGAGAATTTGCCCAACCTCGGCGACGGGCACAGCCGGCAGTGTTGCGTTGACCCCCACGCTCGCGCGCACGGGGGCAGCGAGTTCGCTCCACCCAAATTCGTACGCGGCGCGCAGCCAGTTGGCGCTCTCAGAATCGTCGTATTCGAGGAAGGGCGAGAACTCACTCCAACCGCACGGGCCATCCAAAAGCATGACTTCCCGGTGAGTCACTCCGCGAAAGCGGGTACGCATAGGAAGCGACACCACGCGGGCGCGTGTGAGCACATCTGCGATATCGGGAATCACGTGCTCGCTCAATGTTTAGAGTCCCGAGTACGCGTGCAGGCCCTTGAAGAAGATGTTCACCACGGTGAAGTTGAACATCACCGCACCGAAGCCCACCATCGCCAAGATTGCTGAGCGCGTTCCGCGCCAACCGCGCGTGGCACGGGCGTGAATGTAACCGGCGTAGATCGTCCAGATGATGAAGGTCCACACCTCTTTGGTGTCCCAACCCCAGTAGCGACCCCAGGCCTTGTCCGCCCAGATCGCGCCGGCGATCAGTGTGAAGGTCCAGAAGATGAAGCCGATGATGATGAGTCGGTAAGCGTAATTCTCGAGAGCCACCGCATCGGGCAAGCGCACCAGGCCAACCATTCGGGTCTTCTTGCCATTGACCACGGCTACCTCGCGGCGCTGCTGCATGAGCTGCAGAACCGAGAGCGAGAAGCCCAGAGCGAAGAAGCCGGTAGCCAGCGTGGCCACGAACACGTGGATGACGAGCCAGTACGACTGCAGCGCCGGTGGCAGCGGAACAATTTCAACGTAGTAACGTGTGGCGGCGAGGCCTAGCAAGATCAAGACCAGACCGGTGATGAATGCGCCCAAGAAGCGCAGGTTCCACTTGAGGTTGGTGAACAAGAAGACGGCCACAATGATGAGCGTGCCGGTCATTGAGAACTCGTACATGTTTGCCCAGGGCACGCGGCTCGCGGCGAGACCACGCATGATGGTCGCGGCGAGCTGCAGAACGAAAGCGATCCAGGTCAGCGCCATCGCCATGCGCGGGAACTTGGCGGAAAGCTTCCCCTCAGTTGCCTTGCTGGCGAGCTCAATCGTGAAGAGCACGAATGCGATGGCGTAGATGGCCATGGCCGAGTAGAGGCTCAGTACCGAGTACTGCGAAAGAACATCAGTCACGGGTTAATCCTAAGTCTCGAATCTGGTCGTCGATTGTGCGCTGTACCGCCGCCTCGAGCGTGGGGTCGTCGCCGCGTGCGAGTGCCGCGTACTGAAGCTCGATCGTGTTCTTCTTCTTCGCACGGATACTGACCCACATGCGACGACGTGGAATGAAGAGCGATGTGAAGAGACCCAACATCGCGAGAATGGCGAACACGAGAACCCAGCCCTGTGCCGGGTCGTGATGGACATCGAGCGATGCGTAGCGGGCTACCTTCTCAAAGGTCACCGTTCCCATTCCATTGGGCAGCTTGGCCGACTGGCCAGGCTTCATTTCAAGCGAAGGAAGCTTGGTTTTGATACCGGTGAGCTTGGTCATCTTCTTGATGTCCAAGGTATATACCGATTTTGGAATACCTTCGTTGATGCCCAAATCGCCCTGGTAGACATTGAGCGTCAGCTCGGGGTCGATGAGGTCGGGATAGGTTGACATCTTCATGCCGCCGTGCGCTTCGGCAACGGTCGGATAGAAGAAGCCGATGAGTCCGAGCTGGTGCGCCAGACCATCCGGCAGTTTCACAACGCCCACACTGGTGAAGTTCTTGTCTTGGGGAAGGAACGGAACGGCATCATTAAAGACAACCTCACCCGCAGAGTTAGTGACCTTGATCACAGGCGCGTAGCCATTGCCCAGAAGGTAAACGCTAGTGTCGCCGATACCAAGTGGCTCATTCACCTTGATCGTGGTGTCGAAGGGTTGGCCGCCGCGCACCTGAGCGGTGATGCTCGCGGTGTAGTCGGTTGCCTGGCCGATGGCGTTGGCGTTGCGCTCTTCGAACTTGGTCGTGAATTTGTTGAGCGTGATGTTGTACGGCTCGAGCGAGGATGCGCTGAAGAACCGTCCCGGGCTGAACGAGTCATAGGCCAGCAGGGTGTTGCTGAACGCCTGCCCTTCGACGACCACACGCTGCCCGCTGTAGCCGAGACTGCCGCCGATGCCCACTGCGATCAGCACGCCGATGAGCGAGAAGTGAAATACCAAGTTGCCCGTCTCGCGCAGGTAACCGCGCTCTGCCGAAACCGAAACCTCGCCATCGCGCTCGTAACGCTCAACGCGGTAGCCCTGCGACTTCAACACCTTCTCAGCCGAGGCGTAGGCACGCTCGACATCGACTCCCGTGAACTCGCGCTCGGTGTATCCGGGCAGACGGCTCAGCCGTGACGGGGTGCGCGGCGGCTTGGCGCGCATGGCGTCCCAGTGGTGTTTGGTTCGTGGCAGCACACAGCCGATCAGTGAGATGAACAGCAGAATGTAGATCGCCGAGAACCACACCGAGGTGTAGACATCGAAGAGCTGGAACTTGTCGAGCACCGGAGCCAGATCTTTGTTGCTCGCGAAGTATTGTGTGACTCCATTGGGGTCGGCCGCGCGCTGAGGCAGTAGCGATCCCGGAATCGCGGCGATGGCCAACAGCAGAAGCAGAATGAGCGCGGTGCGCATGCTGGTGAGTTGGGTCCACATCCAGCGCAGCGTTTCGGTGAAGCCTAACTTGGCATTGCGAACCGGAGCCTGCGTGGGCTCTTCATCGATGTGATCAGACGGTCGGGACATATCCGCCAATCACCGCCTGCAGTTGAGACATCCACAGTGACCACACACCGGTCGCGAGCAGCACACCGATAGCGATGAGCAGCGCACCACCGACAATGTTGATGGCGCGTATATGCCGTTTTAGGAATGTAACTGAGCGGGTCGCCCACGACAGGCCCAAGCCCAGCAGCAGGAAGGGGATGCCCAGACCCACGCAGTAGACAAACCCAAGCAGTGCACCTCGCCACGGGGATGCCGAATCAAGGCTCAGCGCCATGATGGCTCCCAGTGCCGGGCCGATGCAGGGCGTCCAGCCCAGGCCGAAGACGATGCCCAGAATGGGTGCGCCGGCCAGACCTGTCGCCGGAGCCAAGTTGATCTTCGCGGTGCGCTGGAACATCCCAAAGAAACCAATGAACACGAGGCCCATCACGATCACAATGAGGCCAAGAATCACGTTGATCACCGGAAGGTAAGGCTTGAGCGCCAGGCCTACCGTGCCAAAGAGAATGCCGAAGGTCACGAACACAAGAGTGAAGCCAGCTATAAACAACAGCACACCGGCAACCACGCGATGGGTGTTGCGCGTGCCCGGCGCCACCGTGCTGGCCGAGCCTGCGCTGCCGGTCGAAACCATTCCCCCGACGTACCCGAGGTAACCCGGCACGAGCGGAAGCACGCACGGCGACAAGAACGAGATCAGCCCAGCTAGCAGCGCTAGTGGCAGCGCGACGAGCAGCTGGCCCGAGTAGACAATCTGGCCGAGGTCGTTCACGAGGTGGCCTTGAGCTGATCGTTAATCAGGGTGGCCAGAATCGTGGGGTCGCTGAGGCGACCAAGAATGCGAGCAGCTACCCGCCCCTGCTTGTCGAGCACCAGCGTGGTCGGCACGGCGTTGGGCGGAACCTTCGACGCAAAGGCCAGCTGAACCTTGCCGTTGAGATCAGACACGCTCGGGTAGGTGATGCCGAAGGTCTTGTTGAATGCCAGCGCGGTGTCGTTTCCGTCACGCACATTGACGCCCAAGAACGAAACCCCGCTGCCCTGCACCTGCTTATAGACCTTCTCGAGGTCGGCTGCCTCTGCGCGGCAGGGTGCGCATCCGGCGTACCAGAAGTTAATAACCTGCACCTTGCCGGTCTCACTTGCCGAACTGATGGGGGCGCCGGTCAACGAGGTACCCGAGTATGAAATTGGTTCGCCGCGGTTTGCCACCGCGATCTCGGTGATTGACCCATCACCTGCGATGTAGTTTTTGCCACTGCCGGCACGGTACTGCTCAGCGAGTGGATCGTTCGAGCATCCGGTCAGTGCCAACGCGCCAACCACCATCACGCCAATCGCACCGGCGAGAACACTGCGCCGCAAAGCACTGCTCATCAGACCGCACCTACATCAATCGAGTCTTTGGCAAACGCTGCGGCTGGGTCTGCGTAACCAACCTCGATAAACCCTGCTTCAGGATGCGCGGCATCGCGCAGCTCAAACGTCGTCACGCTCGACAGCGCACAGCGACGGTGACGCGGGTCGTGCACGAGCGATTTGCCAGCGATGCTCAAGTGGGCCATCCAGATGGTGAGCTGGTGGCTGACCAAAACCACGTCACCGTGGTCAACGCTCGTGGCTGCGGCCAACATCGCATCTTGCACGCGACGCGCTACCTGCTTGTAGGGCTCGCCCCAGCTCGGCTTGAGCGGATTGACCAGGTACTTCCAGTTGCGCGGGTCGGCGAGCGCCGACTCAGCGCCGCGCATACGCTTGCCCGCAAAGGCGTTCGTGGGCTCGAGCAGGCGCTCATCTGCCTCAATGTCGAGGTCAAAATGCTTGGCGAACGGCACAGCCGATTCCTGCGTGCGCTGCAGCGGCGATGCAATCAGTCGAGTAACCGCCCGACCGCGCAATTTGATGTTTGCTGCGGCGGTACCGGCCATTGCAAAGCCGAGTTCAGACAGCCCGAAACCGGGGATGCGCTCGTAGAGCACACGGTCGGGATTGAACACCTCACCGTGACGTACGAGGTGAATCTGTTGAGCAGGCACGGTTTCAAGTCTAGGCGCGCCAACCAAGTGAAAATGCTGGGAATGCGAGCCGGTAAAGTTGACGATTGTGAGCGCGCGCATCCTTATTAAGAACCTGTCTGCAACCAGCGAAGGTCCGGTGACCGTTTCGGGCTGGGTCGAGACTGTTCGTGACCAAAAGAAGGTGCAGTTCGTCGTGCTGCGCGACGAGTCCGGTGCCTGCCAGCTGGTGCACCCGGTGCCCGAAGACCGCGACAAGGTCGCCGACATCATCTCGGGCCTTGCCCAGGGCACCTTCATGACGGTGACCGGAGAGCTCAAGCTCGACGAGCGCGTCAAGCTCGGTGGTCTTGAGATCAAGATCGCGAACATCGAAATTGCTGCCGCGGCAAACCCCGAAACTCCGATTGCAGCCGACTCGGGCATCGACAAGCGTCTCGACTGGCGCTTCATCGACCTGCGAACAGCTCGCAACAACCTGATCTTCCGCGCGCAGACCACCCTCGAGCACGCGATGCGCACCTTCTGGATCGAGCGCGGCTTTATTGAGATTCACACGCCGAAGCTCATGGCAAGCGCATCCGAATCGAATGCAGAACTGTTCGAGCTCGAGTACTTCGATACCAAGGCATACCTCGCACAGAGCCCGCAGTTCTTCAAACAGATGGCTCAGTCGGCTGGTTTTGGTGCAATCTTCGAAATCGGCCCGGTTTTTCGCGCTGACCCCTCGTTCACTTCGCGTCACGCCACCGAGTTCATCTCGGTTGACGCCGAGATGAGCTGGATCGACAGCCACGAAGACGTCATGAAGATGCAAGAAGAACTGCTCGCCTTCGCCATCGGTGCGGTCAAGGACAAGCACGGCGACGAGATCAAAGAGCTGTTCGACGTGGACGTTGTGGTTCCGAGCGTGCCGTTCCCGCGCATCCCGCTGGCCGAGGCCAAGAAGATTGTGGCCGAGCGTGGCTACGAGGTTCCGCGTCACGACGCTGACATGGACCCGGAGGGCGAGCGCCAGATTGCCGCCTATGTAGAAGAGAAGTACGGCCACGAGTTCGTGTTTCTCACCGACTACGCCGCGAGCATCCGCCCGTTCTATCACATGCGTAACGACGAAGACCCGACGCTCACGAAGTCATACGACCTCATCTGGCGCGGCACCGAGATCACCACGGGAGCTCAGCGCGAGCACCGCGTGGACATTCTCGTCGAGCAAGCGCGCGAGAAGGGCCTCAAGCCCGAAGAGCTCGACTTCTACCTCGATTTCTTCCGCTACGGCGTGCCACCCCACGGTGGTTTTGGCATGGGCTTGCAGCGCATGATGATGCTCATGCTGCACCAGCCGAACCTGCGCGAGGTGACGTACCTCTTCCGCGGCCCGAACCGCCTGCTGCCTTAGCTCGCGACTGCACCCAGCGAAACGAGCTTGGAGTGCAGGTCGGGATCTGACGGCTCGACCTGGTGGGTTCCGTCTGGAAAGACGATGACCGGGATGTTCTTGCGACCCGAAATCGACTGCGCTTCGTCAGCTGCTTCAGGAACTTCTTCAAGGTCAATGTAGGTGTAGTCAACGCCCAAAGCGTCAAGCAGAGACTTCGATCGACGACAGTCTCCGCACCACATTGCCCCATACATGGTGATTTCACTACTTGCCATACGACGAGCCTAGACCTGGA
>Ga0228701_1001438_pt1 | contig 16188 bp, 9 predicted proteins | sample McNCre117_Aug_MG_2_FD_178017 | JGI IMG/M metagenome (GOLD analysis project Ga0228701, IMG submission 178017) | Freshwater microbial communities from McNutts Creek, Athens, Georgia, United States - 11-17_Aug_MG | ecosystem: Environmental > Aquatic > Freshwater > Creek | place: USA: Georgia...
GCTGCAGCGGATCGACCGGTTTGCCCTTTGCCTTGCGCAGGTAATAATAGACATCGCGCAGCAAAGGATAGGTGCGCGCCTGGACCGCCTGCAGCGTCAGCGGCACCGCCGCCCCGCCATTGGTCGAGAGCGCAACCGGCTTGGTATCGGCGTTGATGAACGGCATCCCGGTATAGGCAATGCCATAGGGATCGCGCGCCAGAGCGTTCATGATCAACTCGCCCCCAGCGGTCAGCGAACCATCGGCCTTGAGCCCGGCGACATTGGAGAAGGCCCGCAGATCCTCGTTCCATTTGGACGAGCCCTTGAGCACCTTCTTGTCGATTTCGTCCTGGAAATGGTACTTGGCGTTATAGCCGTAAACGTGGATCGGCTTGTTCGCCCACTTGCCCTTCAGCCCGAGCTGCCCCCAGGTGCGGATGTTCTTTTCCGGCCCGCGCGCCCAGTCAGTGCGCCAGGTCAGGCCATCCCAGCCGCCATCGCGGCGGGCGCCGAAAATGCCATCGAGCTGATCCATGCTGAGCTGCGCGATCGGATTATCCTTGTGGACGAAGGCGCCGAGCGCATAGGTCCAGCCGCGCACGTTGTAGCTGCCGGTCGCCATGACGATTTCGACGATCTCGACATTCGAGGAGCCATCCTCGCCGCCGGCCGCGCCTTCGCGCTCGAACCCCTTGAGTTCATCCCACAGCGCCTGGCGGCCCATCGGGGCAAGGTCGGCCACGCCCGCGATCAGCCCCGGGAACCCGACGGCCGAGGACGACAGGTTATCCGAGAAGGTCACGCCGGGGTGGTACTTGCGGAAGCCCGCTTCCCACACGTCGACCAGGCCCGAATCCTTGATGTAATTGTTGCCCCACTGCCGCAGCGTCCCGTTCATCGGGGCGGCCGGCTGATATTCGGGCAGGCCCGACAGGTCGAACTGCGGCTCGTAGAACTTCTTGACCTTGCGGGCCTTGGTCCCGATCGCGCGGGCCTTGGACAGCGAGTCCGCGTCGCGTGTCGAGCCGGAGGGGGTTTCCTGCGCCGCGGCCTGCCCGCTGATCAGCGCCAGGCTCAATAGCAGTGCTGCGGCCTTCATCCTGCATCTCCCGTTTCAGCGGTTCCGATCCGCTCGATTTCCTCAAGCTGGCGCCGGGCCAGATCCGGGGTGAGCGGCAGGTACTTGCCATCGGCCATCACGGCCTCCTGCCCTTCCCGGCTGACGATGAAGCGCAGGTATTCGGCCACCAGCGGCTCAAGCTTCTGGCCCGGCGCGCGGTTGGCGTAGAAATAGACCTCGCGCGCCAGCGGATAGGACCGGCCCTGCACCGATTCCAGCGTCGGCATGACGAACGGCCCGCCCGCGCGGCTGGCCAGCGGCACCGTCTTCACCCCCGGCTTCTGGGCATAGAGCATCGAGGTATAGGTGATCGCGTATTTGTCCTTGCCCAGATCGTCCATCATCTGGTCCCCGGCGACCCACAGCTTGCCGAAATCGCCGCCGGTGCCGCCAGTGCGCACCTTGTTGGAATATTCCTTGATCCGCTCGTTCCACTTGAACCCGCCGCCCATCACCTTTTCGGCAAAGTCGCGGGGGAAGTGGTAGTTGAGGTTGTAGGCCAGGACATGGATCGGCTTGTTGGCCCATTCGCCCTTGAGCCCCAGCTGCCCCCAGGTGCGGATGTTCTTGTTGGCCCCGCGCGCGGCCTGTTCATTCCAGCTGTTGCGATCCCAGCCGCCGTCGCGCTCGGCGCCGAATATGCCATCAAGCTGTTCGACCGTCAGCTTGGCCAGCGGGTTGTCCTTGTGGACGAAGGGCACCAGCGCGAAAGTCCAGCCCGACACATCGTAGGAGCCGGTGGCCATGACGATTTCGACCGGCAGGGTGCCGAACACCCGCTGGTAGGATTGCAGCTCGTCCCAGGTCGGGCGGCGGCCCATCGGGGCCAGATCGGCCTTGCCCGTATAAAGCCCGGCCATCGCGATGAAGGTGCTCGACAGGTTGTTTTCGAAACGAACATCGGGGTGATAGCGGTGGAAGGCATCCTCGAACCGCTTCTCAAGGCTGGAATCCGACAGGTAGTTCGAACCCCACTGCCGGATCACCCCGGCAAGCTTCGCCTGCGGCTGGTAATGCGGCAGCCCCGACAGGTCGAACTCCCGGGTATAGGCCCGGCGCAGCCCCTTGGTCTTGAGCGCTTCGGCCCGCGCGCGCTGCAGGTCGAGCGAGTTTTGCGAACCATCGCGCGGCGCCTGGGCGGGCGCGGGCGCAGCCGTCTGCGCCTGGGCCGGCAGGGCCAGCACCAGCAGACCAAGCGGAGCCAGCCGGATCATTTCGCGTCCGGGGCCAGCTTGGCCAGCTGCGCGGCGACGACCGGCCCGGTCAGCGGGGTGTAGCGGCCTTCGTGCTGGATTTCCTGCTGGCCTTCCTGGCTGAGCACGAACCGCAGGAATTCCTCAACCTTGGGGTCAAGCGCCTTGCCCGGTGCCTTGTTGGCATAGAAGAAGATCTCGTTGATCAGCGGGTAGCTGCGATCGCGCACGCTCTCGAGGCTGCGCACCACATAGGGTCCGCCATCGAAGCCCTGCACGGCGAGGTCATGCATCCCCGAACCCAGCGTCAGCGGCGAGGCGATGCACAGCGACAGCGGATCGCTTTCAACCGCGGCCTGCACCTGCTTGCTCCACGATGCGATCTTGCCATCGGGCGTGGCGTAGTTCGCGAACGAGCGGTAGCCTTCGACCCACTGGTCGCTGCCGCGCATCACCAGGTTCTGGAACACACCCTGGATGTTGGCGCGCGGGCTCTGGCCGCAAGGGTGGATCGGCTTGTTCGCCCATTCGCCCGTCAGACCAAGCTGCCCCCAGGTGCGGATGTTTTCCTCGGCACCCCGCTTGTAGGGATAGTCGGTGCGCCAGGTGCTGCCGTCATAGCCGCCCAGCCGCGCCGTCCCGAACACCCCGTCGAGCTGCTTCATGCTGATCTGGCGCAGCGGGTTGTCCTTGTGGACCACGATCGTGAAGGCCGGCGACCAGCCGTAGACATCGTAAGACCCGGTCGCGGCGGTGATCTCGGTCGGCTCATAGCCGAACACCTGCTCGAAGGTCAGGTAGTCCATCAGCGTTGCCGGCCGGCCAACCGCGAGATCGGAAACCTTCGAGGCGAGCGAGGGAATGCCGATCCCCGCGGTCGGAAGGTTGTATTCGATGGTGATCCCGGGCTGGAACTTCTTGAACGCCTCGCGCCAATATTCCCCGAGCGGCCCATCCTTGAGATAGTTGCTGCCCCAGATCCGCAGCGTGCCGGTGACCTGACGCTGCGGCTTGTAGTGCGGCAGATCGCCCAGGTTCCACTGCTTGGTATAGCCGCCGTCCTGCGCGTGCTGCTTGCGGAACCCGGTGACGTTGAGCGTCCAGATGCTGCGGTTGGCGTTTTCCTCGCCCGCCTTGGGTGCCGGAGCCGGAGCCGGGGCCTGCTGCGCATCCTGGGCGGCAGCGGGCGCCGCGAGCGAAAGCGCAAGAGCAAGTGCGAGGCGGTTCATGGCAGTGGTCCTTACTTGGCAGTAACTTGGGGGATGACGGCATCGAGCCGGGCGCGCTCGGCCGCCGCCGCGGCCGGGGTCAGCGGCAACCACTTGCCATCGGCCTGAATGATTTCCTGGCCCTCGCGGCTGAGAACGAAGCGCAGAAACTCCTTGATCTGGGGGTCGAGCGGCTGCCCCGGCAGCTGATCGGCATAGGCCCAGGTTTCAAGGTGCAGCGGATAGGTCTGGTCCTGCACGGTGCTGAGCGTCGGCATGACGAACGGCTGCCCTTCCCGGGCGGCGATCGGGATCATACGCGCGCCCGGCACGTTGAGCCCCGGCCGCCCGAAAGCGATCCCGCAGCCATCGCGCACGGCAGCCGCCACCCGGTCGCGCTCGGGCTGGCTGCGGCGGCCATCCTTGCCCAGCGCCAGCGGAATTTCGCGGGCATCGTCGTTCCACATGTTGCCGCCGACCAGCACCTTGCGCTCGAACACGGACATGGTGTGATACTTGAGCGGCGGCACGAACACGTGGATCGGCTTGCCGGCGCAGGCCCCGGTGACGCCGAGCTGGCTCCAGTTGCGAATGTTCTCGTCCGCGCCGCGCCCGGCCTGGCGCCGCCACACGGTCGACACCCAGCCGCCGCGGCGCGGGCCGCTAAAGATGCCGTCAAGCTGGCGCAGGGTCAGCCCCGGCACGGGGTTGCCGCTGGCGACATAGACCGCAAAGGCCGGGCTCCAGCCCGACACGTCAAACGCCCCGCCGGCGATCTGGAATTCGCGCACCGAACGTTCGTACTTCTGCTGGAAGTCGAACGCTTCACCGGCAAAATAGGTTGACCAGCGGCGCCCGGCAGACAGGTCAACCTCGTGGTTGATGAGATCCCCGTCCTTGAGCGCGAACTGGATACCCGGCTGATAGCGCGCGAAGGCATTGATCAGCGAGCGTCCGACCCGGCTGCTCATGAACTGGCCGCTGGCGGGCATGCGGATCGTCCCGCTGAGCGGGACCGCCGGCACGAAATCGGGGAGGCCCGACAGATCGAACCGCTGCGAATAATAGCTGGCCTGCGGATCGGTCTTGCCGGTTTCGTCGGGGCTTTCGCCGTCCCACTTGCGCGGGGCCAGCTGATCCAGCTGCAGCCCGAGCTGGCGCGGGTCGGTCCGCTCGCCGCGCTGTTCCAGCTTGGCGCGCATCTGCGCCGCACGCCGCGCGGGCAGGACAATCCACTTGCCGTCGCGCTGGACCGCGTCCTGGCCTTCGCGGCTGAGCATGAAGGTCAGGAATTCCTTGACCAGCGGATCGAGCTTCTTGCCCGGCGCCAGCCTGACCTGCGCCCACTGTTCGATAAACAGGGGGTAGGAGCGATCGCGCAGCGCATCGAGCGAGATCGGAACGAACGGCCCCTTGGCCGTGGCCCCGATCGGAACCGCGCGGATGCCCGGGCGGTTTGAGCCCATGTCCGAGAACGAAATGCCATAGCGGTCCGCCGCCATGTCCTTCACGATTTCCACCGACGAGGTGTAGCGGGTGCCGTCGGCGTTCATCTCGTGGCTGTATTCGAGCGTATTCTCGTTCCAGACATCGCCGCCGCCAAAGACCTTGCGTTCAAAGCCCAGCTGGATGTTGTAGCGCAGCGGCCGGCCATAGATGTGGATCGGCTTGTCCGCCCATTCGCCCTTGAGCCCGAGATCGCCCCAGGTGCGGATGTTGCGCTGCGCACTGCGCGCGACCGAGGGATCCCAGCGCGTGCCCTTCCAGCCGCCGGTGCGCGCACCGCCGAAAATCCGGTCGAGCTGGTCGATCGAAAGGTGCGCGAGCGGGTTGTCCTGATGGACGAAGATCACGAAGCCCGGGCTCCAGCCCGGCACGTCATAGCTGCCGGTGGCCCAGTCGATTTCGAACAGCCGTTCGCCGGTGGCCTGTTCAAACTGCGAGGCGGCGCGCAGCCGGTCGGAAATGCGCGGCCCGGTTTCGATGTCCACCGCGCCCGAGGCGATGGTCCCCTTTTGCGTGATCACCACTTTCACGCCGGGGTGGAATTTCTGGAACGCCTCGATCCACTGATCCTTGATCAGCCCATCGTGCAGATAGAGCCCGGAAATGCGGATCGTGCCGGTAAGGGGGTGCGCTGGCCGATACGGAGGGAGATCGGCCAGCGACTTTAGGTCGGTATAGAAACGCTTGTGCTTGCGACTGTCCGTGCGGCTGTTGTGCTCGCCGCGGATGACCAGGTTCTCCTTCACCCCATCACCCAGCCGCGCGAGCAGCTCGTCATAGGATTCCTTGGTCGGGCGCTTGTCTTCCTGTGCCTGCGAACCCGTCGCGACCGCAGTCGCAACAAGCCCGCAAAGCACCAGAGCCGGAACGGTCAGTCGCATCGCCGGGATCAGTCGAGCTTCTTGCGCTGTTCAGCCAGATAGGCTGCGTCCAGCGGGTAGTAGTAGCCGACCTTGGCGATGATTTCCTGGCCTTCGCGGCTGAGCACGAAGCGCATGAATTCACGCACCTTGGGATCAAGCGGCTGGCCCGGCGCCTTGTTGACGTAGAAATAGCCGTCGCGGATCATCGGGTACTTGCGGTTGGCCACGTTTTCCGGAGTGAAGGGCACCACTTCCCCGCCCTTGTGCCACGACAGCGGCAGCACCTTGAGGTTGGGATAGTCCTTGACGTGCATCATCCCGGCAATGCCGATGCCGTACTTGTCCTTCGACAGGATTTCGAGCGGACGCTCGCTCTTCACTGCATCGCCCTGCGGCCCATCGACGGCCATCTTGGCCTCGACGTATTCCATGAAGTTGGGATTCCACTTGTGCGACCAGTGGAACCAGTGCCGCTCGATCGCCTGCTGGAAGCCCGGCGCGGAATAGCCGTAGGTCTTGATTTCCTTGCCGCGGAACTGTCCGCCAAGGCCCAGCTGGCCCCAATCGCGGATGTTGGTTTCCTTGCTCTTGGCATATTCGGCCGTGTAGAGAATGTTGTTGGGAAGGATCTTCCACCCGCCCGAACGCTCGGCCCCGAACACGTTCTGCAATTCGTCGATCGAAATGCTCTTGAGCGGGTTGTCCTTGTTAACAACGATCACCCAGGCCCACAGCGAACCGCGGCGTTCGTAGCCGCCGGTCGAAACCGACAGTTCGGTCGGCAGGTAGCCGGTCGCGTTGAAGAACGGCATCTGGTCGGTCAGCTTGGCATCATCGCCCATCGGAGCGACATCGGCGATCCCGGTGTAAAGACCGGCAAGCGCGCCTTCCGACGAGGTCGCGTTGCTCCAGGTGATGCGCAGGTCGGGGTGATACTGCTGGAAGCCGCGCGCCAGATATTCGACCGAGTTCTTGAGTTCGCTGCCATAGATGCGCAGCGTGCCGGTCAGCTTGGTTTCAGCCTTGTAGCTGGGCAGGCTGGTAAGCTGCGGCGCGGGCAGTTCCAGATAGCGCGCCTTGGTCACCACGCCGCCGAGCTTCGAAGCCGCTTCGGTGCCGGCGCTGGCGCCGCGGGCATAGGCCGTGGGATCGCGGTATTCGGTCAGCAGCCACGAGCGGCCACCGGCTTCCTTGTCGCGGTACAGGGTGTAGCGCATCACCGTCTTGTCGCCGCGCTGCTTGTCGAGCAGCGGCTTGAGCGCGGTGGTGGCGGTGGCCGTGTCGGTGCCGGTGAAGCTGGCAACGGTGAAGACCGAATAGTTGCTGTCGCGCGGATAGGTTTCGGCGTGCACGGCGGCATCGACCGGGTGGACTTCGACCGCGGCGGGCAGCTTGCCGCGCTGGGTGTCATTCCAGCGCTGGTAATCAGCCTCGCTCGGGAAATCGAGTTCGACCATCGTGTCGAACGCCGCGCCGCTGCGCTGGTTTTCTTCCAGCCAGATCGCATCGGCGATCGAGCCGGTCTGCCGCCAATTGGCCACCGTCGAAGACAGCTCGGCCGGCAGCGTCGCACCGCTCGGCACGGCGAGGATGACATGGGCAGGATCGGCGAGAGCCGGCGTTGCCGCGATCAGCGCGGAGAACGAGGCCAGGCCCAGTGCTGTCCGGGTGGAAAGGGGGGGCAGAAAGCGCATCAGTCAAATATCCCTGTCTTGTCGGAACGGTTGAAACAAAAGTCAGTCGAGCTTGGCGAGCTGGTCCTGGCGCATGGCGGCGGGGAGCGGCAGATAACCGCCTTGCGCCACCAACTGCTGGCCCTCGTCGCTCAACACGAAACGCAGGAAATTGCGCAGCTTGGGCTCCATGGCGGTGCCGGGCTTGCGGTCAAAATAGATGTAGATGTTGCGGACCAGCGGATAGGAGCGGTCGGCAAAGCTGGCCTGGCTCGGCATCACGGCCTTGCCGCCGCCGCGCGGTGCCACGGCAAGCAGCTTGATCCCGGGGATATCCTTGGCCTGGCTCATGGTCGACCAGCCGATCCCCAGCGGATTGCGGGCCAGTTCCTGCGACAGCATATAGCGCGCGCCCATGGTCTGGCGATCCTTGTCGATCGCGGCGATCTGCTTGCTGCCGGTCTCGACATAGCCGCGGTAGTTCGGGTTCCACTTGTCGGTGTTGCCCAGCACGTTGAGCTGGAAGAACCGGGTGGTGCCCGAAGGGCCGTGCCCATAGGTCGCGATGGGCTGGTGCGCCCACTTCCCCTTGAGGCCAAGCTGGCCCCAGGTGCGAATATCCTTGTCCGCGCCGCGCGCGCCGACCGGCGTCCAGACGAACCCGTCGAGACTGCCGTTGCGTTCTGCGCCGAACACCCCGTCGAGCTGGTCGATCGAGATTTCGCTGAGCGGATTGTCCTTCTGGACGAAAACGACCGGTCCGTTCGAGCGGCCTTCGACATCGAAAGCGCCCGAGGCGACCGTGATCGACGAGGCGGCGTAGCCGCGCGTTTCCCAGAAGCTCAAGGCCTCCGTGATCGCCGGCTCGCCCCCGTCGGTCCCCAGATCGGCCTGGTACGTCACCAGACCGGGGAACGCCGCATCGCTGGTGGGCAGCGTGTTGACGAACTCAACCTCGGGATGAAGGGCCCGGTAGGCGTCCTCCCACTTGAGGAGGACGCCGCCGAGCGCGAAGCCATAGATCCGCACCGTTTGCTTGGGAGTGGAACTTGCCGCCGGGGCGACCGGCTCTGCGTGGGCAATCTGCCCCCCCAGAACCAGCGCCATCAGCAGGCCAAGGCTTCGCTTGCTACGCATCAGAACTTCACGCGGGTGGTGAGCGTAACGTTCCGCGGCAGCCCCGGGGAGATCTGGATACGGCCAGTGGCCCCGGCGCTTTCGTAGTAGCGCTTGTCGAGCAGGTTGCCGATCTTCAGGTTGAGCGAAACCCGGCCGAGGTCATAGTACAGGGCCGTATCGACAACCGCATAGGCCGGCAGGTCGAGCGTCTTGAGGTCGGTTGCCGAAGTCGGCAGCAGACCGTCGCGGTCACCGGTATAGGTCACGCCCATGCCGAGGCCGAGGCCGTTCTTCCAGTCGTAGCGCATCCACAGGTTGGCAGCGTCGTTGGCCACGTTCGGCAGACGGCGACCGACCTGGAAGGCCTGGGCCGTGCTGGCAGCGGTGAGGACGTTGGCCTTGATGTGGGCGTAGCCGAAGATGACCTGCATGCCCTGGAACGGACGCAGGTTGCCTTCCAGCTCGAACCCGTCCGAACGGCCCTTGCCGATCTGATACGAGCAGGTGCCCTGGGCAATCGCGCCGGTCGGGCACGGGTTCTGCGTGATCTGGCCGGTCTGGTCGATGCGGTAGAGCGCTGCGGTCAGCGACAGCTTGCCGTCGAGCAGGTCTTCGGTCTTGACCCCGACTTCGTACTGCTTGCCTTCGATCGGCGTGAAGTTGTTCTGGCCATCTTCACCAAAGGCTGCCGGATCGGTCGGCACGAACGACTTGGCGAAGCTGCCGTAGATCGTGACGTGACGGGTCGGTTCGATCAGCACGCCGACACTGGGCAGGAAGTCCTTCTTGTCGGTCTTGGTCTTGATCACGCCCGGGGCATTGCGGTTGTCCGCTTCCACCGCCGAGGTTTCGCTGAACTTGCGGGCCGCGACACTGACCTTGAGCCAGTTGGTCAGCGACATCAGGTCAGACGCGTAGATGCCGAAGTTGTGCGAACGCACGAACCGGTTGGTCAGCAGGGTGGCCTGGCCGGTCAGCTGCGGGTTGGTGGCCGCAAGCGTGTCGAACGCCGGGGTGGTGCTGTAGTCCGGGTTGTAGAGCGCGATATCGAGGCAGGTGCCGCCGGTCGGGCAAACCCCGGTCGTGGTGTTGCGGGTGCTCGAATTGAAGAACTTCAGGCGGTTTTCATTGACCAGGTCGCTACCGAAGTTGGTGCCGACCAGGATCTGATGTTCGATACCGAAAGTCTCGAACTTGCCCTGCAGGTTGATGTCCGCATAGTCGTAGCGGCGCTTGGTCTGCAGCTGACGGGCGCGGCGCAGCACCTTGTAGACGTTCTGGATCTTGGCCAGACCGGTGTTGCTGAATTCCTTCTGGTCGCTGTTGTAGTCGACGTGGCGATAGGATGCGCTCGCCTTCCAGGTGCCGCCGAAGTCGTGGTTCAGGAACAGGCTGGTGGCCTTGCCGGTTTCAACGCGGAAATCGCTCGGCTGCTGATAGGTGGTGGTGATCGGCGCCACTGCGGTGATGTCATAGACCGTGTTGGCGTCGTTTGGCGGAGCGACCAGACCAACGTCGAAGTGCTCCTTGGTGTGGCGGTATTCGAACTGCGCGGTGAGCTTGGTCGAATCCCCGAGCTTCACGGTCACGCTCGGCGAAATGTAGCGCTGCTTGGTGTTCGCGTAGTCGCGGAAGCCATCGTTGTCGCCGATCTGGCCGACCAGGCGATAGAGCACGTTGCCGTCCGCATCGATCGGGCCGGTCGCGTCGATCGAGCCGGTGATGCCGTTGGCATCGAAGATCGCGCGGTCGCGGCCGACGAAGGTGTTGAGGCGCAGGTCCGCCGAATAGGCCGGGGCGTCCTTGGGCTTCTTGCTGATGATGTTGACGAAGCCGCCGGGCTGGATCTGGCCGTAGAGCACCGACATCGGGCCCTTGACCAGTTCGATGTGATCGACGTTGACGGTCGGCGGCGAACCATAACGGCCAGTGAGGCCCGGCAGGCCATCGACCATGATCGCGTTGCGATCGTCGCCGCTCGACTTGAAGCCGCGCAGGGTGATGTCATAGCCCGTGTTGCCCGACTTCTTGACGCCGGTCATGTAGTTGTAAAGGTCGGACAGCGACTGCGATTCAAGCGATTTGACGAAGGTTTCCGAATAGCTCGAAACGGTGAACGGGGTGTCGAGCACGCGCACGTCCATCTTGGTCGCGCTCTGCGCGCCGGTGTTCACGAAGCGGCCGGTAACGACAATTTCCTGGCTCGAACCATCGGCGGCCGACTGGGGTGCGGTGGCGGCCTGGCCATCGGCTGCTGCTGCCATCGCCGCGGATGCCGGCGCCATGGTGGCCACGGTAAGCGCAAGCGCAAGTGCGTTTCTACTGATCGTCATGTTATTCCCTCCCATTTCAATTCACGTAAAATTCCGCCTGCGACCTCAGTCGAAGGACGTGCTTCCAATTGCCGGTTGTTCTTCGGGGCGCAGATGCGGCGCATTGCCGGCCAGCGCGGCGGCCAGCTTGGTGCGGTCGAGCGCGCCTTCCCAGTTCGCGACGACCAGCGTGGCCACCGCGTTGCCGATGAAGTTGGTCAGGCTGCGGCACTCGCTCATGAAGCGGTCGATCCCCAGGATCAGGGTCAGCCCGGCAACCGGGATCGACGGCACGATGCTGAGCGTCGCGGCCAGGGTGATGAACCCGGCCCCCGTCACGCCCGCCGCGCCCTTGGAGCTGACGATCGCCACTGCCAGCAGCATCGCGATTTCGCCCCAGCTCAGCGAAATGCCGCACGCCTGGGCAATGAACATCGCCGCCAGCGTCATGTAGATGTTGGTGCCATCAAGGTTGAACGAATAGCCGGTCGGAACCACCAGGCCGACCACGCCCTTGTTGCAGCCGGCCAGTTCGAGCTTGCGCATCAGACCGGGCAGCGCGGCTTCCGAGGACGAGGTGCCCAGCACCAGCAGCAGGTCGTCGCGCAGATAGCGCAGCAGCTGCCAGAGCGAGAACCCGTTGGCCCGCGCAACCGCGCCCAGCACCACCGCGACGAACAGCGCCGAAGTGCCATAGAAGCAGGCCACCAGGGTCGCGAGATTGGTCAGGGCGGACAGGCCATATTTGCCGATCGTGAAGGCCATGGCGGCAAAGGCGCCGACCGGGGCCGCCCGCATCACCACCGCAACGACGCGGAACACCACGTGGTTGAGCTTTTCGAACAGGTCGAGCACGCGCTCGCCAGCGCTGCCGCTGGTCGCCATCGCGACACCCACCAGCACCGCCACGACCAGCACCTGCAGCACGTTGCCTTCCGACAGCGCCGAAGTCAGCGTGGTCGGGATCATGTCGAGCAGGAAGCCCGAAATCGTCTGGTCGTGCGCCTTGGCGACATAGTCAGCCACGGCCGAGCCGTTGAGCGTGGCGGGATCGATCATCATCCCGCGGCCCGGCTGGAGGGTGAGCGCAACGCCCAGCCCGATCACCAGCGCCAGGGTCGACAGCGTGAAGAAATAGGCAAAGGCCTTCCCGGTCACGCGGCCCAGCCCGCCAAGATCGCGCATCCCGGCAATGCCGGTGGCAACGGTCAGGAAGATGACCGGCGAGATCACCATCTTGACCAGCTTGACGAAAGCATCGCCCAGCGGCTTGAGGCTGGCACCGAATTGCGGGGCCAGCGCGCCGACCATGATGCCACCGACAATCGCGAGAATTACCTGCGCATAGAGCGAGCCGGCCAGACGCCGACTTGCACGGCCCTCCCGCCGCTGTTCAACCGCTCCATGCATCATCTGTCCCCAATTTGTCGGCCAGATTTGGGCTGGCCTTTATTCGGTCAGAATAATGTCACCACTCTGCGACAAGCGGAAATTGCATCTAACTATCTGATATTTCACATTTCATGAAAAAATACACACAGAAAACTGTGTGATTTTCCGCCTATACATCGGCGCAATGCGTGATAATCCACACAGATGCCCGACGCGCTCAAACCGAATCACAGTCCAGCCAGGCGGCTGCGCCAGCGCGCGCTGTTCGTGCTGCTGGCGCTGCTGGTGTTTGCGGTGTTCGGGTCGGCCTACCGGCTCAACCGGTCGAGCGCCGAAACGGTGACCCAGCGCAGCGCCAGCATGCGCGCGCAGTCCGCATCGGCCCTCATCGCCAGCGAATTCCAGAAGTACCGGATGCTGCCGCTGGTCCTGTCCGATTACCCCGACGTGCAGGTGGCGGTCAGCAATCCATCGCCCGCCACGCTCGCCCGCCTCAACGACAAGCTGGAGCAGATCGCGCGGCGCACCGATGCCGCGGTGATCTATGTGATCAATCTGCGCGGCGAGACGATCGCGGCCTCGAACTGGCGCACCGCGGATTCCTTCATCGGGCAGAACTACGGCTTCCGGCCCTATTTCACCCAGGCCCTGGCCAACGAAACGGCAGAGCAGTTTGCGCTCGGAACGGTGAGCCGGCACCCCGGGCTGTTCCTTGCCCACCGCCTGACCAACGGCAAGGGCGTGGTGGTGGTCAAGGTCGAGTTCGACCGGATCGAGGCGGCCTGGGCCCATCAGGCCGGCCCGACCATCGTGCGCGATGCCAATGGCGTAGTCATCATGTCGAGCAATCCCGAGTGGCGGATGCGCGCGACCCGTGCGCTGCCGCAGCAGACCATTCGCGCGATCAGCGCCGCCAAACTGTATGGGGCCACCCTGCCGCCGGCGCTCGCCTCAGACCTCAGCCTCGATGAAGCGGCCGCGGCTGCCTCGAACCCCAAGCGGCAGCGCTTCAAGATTGCGACCACGCCGGTCCCGGTCAGCGGCTGGTCGCTGACCACGCTCGAACCGCTGGCCCCGGCCTTCGCCAATGCCGATGCCAAGAGCCAGGCGATCACCCTGATCGCGGCCTTGCTGGCGCTCACCATCTTCGGGCTGGCGGTGCGTTCCAGCGAGCGTCAGGCGCTGCGCCGCGCCGCGCAGGCCGAACTTGAAGGCAAGGTCACCCTGCGCACGGCCGAACTGCTCGAAGCGAACCAGAAGCTGGTCCATGAATCGGGCGTGCGCGAGCGCAACGAGGCGCGGCTGCGCGCCGCGCGTGAAGAGCTGGCCCAGTCCAACCGGCTGGCCACCCTGGGGCAGATCACCGCCGGGGTTTCGCACGAAATCAACCAGCCGCTCGCAGCCCTGCGCACCTATGCCGAAAACGCGATCGTCATGATCCGGGGCGGCAAGGCGCCCGAAGCCCTGCCCAACATGGAACACATCGTCGCGCTATCGGCCCGGATCGGCGAGATCACGGGCGAGCTGCGCACCTTTGCCCGGCGCGATGCCGGCCTTGGCCCGGTGCGGATCAGCGATGCGATCGACGGGGCGCTGCTGCTCATTTCCGACCGTCTGCGCCAATCGGGCGTGACCATCACCCGCGCGGGCGAAGAGGCCGATACCTTCGCCGCGGCCAACCGGATCCGGGTCGAGCAGATCCTGATCAACCTGTTGCAAAATGCGCTCGATGCGCTGGCCGGCATTGCCGATCCCAGAGTGACCATCACCACCACGCTCGACGCCGCAACCGTGACCATCACGGTCAGCGACAACGGCCCCGGCATCTCGCCCAAGGGGCGCAAGCTGCTGTTCAAGTCGTTCGCCACGCAAAAGCCCAATGGCCTGGGCCTCGGCCTGGTGATCTCGCGCGAGCTGGCGCGTGAGGTTGGCGGCGAACTGCTCTTCCAACCCAGTGATGCCGATCGCGGCGCCACCTTCCTTGTGCAGCTTCCCAAATCATGACCTTTACCCCGCCCGGCACTATCATTCTGGTCGACGATGATCCCATCGTGCTGTCCGCCACCCGGCAATCGCTCGAACTGGCCGACCTTCAGGTCGAGGCCTTTGACAGCGCGCCCGAGGCGCTGCGCGCGGTCAGCCGCGATTTCAACGGCGCGATCATCACCGACATCCGCATGCCCGAAATGGACGGGATGCAGTTGTTCGCGCAGGTCAAGGCGATCGACCCGACGATCCCGGTGGCCTTCATCACCGGGCACGGCGACGTGGCGATGGCGGTCACCGCCTTGCAGGACGGCGCCCACGATTTCCTGACCAAGCCGTTTGCCAGCGCGCATCTGGTGGCCAGCGCACGGCGCGCGATTGAACGCCGCCAGCTCGAACTCGACAACCGGCTGCTGCGCAGCCAGATCGATCACGAGCACACCGCCTCGCCGATGATCGGCCAGACGCCGGCCATCCTGCGCCTGCTCGACACGATTTCGCAGATCGCGGGCTCTGACATCGATGTCCTGATCGAAGGGGAGACCGGGGTCGGCAAGGAACTCGCCGCGATCATGCTGCACCGGCGCGGCAAGCGCCGGGCCCAGCCCTTCGTCAATGTCGACTGTTCGGTGCTCGGGGCCGATGGCAGCGCCAACAAGCTGATCGGCGAATTTGACGCCGCAGGACGCCGGCAGGGGCCGGGCCTGATTGAAAGCGCCAATCGCGGCGCGCTGTTCCTCGATGAAATCGACAAGCTCGACTTTGCCTCGCAGGCGCTGGTGCTCGGCGCGATCGAAGAGCGCCAGATCCGGGTTGGCGGCAAGAACGAGGTCATCCCGGTCGACATCCGGGTGATTGCCACTTCGCGCCGCGACCTGCGCAGCGCCGTCGATCAGGGGCAGTTCCGCGAAGACCTCTATTACGCGCTCAATGTCGTGCGGCTGCGGATCCCGCCCCTGCGCGAACGCAAATCGGACATTCCGCTGCTGTTCTCGCACTTCCTTGACGAAGCGGCGACGCAGCTGCGCCGCGATCCGCCGCGCATGACCGAGGCGGTGCGCCGGCGGCTGATCGAGCATGACTGGCCCGGCAACGTCCGCGAATTGCGCAGCTTTGCGTTCCAGACCATCGTCGGCTTCGAGGATCACGCCGATCACGCCCCGGACGCCGAGCGCCGCTCGCTGGCCGAGCAGGTCGAACAGTTCGAGGCAGCCACGATCCGCGCCGCACTGGAAGAGGCCGAGGGCAACGCCACCGAGGCGATGCGGTTGCTGAGCCTGCCGCGCAAGACCTTCTACGACAAACTCAACCGCCACCGCATCGACATCGGCCTATTTCGGCAGCCGGGCGGCACGGCGCGCAAAAGAACTCGGTAACTCTCGCAGTATCGATGCAGATGCACTGCTATGGTAAAAAGTAATTGCGACAGGTTTCTGTCAGCATTTCGATTGCAAGGCCGCCGCTGCACCAACAAAGTTTCCGGGAGCATACAACAATGAATACCCTTCGCATGCGCGCCAGCACACTGCTGGCCTGCAGCTCGGTCGTGGCACTGCTGGCCGCGACCCCGGCCCAAGCCCAGACCACCGAAGACCTTCGCAGCGAAGTCGTCCAGCTCAAAGCCCGGATCGACCGCCTCGAAGCCGCGCTGGCAGCTCAGGAAGCCCGCTCGCAGGCCGCAGTGCCCGTCGCCGTGCAGGCTGCTCCCGCACCGGTCGCTCAGCCCGCTGCGGCGCCAGCCCAGCTCGCCGCAGCGCCCGCCCCGGCGGCCAAGCGCCTGAACGTCAACGGCGACCTTCGCGTGCGCTATGAAAGCAACTTCGGCCGCGATGCC
>Ga0228701_1001440_pt1 | contig 16187 bp, 14 predicted proteins | sample McNCre117_Aug_MG_2_FD_178017 | JGI IMG/M metagenome (GOLD analysis project Ga0228701, IMG submission 178017) | Freshwater microbial communities from McNutts Creek, Athens, Georgia, United States - 11-17_Aug_MG | ecosystem: Environmental > Aquatic > Freshwater > Creek | place: USA: Georgia...
AGTTAATTTTGGTTAAATAACCCCTCAAGGGCCCCCCAGAAATGGACGGGGCCCTTGCTTTTTTGTTTCAATTCGAAGACACTTGCGCTTCCAATTTTCGGGTTAACCCGAACTAGAAACGAATACACCCCATGCCACTGCGTACCGTCAAAACCAATATCGTCCAGTCCATCCGCGCTTTCCGCGTGCCTGATTTGCAAGAAGCCGCTCAAGGCCTTGGCCACCACTTTTTGTATGTGAACTTGGCCCAAGCCCAAAGCAAGCAAGACATCTTGGACATCATTTCCAAAGAATTCAACTTGGCCGCTTCAGCCAGCAAAAACTTTGACTCTTTGTACGACGGCATGACCGACCCCCTGCACAAGTCGGGCCCTCAGCCTGGCTTCATTTTGGTGTTGGAGCACATTCCTGCACACGCCAAGTTTGACAAAGAAGCACGCGAGCAGCTGTTGGACATCTTCCGCGAAGCCGCCGATTACTGGTCTGACCGCAAAGTGGCGTTCCGTTGCTTCTACTCTTTCTCGGTGGCACGCGTGCCGTCTGCTGAGAAAGCAGGTACGCCAGCTGAAGGCATCGAGTTGCTCGAAGAAGGCGAAAAAATGCCAACCGACAAACTGGTGGATGTCTCGCCCATGGCCTTGCGTATGAGCAGCCCGTTCAATGCGGGCTACTGGCAAACAGCGGCTTAATCAGCTGGCTACTTAAACAAAACCCGTCGCAGGTCACTGCTGACGGGTTTTTTGTTTCTTGCGTGTGTTGAACACACCTGTGCGGCATGTTGACCGCGGTGTGCTTTACAGGCTTTGAACCAGTGCCACGTATTCAGCCACAGGCACTTCTTCGGCTCGGCGTTGCACATCGAAGTGGCCTGCAAAATTGCGCGCTTCTAGCCAGCGGCCCAAGGTGTGGCGCAGCAGTTTGCGGCGTTGGCTGAACGCAGTTTTCACCATCTCCTCCATCAGCTTGACGTCAATTTGTGGTGGCTCGGCCAGTGGCACCATGCGCACCACGGCGCTGTCCACGCGGGGCGGTGGGTCGAACGATTCGGGGGGCACGAACAACACGTCTTCCATGTCATAGCGCCATTGCAGCATCACGCTCAAGCGGCTGTAGTCGCCGTTGCTGGGCGTGGCCACCATGCGGTCGATCACTTCTTTTTGCAGCATGAAGTGCTGGTCTTGCACCACGTTCACATGCTCCAGCAAATGAAACAAGATGGGCGACGAGATGTTGTAGGGCAAGTTGCCCACCACGCGCAGTTTGGGCACATTCAAATCGGCGGCGAGTTGGGTGAAGTCCACGCGCAACACGTCTGACTCAATCACATTCAAGTGCGGGTGTTCGCGCAGGCGCACCGCCAAATCGCGGTCAAGTTCAATGACGTTGAGCTTGCCCAAGCGCTCAACCAAGGGTTGTGTGAGCGCGGCCAAGCCGGGGCCAATTTCAACCATGGGATCGCCCGGTTGCGGGTTGATGGCATCCACGATGCCTTCAATGATGGCGCCGTCGGTTAAGAAGTGTTGGCCGAAGCGCTTGCGTGCAATGTGTTTCAAAGTGGGCTCTGTTTATTGCGGTGCGTCGCGGTATTCCACATAAGCGCGGCCACGCACTTCTTGGGCCCACAGTTGGTAGGTCTCGTCAAACTTTTTCTCGCGCAAATTGTTACGCGCCATGTCGCGCAACTCGCGTTCGCTGATGGGGGCTTCCCGGCGCTCCATCACTTGAATGAGGTGAACACCAAAGCGAGACACTGTGGGGTCTGCAATTTGGCCCAGCTGAAGTTTGTTCATCACCTCTTCAAACTCTGGCACAAACATGCCGGGCGACACCCAGCCCAAATCGCCACCGTCAGGGCCGCTGGCGTCTTGCGAGTGTTCGCGTGCGAGCTTGGCGAAATCAGCTTTACCGGCTTCGATTTGACGTTTGTATTCAGCCAGTTGCGCGCGTGCCGTGGTTTGGCTCAGTTGACCGCCCGGGCGCAGCAAGATGTGGCGAGGGTGGGTTTGCGTGACCGTCACCACACCGCTGGCGCGTTTGTTGACCAGCTTCAACACATGGAAACCTGCGCCGGAGCGCACGAGGGTGGTATCACCCTCGTTCAGATTTTTGGTGGCGTCGACAAACAGGGTGGGATAACGGCTGGCCGGACGCAGGCCCATTGAGCCGCCTTTGTCGCGCTCGGCACCGTCGGAGAACTCCTTGGCGACACGCGCCAAATCGTCACCGCGCTTGAGGTGTGCGAGTGCGGTTTGGGCTTTGGTTTGCAAGGCCGCAACTTCTGCATCGGTCGATTTCTCGGACACTGCTACCAAGATGTGGCCCAGCTCAATGTCGGGGTTGGTGCCCATGCTGGCGTTTTGACGATCGCGAATGGCTTGGTCAATTTCAACATCACTCACCTTGATGCGGCCAGGCACGTTGCGCTCGGTCAAGCGTTGCAGGGTGACTTGGTCTTTCAGATCTTGGCGAAGGCTCGCCGCGCTGGTGCCTTCCTTGTGCAATTTGGCATGCAGCGCCTCGACCGACAGTTGGTTTTGTGCGGCCATGCGTTGCTCGGCTTGGTCGATCGAGGCATCCTCAACCGTGACGCCGACCTCTTTGGCAAATTGGAGCAAAGCCTTTTCTGTGATGAGTCGTTCAAGGCTGCTTTTCAACAACTCTGCTTGTGATGGCAGCGGTTTCTTTTGTTCGCGTAATTGCTGTTCAAGCAGTGATGCACGACGATTCACGTCATGGTTGGTGATGGGTTGTGCATCGACGACGGCCACGATGTAGTCCAAGCCAGAAACTGTGTTCGTTTTCGGGGCTTGAGCCCAAGCGCCTGAGCATGCACAGGCCATCACCAGCCATGCAAGAGATGACTGACGGACAAGTCGTGAAATGAAAGAAAACATGGTCATCATCAATCGTAATTGCCGAAACGGCTGGGGGTCATGGAGGGTTGTCGCAAGGGTTGATAGCGCGGCACATTGCTGCGCAGCGAGCCCATGGCGTTGGTGCCAATGCGGGAGAAGCCGACAAACTCAAGTTGGAACAACAAGCGTTGGCGCGCCAAGCCGTCGGTCACTTGCAAGCGCTCGGCCACCACGCGGCTGAGCCAGCAGCCTGCATCGTATTCGAAGCCGATGACGGATTCGACCATCTTCTTGTCGAGCGGGTTGTAGTTCAAGCGTGCCACGCTGTACCAACGGCCTTCGCCCAAGCCGCGTCCTTCGCCGCCGTTGACATCGGCACCGCCCCACAGGTCATGCAAGGGCCATTGCCAGCCTAGGTCGACTTGTCGAGCAACATGGGTGCCCAGTTCGTCGTTTTCTGTGCGATAGGCAGCATTGATGACGCGGTAAGAGCCAGGGTTGTAGCGGCCACTGACCACGCGGCGTAGGAGGTTATCTGTCTTTTGGTTGTACTGAACGGTGGTGTCCACAGCCCAAGCGCGGTTCAACGCCACAGAGGCGCCGGCCAACAAATCGCTGATACCGGTCTTGCCTGTCGGGTCGTCGGGCATGGTGACGTTTTGTTCTTTCATGCGCAGACGTTGGGCCAAACCAAAGCGTGCCCCTTCGGCACCCGTCTCAGGGTCAATGAAACGTGAGGTGGCACCCAAAGTCAGCAGCTTGCTGTCGGAGATGCGGTCATAGCCACCAAATGCGTTCTCCGTGAAGATGCTCGCAAAGTTAAACGAGTTGCCGCCCGAGTCGTAGTTGGGCAGGTAGTTCTGGTCGCGGTACGGGGTGTACACGTAAAAGGCGCGTGGCTCTAACGTTTGAACCCAAGCGCGGTCAAACAAGCGCGTCGACTTTTCGTAGGCCACGCCAGCGTCCAAGCTGAAAGTGGGGACGCTGACGCTGGCGCCGCGTTGGCCTTCGTGACCGGTGTAAAACGGGTTGCTGGTGGGCAAGCCGCCGCTGAATTGGTAGCTTCGGCTGTTGAGCTGAAACTTCGGCGTGAGGTAACCAAACGGTGTGGTGAACGGTCGGCTGATTTGTGCCAATGCCACCGCGCGGTCCGCGTTGGGTGCGCAGGCGGAACGGTAACTGGTGCCGTTCAAGCATTCGTAATCACGGTTAGATTCGAAGCGCGTCAAATCGCCGTCCACGCTGAAATCAAAGCCACCGACGTTGAGGCGTTGCATGCGTGCATTGAATTGCGGCACGCGGTCAAACGGGCGGGTGATTCGGTTGCCAATTGGGTTCGCCAAGTCTTGCAAGGTTTGCCACATTTGTGTGCGAACCGCTGTGGTGTAAATGCCGTTGGTCCAATTCAAGCCCGCATCGTTGGACAGCAAGCGTTGAACACCCGTGCCGCCAATGAGGGCGAAATCTTTCCAGTAATCATCATCGCTGACGCGGTTGAGGTTCACGTTCAGTCCCAGCGCGCCGCCGGCAAAACCGGGGTTCACCAAGCCTACATGCGAGTACTGCATGCCCCATCGACGCGCGCCATCGCGCAGGGCATCTTTTTCCATGTAGTCAAAGCTCATTTGGCCTTGAAATGGGGCTTGCAAGGGCGGCAGGCCTTCGAGGTAACGCAGCTCGGTACCCAGCCGAATCCCGCGGTTACTCCAATAGGTGGGAGTAAACGTGATGTCGCGGTTTGGGGCTAAGTTCCAGTAGTAGGGCTGCGTGTATTCCAAGCCGCCAATGTTGTCTACACCAATCGTGGGCGGTAGCAGACCCGACTTGCGCTCATCGCTGAGCGGGAAGTCAATCGATGGCACGGGCAAGATTGGCACGTCTTTGAACCGCAACGAGGCGCCTTCGGCCAAACCGACGTTGCGGTCTGTGTCTAGGGTGATCTTGTCGCCTTTGAAGAACCAGTCAGGTGTCCAGCTCGGTCCGGGCTTGCGTTGGCAGGTGGTGAAGTCAGCCTTGTGCAGCACCGTGTTGGCGGGGTCAATGAAGTCGATGCGTTCAGCCTTGCCGTACGCTTTGTTTTTCAAGAGTTGGTAGTTGGGCTGCGTGAAGAAGCCTTCAAACGCATCCAGATGAATATCGAGCACGGGGCCTTGGTACACGTTGCCCGCACGGTTGATGTAAACATTGCCGCGCGCTTTGGCGAAGTCCTCAACTTGGTCGTAATCGACCTGGTCCGCCTTGAGCAGCAAGTCGCCCCGTCGAATCGAGACTTGACCGTCCAACACCGTTTGCAGGTCAGGGCGGCCATTGAGAGAATCGCTTTGCAAGAATGTGGGCAATTGCTTGCGCGTGTCGTCCAAAATCAGCTCTTGCAACAAGCTGCTGGGCTTGAGTGACAAAGGCGGCGAATTCACCGTTTGTGCGTGCGAGGTCAGCGTGTTGCCCAAGAGGCCAAATGTGAGCCACGACAGTGCGCGTATTTGGCGGTGAAAAAGAGGCAACAACATGAACGCAGGTCAACCCAAGGCTGGTTTGTAGAATTTAGATTATCCATGAGCACACCCACTATTTCTCAGCCTTCGGGCACATCCTCCGTTGCGTCGTCACATGCACCCATTGAATGGGCGCAGCCGGAGCGTCAAGCGTCCTTTCACCAGTGGCTAGACGCCCAAGCCAGCGCCCACGGCGTGTTGCCCGCCACCGTGCGTGCGGCGTCGGCAGACGCGAGCTTTCGGCGCTATTTCCGCGTTGACACGGCCAGCGGCTCGTGCATCGTCATGGACGCCCCGCCCGACAAAGAAAACTGCGAACCCTTTGTGCGCATCGCGCGCTTGATGCTCGACGCAGGTCTGTATGCCCCGCGCATCTTGGCGTGGGACGAGCCGCAAGGCTTCATGTTGCTCGACGACATCGGTTCGCAAACCATGATGGACGTCATTCACCGCGACGACCCGCAAGCCAACCACGGCCTGTACATGCGCGCTTTGGATGCCTTGTTGACCTTGCAGCAAAGCAGCCGCCCCGGCGTGCTGCCCGCGTATGACGAAGCCCTGTTGCAGCGCGAGTTGTCGCTCTTTCCCGATTGGTACCTCACCCAGCACCGCCAGCTGCACATCGACAGCACCCAGCGCGAGATGTTGGACAAGACCTTCCAAACCATCGTGCAACGCAACTTGGCCGCGCCCAGTGTGTACGTGCACCGCGACTTCATGCCGCGCAATTTGATGATGCCGCACGACCCTGCCGAACAGCGCTTGGGCGTGCTCGACTTCCAAGACGCGGTCTACGGCCCCATCACCTACGACATCGCCAGCCTCATGCGCGATGCGTTTTTGACGTGGGAAGAAGACGTGGTGCTCGACGTGACCATTCGCTATTGGGAACGCGCGCGCAAGCTCGGCCTGATGGACTTTGAAGATTGGCACAACGACTTCGGCGCGTTCTACCGCGCTGTGGAGTGGATGGGCCTGCAACGCCACCTCAAAGTGGCCGGCATCTTTGCGCGTCTCACCCTGCGCGATGGCAAACCCAAATACTTGGCCGACGCACCGCGCTTCATCAACTACATCCGCTCGACCGCGAGCCGCTACACCGAGCTCACGCCCTTGCTGCGCTTGATAGACAAGATTGAAGGCACGGAGCCTGCCATCAGCTTGGCCTTTCCGCGTTTGAACGGGCGCAGCTAAGGTGGCGCGTTTTTACTGCCCCCTGCCCTTGGTCTCTGGCCAAGTGGTTGACTTGCCCCCCACCGCCGCCCGCCATGTGCAGGTGCTGCGCATGCAGCCCGGCCACACGTTGACGCTGTTTAACGGCGAAGGCGGCGAGTTCACCGCCGAGGTGCAACACATGGGCCGCAGCGATGTGCGCGTGGTCGTCGGCGACCACCGTGACGTGGAGTGCGAAGCGGCGGTTCAAGCCCACCTCGCTGTGGGCATGCCCGCCAACGAGCGAATGGACTGGCTCGTGGAAAAAGCCACCGAGCTGGGCGTGCACCGCATCACCCCGTTGATGACCGAGCGCAGCGTGGTGCGTCTCACCGGCGAACGCGCCGAAAAGAAACAAGCCCATTGGCAAGCCGTGGCTGCGAGCGCAAGCGAACAGTGCGGCCGCAACCGCGTGCCCGTCATCGATTTGCCCGAGCGCTTAGACGCGTGGCTGGCGCGTCAAACCGCGCAGGCCGAGGTGGTGCATGGGGTCTTGTCGCTTCACGCGAGCACGCAGCCTTTGGGCGTTTTACGTGACGGCGCTTCGGCCAGTGCAAAGACATGGGTCTTGCTCAACGGCCCAGAAGGCGGTTTGACCGATGCCGAAGACGCGGCTGCCCGCGCCAAAGGCTTTGCTCCGGTGAGCTTGGGCGAACGCGTGTTGCGCGCCGAGACGGCCGCCCTAGGGGCGCTGGCGCTGCTGACCTTGGCCTAATCTTGGACTAGTGGGCGTTTAAGACCGCTCAAACTTAAACACCGCCGTACCCGCCAACAAGTTGGGCCACGTGTCCACACGCTGCCCGTCTTGCAAGCCAAATGCATCGGTGACTTGCAAGCCGTTTTTCTCGGCCAACACCTCAAAGTCTTTGAATGTGCCCACGCGAATATTGGGCGTGTCGTACCACTGGTAGGGCAAGCGTTTGGTCACGGGCATGCGCCCTTGCAAGATGCTCAGGCGGTTGGGCCAATGCGCAAAGTTGGGGAAAGCGACGATGCCGGTTTTGCCCACGCGTGCGGTTTCGCGCAGCATGGTTTCGGCGTTGCGCAAGTGTTGCAAGGTGTCGATTTGCAGCACCACGTCAAACGACTGGTCGGCAAACACGCTCAAGCCCAAATCGAGGTTGAGTTGCAACACGTTCACGCCGCGTTGCACGCAAGCGTGCACATTGGTGTCGTCCAGTTCCACGCCGTAGCCGGTGCAAGCTTTGTGTTGTTGCAGGTGAGCGAGTAATGCGCCGTCGCCGCAGCCGAGGTCGAGCACGCGGCTGCCTTGGGGCACCAGCGCGGCAATGGCTTTCAAAGTGCTATTCGTCATGCGGCAACTCCTGTGGCCAGCTCTTGGCCGATGCGCGCAAAGTACGAGCGCACCACGTTCATGTAGCGGGCATCGTCGAGCAAGAAGGCATCGTGGCCGTGCGGCGCGTCAATTTCGGCGTAGCTCACATCGCGTTGGTTGTCGAGCAAGGCTTGCACCATCTCGCGGCTGCGTGCGGGCGAAAAGCGCCAATCGGTGGTGAAGCTCACCAACAAAAACTTAGCCGCTGTGCGCGCAAACGCCGCTGACAAATTGCCGCCGTAGGTGCGTGCAGGGTCGAAGTAGTCCAGCGCGCGGGTGATGAGCAAATAGGTGTTGGCGTCAAAGTACTCGCTGAACTTGTCGCCTTGGTAGCGCAGATAGCTTTCGATTTGGAACTCCACATCTTGTGTCGTGTACAAATAATCTCGCGTCGCGTCGCCCGCCGCTAGGCCGCCCTGAGGCGGGCGAGCCCCCTCGGGGGGCAGCGAATCACGCGTAGCGGAGAGCGTGGGGGCACGTAATCGTCGGCCGAACTTTTCGTTCATCACATCGTCGCTCAGATACGTGATGTGGCCCACCATGCGGGCGATGCGTAAACCGCGTTGCGGCACAACACCGTGCTCGTAAAAGTGGCCTGCATGAAAGTCGGGGTCGGTCACGATGGCGCGACGCGCCACTTCGTTGAAGGCGATGTTTTCAGCCGTCAAGTTAGGCGCGCTGGCCACCACCACGGCATGACGCACGCGGTCTGGGTATTGCAGCGTCCAGCTCAAGGCTTGCATGCCGCCCAAGCTGCCGCCCAACACGGCGGCGAGTTGGGTGATGCCCAAGCGGTCGAGCAACAAGGCTTGCGCGTTCACCCAGTCTTCCACCGTCACCACGGGGAAGTCTGCGCCGTACACCTTGCCGGTGTCGGGGTTGGTGTGCATGGGGCCGGTGGAGCCAAAGCAAGAGCCGAGGTTGTTCACGCCGATCACAAAGAACTGGTTGGTGTCCACGGGCTTGCCTGGGCCAATCATGTTGTCCCACCAGCCTTCGCTCTTGTCTTGGCCTTCGTACACGCCTGCGACGTGGTGCGAGGCGTTGAGCGCGTGGCATACCAACACGGCGTTGGAGCGGTCAGCATTTAAGGTGCCGTAGGTCTCAAAGGCGAGGGTGTAGTCGCGCAGGCTGGCGCCACTTTGCAGGCTCAGCACTTCGGGGAAGTGCATGGCTTGCGGTGTGGCAATCATGGGTTTCGTTGTCATGGTCATTCACCGATCGGACGCAGGTGTTTGCCTGCAATGCCCGCGAGTTCAAACATGGTCACTTGGTCTTTGCCAAACACGGGCTTGAGTTTGGCATCGGCGTTGATGGCGCGCTTGTTGGTCGCATCTTGCAGGCCGTTGGCCTTGATGTAGTCCCACAACTTTTTGATCACCTCGGTGCGCGCCACGGCTTCTGCACCAATCACGTTGGCCAAGTCGGCGCTGGGCAGATAGCCCGCTGTGACTTTGCGAGGTGCTTTGGGCTTGGCCACTTTTTCGGCTTTCGCCTTGGTGGCCTTCGTGGTTTTGGCAGGCACTTTTTTGCCAGCGGCTTTGATGAGTGCGTTGGTCGTGGGCGTCTTGCCGCCTTTGGCTGGGTACTTGCTGGTGCGTGGTTCGAACGCAAAGTTCACTTTGCCCGCTTCGGCATCCCACTGCAAGAACGCTTTGAACGAGCGGCGTGTGCGCATGGACACAAACTTGTCGAGCAAATCGGTTTTGCCCTCAGACAAGAGTTTGACCATTTGCTCGCGCTCTACCGGCTGCTGCAAGATGATCTTGCCGCTTTTGAAGTCGCAGCTCGGTGTGGCTTGTGCGTGTGTGGGCACGGCTTTGCTACATACGTAGTTGCTGCCGTGTTCGTGCACGGGGCTGCCGCACTTGGGGCAGTTGCCCAAGCTCTCGGCATCGCCGAATTCGACGATCTCGCCAGAGTCTGCGCCGTCGTCACCAAAGTCGAATTCGAGTTTCCAGTTTTGGTCTTCTTCGCTGTACTTGAGTGCAATCTCAGCCGTGAATGGCCAGCCCGCTTTGGAGCGGAAGCCGTCGAGGGGGCCAATTTTTTTGTTGGTCAAAAACTCTTCCACTTCAGCCGCGTCAAAGGTGCGGCCGCCTGGAATTTTGCTGATCGAGAAGCCGCAACCTGCGCCGCTTTCGCCCGAGTCAGAGGCGCTGCCGTCTTTACCCACGCAGGCGTAGCGGCGGTAGTTTTCTTTCACCACGCCGCCGCACTTGGGGCAAGGTGTTTTCAAGGTGGCGTAGTCACCGGGGATGGTGTCGCGGTCAAACTCTTTGGCTTTTTTGACGATGTGTTCCGTCATCTCGGCAATCTCGCGCATGAAGGCTTCGCGGCTGAGTTTGCCGTGTTCCATTTGCGAGAGTTTGTACTCCCAACCGCCCGTGAGTTCAGGCTTCGACAACTCTTCCACACCCAAGCCACGCAGCAGCGTGAACAGCTGAAACGCTTTGGCGGTGGGAATCATCTCGCGGCCATCGCGGATGATGTATTTCTCGTTGATCAAGCCTTCGATGATGGCCGCGCGCGTGGCGGGCGTGCCCAAACCTTTTTCTTGCATGGCTTCGCGCAGCTCGTCGTCTTCCACCAACTTGCCAGCGCCTTCCATCGCGCCCAGCAGCGTGGCTTCGCTGTAGCGTGCCGGTGGGCGGGTCTTGAGGCCCTTGGCATCGACCGACGCGTTCTTGGCGGTTTCGCCTGCTTTCAAGGCCACGAGGGTTTTGCCGTCTTCGTCGTCTTCTGCTTTGTCAGCCTCGGCTTCTTTGCCGTAAATCGCCATCCAACCGGGGTTGACCAACACCTTGCCTTCGGTGCGGAAAGCGTGGTCTTTGCCCGCAGCTTTGACGGTGCTGATGCGGGTGGTCACCATGTATTCAGCGCTGGGGAAGAACACTGCCATGAAGCGGCGCACCACCAAGTCGTACAGCTTTTGCTCGGCTTCAGACAAACCGCTGGGTGCTTGCAGGGTCGGGATGATCGCAAAGTGATCGCTGACCTTTTTGTCGTCAAACACGCGCGGAATTTTGCGCACGTAGTTGTTGTTCAGCGCCACGGTGGCGTGTTGCTCTAAGTGCTTCATGCCGCTGTCGGCGAGCATGGTGAAGGTGTCTTTCACCACGGCCACATAGTCTTCGGGCAAGTGGCGTGAGTCGGTACGGGGATAGGTCAGCGCCTTGTGGCGTTCGTACAAGCTTTGCGCCAAGGCCAAGGTGGTTTTGGCCGAGAAGCCAAAGCGGCCGTTGGCCTCGCGTTGCAACGAAGTGAGGTCAAACAAGCCGGGGCTGGCCTTGGTGGTGGGCTTGCTCTCTTCTGTCACTGTGGCTTGCTGGTTGCGCACGGCATCGGCAATGGCCAAGGCTTCGGCTTCGCTCCACACGCGGTCGTGTTTTTTCTCGGCGTCGTCCGCGTCTTTTTTGTGCTCGGGGTTGAACCACTTGGCGGGGTAGCTGCCGGCGGCCACTTGGAAGGATGCGTGGATTTCCCAGAAGTCACGGCTGACGAACTTGCGAATTTGCTCTTCGCGTTCCACCACCACCGACAGCGTTGGCGTTTGCACACGGCCCACGGTGGTCAAGAAGAAACCACCTTCGCGTGAGTTGAACGCAGTCAACGCGCGTGTGCCGTTGATGCCCACCAGCCAATCCGCTTCAGAGCGGCTGCGTGCGGCATCGGCCAAGCCTTGCATTTGTTGTTGTGTACGCAGGTTGTCAAAGCCGTCGCGAATGGCTTGGGGTGTCATGGATTGCAACCACAGACGCTTGACAGGTTTGTCGAGTGGCTTTTTGCCGCCTGCGTATTGCTCGATTAAACGGAAGATCAATTCACCTTCGCGGCCCGCGTCACACGCGTTAATGAGGGCGGTCACGTCTTTGCGTTTGGCCAGCTTCACCACCGCGTTCAAACGGCTCTTGGTTTTTTCGACGGGCTTCAAGTCAAAGTAAGGCGGCACAACGGGCAAGTTGGCAAAGCTCCACTTGCCACGCTTTACATCAAATTCTTCGGGCGCTTGGATTTCGACCAAGTGGCCCACGGCGCTGGAGACCACATAGGTGTCGCTCTCAAAATGGTCGTCGTGTTTTTCGAACTTCCCCGCCACAGGCGTGAGTGCGCGCACGATGTCTTGCGCGACCGAAGGTTTTTCGGCAATCACGAGGGTTTTGCTCATTTCAAAGTTCCTTAAAAACTGACCACTACAATTTGCTTCTCGCGCGCACGCATGCGCGCGCACGCACATGCGTACGTATTTAAGTTAACAGAAAAATTCCGTGTCCAAAAAATCTCCCGCTTCTACCCCCGCGCCCATCAAAGGCCGCCGCATTCAAACCCGTCGTTCAGGCGTGCATGGCAAGGGCGTGTTTGCACTGACCGACTTCGCCAAAGGCGAGACCATCATCGAGTACGTGGGCGAGATCATCAGCTGGAAAGAAGCGCTGCGCCGCCACCCGCACGACCCCAAAGACCCCAACCACACGTTTTACTTTCACATCGACGAAAAACATGTGATCGACGCTAAGTACGGCGGCAACTCTTCGCGCTGGATCAACCACTCGTGCAAGCCCAGCTGCGAGCCTGACGAAGTGGACGGCCGCGTGTTCATCAAAGCCATCCGCGACATCAAGGCGGGCGAAGAGCTGAACTACGACTACGGCTTGGTGATTGATGCGCCGCTGACCAAAGAGCTCAAGCTGGAATACCCCTGCTGGTGCGGTGCGAAGAAGTGCCGTGGCACTTTGTTGTCGTCTACGTCTGAGTTTCCGAAAGACGAAAAACCCAAAGCAAAGAAGGCTGACAAGGCAAAAAGCAAACCCGCCAAGGACGACAAAAAGAAGTCGACCAAGAAAGCCGACAAGCCCAAATCTAAAAAGGGCTGATGCCGCATGATCTGGCCCGCTGAAGACCTTTGGTTGGCGATGGTTGCCAAGCAACCGGGCCTCACCATTGAGGTGTTGCCAGAGATTGACTCCACCAACACCGAGCTCATGCGGCGCGCCCGCGCGGGCCAAACCGAGCCGGTGCTCTTGGTGGCCGAAACCCAAACCGCAGGCCGCGGTCGCCTAGGCCGCCCTTGGCATGGCGAAGTGGGCCATGCCCTTACCTTCTCTTTGGGCCTCATGCTCAAGCCGGCAGACTGGTCGGGTTTGTCGCTCGCGGTGGGCCTGTCTCTGGCGCGCAGTTTGGACCCGCAAGGCGAGCTGGGTGTGCGTTTGAAGTGGCCCAATGATTTGTGGGTGAAGCGCCCCGAGACACAGACGGGCTGGGGCAAGCTGGCAGGCATCTTGATTGAAACAGCCATGCCCGCAGGCATGGGCCACAACAATGACCAAGGCCGAGAGCAAGGCAGATATTGCGTGGTGGGTGTGGGCATCAACATCGCGCCACCCGTGGCCGAGGGTTTGTCTACCGCGCCCTTGGGGCTGCAAGACTTGCAAGCGGGCATCACCGCACCCGAAGCCTTGACGAAAGTGGCAGAGCCCTTGCTCGCCACCTTGCTCGCGTTTGAGCGCACCGGTTTTGCGCCTTTGCAAAACGCGTTCAATGCGCGGGATGCACTGAGCAACTTGAACGTCACCTTGAGCGATGGCCGCCAAGGCATTGCGAGAGGCGTAGACGCCACTGGCGCCATGTTGGTGGATACCGAGCAAGGGCAAGAGGCTATCAGTAGCTCAGAGCTGAGCGTGCGGCCTGTTTGAATCAAAAGGAAAGAGCGATGAACTCAAAATATTTTTGGCGCAACGTGGTCTATGCCTTGGCCGCCATCAACCTGCTGTTTTGGCTGTGGAACGACGGTGGCTTGCGCTTCTTAGGCTTGGGCCCCAAGCCTGTGCAAGAGCCGCACCGCGTGGATAACCAGGTCGACCCCGAGTTGCTCAAGCTCAAGGCCGCGTCTGAACCTGCTTCGAAGTAAGTCAAATAAAAAAAGCCCAACGTTTCAAGCGTTGGGCTTTTTGTTTGAAGCGGCGTTTATTGACGAATCAAATAATCAAACGCCGACAGCGCCGCCTTTGACCCCTCGCCCGCCGCAATGATGATTTGCTTGTAGGGCACGGTGGTGCAGTCGCCCGCGGCAAACACGCCGGGCACGCTGGTGTGGCCTTTGGCGTCCACCACGATTTCGCCAAACTTGCTCAGCTCCACGGTGCCTTTCAAGAACTCGGTGTTGGGCACCAAGCCAATTTGCACAAACACGCCTTCGAGCGGCACGTTTTGCTCGGCGCCGCTCACGCGGTCTTTGAACGACAAGCCGTTCACCTTGCTGCCGTCGCCAGTGATTTCGGTGGTCTGCGCGTTGGTGTGAATGGTCACGTTGGGCAAGCTCTTGAGCTTGTTGACCAACACCGCATCCGCTTTCAACGCATCGGCAAATTCAACGAGCGTGACGTGCTCGACGATGCCTGCCAAGTCGATGGCGGCTTCGACGCCCGAGTTGCCGCCGCCAATCACGGCCACGCGCTTGCCTTTGAACAAGGGACCGTCGCAGTGCGGGCAGTAGGCCACGCCTTTGTTTTTGTACTCGGCTTCGCCGGGCACGTTCACATTGCGCCAACGTGCGCCGGTGGAGAGGATGACGCTCTTGGCTTTGAGCACGCCGCCGTTTTCCAAGCGCACTTCGGTCAAGCTACCCGCAGCAGACGCGGGCACGATTTGGCTGGCGCGTTGCAGGTTCATGATGTCCACGTTGTAGTGGCGCACTTGGGCTTCCAACTCGGCCGCGAGTTTGGGGCCGTTGGTCTCCAGCACCGAGATGTAGTTTTCAATCGACATGGTGTCGTTCACCTGGCCGCCAAAGCGCTCGGCGGCCACGCCCACGCGGATGCCTTTGCGGGCGGCGTACACGGCAGCGGCTGCACCAGCGGGGCCACCGCCGACGATGAGCACGTCGTAAGGGGCTTTTTCGCTCAATTTGGCGGCGTCGCGGGCGGCAGCGCCCGTGTCGAGCTTGGCCACGATTTCTTCGACGCTCATGCGGCCCGAGCCAAACACTTGGCCGTTCAAGAACACCATGGGCACGGCCATGATTTGGCGCTCTTCCACTTCTTTCTGGAATGCGCCGCCTTCAATCACCACGGTCTTGACCTTGGGGTTGACGATGGCCATGAGCGAGAGCGCTTGCACCACGTCTGGGCAGTTGTGGCAGCTCAGGGACATGTAGACCTCAAAGTTGAAGTCGCCATCCAAGCCCTTGATGCTGTCGATCACGTCTTGCTCGACCTTGGGTGGGTGGCCGCCGGTCCACAACAAGGCCAACACGAGTGAGGTGAACTCATGGCCAAGTGGCAAACCTGCAAAGCGCACGCCTTGGGTTTCGCCTTCGCGGGCCACCACAAAAGAGGGCTTGCGTGCATCGTTGCCAGACGTGTCGAGCGAGACCTTGTCGGACAGGCTGACGATGGTTTCGAGCAGGCTTTTCATGTCGGTGCCGGTTTCGCTGTCGTCGAGTGAGGCGATCAAGCGGATGGGCTGGCGCAGCATGCCAAGGTATTGCTGAAGTTGGGCTTTGAGTGCGTCGTCGAGCATGGTGTTCTCCTATTTCAGGGTGCAGAAATCCGAGGTCTGCGCGAATGCCGCTGACCTGAATGATTCAAAGGGGTTGGGAAATTCGCTGAGTACAGCGCACGCTGGCATGCCAATGTGCGCTGCGCTCAACGACCTGCGTCAGCAGGCGTTGAGTTGGAAATTAGATCTTGCCGACCAAGTCGATGGAAGGAGCCAAAGTCTTCGCGCCTTCTTTCCACTTCGCTGGGCACACTTGACCGGGGTTAGCGGCGGTGTACTGAGCAGCAGTCAACTTGCGCAATGTTTCAGACACGTCGCGAGCGATTTCGTTGGAGTGGATTTCCACAGTCTTGATCACGCCTTCTGGGTTGATCACGAATGTGCCGCGCAAGGCCAAGCCTTCTTCTTCAATGTGCACGCCAAAAGCGCGTGTCAATTGGTGTGTGGGGTCGCCGACCAGTGGGAACTTGGCTTTGCCCACAGCAGGCGAAGTCTCGTGCCACACTTTGTGAGAGAAGTGGGTGTCGGTGGTGACGATGTACACCTCGGCACCGGCTTTTTGGAAGGCTGCATAGTTGTCAGCAGCGTCTTCGATTTCGGTGGGGCAGTTGAAGGTGAAAGCCGCTGGCATGAAGATCAAAACAGACCACTTGCCTTTGAGGCTGGCATCGCTCACTTCGATGAACTTGCCGTTGTGGAAGGCTTGGGTTTTGAATGGCTGAACTTGGGTGTTGATCAAAGACATGTGGTTTCCTTTGCTTGGTTGATGAAAACTATCGAATGAGCGAAACTCAT
>Ga0228701_1001441_pt1 | contig 16185 bp, 16 predicted proteins | sample McNCre117_Aug_MG_2_FD_178017 | JGI IMG/M metagenome (GOLD analysis project Ga0228701, IMG submission 178017) | Freshwater microbial communities from McNutts Creek, Athens, Georgia, United States - 11-17_Aug_MG | ecosystem: Environmental > Aquatic > Freshwater > Creek | place: USA: Georgia...
AAGTGCAGTTAACGCCATCGGCGTGACCAAAGAAATCGGTCTAGTCGACGGAAAGCTAATAGCCTCAAATGGAGCCGTCACGGTAAAAATCAACCACGACCACCCGCGCGGTTTTGAAACCGAAGAAGTAATCACCTTCGACCCAACCGAAGTACTTACCAAACTCATCGACAGCCTTCCGAACGCTCACTTCGCTGTTGAAGATGCCGAAGGTGTCTACCGTTTCCACAAAGAGTTCCCGGCCGATGCTCTCGGCGATGTGAATCACGAAACTCCTCTGGAAGACCTGATGAACCACCCGGTCAGCCGCATCGTGGTGCTTAGCCCAGAGCAAGAAACCGAAGAGTTCGTCGACACCGTTTCCACCCTGGGACTTTCGTCGGTTAGCTACGCAATCGGCTACTCGGCCTGGCTCGACATCGCTCCGCTAGGAGTAACCAAAGCCAGCGCCCTCGAGGTGGTTCGCGCTCACAACGACATCCGCGCTGACCAGATCATCACCATTGGTGATGGCCGCAACGACATCAGTATGTTTGAGTGGGCGAAAGCCGGTGGCGGGCTGGCGTTCGCCATGGGTCAAGGACCAGAAGAGGTTCATGCCGCAGCCAGCTTCGTCACCGATGCGGTCGAAGACGACGGCGTTGCCAGCGTTCTTTCAGGTTTTGAGGGCATTCTGTTCACGAGGACCATCGGCTAAACTTGAGGCCTGGCCTTGAATAACAAGCTCTCCCCAAACGAGAAGACTGGAGCAACAATTGGCTAAAACCAAACTTGCTGATCCACGTCACGCAACGCCAACCAAAACCAAAGGTGAAGGCATCCGCCGCATCCTGTTTCGCCTAACCGCATCCGTTCTCGGAGCAGTCTTGGCAATTGTTGGCGTCACCGCTTTTTCACTCAACAACCAGATTCAGTCAAACGGCATCCAACTGGTTGATGCCAACGGTAAGGCCATCAAGCCGCCAACCCTCGAAGACCTCAAAGGCGCCATCAACATTTTGGTGGTCGGCTCCGATACTCGAAAAGGTCAGTCTGGTGTTTTTGGTCACGACAGCTCGGTGCTTGCCGACGTAATCATCCTGGTTCACATCTCGAAAGACCGTAAAAACGTGGTGGCCATGAGCTTCCCACGCGACCTTATGGTTGCTTGGCCCAGCTGCCCAGACCCTAACGGCGGCTCGCCTTACCTCGCTCAAGCCATGGGTCAGATCAACGCGACCATCGCCAACGGTGGTCCTGGTTGCACGCTGCTTACTGTTGAAAAACTAACCGGGCTGAAAATCCCTTACCTAGCCATGATCAACTTCCAGGGCGTTATCGACATGTCAGACGCCATCGGAGGCGTTGAAGTTTGTTTGTCGAAGCCAATCAAAGACCCTTACACATTTCTCGACCTACCAAAAGGCAAGAACGTACTTCAGGGCATGAAGGCCCTGCAGTTCCTCAGAACCCGCCACGGTGTAGGCGATGGCTCAGACCTCGGCCGCATCTCAAACCAGCAGGTCTTCCTAACCTCCCTAATGCGCAAGATCAAAAACGGCGGCGTGCTCACCAACCCGATTCAGCTCTACTCGCTAGCTAACGCAGCTGCCCGAAACATGACCCTGTCTTCCAGCCTCAGCGACGTTGGCACCATGGTTTCGATCGCATCAAGTTTGAAGAACGTCGACCTCGACAAGATCACCTTCATCCAGGTGCCAAGCCACACCGGCCTACCTGCCCCATACCAAGGACGAGTCGGCCTAACCGAAGACAAAGCTCAAATTGTTTTCGACAAACTAATCAACGACGAACCGATTCTGGTTAGCGGAACGAACACCGGCTACGGAACTACCAACCCAGACGGCACTGCTACCAACCCAGACGACAAAGACACCATGGACTGGCTGATTGGAACCAACTCAGCCACCAAGACTTGCTCGGGTTAATTCAGCAATCAAAATCGGCTAAACTTACTCGAGTACTTGGAGACGTCGCATAGCCCGGTCGAGTGCGCCTCACTGCTAATGAGGTAACCCTGAAAGGGGTTCGGAGGTTCAAATCCTCTCGTCTCCGCACAAAAAGAAAAGCCCCGAGAAATCGGGGCTTTTCGCTTTCCCCGCTAAAGTTGCCACAAGGGGAGTGAAATGTATCGTTCAAATAAATCCGTAGGCGTGGCATATTTCTTATTGCTGTTTTCATTCATCGGGATCTGTGGCTTGCAACACTTTTATATGGGCAAGTGGGTTCGCGGTTTGATCTGGTTCTTCACTATCGGGCTTCTCGGGTTCGGAATTCTGTGGGACATCTTCACGCTTCCGCACCAGGTTAGAAATTCATAGAGCCAAGTATTTTCGTCATTCCGAATATTTGAGTTCTAAACTCAAAGCATGAAAACAAAATTCAGCAAGTTTGGCGCAGCGCTAGTAATTGCAGGCGCATTGGTGCTTTCCTCGTCGCAGTTTGCAACTGCCAGCGGCAGCACCACTCTTTCTTTCGACTTCAACACCGCGGGTCAACTCGACTCCGACTTCAACAGCTATGTTGCTAGCGGAACCGTTGACCAGTCGGTTGACGGCGGCATTGACAACACCGGCTCCATCTCAACCCACGACGGCGATGCCAGTGCCGTGTTCCAACCAAAGGCTAAATACTCAATTGGCCCTATTGGAAGTACTTATGCCTTCGCCGCTTACATGAAGAGCGTCGGTAACAGTGGTTACAGTGGCTTCGGCTTTACAGCGACCACTCCTTCGGCAGCTTCCGATGGTGTTGTCGGTGGCCCATTCCGCCCTTCGGATGCTCTTGGTATTTCGGTTCACGGTGGTGGCTTTGTGTTCCATAACGGTTCGACTAACACCGACGGCAGTTGGAGTTCAGACAACAGCGGTATCACCACGATTCAAACCGCGAGCATTGGTGATCTTCTAAACAATGGTTCACCAGATAGCTGGTACAAGATTGTCTTCACCATCAAGCGAGTTAGCGCAACCGAGTTCGACATTCAAGTTGATGTTTATCCAGCACAGGCTGATGGAACTCTAATCAATCAGAGCGCAGCTGCCAGCTTCAAGATGGTTAACCAGGAGGCTCCGGCGTTGTTGAGTGCTACAAATCTTTACAGCTACATCAACTTCTCGGGTTACCGCGTTACCAACTTCGACGGCTTCGCTACTACCGTGGCCGGAGGTGTCACCGTTCAGGGTGCTCCCCCGGGAAGCCTCTCTGGCGATGCCACAACGACCACCTCGGGCAACACCGGAGGCCTCGCAAACACCGGTGAAACCAGCGACGACTACGCCGGTGCCTACTTTGTTGGCCTAGCGCTAATCTACTTCGGCTACCTATCGCTTCGCGCCAAGCGCCGAGAGTGGCTCAAGTAAACTCAATCCATGAATAGCAAATCGCCCGCACGGTTCAGTGCGGGCGATTTTCTTCTTCTGGTAGTTGCCGCTTTTTGGGGCGCCACCTATCTGGTTGTGAAAGACCTCGGCAACTCTGGTTCCATCGGCGGCATGATGGCAATTCGCTTCGTCATTGCGGCAATTGGCCTCTGGGCTTACTGGCTACTCAAGGGCGACAAGTTCCAGAAGCAAGAGTGGATCATGGGTATTGCCTTTGGCCTCAGCCAAACCATCGTGCTCAACCTCGAGGCTTGGAGTGTTCACAAAACTTCGGCAACGAATGGCGGCCTAATCATCGCACTGGCTATCATCACGGTTCCGATTCTGGAGAGCGCTTGGCGCAAAAATTGGCTACCTTATAAGTTCTTCATCGCCACCAGCGTCGCGCTGATCGGCTTGTTCCTGCTCATCATGGGCAACGGTTTCGTTGAACCAAACATCGGCGACCTCCTCATGTTCATCGCCATGATTCTGCGAACTTTCCACTTTGTGATTCTTGGGCGTCTCACCCAGGGCAAAACCTTCTCCCCGGTGAACCTCACCACAATCATGGTTTCCACCTCTGGCCTAATCATGTTGATCAGTAATCCAATCGAGGCTTTCAAAACCGCCGCGGGTTACGACACCAACAACTGGATCTCCATGCTCTTCCTCTCGCTTCTCTGCACCTCGTTCGCCTTCATCGGTATGAACTGGGCGGTAAAGCACACCTCAGCTTCTCGTGCCAGCCTTCTGCTTGGCACCGAGCCAGTTTGGGCAACTATCATCGCCGTGATTATCGGTGGCGAACTCATGGGCCCTATCGGAGCAATCGGCGCTGCCATGGTGATCGGCGCCACCTATTGGGGTCAGGCAATTGAATCGAGGCACCGACTCAAATGACCAATTACACAACCGTTCTCTGGGACCTCGATGGCACGATCATCAATTCTTCACCTGGTGTCTTCGAATCTTTCAACCACACTTTCCGCAACATGGGAATGCCAGAACTTACCCCTGCTGAAATGCAACTGTTCATGGGCCCACCCTTGCGTTTCACCTTTGGTCAAATCCTCGGCCTCACCCATGAGCAAACCGAAGAAGCGCTTGCTCTCTATCGCGACTTCTATCTCAAACAGGGTGGCGCTCTCAACTGCGAGCTTTACCCAGGCGTCATCGAAACGATTCAAAAGTCGAAGGCTGCCGGCATCACCAACTCGCTAGCAACCTCAAAAGCCGAACGCGGTACCAAGTTGGTTGGTGAACACTTCGACTTCTTGAAATACTTCGACGTGCTCGGAACAGCCGCCAACGACGAATCTAGAAACACTAAAGCCTCGGTTATCGCCTACGCCTTTGAAGAATTACAAAAAATGAACGCCGACCTAACCAAGGTAATCCTGATCGGCGACCGCATCCACGACGTTGAAGGTGCCCGTGAACATGGCATCGAAGTTTGCCTGGTCAAATGGGGTTTCGGTAATGAAGAAGAATGGTCAAAAGCCGACCAGCTGGTTGAAAACACGGCTGAATTGCAGCGACTCCTCGGAATCTAAAAATCAAATATTCGCTTATTCGAATAATTGGCTATAACCTAGTTCTAATAGAATTTCGGTCTATTTTTCTGAGGAAATGTTCATGAAAAAACTCCTGTCCACCATTGCCGCACTTGCTCTTGCATTCACCGCTCTCGTTGCATTTGAGGCCCCAGCCTCAGCAACTGAAAGCGTTGGCGTCTACCCGCTAAACGTGAACACCGCGTCGTCGCCAGGTAATGCCAAGGACTTCATCACCTACAACGGCAAGGTTTACTTCACAGCCGATTCTCTAGACCACGGTCGTGCCATCTATTCAACCGACGCCACCAACCCGAGCGGCTACACCTATGTTGGCTCTCGTGGAGAAGGCACCAACATGGGTGACCCTAAGAAGCTTTTCGGTTTCAACAACCAAATCATGTACTGGGACAGTCCAGCCAACAACTACAACACTTATGTGATGTTTGGTCATGCAACCAACTTGACCAGTTACTTCCGCTGGGAGACGCCAGCAGGAAACGACTTAGTGACCGAGGGTTCGCACATTTACAACTTCGTAACTGTAAACGGCAAAATGTACTTCGTTGCCGCTGAAAGCGATGCCCCAACTAACTACAAGCTTTGGTCAAACGACTCTAATGGCAACCTGACCATGGAGTATGACATCGACTTCACTCCTGCCGTATCGGGTCTAGACAGCAACCAGGGTTACAACGGACCAAAAGACGCCCTCTTCGTTCAGGGTGACAACATCCTCATGGCTTCGGAAAACTCAGGTTGGAACACCAACGATTCGCAAATCAAGTCGTTCAACACCACCAGCAACACTTTGACCACGATTGACAACAACGGTTCTGCCTTCCCTGGAGCACAGATTGCCGGTACTTTCCGCTATAACAACGAATCCGTGATGATCTTGGCAAAGAGAAACGGTTGGGACTGGCGTTACTTCTACTTGAAGGCCGACGGCACTATGAACCAGCTAGGTAATTTCACAGCTGGCGGATGGTTCGTAAACCTTGGCGAGCGTCTGTTCTTCTACACTTACCCAACCTTTAGTGAAGTTTCGACAACCGATGGTTCGCTAACCAATATGATTAGCACTTTTGCTCCAACTGCTCAGTCAATCAACGTGGAATCTATTATTCAGTCGAACGGCAAGTTGCTGATGATGGCAAAAATCATTGACAACACTGCAATCCCAGCAAACGTGGAACACCTCTACAAGTGGGATGGAACCGGTGCACTTGTTCAGCTAGGCACCGCCTCGCCTATTGCAGGCGGCGAATGGTTGCCTGAATGGCCAACCACCAACGGTTGGAGCCGCAACACTGAAATGGGTGTTGCCGGAACCGGAATGATCGTCAACCTTTACCTGGATGCAGCCGTTGGTTACGAGCCTTACTACGTTTCAGCAACTGGCGCCACAACTGCCCTGGGTAACATCGACACCGCTACAGAAGGTTCGAACCCTAGAATGAACTGCTCAGCTAGTACCGTCTCTGCCGACTACATCTCAGCCGAGGTCACCGGAACATTCGGCAGTAAAAATGTTCTAACCGAGCTGAAGCAAGATGGCATTTATCTGAAGTACAAGGTTCTTGAGATCGCAAACGTAAGTAACATCTGTGGAATGGCTAGCGATGGCACCAACCTATTCTTCGCGGGCTACGACGGAAACCATGACTCAGTATTCAAGATGGACGCTAATCACGTGGTCACCAGAATTGGCGACATGTCTTCGTACACCTACCAGGCAGCTTCCTACAACGGAAGCTACTTCTGGCTGGACGGCGACAACAACGACGTATTTATGACTTCGTCGGCAGGCGTCGAAACCAAGCTAACCGGAACTGGAAGCGATCTGATTAGAAATGGTTCTGTAAGAGAGATCAAGCAACTAGGAAGCAAACTTTACATCTCAGGTCAAACCGAAGCTGGCAACAACTACAACCTTTTCAGCATCGACATGGCTAACCCAACTGCAGCGCCAGTGAGTTACCTGCCGAACGCAAACTCTGAATGGAAGAACCAGCCACGTGCACTTACTGTGGTTGGAACAAAGTTGTACTTCGGTGCAGGAAATCCAGTGACCAACACTGGCTCAAAGTTGTTCAGCGTAGACAGCACGAACAACTCACCAGCTGTCGAAGTGCTTGATGTCCTTGCAGATAACAGCATCACCGACATCGTTGATCAAATTCTCGTAGTTGGAGCCGACCTATACATTGAAGTTGTCGATGACAACAGCAATGACACTTGGCTCGTCAAGCAAACCGGAAATGCTGCCACTGCCTCAGTCGTAACTTTTGCTGATAGCTTCAAGCCAACTTGCATGGCAAACATCGCTGGAGATTTGATGATTTCTAACCGCGATGGCGTTGCGAAGTACCTCGGCGATGGCTCGACCACTTACCGCGATGCCGGAATCAACTTCACAGCAAACCATTGGGCACTATGTGACTCACTTAAGTCGCCTCGCGGAAGCTACGTTGTGAACGGTGAAACCAAGTACACCAATGGGCCATTTGGTTCTGAGCCAACCTACATCGGTTCGCTAATCCCAATCGCTGTAGAGCGTCTGGGCGTAGCGGTAACTGAGGCTCCAGCAACTGCGATCCCTGGAAGTACTCAGACCGGTTTCCCTGGCAACGGCGGTACCTCAGTAGACACCGACGACGTAAACCTTGGAACACTCGACGAGACCCTGGACTTCAACGGATCATTCGGTTCGATTGACTTCCCAGACGGCTCAGGCTTCATCATCGACGCCAAGGGTAACGTGAAGGCGAAGACCAAGTCTATTTACCTAGTTCAGGCTGCTGGAAAGATTAAGTTCAGCTACCCAGTTGGCAGCAAGACCAAGTCGGTTACCTGCACCATCAAGACCTTCGGTAGCAAGAAGAAGGTCAAGACCGCTTTCACCGCAAAGAAACTTTATGTTTCTGCCAAGATCTGTAAGCTTCCAGCTGCAGTCATCAAGGCCATGAAGACTGGGCCAGTTTCGATTGTTCAGACCTTAGCGGTAAAGCGCTACTACTCAACCACTATGAAGGCTAAGACCCCTGGGGGTGCTGTCATCAAGGCGCAGAAGCGCAAGATGACCGTTCGCATGGGAAAGCTGAATTAGTTTCCTCCTAAAGTGGAGAAAGCGCAGGCCGAAAGGTCTGCGCTTTCTTTTTAGTCGGCTAACCGAACCAGGACTTCATTGCGCCTAAGAAACGGCGGCATAAACGGAGGGTTGTAAACAGCACTGTTTACCGGACCATCAGTCTTCAACCCAAGTTGGTCTAAAGCCTTCAATAACTCATCGCTCTTTCGAGCAAACTTCTCATCGTTCCAGAGCCCCGAGTAAACAAGTGCAGCGTAACGCCCAGCCGGAACCTTTCGAATAGCAATCGACGAATTCGATGGCACGGGAATGGCACGAAGCGAAACATCTTTCGGCACAACGAACGAAACTAACCAACCAGACTCCGAAGGTATCTGTTGCACCGGCGACGTCATCGCGATCTTTTCCGAAGAAGAATTATCACCACTGATGTAGTTGAATAGCCGACCAAAAGCCCTGCTTGACGCATCCGATAGAGCCGCCACATCGACTCGACACTCAGCAATCCAGTACTCGTCGTAGTCTCGCAACTCAATTCCGTGCTCAGACTTCACCAAACGGTAGGAAGGTTTCTCAATGGCCATACCCTGAGCCTAACTGCCACTAGCGCAGATGAAATCAATCGGCTAAACTAATGAAGTTGCTTTTGGCAACACCCAAGCGTTTGTAGCTCAATGGATAGAGCATCTGACTACGGATCAGAAGGTTGGGGGTTCGAGTCCCTCCAAGCGCACGAAAACCCCGCAGGATCTCACGTCTCGCGGGGTTTTTACTTTAACGAAGAATCTTGGTGAGCGGTCGGCCCTTTGCTAACTCATCGACCAGCTTGTCCATGTAGCGAATCTTCTTCATGAGCGGGTCTTCGATCTCTTCGATCCGAACTCCGCAGATAACGCCGGTAATAAGGGGCGCGTTTGGGTGAATTCTCGCAGCGTCGAAGAACTCGGTGAATGTGGTCTCGGTCGCTATTTGGTTTTCGATTTCAGTTTTGTCGAATCCGGTGAGCCAACTGATGACTTCGTCTAGCTCGGTTTGGGTTCGCCCTTTCTTTTCTACCTTGGTTAGGTAGAGCGGGTAGACCCTGGCGAATGTCATCGAATAAATGCGGTGCATGGGGAAATTCTAACTTTTGCCCCTTATTTGGGGTCTGGTCTTTCGGCTAGAATATAACTACGGAAGCGTGCCGGAGCGGCCGAACGGAACAGTCTTGAAAACTGTCGTAGTTAATAGCTACCGTGGGTTCAAATCCCACCGCTTCCTCCATGAAAAAGGACTCAGTATTTTGCTGGGTCCTTTTTCTTTTTTGCGTGTAGCATCAAGTAACCGATGCTTTGTGCGAAGCGAACAGCCCGAAAGGCGTTTCATGCTTCGCAAGTTCTCGACCCTATTGTTGGCGCTTCCTCTTCTAGTCACTGGCATTTCACCAGCTAGCGCGACAACACCACTTCAAATCACTTTCGAATCCAACGACACAACTGGATTCATTCACACCGACTTCGACGACGATGGTCCGGCTCATCAACTTTCAACGGTTGAGTCTGGTGTCGACGGCAATTCGGGCAGCGTGCTCAAGGTAGTTCGTGGTGTTGCTTCTTGGGCTGGAACCACAATCCTGAAAGACCCGACTAAAGCCTTGGTCACTTCAGGCGCCTTGTGTGTGACCGCAAAGATCAACGCTCCTGTGGCTGGCAAGAAGCTAATGATGAAACTTGAGAAGATGACCGACGTTACACAGTCGGTTGAGGCATATTCAACGCAAGAGACCGTGGTGGGTTGGAATGAATACACATTCGACTTCTCGGTTCAAAGACCAGGTACGGAAGCATTTAGCGCTGCCAAGACTTACAACATGGCAAGTGTGTTTTTTGACTACACAACTACTCCTAACCCAAGCACCGCAGGAATGACTTACTACCTAGATGATGTGACTTTCGCGTCGGCGACTGCCGGCTCAGGCGGTAATACAGGCGGTGGAGGTAACACTGGCGGTGGCTCCGTTAGTAATGCCGTTGCCACTTCAACAGTTTTGAACTTTGAGGCAGATGACGCGCTTGGAGCGCTTGGAGCAGCTGAAGCGGGTCCGTCACATCCGGTTGGCATTTTCGGCGGCGGCACTGCAGCTATCGTCTCAGACTCAGTTGGCTTGGGCAGCGAGGGAAACAAGGTCCTCGCGCTGACCAAGTCGGGTCAACCGTGGACTGGCTACAACACAATTGTCGACACCAACGGAACTTTGCGAATCACAAATGCACAAAACCCGAGTTTGACCTTCAAGTATTTTTCCCCGAAGGCAAACAGCCCAGTTGCGATTCAACTTTTTATCGGTGAAACTATGGACACTCAGATGCTCCAGAACGCGAGCCTCGGCGCGAACACTATGCGATTTGATTTCTCAACAACAGGCACCTGGTCTGCAAACAAGATTTATACAAAACTTGTGATCTTCCCAGACTTCCAAATTGCCACCAGCACCCCAGCTGATGTTTATTACCTAGACGAAATTGCTATTAATGGTGGTTCGACATCTGCGCTTCCAAGCGTGTCTCCAACGAACACGGTCGCTCCAGCAATCGGCAGTATCGCTTACAAGGTCGGAAAGACTCTGACTTCTGTTGCAGGCACTTGGAATGGATCTGGAACTGTAGCCCTTTCTTACACCTGGTACCGCTGCAGCATTGCGTCTAAGGTAATTGGCGTTGCCGCTCCAGTCAAGGCAAACAAATGCACTGCTATTTCTGGCCAACGTGCATCTAAGTACAAACTGGTGAAAGCAGACAAAGGTAAGTATGTTCGCCTTTTGATTACGGCAACTAACTCGGTTGGCACAGCGAAGGTTCTCACCAAGAGCACCGGCAAGGTTAGCTAAGTAACTTGGGTCTCATGGGGAATTCTTAAGCGGGTGACCGACTTAATAGCTTCGGAGGAACAATGAAGAACAACACCATGGCCATGCTGGCAACTATTTCTCTAGCACTCAGTTTTGCGATGCTTCTGAGTTACATCGATCCGGCAGTCTGTGTCGGAAGTGGTATTCAGACATTGGAGAACTGTACCCAGCTAGCGAACGAACACATCTGGGGATTTGTAGGGTTCTTTTCTTTCGGTGCCATAACTTTGGTCGTGGGCACAATTCGAAACCGCATGAGTTCCAGGCGCTAAAGTTCTTTCTTCATTTGGAACCGTTTGGTTTCGTAGCCTTCTGAGTCGTAAAGCTTTTTTGCAATCTCGTTGAATCCGAATACCGAGAGCCCAATCGCGGTCGCACCTCTAGACTTCACATAGTCTTCGGTTGCGCGCAAGGTCAGGCGACCGAGGCCTTTACCTCGGTGTTCTGCATCGATGTCAATGTCGTAGATGTACCAGTCGGAGCCCTCGTTCCAGAGCCATACGATGCCAATAGATTCGTCGTTGTGAAATGACTCAAACACTTCATTGCCCGGCTGAAGAACACCGTTCGGCATACTGGCTTGGCGACCTTCTTCGCACTGCCTTCTGGCGGCAACGGGGTTGATGCCTGATTCGATTAGTTCCTGCTCATAGAGTTCCCAGATCTTTACGCTCCAAAGTGCGAAGCGTTCTGGGCTCATCGGCTTTAGTTCAACCATCGTTACTCCTTTCGCTCTAGACTACGAGCACAACCCCAATCCCCTAAGGAAATCATGAAGCCGCCATCAATTCACGTCCGTGCCTTTATTACTTGGCTTGCGATCTTTCCGCTGGTGTCACTTGGTTTCTTGACCATTGTGCCGGCGATGGGCGATGCTCATCCACTGTTGAAGGTTTTTGTTTTGACTTTGGTGGTTGTGCCACTGGCCGTCTACTTGGTTGTGCCAAATCTCATGAAGCTATTTGCGCAAATAAAGAAGTAATAAAAACTCCCCACAAGCAAAAGCCTGCGGGGAGTTTTTATTTAAGAACTACTTTGCTGCGTTTGGGTACTTCGAGTAGTAGTCGTTGGTCTTAACGGCTACGTCGATAACTGCCCAGAGCCAGAAAGCCCAGTTGGTGAAGATACCGATTCCGAACACTAGCAAGATGATGCTTAGGCCAGTGCTGATCCAGAACTTAGCGGCATCCTTCTTGTAGGTGTAAAGCCAAGCCCATGAACCTAGGAACACGGCAAGAAGAATTGCGGTGGTCTTGGTCTTAGCTCCTGGTACAGGCTGTGCGTACTGTGGTGCTGATTGTGCTGTAGGTGCAGCGTGGCCGCCGTGAACCGGAGAACCACAGCTGGTGCACATGCCAGCCGAGATAAGAATCTGAACGCCACAGGCGGTGCAGTAGCGTGAGCCCTGGCCGTTACCAACGCGGTCTGCGTCTGTGCGCATTGAACCACACTTTGGGCACATTGCTGCCGAGGCAACTAGCTGGTTGCCACAGGCTGCACAAAAGTTTCTGTTTTCCATTTGATTTAACTCCCCTTGATTATTTTGTTTAGTCTAACCCTTGAAATTAGTGCTTCAGCATAACTTTTTCGTAACCGCGCAGCACAAAACCTGGTCGTCTTACCGGTTCTTCGGCAAGCTGCAAGTTTGGGTATTTCGCGATCAGCGCAGGGAGTGAAGTGGTCATTTCCATGCGGGCTAGTGGAGCGCCGATGCAGAAGTGGATGCCGGCGCCGAAACCGATTTGAGGGTTCGGGTTGCGAGTGATGTCCATCTCGGTGGGGTTTTCGAACACGTTCTCGTCGCGGTTAGCAGAGCCGAGCAGAGCGGCAATCTTCTGGCCTTCTTTGATGAGAACTCCGCCGATTTCAACGTCGGTAGTGGCAGTTCGTTCGAAGAGGTGAAGCGGGGCGTCGAAGCGAATGAATTCGTCGACGGCGGTGTCGGCAAGTCCGTAAGGGTTGTTCTTTAGAAGGTCGAATTGTCTTTGGTTTTGGGCAAGAGCCACAAACCCGTTGCCGAAACCGTTGACGCTGGCTTCGTGACCGGCGTTGAGAAGCAGAACGCAGGTGGCGATAAGTTCTTGGGCGTTTAGCTTCTGGCCGTCTTCTTCAACTGCGGCAAGGTCGCTGATTAGGTCGTTGCCTGGGTTCTGTTTTCTGAGTTCCATGAGACCGCGAACGTATTCGGCAAACTCGTGACTTGCCTGTTGGGCTTCGGCTTGAGTCTGTTCGCTCGGGTTGACTTCATACATTTTCACAATGGCTTGAGACCATGGGCGAAGCAGGTGCTCATCTTCGTCGGGGAAGCCAAGTAGGGCAGCGATAACTTTTACCGGCAGTGGTTCAGCGAAGTCGGCGATCAGGTCGAAAGAGCCACCTTGTTCCAGCTTGAGGTCAATCTTGTCGAGCAGTTGTTTCGTGAGGCGTTCAACATCTGGGCGCATGCTCTCGATCTTGTTCTTGTTGAACGCTTTTACTAGCAAGCTGCGAAGTCTGGTGTGTTTCGGAGGCTCGCTGTCGAGCAGGCTGTCGCTGTGAAGCCAGTTGAATTCGCTCCAGTCTTCTTCTGGTGTGCGGGGTTTGAAAATGCGTCCTAGTGAACGATTACGAAGAACCGCGTTGGCGTCTTGGTAGGTGGCAGCCAGAAAAAGTTGAGACTGCTCATGCCAAACCGGTTGGCCTGCTTTACGGAGTTCGGTTAGGGCAGGGTAGGGATTTTCGATGAACGCAGGGTCGTCGAAGTTAATCATTTTGAACTTTCGTTAGCGAAGCAGTGGTCGAAGTTCGACTTTGCGGTTGCAAGCTTTGGAGCCGGCTAGAGCCAAGGTATGCGCCTCGGTTTCATCTTTGGCTTCAATGATCCAAAAGCCGCTTACGTACTCGGCTTGACTGACAAGTGGGCCTTCGGTGACGTCATTCGCATCTGCTCGATTGTCGATGACCTTTGCAGTTTTTGGATCGGCAAGCCCGCAGGCAAAAATCCAGTTGCCGTTTGCTTCTAGTTGGTCGTTGAAGGCGTCGATGGCCTGCATCTCAGTTTCGGTTCCAGAATTACTCTGACCGTCGATTACCGAGATGAGGAATCTCATCGGGCTTGGCCGCAGAGAAGGCAGATGTCGAAGCCGACAGCCTTAGGTTCGCCGCAGTTGGTGCAGTGGGCTTCTGGGTTGAAGCCGTCGCCGTAGGCAACGTCGATGCGCGTTGGTGAGGTTGCGGTTACTTCTTCAACCACCGGAGGCACGACTGGCACATCGACGAAGGCGGGAGGAGCAGTTTCCTGAGGGGCAACCTCTTGCGGTGCTTCAGGGGCAACCGCCTCATAGGCAAAACCGCAGTTGCGGCAAAAGTTCAGTTCGCGGGGAGTTCCACAGCGTGGGCAAAACTTCATTAGTTGGTTCCCTTCGCGCTACAAGCCGGGTTGGTGCAGCCATTGTTGAATTCCCAGCAGTTTCGGTGAATCAGCGTGTCGCAGGCTGGGCAGCGAGGACCAAAGGTGGCGTTGGTTGGGCCTTGGCACTTGGTGCAGGCGCCTAGAGCCGCTGGTGAGGCAACTACCGGTTGGTAAATCGGTTCCGCGATTGGTTCTGGGATGACCACTGGAATTGGTTCTGGAGTCGGTGCCGGTGCGGTGACTTTTTCGGTGATCCGAATAGTGATTGCGTCGTCTTGCTCGCCGAGTTTGATTTCGGTTGGCAGGGAGAGCTGGGTGTTCATGATGGCCATGCCGTTGATGTATGAGCCGTTGCCACTGGCAAGGTCGGTGTAGACCCAGCCGTTTACGTTGGTCTCAAAGCGGAGGTCGCCGTGCTGACGGGAGACGGTTTTGTCGTCGATTGATACCACGGCGTCTTTCGAGCGACCGATGGTGATTAGAGTCTGTGGCGTGAACGTGTAACTGCGTCCAAGCACTGTTACTTCAATATCACTCATGTGGTCCTCCCAAGCGTTTCCTAGATAAAACTTTACCCACAAGCGGGGGTGCTTAGACTTAAAGTTCTAATCCACAACAGTTAGGCCAGTGCAGCTTTCATGAAGATCCTCAAAGGCGCGTTGTGGTTTTTGGCCTTGGTGAATGTGTGGATATTTTCTCGTTTCACCGTCGACGATTCTTTCATCACCTGGCGCTACGGTTACAACCTGGTCAATCACGGGATTTGGAATTACAACCCCTCGACGTTTGATCCAACCCAGGCTTATACGAATCCGATTTACGCGGTGCTATCGATCATTCCGGCGCTACTTGGAATCAACGTGGTTTTGTTTTTCAAGGTCGTTTCGCTGCTGTTGGGTGCTGCCTTTATTTATGTCTTGGTTCGCAAGCGTCCGGATTCGCAGGTTTGGTTGGCTTTGTTCTTTGCTGTTCCAGCGACCGCGATTCACCTGTTCAGCGGCTTGGAGACATTCCTGTATGTTGTGCTGATGTTTGCGGTCTTTGTCGCCGTGATGGAGCGTCGCGTCAAAATGGCGCTAATTGTCACCTCGCTACTTTTCTTGACCCGCCCTGAGAGTTGGCTGCTGCTTGGTCTGGTGCCGTTGTTCTTGGCTATTTCTCGAAATCGTTTCGACTGGAGGCTGGCGCTCAAGACTTTTGGTGTTTTGGCGGCAGTGCTCGGTGTGTATTTTGCCGTGACCTACGGTTTGTTCGGCGAAATTCTTCCAAACACTTTCTACGTGAAGTCGGGTAAAGAGCTGGTCACCTGGCGATTCTCGGCTTTGCTTTGGGAACTTGCTCTGCTAATTCCATTGGCGCTACTTCGTCATTGGCGAGTGCTTGGATTTGCGCTGGCATTCGCTTTGCCGGTGATCTACGACTACTCAACTGCCAACTTGGCCATGGACTTCGCTTCTCGTTACGCGTTCCACCTTTATGCGCCATTTGCTTTGCTAGTGATTTACATTTACTCCGACCGGGCCAACCGCTTGAAACTTCGCGAGCAGCTCAAGTTCATTCCGGGGGTTCGAGTTGTGGTGGCTGCCGGTTTCGTGGCAATTTCGATCGGTTTTTCTTACGCAGCCTTTGCCTCTGATCTAGTTGGTTATGAGTCTTACTACCCAAGGCTTTTGGCATCGCATGGTGCGGTTGGCAACTACGCGGCTACCTTGAAGGCCGAAGGTAAGCTACACGCCATGGCCATGAGTGATGCTGGAATTGGTCCGTATCGTGCCGATGTTTCAAACCTCGACGCATTGCGGCTGGGCACTCACCTCGGTGCCACCGAAGGTGTCTCGGCCAAGCTCATCGAAGACTACGGCGTCGACTTCGCTGCCATCACGGGTACCAACTCA
>Ga0228701_1001442_pt1 | contig 16169 bp, 16 predicted proteins | sample McNCre117_Aug_MG_2_FD_178017 | JGI IMG/M metagenome (GOLD analysis project Ga0228701, IMG submission 178017) | Freshwater microbial communities from McNutts Creek, Athens, Georgia, United States - 11-17_Aug_MG | ecosystem: Environmental > Aquatic > Freshwater > Creek | place: USA: Georgia...
TAAAAGGAGAAATAGCTTATCGAGAGCTTTCCTTTTGAGTCCGCCTTGAACATTTTGGCATTTCCACTAAATTCCATCCTAGTCGAGCTACCCTTAACTAGACCCTCAAGCACTACTCGCACTGTGCAAACGTTTGCCCCTTTACTATTGGTTCCGTAATTAATCTTTTCATTAACGATGTGTCCTCCTTCAAGTAACGTTTTTTCGTCACCGTAGGAGTTCGCCGCAAGAGTGCTAATTGCATCTTGTGAGACGCCTGTAACTTCACCACATGCTCTTTTAAAAGAAATGGGGGTCAAGCAGATATTTTTTCCATCAGATTTGCAACTGCCGTCGCTAAAGTATTGATATCTAATGCCACTTTGCCAAGGTCTAGACAACTCTTCCTGTTCTGCTTTTTTCCGAGCTTCGATACGTAACTTTTCTTGTTCATCGGCGTTTTGCATTTCAGAAACAGACGCAAATCCTCGTTGTTTTGCAATATCTTGTAGGTATTGAGTTTTGCTATGCCACCCTAGTTGGTGAATCTCTTTCATCTCTTCAACACTAGAGAATCCCAATGATTTCGCCTCTCCACTTTCTCCTGAACATCCAGAGAGAGTGATTGCGATGGCGAGAGGTAGTAGTTTGATTAATGTATTCATTTGAAATCTCTAATTCTTATTTCGTCAATTGTTTGAGACGCATCTCAAGTGCACTTTTCAGACAAGATTTGTCTTCACAGGCTCGGGAAAGTTTGACCCATGAAATTTGGTCTTTTTTCAACTGATCCTTGTCTGTTGAAGAGTCTCTTGTCGCCTGATATGCCTTGCTCAACTCAACATCAAGTTTGGATAGCTCTCGGTCGTCGCAGATGAGTTTTTCAACCTTGTTTGAAGCTTTTGAACAATCGAAGCTTGGTGAGAAAGGTGTGTTGTCCTGTGCAACAGGAGCAGTTGTTTCTTGCTTAACTTCAGGAGCTTGCGCTGGGGCTTGTTCAGCCGAAGCTACAGGTGCGGCATTGACAACTGGTGGATTCAGTTCGTCCAGCTTTTGCTTTGTGTGATATCCCTTAGAAAACGCTGCTTGCATTTCATCTGCGCTGCTGAACCCAAGAGCTTTGTAGTCATATTCCACTTTGGAGCAACCTAAAAGAGAGATTGCTAAGAAGCATGTGACAAGTAGAGATGTTTTTTTCATGTCGTTACAGTGATATTTTTGATTTTGAAGATATTTCTAGATCATCTCACCAATTTGATCAGAGCAGGACTACTGACTTGCCCGATACTGTTTATAAAAACAGTATCATGAGCGAATGCAAATAGCCGAAGTCCCACTCAATGAGCCAGTTCAGGTGCAATCCAACCCTTTACGGCTAGACGTTTGTAGCTGGTCAGTTCAGGCTGGATTCCCGTCACCAGCGGCAGACCACCAATCGAAGAGGCTCGACCTCAACGACCACCTCATAAAGAACAAGGAAGCCACGTTCATCTTCAGAGTGACTGGTGACTCCATGACAGGAGTGGGTATCTATGCGAACGACACGGTATTGGTTGACCGTTCAATCGAAGCGAAGCACAACAACCTCGTGCTGGCAGTTCTGAATTCGGAGTTCACCCTCAAACGCTTATACAAACGAGGTGGTGTGGTGAAGCTCGTTGCCGAGAATCCAATATACCCAGCCATAGTCATCAAAGAAGGCGATGACTTTCAAATATGGGGTGTGGTCACTGCTTCTATACGCAAGACGTGGTGATGCATGGCTGGCAAAGTGACGCAACTGGCACTTGTTGATTGCAATTCGTTCTATTGCAGTGCGGAAAGAGTGTTCAGACCAGATTTAAAAACGACACCGATAGTAGTTTTAAGCAACAACGATGGATGCATTGTGTCGAGAACCGCTGAGGCTAAAGCGTTGGGTATCAAGATGGGTGTCCCTTGGTTCCAAATCAAAGACTTCGCCGAAGAACATGGGGTCGTAGCGTTTTCATCCAACTATGAACTCTATTCCGACCTCTCGAATAGGGTGATGACCATCTTGAGTTCGTATTCCCCGAGGTCAGAGGTTTACTCAATCGATGAGTGCTTCGTAGATTTAACAGGCACACCTCGATTGCGTGATGTTACATACGAGATGCATGAGCGTGTCCTCAAGTGGACTGGCATCCCTGTGGGCGTTGGAGTGGGTTCGACAAAAACCTTGGCAAAACTCGCAAATCACGTTGCCAAGACCCACCCTCGCTCCAAAGGTGTCTTCAACTTCAATGACCTGAGCATCACACAGCAAGAAAAGTTGCTTAGGCAGATACCTGTGGATGAAGTCTGGGGCGTTGGACGCAAACTCACCAAACGATTGGTATCGCATGGTGTTACAACGGCATACGACCTAAAGATTGCGAACACGGCGGTACTGCGATCTGAATTCGGTGTGGTCATGGAACGCACACAGAGGGAACTTCAGGGTATCCAATGCATTGATCTTGAAGATATGCAAGCACCCAAGAAGCAGATGTTACGCAGTCGTTCATTTGGCAAACCAGTCACGAATCTGCACGTTTTGCTCGATGCGTTGAGTGTGTTCACTACCTCAGCAGTTCAGGCACTACGTGAACAGCACAGCACCACGTCGTTGATTCAAGTGTTTCTGATGACGAATCGTCACCGACAAGACCAACCTCAATACAACCCAAGTATGGTCATTCCATTACCCACGGCGACAAATGATACGCAGGTGGTGTATCAATGGGTGTCCCACTTGGCGGAGTTGATGTGGAAGGATGGTTATGCCTATGCCAAGGCAGGAGTCATGCTTGGTGAACTCGCTCCTGAATCCAATCAACAATTTGATTTACTGGAACCACGGCAAAGAAGTAACTCAAAGTTGATGGTCGCCATTGATGGACTTAATGCACGGTTCGGCAAGGGATGTGTTCGTGTGAGCACTGGTGGTATTTTTAGCGAGTGGGGCATGAAGCAGCAGAGAAAGTCGCCTGCATATACGACTTCATGGTCTCATTTGCCAGTCATTTGATTGCTTTGTAGAGCGGGTGCAGTCCCACCTTGATGACGCACAACTCCCACAACCTGACAACGGTTGCCATCATTGAGTCTATGAAGAAGCCCCCCAAACAAGCGGGAACTTAAAATACCATCGGAAAGCTTTTTCACCTAGAAACCACATATATCCATCTGAAAATCATGAATGCCTCTAAGAAAACAATTCACAAAATCGAACTAGAAGACTACGAAGCCGACATCACTTGTCCGCAATGTAATCAAACAGTTCTTTCACCGGAAAGTGATGAGCAATTCAATCCATGTCCTCATACTCTTTTCATTGCTCACGACGTAGGTTTTGAATTTAGAGATGAACGTTTTGACCGTGCCATGGGAATAAGTGGAGTGGACTCTTTAGATCTAGATTTAGATGAGAGTATTGACGAATTCACTGATAGAGTCCCTTTGGAAAACTCAGTTAAATATGCCGCCTACGTTCCAGCACCAAGTTTTTTTGGTTCTTATGTCGGATTCCAGTTAGAGCCTGAGAATCAAAAATAATAAACATTTTGGAAGCTTGTAGATGACACTCCGACAGCATTTAGAGAAATTCGGGATAAAGCATTTCGATGATGCCACTTACTGGGATTGGGGTGGAAAAATACTGTCCGAAGTTTTATCCGAAAAGGAATTTAATCATTTCGAAAAACTGAGGAAACCACTCCTAAAAGCGAACTCAACTCCGGCACAACGGTTGGCATTCTATGAATTCATAGCCAAACGAAGTGTTGCCGCCGTAGTTCACTCGACCAAAGCTGATGCGATTTGTCAAAGTGGTGAAGCGATTGCGAGAAAAATTAGTTCAAAAAAGCGAATTTTGGATATTGGTTGCAACTCAGGATACTTGACATCTTGGTATGCAACTCAACATGCTGAATCGTCTGTTGTTGGAGTTGATATCTCCTATGAGAGCGTAAGCACGGCAAACCAGTTTTTCAAAGAGTTGAGCCTCACGAACGTGAAGGCAATCCATGGCTCACCAGAAGTGGCTTTGAAGAATGAGAAGTTCGATTGCATCATTGACTCCCAGAGTGTGTTTGAGTCTTTCAATCGATTGAAACTTCTGAACTGGATAGAGCAATCACTGGAGGAAGATGGACTTTATGTAACCGTTCCACAGACGGCAAATGAGAGCGAATTCGAAAAATACACGAGGGAAATCGAAAGCTGTAATTTAGAAATTGTGGAATTTGAAACTGTAATCTTTGGAGACCTAGGTGCGACCAATGCTTACCCCTTACTGGTAACCAAGAAGACCAAAGATCTTAGAAAATTTGATGCAAGTAAAGCATTTCAAGGGTTGATTGAACAACTATCGATTGTCAGATCCAGTTGAATCGTATCATTAAGTTTGGACGCATCACTCCATTTGTCTCATTTTGGAGTTTCAGGTTTTGTTTTAGGTTATTTGTCAACTTAGTCCACTTCGTTCCCTGCGTCGACAAGTCGATTTCGTTACGTTCCTGAAAGTTCGCTTCGCTCATTTCACTCACTGCACTCATCGACAATTTTTTCCAAAACCAAATTAATAGAGGAACGTAGCGAAGCGTAGTGAGGTTAGGTCTTCATACAGATTCAACGGGCACACTTCGCCTTAAGCAGGCGAAGTGATATTTGCTTCATACGAGTTCGTTAGAGCATCGAGCGTTAGAACTACATGCCAGAAACTGGCAAACGCAGGCGGTTGTCCGGTACCTGCTCATTCCGTCTTATTACAACGGCGGCTTACATATCAAACGTCGACTTGATATGCAAACGTGTGGGGGCGAACCCACGTCTTTTTGGCTTTTATAACATCTTCAAACAATCAAATCGCAGCACTTAAGCGATCTTCATCCTCCAATAGGGTAGTGATTGAGTGCTCTAGTCAGCATAGAGTCTTCCGTCCCTGTGACACGAATGTCCAGTTTTTCAGGCACTTGTAATTTAGCCAGTGCAAGCCTTAATCTGATGATTTTCCATAATGAGTGGGACTTGCACCCACTTGTTTTTCGGAGCCATGAAGGAAGAGATATTGACGTCTGTCAGTAATGTTTGACGGAGCCTTGATGCGTTCAGAAGTGGTTGCGACGAATAGCCCCTCAAAGGCGTTTAAGTCGCTAATTTCCTGAAATTTATGCCATGAAGAATGAGCCTTAATTGGTTCTAATTTTACTTTTTTCGTCTCAAAAAATCAAGTTTTTTGAGTGCTCTTTTATTTATACAAAGTGCGATTTATTCGACTAATTTATTTAGTCCACACATCCTCGAATGCGTAGAAATTTCTCAGGTCATTCAGAAAGGAATACCGCACCGCTGTAGCCTCACCTTGATGCAAGGCGTTCACCTGAGTTCCAAGATAGGAGTAACTGTCGAAGTCTGTGTGACTAGACATTAAGCTCATCGCTAGAGTGTGATTTCTTGCTGATGTGGCATTCGATCTATTTGCCAGTTTGCAATTTTCATGAAGTAACTCATGAACATGTTGCAAGCGATTACTCCAGATTCCAAGAGTTGACGGTGTGAGTTCTAGCTCTGCTATTTGAAGGTCTTCGGACATCAATGCAAGGGTATGTTTCGCATCTGCTTCCACGCATGCGTAGTAGTCCACCGAGCCATCACGAACGGTATTGATTGTTTTGGCAATCTCGATTGCACCTTGCTCCAGATCAGATGACTCCATCTGGTCTACCTTGTTACTCTCTGCTATGTATATTAAAAATTTCATGCATCTACTCCTCTACGGTATTTATGAAAAAACTCATAAATATGGATAAAGGAGTTAGTCACATGACAACAAAAACAGATTCGTTCGAGGCTCGTCTTTACGAGGAGCTAAAAACTGTCATCCCCCACATCACTACACGTCAAATCAGCAAGGCGATGGGAAAGACTGAAGGCTACTTTTCCAGTGTGACCACACAAAAATTAGAGGTCTCAGTCGACTCTTTGGTGCATCTACATGATTTTCTTGAGTGCCGTAAAGTTCTGGCAGGTCATCAGTCATCTGAAGGTATACGTAACGTTCAGAAAACTATTGCGGAAGAAGTGCTATCGAGGATCAAGCTAAAAACTGAAAACAGTGGGGACTTCTGGGAGCTTCTGCAATCCCAGATGAATGCCTCAACTTCTAAGCCAATGCAAACCGTTGAACCCTTACCGTTTAGTTGGACAAGGTATTGATCGGCCCCGCATAATTCAGACGTGAAAACAATTTTCTTGGACTTTGACGGCGTTGGACATCCCAGCTTTCATAAGCCCAGTGGACGTTTTCTGCAATTCAAACTTCTTGACGAGTGCCTTCGACCATTCAAGAAACGCACTGAACTGGTCATCTCATCTTCTTGGCGTTTTGAATACAGCCCCTCTGAACTCAAATCACTTTTACCTAAAAGCATGGGTGAGCTAGTTGTAAACGTAACTGGCCCTGCCGTGATTGGTAGTCATGCACGTTGGAAAGAAATCCAAGCCTACGTTAGTGCATACGGAATCAAAGATTACAAAATCTTGGATGACAGTCGCTTTGAATTCCCGACGACATGTCCTGAACTCATCCTCTGCGATTCCCGCACTGGTATAAAAAATCGTGAAATTGAGATCTTGGAATCGTGGCTTGCAAATAAGTAGGGCCTCAGAACTACAAACAATAAATTAACTTGTATATCGCTATTCCTCCCGTATAGTCCGGGCCCCCCATTTTGGAATACGAATTTATGCGAGTTGCAATTTACTGTCTGGACGTTCCCACAGAGGATGACATCCCTTACCAAAACGAGGCTCTCATGCGTCATGCAAACCACATGGGCTACCGTGTAGTTCGGAGCTTTTCAGACGTAGACATCTGGAATAAAGCCGCATCAAGTGTCCACGGAATTTCTCGACTACTGGAGTTGGCGAAGTCAAAAAGCATCGAACTAGTTCTGGTCAAGGACATCTCTTACTTCTGTAGTGGGCTTTCCCACTTCCTATCTGTAGTAACTGAATTGCACCGTCATGGTGTGGGTGTGTATTTCCACAACCAAAAGATCTGCACCTATGGCACTGAAGGTGAGACTGCGATGAAGGTCTTCCAATACATGAAAGAACATGAGACACGCCAAGCCTCCTTCCGCATCAAGTCGGGAATGTTGAAGGCTCAGGAAGATGGGAAAACGCTGGGACGTCCACGGGTCAATAGTAAGCAGACGACAGCCATGGTTTGTGCTTTACGTGAGCGAGGACTTGGTGTTACTGCGATAGCCAAAGTTTCGGGTCTGGGCATATCAACCATCTATCGCATCTTGAAGGAATCGGAGAGTCCCGTAGCCGTGTGACGGGAGTGGATGAACGAGGGCTTGGGGTGAGCTTTCCGAAACCATTCTGGAAGGGTTCCGGTGCTACCGGACATAGGTTCGAGCATCCGATGTTGGATTTCGTTGCGTCCTAAATATTAGGACATCCATTCAGAAAAGGTCAAAAAAATGCGAGCCAACGAAATAATCATCCCCCTACTTGAAAAAAGAGCACAACTCAAGCAACAAGCTGAAGCCTCAGGGCAACCCCAGCCTGTAGTCTCAGCGGGAAACAGGGATTCGATACCCAATCGCCCCACTAAGAAGAAACGCAAGCCCTATACAGGGCCAGTGCTTATGACATTTTCATTGCCCCCAAAGCAAATTTTGCTCGATACAGACCCCGAAAAGTGACCGTTCGACCCTCTCAAACCCCATGTAGTGCGGGGTTCGTGCCGTAGGACGAAAGGCCCAGATTTCCTTAGATAATCACTTGTATAAGAAATCTATTTCAAGGATACAAGGTGAGTTCATCGGCGTTCATTTGGTCAGTAGCTGACCTGCTCAGGGGCAACTTTAGGCAATCCGACTATGGCAAGGTGATCTTGCCTTTCACAATCCTTCGCCGACTTGACTGCGTTCTTGAGTCCACGAAAGAGTCTGTCCTTTCCGAGCACAAGAAACGCTCACAAGAAGGTGTTGACCCCGCACCATTCCTGACACGAATTGCAAAGCAAAGTTTCTACAACACATCCCCTCTCGACCTCAGTAAAACACTGAACGATCCCTCGAACATCAAGTCGAACTTGATGGCTTACGTCAACTCGTTCTCTCCGAACATTGCAGATATCTTCGAGAAATACGACTTTGACGATCAAGTGAGCAAGTTGGCAAACGCAGACCTGTTGTTCCTTGTGGTTCAAAAATTTGCTGGAATCGACCTTCACCCCAACGTCGTATCCAACGCAGACATGGGAACGATGTTTGAGGAACTGATCCGCAAGTTTGCTGAACTCTCAAACGAAACCGCTGGTGAGCACTTCACACCACGTGAGGTGATTCGCTTGATGGTGGACTTGCTGTTCCATGGAGATGATGAAGCTTTAACCAAATCTGGTGTGATCCGCACGATCTACGACCCTACAGCAGGCACTGGAGGCATGCTGTCCGTTGCCGAAGAATACTTGTGCGGTAGTCATGGTCTCAATCCTGACGCAACCTTGGTTTCCCATGGGCAAGAATTGAACCCAGAGAGCTTTGCGATTTGCAAAGGTGACCTGATCATTAAGGGACAAGAGGTTTCCAACATCAAATTCGGAAACACTCTGTCCAACGATGGTCATGCGGGTGCGAAGTTTGACTATGGTATTTCCAATCCTCCATTCGGTGTGGAGTGGAAGAACGTAGAAAAGATCGTCAAGGAAGAACACGAACGTCTGGGCTTTGCTGGACGTTTTGGTGCGGGACTACCCCGCATATCAGATGGTTCCCTACTGTTCTTGCTTCACCTCATCTCAAAGATGAGAGAACCTGAAAAAGGTGGCGGACGTGTAGCCATTGTGTTGAATGGCTCTCCATTGTTTACTGGTGGTGCGGGTTCGGGTGAAAGTGAAATTCGTAAGTGGGTCATTGAAAACGATTTGCTTGAAGCAATCGTCGCACTCCCAACGGACATGTTCTACAACACGGGAATAGCAACCTACATCTGGGTGCTTTCGAATCACAAGTCACCACAGCGTAAAGGCAAGATTCAACTAGTCAATGGTGCTGACTTCTTCCAAAAGATGCGTAAGAGCCTAGGTTCCAAACGTAAAGAACTTGGTGATGGAGACATTGAGCGTATTGTCAAACTGTATGGTGACTTCAAAGAGTCTGAGCACTCAAAGATTTTTGGTGGCAAAGAGTTTGGTTACACAACCATTACCGTCGAACGTCCCTTGAAGGATGAGTCTGGCAACGTTGTGATTGGCTCAAAAGGCAAGGCAAAGGGCAAGCCTCAAGCCGACAGTGCACTTCGTGACACTGAGAACGTCCCACTCACCGAAGACATTCAGAAATACTTTGAACGTGAAGTTCTGCCTCACGCACCAGATGCATGGATTGATGATTCAAAGACGAAAGTTGGCTACGAGATTCCTTTTACTCGCCAGTTCTATGTCTTCAAGCCACCACGCCCTTTGGTTGAAATCGACGCAGACCTGAAGGCAACTACGGACAAGATTTTGAAGATGATTCAAGGATTGTCAGCATGACATTTCCTGCTTACCCCAAATACAAAGATAGTGGTGTTGAGTGGTTTGATAATGTTCCGAATCACTGGGATGTGATGAGTATTAAGTGGCTTTCTAATGTTCAGCGTGGAGCATCGCCACGACCTATTGATGATCAAAAATATTTTGATGATGAAGGTGAATATGCGTGGGTAAGGATTTCTGACGTTTCATCTTCTAGTGGAGTGCTACGTGAAACGACTCAGCGCCTATCTGATTTGGGTAGCTCATTGAGCGTAAAGCTGTCTCCAAATACACTTTTCGTAAGCATCGCAGGAACAGTTGGTAAGCCATGCATCACTGAAATTCATGCTTGTATCCATGATGGTTTTGTCTACTTCCCCAATCTAAAGATAAATCCTAAGTGGCTCTTTCGAATTTTCGAGGGTGGGCTATGTTATGCCGGACTTGGAAAAATGGGCACTCAACTGAATCTAAACACGGACACTATTGGGTCAATCAAAATTCCAGTTCCGACCTCTAGAGAGATTGAAGAAATTCTGAAGTTCCTCGACCACGAAACAGCGAGGATTGATGCGCTAATTTGCGAGCAAGAAAAACTAATAGAGCTATTGAACGAGAAAATCGTCTCGATGACCTTAGGCATCAGCACAAATAAATCAGATCAGTATCGACTTAAAGATGTGGCGACTGTAATTTCACGACCCGTAATTCAAAAAAAAGAAGAAACCTACACTCCAATTGGACTATTCAATCGTGGCAGGGGGCTTTTCCACAAAGAGCCTCGTCAAACGGAGGAAATGGGTGATTCAGATTTTTTCTGGATTGAAGCCGGTGACCTGATTATTAGTGGTCAATTTGCATGGGAAGGAGCAGTCGCTTTTGCAAATCAACAAGATTCAGGTTGCGTGGTTTCTCATCGATATCCAGTTCTTCGAGGGCGAGATGACATCTTGAAAACTGAATACCTGCTGGCATGGTTAATGTCTCGTCACGGAGACTTCTTACTCAATGAAAACTCACGTGGAGCGGCGGGCAGAAATCGTCCACTGAACATTAATTCTCTTTTGAAGGAAAAAATCTCAATTCCACCTATTGAAGTTCAGACAAGTGTCAGTAAAGTTTTTCATGAACGAGTGAAATTATTTAGTGAAATTAAAAAACAAATTGAATTTTTACAGGAGCGTCGCTCCGCTCTCATCTCTGCCGCAGTCACTGGACAAATCGATGTCCGCAACCATGTTCCGAAAGAATAACCATGGCAACAAATCTCAACATCGGTCGCCTTCAACGTGTCCCACTGCGTGAGGTCTGGAAGCACGAAGCTTACGACTTCACTCAATGGCTTCAAGAGAATCTGGACGTGCTGAACGTGGCACTTGAGTTGAACCTTATAACTGCCGAACGTGAACAGGCGGCTGGCTCTTTTAGCATTGACCTCGTTGCAGAAGAAGAAGGTGGCGGTATCGTCATCATTGAGAACCAGTTGGAAAAGAGTAATCACGACCACCTCGGCAAAGTGATTACCTACCTCTCACATTTGTCTGCACGTAAAGCGATTTGGATAGTTTCTGACCCACGACCAGAACACGTAGCCGCTATTGCATGGCTGAATGAATCTAAGCTTGCTGACTTCTATCTAGTCAAAGTCGAAGCCGTTCGTATTGGTGACTCTCCAGCCGCCCCGTTATTGACATTAATTGTTGGCCCGTCTGAGGACAACAGTGTGGGCAATGAGCGTGAAGTGGTTGCCGAGAGGTATCACATTCGCCAACATTTTTGGAAAAAGTTAGTCGCCAACCCCAAGGCAAAACTGCATTCGCACATCACTCCAGGTGCGTATTCATGGATCGGAACATCTTCAGGTGTTCGTGGACTGAACCTGAACTACTCAATTACACAAGACCAAGCATCGGCGGAGCTATACATCGACCGTGGTGCTGACTCACAAGAAGAAAACAAGAAAATTTTTGACCAACTCTATGCTCAGAGAGAAAAGATCAATGGAGATATCGGTAAACAAGTGAGTTGGGAACGCTTGGACGGTAAACGGGCTTGCCGAATCAAAATCTCCATTGATGGTGGATACAGATCTCCAGAGTCTGATTGGGAAAAGATTCAGACAACTATGGCAGAGGCTATGAATGCATTGAGCAATGCAATCTCCCCACATCTGTCGCAACTCCATTTGGGTGCTTGAGTAACATGGCAATTCATAACGAATACCAATTCGAAATTGACGTCTGCGACTACCTTCAGTCGCAAGGCTGGCTGTATTCGAAAGATGACAAAGGGTATGACGCAGAACGTGCACTGTTCCCTGAAGACTTGATGGCATGGGTTCAAGATTCACAACCCAAGTCATGGGAGCGGCTGAAGGGATTCCACAACGGATCCACTGAAAAGACGTTGCTTGATCGATTGTCCAAGGTGCTCGATACCGAAGGTGCATTGAAGGTTCTTCGTAACGGATTCAAGTCAACAGGGGCTGGCTCAGGCGTCTTCGATTTAGTTCAGTTCCAACCTGCCCATGGTTTCAATGAAGAAATCAAAGCGAAATACGACAAGGTTCGCCTGCGGGTCATGCGACAGGTTCATTACTCGCAGAACAACAGGAACTCAATTGACCTCGTTCTGTTTGTGAATGGTTTGCCAATTGCCACCATTGAACTCAAGACCGACTTCACTCAAGGTATCGCAGATGCCAAGAATCAATACAAAACTGACCGTCTTCCCAAAGATCCAGTCACCAAGAAGGTAGAACCACTGCTAACCTTCAATCGAGGTGCATTGGTTCACTTTGCAGTATCTACATCTGAAGTTTGGATGACCACCAAGTTGTCAGGCATGGAAACCTTCTTCCTGCCATTCAACAAGGGCTACAAGGGTGGCAAAGGCAACCCACCCAATCCGAATGGCTACCAAACCGCCTACCTATGGGAGGAAATCTTCCAGAAGCACATGTGGCTCAAGATTCTTGAGAAGTTCATCCAACTCGAAGTTAAAGAGACAACTGATAGAGATGGCATCAAGAAGAAAAAAGAGACTCTGATCTTTCCCCGATACCACCAACTTGATGCAGTCAACTCGTTGATTGATGCCGTCAAAAAAGAAGGTGCAGGCAAGAGTTATCTGTTCCAACACTCCGCTGGCTCTGGCAAGTCGAACACGATTGGTTGGTCAGCCCATCAACTAGCCACGCTACATGATGCAAACGATCAAAAGGTGTTTGACACCATCATCGTGATTACTGACCGTAATGTTCTAGACGAGCAATTGCGTGACACCATCGGTCAGTTTGCCGCAACCAAAGGGGTTGTCGTATCCGTGGATAGGGAGCGTGGAACTAAGTCAGGTCAGTTGGCTGAAGCTCTGAAGCAGTCAGCCATGATTGTGGTTTCGACTCTTCAGACGTTTCCGTTCATCTTGAAGGAAATCAGGGAGTCATCACTCGGGGATAAAAAGTTCGCAGTAATCGCTGACGAAGCTCACAGTTCTCAGTCTGGGTCTAGTGCCGCCAAGCTCCGCAAGGTCTTGTCATCCGACTTCCAAGACGAAGGTGATGAAGAGACCTATGAAGACTTCCTTGAGCGTGAGGTTAAAGATAGAGCCTTGCCTCAGAATGTGAGCTTCCTTGCGTTCACGGCGACTCCAAAGGCAAAGACGCTAGAGATCTTCGGTCGAAGTGTGGATGGTGGATTGCCAGAGCCATTCCACAGATACACGATGAAGCAAGCCATTCAAGAGGGATTCATTCTTGATGTGCTCCAAAACTACACCCCTTACAAGGTCGCCTACAAACTTGCTCACGAAGGCAAAGATTGGGATGACAAAGAGGTAGACAAGTCTGATGCCGCAAAAACCATTGCAAGATGGGTCAGACTGCATCCTCACAACATCGCTCAAAAGGTTCAAATAATTGTTGAACATTTCCGTGCCAATGTGATGTGGCGTCTCGATGGTCAAGCCAAAGCAATGGTTGTTGCTGACTCTCGCAAAGCGGCAGTGCGATACAAAATTGAGATGGAACGGTATATTAAGAGCGAGGGCTATGACAAAGATATGAATGTCATGGTCGCCTTCTCTGGCGATGTCGAAGATCCCGAATACGGATCTGAGGTTTTCACTGAAAACAACATGAACAAGAACCTCAAGGGCATGAGCATTCGCAAAGCCTTTGAATTCGAAGAGAACAAGGTTTTGATCGTTGCCAATAAATTCCAGACTGGCTTTGACCAACCGTTGTTGGTGTCAATGTATCTTGACAAGCGAGTGGACAAGATCGCCGCTGTTCAAACACTCTCTCGCCTGAATCGCACGTATCCCAATAAAGACACAACCTTCGTTCTGGATTTTGTGAACGACACAGAAGACATTCGTCTTGCGTTCGAGCCTTACTACGACATCACAGAGTTGTTAGCAACTACCGAGCGAGATAAGGTCTACGACATCATGTCGAAGTTAGACCAAACGCACATCTACTCTGAGCAGGAGATTGTGAATTTCATTGAGGCATACAGAAAACCGAATGCCAGACAGAGAGATATTCAGGCGGCGTTGAGTGCACCTGTATCAAGATTCAAAGGCAGATTCACACAAGCTGAAGATGCTGATGACAAAGAGGAAATAGACCTCCTAGAGTTGTTTGAGAAAGACTTAGGTAGCTTTTGTCGTATGTATGACTTCCTGTCACAGGTGGTCAACTATGGCGATACAGATCTTGAAGCCAGATACCTATTCTTCAAACACTTGGCACCGCTCATCAAGCCAGAGTATCGAAAGTTGCCGATTGAACTTCTTGGCTTGGAGTTGACGCATTACAAGCTATGGGGCGGCAATAAGCAAAGCATCACTCTTGGCAAAGAGGATCCTGAAAATATCAAACTTAAACCACCGTCTGATGCAGGCACAGGGACGGCTAAGGATCCAGAGCAAGTTCGCTTAGAAGAACTACTCAACAGTCTCAATGACATGTTCCCAGAAATCACTGACACAGATAGGGTTAACCTGTTTAAGAACGCCAAGTCAAAGATGATGGGCAGTGAGCAAGTCGTTAAGCAGGCTAAAGCCAACGATGAATCGCAGTTCATTCAAAGTCCAAGTTTTGATGACATCATGATGGATGCTCTGATTGAATCGATGGACAGCCATAAGGCGATGACCACTCGCATCCTGAACGATGAAAGACTTCGCTCACGGTTTAAAGATCTGTTGGCACGTAGTGTTTACAGAGAAGTGAATCAGCCACGGGCATAACAGAGGCTTCAACTTCATATGGCAAGAAAACCTAAAGAGATTCGAGAGCTAAGAGTCGTTTTGGATACAAACGCTCTTTTCACTAGCTTAGGTGATGAACTTGTAAATCATGAGATTGTTCAACTCATCAACGAAAACAGGCAACACGCTGACCTAAAAGTAACGTGGATGATGCCTGAAATAGTGTTTGAGGAACGACTCTTTCAGATGCGTAAACACACTGTCGGACTGATTTCCAACATCGAAAAGGTTGAAAAGCTACTTGGTCATAATCTTGCAATCACCAAGGAGTTTTTGGATTCCAAGGTGCTGGATGTCGCCAAAACCCACTCTAATAGTCTTGGTATCCAAATCATTCGCTTAAAAGAAGATGAAGTGGATTGGCGGAAGGTGGCTCAGTCAGCCGTTCGACGTGAACCCCCTTTCGAACGAGGAGAAAAGGAAAAGGGATTTAGAGATGCCTTGATTGGACATACTTTTTTGCAAATCCTTGCTTCCTCCCCTAAATCAGCGACCAAATGCAGAGTTGTTTTGATTTCTGGTGATCAGCTTCTTTCAGATTTTGTGAATTCTCACATCGATGGATTTTCAAATGTGCAAGTCTTCGACGGATTAGAAGCACTCAAAGGGCTGATTAACACACTATCTTCGGAGGTTGATGAAGAATTTGTTGATGAGCTTCAAAAGAAAGCAAGTGCATTGTTTTTTGTGAATGCTCAAAGCAAAGAGACCCTCTACTACAGAGAAAACATTTCTGAGCAAATCAAGTCCATCTTTTCGAATGAGTTGAGTGCAATCCCTGAAGGAGCTACTTCCAAGGTTGATGATGGCATCTTCATCACTCCCCCTAGATTTGTTAGGAAAGAAAAGCAACGTGTGTATTGGAGTTCTCGAATTACGTTTAACTTCAACGCAATGAGATGGGTTTCATCTGTTCCTCAAATTGGATCAGGCATGTTCGGCTCTAGTGCAATTCCACCGCCTACAGTAAACGCTCTTAGATCAACACTCCTAACCAGCGGATCAACACTGCCAACAACAGAAGTGGCATTTACGGGTAAGACACACTTTGATATCAACTGGAGCACCACTGTTAACAATAAAAAAATGTTGAGCCACCCGTCAATTGACTTGATTGATTTTGTCGAGACGACTCTTCAGCAAAAGTAACCCCCCTACTAAGAATGTCAACTCCCCACAAATACATCTGTCCAAGCTGTAAAGCCAAGGAAGGCGTGGACATCCTGTATGGAATGCCAACCCCAGAGTCATTCGAGAATGCAGAAAGGGGCGAACTGGCAATCGGCGGTTGTGTGATTGAAGATAACCAGCCAGACAGACGGTGCCTCAAATGCGAACACGAGTGGCAAATCAAGCGTCGTAAATGAGCCATCCG
>Ga0228701_1001444_pt1 | contig 16167 bp, 19 predicted proteins | sample McNCre117_Aug_MG_2_FD_178017 | JGI IMG/M metagenome (GOLD analysis project Ga0228701, IMG submission 178017) | Freshwater microbial communities from McNutts Creek, Athens, Georgia, United States - 11-17_Aug_MG | ecosystem: Environmental > Aquatic > Freshwater > Creek | place: USA: Georgia...
GGGCGGTGGGTGGCGCAGGCGGCGGTTGGGCCGCCAGGTTGGACATGACAAACAAGCTCATGGCCACGCCGGGCAGCACACCGGCCAGCGTCAAGGTATTAGCAGCTTTGCCACGCCCGCCTTTTTTGGCGGTGCGGGCGGTTTCGGGCACGGGTTTCCATTGCTCTGTGGTGCCAGACCACAGCAGCCGGTAACAGCGGTTGAAACTTCCGTGCTCTTTCATGCGTGGGGTTTAAAAAGCCACGGTGGCGCTGAGCCAATAACGTGGGTTTTTGTAGGTGCCGTCTTGGTCCATGCCCAGGGTGGTGGGGTTGGGGTTGAGGCCAATGCGTTTGGCCACAGTGGCTTTGAGGTCCACGCCTTTGATGCTTTGCCAACCGAGCGAGAAGCCGTAGCCACGAATTTGGTAGTCGTTGACAGCGCTCAGTGGTGTGGTGCTGCCGGGGGCATAGTTGTCGCGGTTGACGCGGGCTTTGCCGTAGTCGTAAAAACCATTGAGGCGCCAGTTGATGTCGAGGTTGTGGCGCAGCTCGGCGCTGAAGGTTTGGCCTTCCGAGCCACCCAAGCGCGTGGCACCGCCTGCGTAGGCACGCACGCCGGTGACGCCTTCGAGGTAGATTTTTTCAGACGAGTCGAGGTTGGTGTTGGCCACTTGCATGGCGTAGGCGAGCGACAACTGTGTGTCGGCCGTCAAGGGCTGCAAGCGGCTGAGGTTGAGGGCCAGGCGTTGGTAGCGACCATCGTTTTGGGTGCCCACGGTGGAGGCCAGTTTGCCGTCGATCCAGGTGAGGCCGTATTGGTGGGTGTTGCCTGCGGTGTCGATGTGGTTGCCCGACAGGGCGACGCTGGCCGCACGGGTGTTGTAGCGCGAAGTGACGCCCGAGGTGTTGTAGTTGTCGTAGTCTTTGGTGTCAAAGCCGAAGGTGGCGTTGAGGTTGGTGGTTTGGCTGCGCAGCAGAGGGTAGCTCAGCTCAGCGCCTGTGGTGTTGGCTTTGCCATGGCCGTCGGTGCTGGCGAGGGTGCCAATGAGGTGGTAGTTCAAACCCGAGCCGCGCACTTGGGCGCGCCAGCCGTCGTTGCCCACGGGCACGCTGTAGGCCAGGCGGGTGTATTCGCTGCCTTGGGTGCGAATGGCGTTGAGCGACAGTTGGTCGCCCCAGCGCAAGGGGCTGTTGAGGTTGGCGTTGACGCTTGCACGCGTGACGCCGGTAGACAAGGAGCCGTTGTTGTCGGAGCCAACATCGCCTTTGAGCAAGGGCTCGTCAATGACGTTCAAGGCCATGTCGGTTTCGTGGGCCGAGGCGCCGGCTTGCAAGTTGCCGCTGACCATAACACCAGGCAAGTCGTCAAGCAGCAGCAGGGCGCGGTCCACGCGTGTGGCACTCAGGGGTTCGCCAGGGTTTTGTTGCGCCAAGAAGATGTCCACCAAACGTTGCGCGGCCATGCGTTGGGGCAGGGGCTCTTGCACGCTGGCTTTGCCAAACACGGCTTCGATGACCTGAATGGTCACGACGCCGTTTTGAATTTCTTGCTTGGGCAAATACGAGGTGACCAACCAACCCGCATCGCGGAAGGTTTGGGTGACGTCAGCGGCTGCGGCTTGCAAATCGTCAAAGCCCAAGGGGCGGTTGAGGTAGCTGTTCAGGGCTTGGGCCAAGGCGTCGCTGTGGACCAGGGTGTTGCCCGCAAACACAAAGCGTTGCACGGTGACGGTGGCTTGGTCGAGTTTGGCCATGGGCGGCGGCGGTGTGTCGCGGCGCTTGACAGCAGCAGGAGGTGTTTGGAGCTTGAGGCCTTGTTCAGTTTGACGCAGCAGGGCGCCAGCATCGGGCACGGCTTGTGCCCAAGCGCTTGCGCACAGCAGATGAACTGAAAGTGTGAAAACGGTGGGTTTGAAGTGACGCATGCAAGCAGGCCAGAATTTGACGAGCATGCATTTTTGAAATTTGTCTGTGTGACAACCTACAAATGCCTACGTTTTGAATTCAAAGGTTTTCAAATAATTTGCAGAGAAACGCAAATTTGATAACCGACGTTGCGAATCGACTCAATCACCACGCCTGCGGTGCCCACGTCTTGCAGTTTTTTGCGCAAGCGAACAATGCGCACTTCAAGGCTGGCTTTGTTGAGGGTGTTGATGTCGAGGTCCAAAATTTGCGCCAACTGCCAGGTTTCCAGGCGTCCGCCGGGGGCGCGTGCAAAGGCGGTCAGCATGTCGGCTTCGGCCGAAGACAAACGCACTTCGCCACCCGGGCCGCTGAGCAAGAGCTTGCTCAAGCGCAGGGGCGAAGCCTGTGCATCGTCGCTTGCCAATAAGGTGGCGGGGGCGCTGGCTTGGCGTCGGCGTGCAAAGCTTTGAATGGCTGCGCAGAGCTCTTCAAAGTTGACGGGCTTGGTCATGTACAAGTCGGCACCGCTTTCGTAGCCGAGCACTTTGTCTTTGTTTTGCGAGCGTGCTGTCAACATCAGAATGCCGACCAGCGGGTAGACCTGGCGCAAACGTTTGGCGAGGCTGATGCCGTCTTCGCCGGGCAGGTTGAGGTCAATCACAAACACATCGACTTGGCCGCCCCCGGGTTCGTCATCGAGTTCTTCCGCGCACGACAGGCCGACCACTTGGTGGCCGCGGTGTGTCAAGGCCAAGCAGGTGAGCTCGCGCAGGTCATCGTGGTCTTCGACCACCACAATGTTCAAGCAGGTAGCCACAGCACAAACCTCACATTTTTTTCATCGGGTGCATAGCGCACCACAGCGCCAATGCGTTTGGCCAAGCTGGCCACCAAGAACAACCCCAGGCCTGTGCCCGATTGGCTGAGCGCGCCGGGGCTGCGGTAGTACTTGCGAAACACTTGCTCGGCATCGGGCCAGCCGGCCATGCCGGGATGGTTGGTCACGCTGACTTCGATGCCAGATTCGCCACCCGAGTTGAACGCGGGTTCGACGTGGATGTGCAGCGACGACTGAGGGTCGCTGTAGCGAATGGCGTTGTCGATCAGGTTGCCCAAGATGATGCGCAGGTACTGGTGGTCGGTGATGACGTTGAACGCATGTTTCAAGTGCAGGTGCAGGCGTTTTTCATGCGGGTATTGCACGTTGACGAGTTCACGGATGAGCCGGTGCAGATCGACCACGTCGTGTTGGGTTTCTAGGTTGCCTTCTTCGAGCTGGTCGGCGTCGACGCAGCGCTCAATGATGGCTTTCATGTCGGTCACGGCACGGCTGGCGTAGGTGATGGATTGCTGATGCCCGGCGGGTGTGTGCAGCGCCATGTCGATGACGGCGAGTGGGTTTTTGAGCTCGTGCATGAGCATGTGCAAAAAGTGGGTTTGCTCTTCGCGCCGCTCGCGTTCCATGACGACTTGTTGTTGCGACAGGTAAAGCTGGTTGGCCACATCGCGGCGTTGCTGTTCGACACGATTGGCGCGAAATTGCAGCAGCACGGTCATCAAGCCGCCTGATAAAAAGCCGTGGACGACCAGGCTCAAAATGGCCCAGCTCGCTCCCTGGGTGAAGCCCAGGATAGGCAGCACACTGAAGACCACAAACGAGGTCAGAACGACGTAGTAGCCAATCACCATCTTCTTGGGCAAGCGGTAGACCAGCGCTGAGGGTTCATCGTGAATGAAGACAATGGCCAACACCACGGGCAGGCAGATGAACAGGGCCAGCAAAATGAGGTTGGCGTGCAAGGCGGGTTGTGTGTATCCGAGCATGAGCATCGCTAGGGGAATGACGATAAGCCAGACCACGCTGCGAATCAAACGTTGCACCCAAACAGGCAGGGTGTATTCGCAGAGCAAGTAGCGCTCGAACCAGATGGAGGCACCCGCTGCTGCAATGTTGGCGTAGTTGAACACGCGGTCTAGCGCTTCAGGCGCCAGCCAGTCGCTGAGCAAGGTGCGGTGGTAGCCAAAATAGGCCAAGGTGTAGACCATGACCATGCTTTGTTTGATGACAAACACGCCGTTGAGTTTGTCGCGGTCATTCAGCCAGGCAATGAGCATCCAGGCCCAAAAGACAAACAAAACCGCAAGGCTGATGGTGTAGAGCAATTCTTGAATATGGTCCAAACGCTTGGCTTCGGAAGCGCTGACGGCTTGCACCACCATGAAGTGGGTGCTGGTGCTTTGTAGTCTGAGCCAGATGTCGCGCGCCTGTGGTTGCACAGGAATGACAAAGCCGAGGTTGCTCGATTGCCATTCGGCCTCGTTCCAAGGGGTGAGGTCGCCTGTGACGCGTGGTCGCTTAGAGGTAGGCTCTGCGGGGTCGAACAGGGTGATGCGGTCTAAAAAGACGGGGCGAATGCGCAACACCAGTTTGTCACCAATCAGGGCGGGGTCGGCCCCGTCGATACGCAACTGCACCCAATGGACTGACTGGGAGTAACCGCGGCTCAAGGTGCCTTGATAGGGCGTGTAACTTTGCTGCTGCGCTTGCTCGAACGTAGCTTCTCCGCTGCGGTCTTCCCAGTACCCGCTGGCCGACACATAGTCTTTGGCGATGGCCTGTGCAGGCAGCATCAACCCGCCTGCGCAGAGGCAGGCCAGGCATAGCAACAGCTTGAAGAATGAACGTGAGAAAGCGGTAGGCATAGGCAAGAGGCCCCGATACTAACCACTGACATATCCGAAGCCTACGTTTGCCTACATCCAGCCATGTGTTGAGTATTTGTGTTGTAGTCTCCTTGTGACTACAATTGGATTTTTTAAATTCAGAGGCTACGCCATGAGCATGACTGCTGACACTTATGTTCGCGCGCGCATCGACAGCAAAACGAAGGAACGTGCGGCTGATGCACTGGACGCGATGGGATTGTCTATCTCGGACGCTATTCGGCTGTTGATGCTGCGTGTGGCAGATGAACGCCGTTTGCCTTTTGAGGTCAAAGTTCCTAACGCAACAACCCGCAAAGCCATTACCGAGCTGGAGTCTGGCAAGGGCAAGAAGTTTTCCAGTGTGGATGATTTGATGGCCGATCTGCATGCGGGCAATTGACCGATCGACAGCCTTTAAGCGCGACTACAAACGCGAGACCAAAGGGCGGTACCGCGCCACACTGGATGGTGACTTGAAAACAGTCTTGTTCGCTTTGGTTACAGATACCCTGCTTGATGCCAAATTTCGTGACCATGATCTGAGCGGAGATTGGGCAGGCTATCGTGAATGCCACGTAAAACCCGATCTGCTGCTGATCTATCGCAAAACAGACTCAGACCTCATCAGGCTGGCGAGATTGGGATCACACAGCGAGTTATTTGGTTAATAGATCTCGGCTGCAAACAGGTGAGGCGTGGCATATATCTGTCGCCGATAATCAAGCAGGAGGCACCGAATGACTGCTTACAACCTATTTCGTACATGCGTGTTGCTGGTGCTCATGGGCACGGGCGCGGCGTGGGCGCAAACTTTCAAAATGCCGTGCGAAGTGGAGGGCGTGATTCCTGATTTGGAAGACCGCAAAGTCAAGGCCGAGAAGGTGGTGGTGGAGATTCAGTCGATGGGGAAAAACATTTTTCTCAAGATCAACGGCTCCAAGCTCTACCAAACCCAGGCCAGCAGCCTGACCACCGAAGAGTTCGTGGGCAAGAACCTCACCACCGAAAAACAAATGGGCGCCACGCGCAAGCACAAGGCGACGGGACAAGAGTCAGAAATTCGAATCGACCGCGAGACGGTGACGCTGTTTGCGTTTCACGACATGGACTACCGCGGCCGCACGATTCGCATGCACATCACAGGGCCATGCACGGTGCCGCAATGAGTGTGATGCTAGAACCAACACCAAAAACCGACGCATTGACCGGTGACTGCTTGCACGCCGAGGTCGATCAAGCTGCCCACCACCATCAAGGGCAGGCCGACATACACCAAGGCCCACAGCACGACCATGAGCGTCAGGCGTGGTTCTTCGAGACGGTGACCCATCACGGTTTGTTCTTTGCGGCGCAGACGAAGTTTGTTCAGCATGGTGCGAGGATTTTAGGCTGATGAACATTCACTGGGACACACTGGCGCAAGCCGAGTGGGACGCACACCATGCCCGCGCTGCAGCCGCACTGCAGCAAGACTGGGCCTATGGCGCCTGCATGAAGGCCATGGGCGTGACGGTGTTGCGCGCGTATGTGGAGCAAGACGGTGCACCGGTGGCGTTGGCGCAATTCATCGTGCGACGCTTTGCAGGGCAGTTGGCCAGCATGGCTTTGTGCTCTTTGGGGCCGGTGTGGTTGCAGCCACTGTCGGGCGCTGAGAAACAACAGGTCTACCAAGCCTTGAAGCGCAGCATTGCGCTGACGAAGTTGCGTTTGGTGGCGTTCACGCCGCAAGAGGCACAGGGCCCCGGCTTGGGGCTGTCGCGCTGGCGCCGTGTGATGACGGGGCACAGCACGGTGATGCTCGACATCACGCCCTCAATGGACACCTTGCGTGCGCAGCTCGACAAGCGTTGGCGGCACCGCTTGGGCGGCGCTGAAAACTCTGCGCTCACCATCCACCGTGTGGGCACCAATGCAGGCCAATACCGTTGGTTGCTGGACGCTGAAATGCAGCAACGCGAGCAGCGCGGTTTGTATGGCCTGCCGTTGCACTTTTTTGATTTGTATGTGCCCTCGCGCCAACAACCTGCGCAAACCGTGTTGACAATGCGCGCCGATGTGGGCCGCGACCGTGTGGCGGGCATGATGTTTTTGATTCATGGTCAAGCCGCCACCTACCAAGTGGGTTGGACCAGCGATGCAGGGCGCGACCTACATGCCCACAATTTGATTTTGTGGAAGGGCATTGAAGAGCTGCGAACACGCGGCGTGCGCATGCTCGATTTGGGCGGCGTCAACACCATTCGCAGCGCGGGCATTGCGCGCTTCAAGATGAGCACGGGCGGCCAGGTGCTGACCCATGCGGGCACTTTCATTTAAAGGGCGGTCCGCGCATGTTCACCGTGTCTCATTTGTCGTGCAGCCGAGGCAACAAGCCTTTGTTTGCTGACGTCAGTTTTGAGCTCCAACCCGGACAGGCCTTGCATTTGGAAGGCGACAACGGTGTGGGCAAAACCAGTTTGTTGCGCATCGTGTGCGGCTTGTCGCCGGCTGATGCGGGCGAGGTGTGTTGGCAGGGTCAACCTATTCAAAACAACGCAGCGGCGTTTCGCGCGGCCTTGTTTTATTTGGGCCATGGCTTGTCGCTCAAAGAAGAGCTGAGCGCACTGGAGAACTTGTTGTCAGACGCAGCGGTGGCGGGCCGTTCGTTGACGTCGGCGCAGGCCATGCAGGCGTTGGCACGCATGGGCTTGCGCGGGCGCGAGCATTTGCCCTTGCGCGTGATGTCGCAAGGCCAAAAGCGCCGCACGGCCTTGGCCCGCTTGCTGGCCAGCCAAGCCCCGCTGTGGGTGTTGGACGAACCGTTTGTGGCGCTGGATGCCCGGGCCGTGGACGGCTTGCGTGCTTTGCTGGCCGATCATGTGGCGCAAGGCGGCATGGTGCTGTTCACCAGCCACCAACCGGTGAGCTTGACCACGACCGACGGCGCAACTGTGCCAGTGCAGAACTACCGTTTACGAGGTGTGGCATGAACACCCAAGCCTTCATGGCCGTGTTGCGCCGCGACCTGCTGTTGGCCATGCGCCGCAAGAGCGAGGTGCTGACCGCTGTGTTTTTCTTTGTGGTGGTCGCGGCCTTATTCCCCTTGGGCATTGGGCCAGAGCTCAACACCTTGCGTTTGGTGGCACCGGGCGTGTTGTGGGTGGGTGCCTTGTTGTCGAGCATGTTGGCTTTGCAGCGCTTGTTCGAGGCCGACTACCGCGATGGCACGCTGGAGCAAATGGCCTTGTCGCCCGCGTCCATGCCCTTACTCATCAGTGCCAAATTGCTGGCGCACTGGCTGGTGTCCGGGGTGCCATTGGTATTATTGGCCCCGGTTTTAGGATTGCAATTTGACCTGTCGGCCGATGCCTTGGTCACCCTCACGCTGGCCCTGTTGTTGGGCACCCCGATTTTGTCTTTGGTGGGCGGCATTGGTGCCGCATTGACCTTGGGCGTGCGCGGGGGCGGCGTGCTGTTGTCGCTGCTGGTGCTGCCTTTGTTTATTCCTGTGCTGGTGTTTGGTGCCGGCGCAGTCGAGGCGCAAAGCAGTGGCTTGGGGGCGCAGGCGCATTTTTCAATTTTGATGGCCATGCTGTTGCCCGCGGCATTTTTCAGTCCCTTGGCCTGTGCGGCGGCAGTGCGCATTGCGCTGGAATGACCGCAGCACACACCATGGCAACACACACAGGTTTATGAAAAACATCAATTGGTTTCACTACGCAGCACCGCAGACCTTTTATGGTCTGGCGGCACGCGTGTGGCCGTGGTTTGCTGTGCTGGCCACGGTGTTGGCTGCTGTCGGTTTATGGCTGGGCTTTGCCGTGGCGCCGACGGATTTTCAGCAAGGTGAGGGCTACCGCATCATCTTTGTGCATGTGCCGGCCTCGTGGATGTCGATGGTGATTTACCTGGCCATGGCGTTTTGGAGTGTGTTGGGCCTGACCTTCAACACCCGCCTCTCGGGCATGATGACCCGCGCCTTGGCGCCCACTGGGGCGCTGTTTGCGTTTTTGTCTTTGTGGACAGGCGCGCTGTGGGGCAAGCCCATGTGGGGCGCGTGGTGGGTGTGGGATGCGCGTCTCACGTCGGAGCTGATTCTGTTCTTTTTGTACCTGGGCTACATCGCCTTGACGTCGGCGATTGACGACACGCGCCGCAGCGACCGTGCAGGGGCGCTGATCGCCATCGTGGGGGCCATCAACGTGCCGATCATTTATTTCTCGGTGAAGTGGTGGAACACGCTGCACCAAGGCGCCTCGGTGTCGCTGACCCAAGCGCCGAGCATGGCCGAGATCATGCTGTGGAGCATGTTGCTGATGGCCTTGGCGTTTTGGTTTTACACCGTGGCGCTGGTGCTCTACCGGGTGCGCACGTTGATCTTGCAACGTGAACGCCATGCCACTTGGGTGCACGAACTCGACGAGGTGAAGCCATGAGGTGGGAGAGCTGGTCACAGTTTTGGGCCATGGGTGGCTATGGCGTGTACGTGTGGGGCAGCATGGGCATGACGGCGGTGTTGCTGGCGCTGGAGGTGTGGCAGGCGCGTGTGTCACGCCGGCAAACCCTTGCGCAACTCAAGGCTGAGCAGGCTGTGGCCCAATCGTCGGCTGAGGAACTGATGTGATGAAACCCAGAACAAAACGATTTGCACTGATTGCCGCTGGCATTGTGGTGTTGTGTGCGGCGGCTGCTTTTGTGCTGAATGCTTTTCAGAGCAATTTGGTGTTCTTCTTTACCCCAACGCAGGTGAGCCAGGGCGAAGCACCCAAGGGCCGTACCTTCCGTGCAGGCGGCATGGTCAAAGACGGCAGCTTGGTGCGCGAAGGCAACAACGTGCGGTTTGTGATTACCGACACAGCGCAAGAAATGACCGTGACCTATGTGGGCCTGTTGCCCGATTTGTTCAAAGAGGGCCGTGGTGTGGTGGCCCAAGGCAAGTTGGGTGACGATGGGGTGTTTGTGGCCAGCGAAGTGTTGGCCAAGCACGACGAAAACTACATGCCGCCTGAAGCCAAGCATGCACTCGATCAAGCCGCTGCTGCCAAAGCGGCGCAGTCGGTGAAAACCAATCCGTGAGCCTTTCATGATTCCAGAACTCGGTCATTTCGCACTCATCTTGGCCGCCTTGGTGGCCTTGATTCAGGGCGTCTTGCCCTTGACGGGCACCTTGCTGCGTGACCCGCAACAGCAAGTGCTGTTGCAATCTTTGGCACGCCCTACCGCAGCGCTGCAATGTGCGCTGGTGGCGTTTGCGTTTGGCGCTTTGGCCACTTCGTTTTTGAGCAACGATTTTTCGGTCAGCTATGTGGCGCAGCATTCCAACTCCTTGTTGCCCAAGCCCTACCAGTTCGCGGCGGTGTGGGGTGGTCATGAAGGTTCGCTCTTGCTGTGGGTGTTGCTGCTGGCTGTGTGGTCGTTGGCGGTGGCGGTGTTTTCGCGCAGCTTGCCGCTGGACATGGTGGCGCGTGTGATTGGCGTGCTGGGTTTGATCTCGGTGGGTTTTTTGCTTTTCATCTTGACCACCTCGAATCCGTTTGAACGCTTGCTGCCTGCGGCCCTGGATGGTCGCGACTTGAACCCCTTGTTGCAAGACCCCGGTTTGGTGATTCACCCGCCCATGCTCTACATGGGCTATGTGGGCATGTCGGTGGCGTTTGCGTTTGCGGTGGCGGCGCTGCTCAGCGGCCGCTTGGACGCAGCCTGGGCGCGTTGGTCGCGTCCTTGGACGGTGATTGCCTGGACCTTCCTCACCTTTGGTATTGGCTTGGGCTCGTGGTGGGCGTATTACGAATTGGGCTGGGGCGGCTGGTGGTTTTGGGACCCGGTGGAAAACGCATCGCTGATGCCATGGCTGGTGGGCACCGCGCTGATTCACTCACTGATGGTGACGGAAAAGCGCGGCAGCTTCAAAGCCTGGACGGTGTTGTTGGCGATTGCTGCGTTTTCGTTGTCTTTGCTGGGCACCTTCTTGGTCCGCTCCGGTGTGTTGACGTCGGTGCATGCGTTTGCGTCAGACCCCAAGCGTGGTGTGTTTGTGCTTATCTTTTTGGCCGTGGTGGTGGGCAGCTCGCTCACCTTGTTTGCCTGGCGCGCGCCCCGCGTGACCCTGGGCGGGCGCATGGGCTTAGTGTCGCGTGAGTCGTTCTTGCTGGCCAACAGTGTGCTGTTGGTGGTGGCCACGGCAGCGGTGCTGTTGGGCACGATTTACCCGCTCATCATTGATGCGCTGAATTTGGGCAAGTTATCGGTGGGGCCACCGTATTTCAATGCGGTGTTTGCGCCGCTGTTGGTGCCCACGGTGTTTTTGATGATTCCGGGTTCGGTGGCGCGCTGGCGCGATGCCAAGGTGCGCGAGATTGCGCACGACTTGCGTTGGACCGCCTTGGCTGCGCTGGTGTTGGCTGTGGCTTTGCCCTTTGTGTTGGGGGGATGGTCGTTCGGTGCGGCGTTTGGTTTGTTTCTGGGCTGCTGGGTGGCCTTGGGCACGCTGCAGCAAGTGCTGGCGCGTGTGCGCAAGCCCGGTCGCATTGGGGCATCGTTTTGGGGCCAGCATGTGGCGCACTTTGGCATGGCGGTGTTGGTCATTGGCATCACGGGCGTCAAGTGCTACGAGGTCGAGCGTGATGTGCGCATGCAGGTGGGCGATGTGGTGACGATTGCGCCCTACACCTTCCGCTTGGATTCTTTCAGCGAAGTGCGCGGCCCTAACTACAAGGCCGTGCGCGCCGATGTGCAGGTGCTGCGCAACGCTGAGTTGATCGAGGTCTTGCAGCCTGAAAAGCGCCGTTACTTCTCGTCCGCTATGCCCATGACCGAGGCGGGCATTGATTCAGGCTTCATGCGCGACCTGTATGTGTCGCTGGGTGAGCCGCTCAACGATGCACGCACCGAATGGAGCATGCGTGTGTATTACAAGCCCTTTGTGCCTTGGTTGTGGGGCGGTATTTTGTTGATGGTGTTGGGCGGTGTGTTGGCTGCGCTGGACCGTCGCTATCGCAAATCTACCCAACGGGTGGACGCATGAAAAAAGTATTTATTCCTCTGATCGTGTTTCTGGGCTTGGTGGTGTTTTTGGCCATTGGCTTAAAGCGTGACCCACGTGAAATTCCATCGCCTTTGCTGAACAAGCCTGCGCCCGACTTCAGCTTGTCGACCTTGGAGGGCGACGAGAAGTTTTCGCCCGCGCAGATGCAAGGCAAGGTCTGGATGTTCAATGTGTGGGCCACCTGGTGTGTGGCGTGCCGCGAAGAACACCCGGTGCTGGTGGCCTTTGCCCAAAAACACAATGTGCCGATTGTGGGTTTGAGCTACAAAGAAATTCAGCCGCAAGACGAGGCGGCCAAGGCCAGCCCCGAGGTCAAGCTGCAAGTCGCGCGTGAGCGCAGCGTGGTGTGGCTCAAGCGCCATGGCAACCCCTATGTCACCTCGGTCATGGACCTGGATGGCCGGGTGGGCATTCATTACGGTGTGTATGGTGTGCCCGAGACCTACATCATCGACAAGCAAGGTGTGATTCGCTACAAGCGCGTGGGCGTGGTGACGCCTGAATTGCTGGCCGACAAAATCTTGCCGCTGATCAACGAGTTGAACAAATCATGAAACAGCTTTTTGTGCGTGGCGTGATGGTGTGTAGCGTTTGGCTGCTCGCTGTCAGCATGTCCAGTGCTTTGCATGCCCAGCCTACTGCGCCCACAGCTGCTGTACAGCCACCGTTGACGTCATCCACGCCAGCGGTGCGTGAAGCGGCCCCCATGGCCGAAGACCCTCAAATCGAAGCGCGCTTGGTCGACATTTCGCAAGAGCTGCGTTGCTTGGTGTGTCAAAACGAATCGCTGGCGTCTTCGCATGCAGAGTTGGCAGACGATTTGCGCCGCGAGGTGCGTGAGCTGATTCGCCAAGGCAAGACCGATCAAGAGATCAAAGACTTTTTGGTCGCCCGCTATGGCGACTTTGTGTTGTATCGCCCCGAGGTCAAACCTTTGACCTGGGTGCTGTGGTTTGGCCCCTTTGTGTTGTTGCTGGTGGCCGCTGTGTTTTTGGGTTTGTATTTGCGTCAACGTCGCCAGCAGGTTGCGCCTGCGGTGTTGAGTGACGAAGAACGTGCCCGTGCCCAGCAATGGCTGAAAGGTTGATGTGAACCCCGCGCTTGCTTTTATTTTGTCGGCCATGGGCTTGGTGCTCGTGGTGATTGCCGTGTTGGCTGTCAGCTTGTGGCGTGGTTCGCGTCAAGGCGCTGAGTTGGCCACCCATTTGCAAGACGCCGCCGCTGCCCCTGCCCAAGCCAATGCGGCGGTCTACCGCGAGCAATTGGCTGAGCTCGAGCGCGAATACCAGCTCGGTAATTTGAACGACGACGAATTGCAAATTGCGCGTGACGAGTTGGCGCGCCGTTTGTTGGAAGACGTTGGACCCGAGGCCTTGGCGGCGAACGACACGCCGCATGAGACCCCGCGTGCTGCAACGCCGGTGGTGTGGCGCAAGCCTTGGATCCTCATCTCGAGCTTGGTCTTTGTGGTGCCTGTCTCGGCCATGCTGATGTATGCCGTGCTGGGCCAACCGGCTGCACTCGACCCCATGGCCTTGAAACAAGGCGTGGACAACACGGCAGAAGTGACCCCCGAAAAACTCACCGAGATGGCCACGGCCTTGACGCGTCGCCTGCAGGACGAGCCTAACAATGTGGAGGGCTGGATCATGCTGGGTCGTGTGCAACGCGCGCGTGGGCAGTTTGCCGAAGCTGATGAGGCCTTGCGCAAAGCCCTCAACCTGAGTCAAGACGACAACCTGGCGATTGAACGTGCCGAAGTGTTGGCGCAAAAAAATGGTGGTGATTTTGCGGGTGAGCCCTGGGCCATCATCCAACGGGTGTTGACGGCTGACCCGCATCATCTGAATGCCTTGTTCTTGGCCGGCAGTGCCTCCTATTCAGAACAAAACTTCCGTTCAGCCCTGCGCTTTTGGGAGCGTGCGCGTGAGGTGGTGCCAGCCGATTCACCCGATGCACCTGAGCTCGATCGCGCCATCGCCGAAGCCCGCGACAAGATGGGCTTGCCTTCGAGCCCACCCCGTGCGGCCGATGCCAACACCACCGCCGCTGCCAGCGCACAGACGCGCATCAGCGGACGCGTGAGCTTGATCAAAGAGCTGGCCGACAAAGCGGCCCCCACCGACACCGTGTTTGTGTATGCCACAGCAGTCAGCGGTTCACGCATGCCGGTGGCGATTGTGCGCACCACGGTGGCGAACCTGCCGTTTGATTTTGTGCTCGACGACAGCACCTCCATGAACCCCAGCGCCAAGCTCTCTAGCCTGCCAGAGGTGACGGTGCGGGTGCGCATTTCCAAGAGCGGTCAAGCCATGGCGCAACCCGGTGACTTAGGCGTGAGTGTGAGCCCCGTCAAATTGGGCAGCAGCGGTTTGAACTTGATGGTGCGTGAGGCCTTGCAATAAGCCAAGCTCACCATGAAAAAAAGCCCCGACACGTCGGGGCTTTTTTGTGGGCGTTGCACTGGTTCAGAGCAAGCCGTGGGTGCGTGCAAAGTGCAGCGTTTGGGTGCGGCTCTTGACGTTCAAGCGGCGGAACAAGCGCCACAAGTGAACCTTGACCGTGTGCTCGCTGATGTCGAGCTCGGCTGCGATGTCGCGGTTGCTCAAACCACGGTCGAGCATGATGATCAATTGCTTTTGACGCTTGGACAACTTGGTGTCGCCTGACACGGTCACTTCTTCATCAGGATTGTCAGCAGCAAACAAACCTTGGATGGCGGCGGTGATTTCAGCCGCAGGGGTGGATTTTTCGATGTACAAGTCGGCACCGGCTTCGATGCAGGTTTCTTCGGCTTCGCCCGCAGGCATGGACGAGATCACGACCAACGGCACTTCGCCGTACATTTTTTTGACTTCGCTCACCGCGCTGGTGCCTTTGACACCGGGCAATAACAAATCAAGCACAAACAATTCGGGTTCACCGTTTTTGATGATGGCGGCTTGCAATTCGCTGAACTTTTCCAATTCGACAACTTTGGCTGCAGAACGCATGCGGCGCAACAACATGGCGATCGCTTGGCGAACTAAAGGATGGTCGTCGATGATGTACATACTCATTTTCATTACTCCTGCTGAATACTTAGTAGTTTAGCCCCATTGCCTGACGTACATCCTGCATGGTTTCCCGGGCTGTGATGCGAGCTTTTTCAGTACCTGCATCGACGATCTCGCGCACGATTTTTGGATTGCTGATGTAGGGCTCAGCACGTTCGAGCATGGGTTGCTGTTCGCGCAAGATGGCTTCGATGATGGGTTGCTTGCACTCCAAGCAGCCAATGCCTGCGGTGGTGCAACCTTGCGAAACCCATTGGCGCTGGCCTTCGTCGGAGTAGACCAAATGGAATTGCCAGACTGGGCATTTGTCTGGATTGCCGACGTCGGTGCGCTTGATGCGTGCGGGGTCGGTGGGCATGCGTTTGACCTTGTGTTCCAAGGTGGCGCGGTCTTCGCGAATGGCGATCGAGTTGTTGTAGCTCTTGCTCATCTTGGCGCCATCTAAGCCGGGCAAGCGGCTGGCTTCGGTCAGCAAGGCTTGGGGCTCGGGCAAGATGACTTTGCCTGTGCCTTTGAAGTAGCCGCCCAAGCGCTCGCGGTCTTGTGCGTCGATCTCAGGTGCTGAAGCGATGTAGCCCATGGCCCCTTCGAGCGCCTTGGCGTCACCGGTTTCTTGGTAGGTCTTGCGTGATTTTTCGAAACGCTTGACGCTGTCTTTGGGCAGTTTGGCCAGCGAGGCTTGCACTTTCTCTTCGGCGTTGATTTCACGGCCATACAAGTGGTTGAAGCGACGTGCGGCCTCGCGGGTCAGTTCGACGTGGCTGGCTTGGTCTTCGCCCACCGGCACGTATTTGGCTTTGTAAATCAAGATGTCCGCTGCTTGCAGCAGTGGGTAGCCCAAGAAGCCGTAGGTGGCCAAGTCTTTGTCTTTGAGCTTTTCTTGTTGGTCTTTGTAGGTGGGCACGCGCTCCAACCAGCCCAAGGGTGTGCCCATGGCCAAGAGGGTGAACAACTCGGCGTGCTCGGGCAAACGGCTTTGCAAGAAGATCGTGCATTGGTTGGGGTCTAGGCCTGCAGCCAACCAGTCGATCACCATTTCGTAGACGTTTTTCTCAATGACCTCGCGGCTCTCGTAGTGCGTGGTCAGGGCGTGCCAGTCGGCTACAAAGTAGTAGCAGTCCATCTCCGACTGCAAGCGCACCCAGTTTTTCAGGGCGCCGTGGTAGTGGCCAAGGTGCAAGGCGCCGGTGGGGCGCATGCCAGAGAGAACGCGTTCTTTCATGGGATTTTCTTTACTTCAACAAAAATGCCAAGGGGCTGAGCATGAGGCTCAGAACATCAAAGGTCAGGCTCATCAGCGGATTCATCCACAGGGTGTCGACCACTTTCAATACCACCAGGGCGATGACGATGTACATGCCCCATGGCTCCACCCTGGACAACCACACGGCTTGTTTCCAAGGCAGCAAGCCGACCAAAATTCGCCCGCCATCGAGTGGGGGCAGGGGAAATAAATTGAAGGCAAACATCACGGCGTTGACTTTGACGCCGG
>Ga0228701_1001447_pt1 | contig 16155 bp, 16 predicted proteins | sample McNCre117_Aug_MG_2_FD_178017 | JGI IMG/M metagenome (GOLD analysis project Ga0228701, IMG submission 178017) | Freshwater microbial communities from McNutts Creek, Athens, Georgia, United States - 11-17_Aug_MG | ecosystem: Environmental > Aquatic > Freshwater > Creek | place: USA: Georgia...
ACGCCAAAAATCGCCGCCGAGGTGAGCGCAACGCTCGCCCCCGCGCTGATCTGAAAGTAGCGCGAGGCGAAGAGACCGATGATTCCGGATGCGACGCCGAAGATTGGTCCGAGCCAGAGCATGCCGACCACTGACTTGCTCACCTGGCGGGCAGCCGCGGCCGGACCGGCAATGAGCGCGATTGCGAGAATCGCGCCAACCGCCGGCATCGCGGTGACGACCGTGAGCGTGGTGAGCACCAACAGCAGCGCATCCATGACCATCGGGTCATAGCCAGCGCCGCGATAACCATCGGGGTCGAAAATTGCGAAGAGCAGCTGCTTGCCCGCCGCGAGCAGGAGCACGCAGGTGACCACCAGCGCAATGGTGACGGTCAGTGCATCGGCATAGGTGGATGACAAAATCGAGCCGAACAAGAATCCATCAACCTGAATCGGTGCCTGCGGGTTCAGGGCTTTGATCAGAATTCCTGCCGCGAACCCTCCGGCAAGGATCACGCCGGTTGCCGCCTGCACGCCCGGACGGGGCAAGCGATCAATCAGCGACAGCGTAATGATGGCCAACACGCAGGCGATGATTGCGCCGAGTTGGATGTTCATGCCGATCAGCGCCGCGACCACCGCGCCTGGGAAGGTGGCGTGGGTGAGTGCCTGTGCGAACATGACGCGGCGGCGCAGCACGACGAAGACACCGACCAGTCCACTGAGCGCACCAATAAGTGTCGCGACGAGGAGTGCGCGTTCAAAGTAGGTCATTCGAGACCTCCCCTAACGCGCGGGCGGATGACCGCTCGCAAGATGAGCGAGACCACGTAGCCGGCGACAAACACCACGGCAATGGCGGCACCGCCAGGAATCGCCACGTCGAGACCGACCGACACCGTGAACGCGCCCACCAATCCACACAGGGCCATGACCACAGCGAAGATGAGTGAGCCAGCAAAGATGCCGCCCAGACCCCGTGCCCACATGCGCCCAACGGCACCCGGAACGATGAGCACGGCGAGCACCAGCAGGTTACCGACGGCAATCGAGGCGGCCACGACCACACAGGCGATGGCGACATTCAGGATGAGCGTATTGGCGAGCTGACCATAGCCCGAAGCCTTGGCCCCGGCCTGGTCGAATGCTGAATACACCTGCCCGCGAATGGTCAGCAGAATCATCGCCAGTGCGGCCAGACAAATGCCCACGCTCAGCCAGAGTTCGAGCGGCGTGATGGTGAATAAGTGACCGAATAAGAGTTGCTCGAGTGATCCGGTCACATGTCGCGAGCGCGAGACAATCACAACACCGAGCGAGAACATGGCCGTGAGAATGATCGCCACGGCAGCATCCGAGGTGATGCGACGGTGGGTGAGCACGGTGAGAATCACCGTGGCAAGCGCGGCTGCGAGCGCCGCTCCCACAAATAGGCCGCCCTGACCGGCGAAAGCGAACCCGGCCGCGATACCCGGAAAGACCGCGTGGGTCAGACCGTCGGTCATGAACTCGAGTCCGCGCAGATTCACGAATACACCGATGACCCCCGCGGCCAGCGTGAGCACGCCGAGCACAATCGCGGCGCGCACCATGAACGGCATGGTGAACGCCTGAGCGAAGATATCGAGCCAGTTCATGATGCCTAGTGTTCGTGTCCCGGAATGACGACCTTGTGTTCGTCGACTTCCACCTGCACATCGCCAAAGGCCTGTTGCAGATTCTCGAGGGTGAGAACTTCATCGAGCGGGCCGAATGCCACTTGCTGACGGTTCACCAGCAGAACGCTGTCGCAGACCTCGCGAGCGAGGTCAAGATCGTGCGTGGTCACCAGAATGCCCACGCCAAACTTCTTGAGCTCGCGCAGGGTGGCAATGAGCGCATCACGGTTCGGTTGGTCGAGAGCGTTGAAGGGCTCGTCGAGCAAAAGGAGGTCAGGCTTGGTGGCCAGTGCGCGCGCCAACAGGCCACGCTGCTGTTGCCCACCCGAGAGCGTGCCGAAGCGGTCATTGGCTCGTGAAGACAGACCCGTCACCCGCAGCGCGTCGGCCACGGCCTTGCGATCCTCGGCTGAGGGAAAGCGGAACCAACCCAGGCGGCGATAGCGCCCCATCATGACAACCTGACGCAACGTGACCGGGAAGTCAGCGTCGATGTCATCGTCTTGCGGGAGGTAGCCGATGAGGCCCTCCCCGTTGAAATCGCGGTCGTGGCCGAGCACGGAGAGGCTTCCTGAGATGAGTGGCAGCACCCCGAGCACGCCCTTGAGCATCGTCGACTTTCCCGAGCCGTTCGGACCGATGAGGGCGACCGCCTGTCCGGCGTCCACGTGCATGGTCAGACCCTCGAGCGCGATGTCGCCGTCGTAGGCGAAGGCCGCGCCCTGCGCATCCAGCAGTCGTTTGGTCATTGCTCTAACCCTTTCGGTAGCGGGAGGTTCGTGGCGCCCCACGCGCGCACCAGAACCCGCACGTTGTGAATGGTTGCGTTGATGTAGGTGTCACCGGGGCTTCCGGCCGGGCCGAGCGTGTCGGCGTAAAGCGAGTCAGCGCCTGAGTACACCTTGACGCCGGCTTCTTCGGCGATGGTCTGGGCCAACTTGGGCGAAATGGTGGTCTCGGAGAAGACCGCCTTGGTGCCGGTGCGCTTGATGGCCGCGACAAGTTTGTCGATGTCGGCCGCACTCGGCTCAGAGTTGTCGTCGAAGCTCGGAATGATCGAGCCCACGAAGGTGATGCCGTATTGGGCACAGAAGTACGACAGCCCGTCGTGATTGGTCACCAGCATGCGTTGATCGGTGGGCACTTGATTAATGTCCTGCGTCGCCCACGTGTTCAACAGCGTGAGCTTCTTGACGTACGCGCGCGAGTTCTTGCGAAAGAAAACACCAACGGTCTCATCAAGCGGGCCGAGCCCTGAGGTGATGGTCTTGACCATCGCGATGGCGTTAGTCGGTGAAGTCCAGACGTGCGGGTCGCCCTCAACCACGTTGATGCCGGCTGAGGCAGTAATGATTGTTCCGTCAAAACCAGAAGCGTCAATCGCGCCCTCGAGCCAGGGCTCGAGCCCCAACCCATTGATGACCAACACGTCTGCTTGCGCGAGCTCGACCAGGGCCCGCGCCGAGGGATCAAACTCGTGCGCGCTTTGGTTGGCCTGAATAAGCCCATCCACATGGGCGTACTTGCCCACAATCTGTTTGGTGAAGTCAGTCACCGGCGTGGTCGTAGAAACAATGCGTAGCCCCTGACCCACCGGCTTGACCGGCGAGCAACCAGAGAGAACGAGCACGGTACCGACCACGGCAACGGTTACGGTAGCGATGCAAACGGCCTTGTTGTGGCACTTCACCCATAGAAACCAACCGCGGATGCGGTCACGCAGGCTTCGTCGAGTAGGCACAATGTCAACATACCTTATTGAGAATGATTTGCAATATGAGGATGCTCGGTGCAGACCACTCTCGTACCATAGAGATATGGCAGTGCCCAAAGTTCTCCTCTACTACGCATTCGCGCCCGTGGCCGACCCCGAGGCCGTGCGCCTGTGGCAGCGCGACCTGTGCGAGTCGTTGAACCTGCGTGGGCGCATCCTGATTTCTCGCCACGGAATCAACGGAACCGTGGGCGGCGACCTGAACGATGTCAAGAAGTACCTGCGCAAGACTCGTGAGTACCCGGGCTTCAAGCACATGGATGCCAAGTGGAGCGAGGGCACCGGGTTCGACGAGAACGGGCAGACCCTCGACTTTCCCCGTCTGAGCGTCAAGGCGCGCTCGGAAGTTGTGGCGTTCGGTGTCCCTGATGAGGTTGCCGTCGACGAGAACGGAATTGTGGGCGGTGGCATCAAACTCAAGCCAGCCGAACTCGACGCGCTTATCGCTGACCGCGGCGACGAGGTTGTGTTCTTCGACGGACGCAATGCCTACGAGGCACAAATCGGTCGCTTCAAGAACGCGGTGGTGCCGGATGTGCGAACCACGCACGATTTCATTAGCGAGCTCGAGAGCGGCAAGTACGACCACCTCAAAGACAAGCCGATCGTCACCTACTGCACCGGCGGCATTCGTTGTGAGGTGCTGACCCCGCTCATGAAGAACCGTGGCTTCAACGAGATCTACCAGCTAGACGGTGGCATCGTTCGCTACGGCGAAGCTCGCGGCAACGATGGTCTGTGGGAAGGCTCGCTCTACATTTTCGACGGACGCATGTCGATGGACTTCGCTCCGGGAGCAGCTCTTCTCGGCACCTGCGTGGTGTGCGGCGAGGCGACGAACCACATGGCCAACTGTGCCGACGCATCGTGCCGCGAACAACTCGTGGTGTGCGCCGACTGCGGCGACCCGGTGTGCGAGGCACACGCCCTCGCAGCCGCGAACTAGTTTGAGTTCTGTCGGCTAGCCACGATGGCGTCGACCATCGCGTCGGTCTCGGTCGGCACGACGAGGTCAACGCGCACCCCGTATGCCTTGGCATCCTTCGCGGTGCGCTCACCAACGGCGGCCACAACTACCGAGTCGGGCATCTCGCCGATTTGCTGAGCTACCTGTTCGGCAACCGATCCGCTGGTGACCAGCACCACATCGAAGTTGCCGGTGCGCGCATCCATGACGATTTGTTCGTCGAGGTCAACGCCGACCGTGCGGTACGCGACCACCTGGCGCACATCGTGCCCGATGCGAATGAGGCCCTTGGTCAGCACGGGCGTTGCGTCGTGTGCGCGGAGGGTGAGGATGCGCAGCGGTACAACCCCGCCGGTAGCCGCGTTCCACTCGACGAGCAGACCGTGCGCCGTGTTGTCTTCGCTCGGGGTTAAGTCGGCGCGGTATCCGGCCGCCTTGAGCGCGGCCGCGGTGGTCTCACCCACGGCAGCGACCTTCGTTGAATCGGGAATCTCGGCGCGGTACGCGCTGACCACGTCAACGGTGGTGCCGCTGGTGAACGTGACCCAGTCAAACTTGCCGGCCGCCAAATCGGTGAGCGCAGTCTGCAGTGTCTCGGCGTCTTCGCTCACCACGAAGTTCGTCATCGGCGCGATGGTGGCCGCAGCACCGCGAGCACGCAGTTCAGAAGCGACCGTGTTACCCCAGGGGCCCCCGCGGGGCACCAAAATGCGACAGCCGCCCAGGGGGCGTATGTCGGTTGGGGCGGTAATACTCATCGTTGCTTTCATCACTGGTGACGAACGCGTTGAAAATTGCGCCACGAGTCCGTCTGTACTTCACGGCGCCCGAGGAATGCCTTGCTTAGTGGGCGCTGGTCGTCGTCATCGACGGATGGGAGCTAAGGAAAGAGCCTTATTTTCTCCTGGTGGCTATCTTAACCACGAGATAGCCGGTAATGCCAACGGCAATAACCGCTCCGGCGACAATGCCAGCCAGAGCGATGGGGTTCTCGTCCCGCATGGTGTCGATGCGTTTGCGCATACGACGGGATGCTTTACCGAGCTGCTTGGGCACATTGAGCTTGTCCTCGAGGGCGTCGAGATTGGATGCCAGACGAGCACGCGTGTCAGCGAGCTGTGCCTGAAGCTCCTTGCGGCTGAGCTGATCAGTCGAAGTCATAAGCGCCTGCTCCCTTCAGGGCATTGGCGTCTTCGACCAGGCTGTCGAATGTCTCGGTAGGAATAGGTGCATTGCCACGGAAGAGGCGCACGGCAACCAGAACGAGCACGACCATGATCACGAAGATGGCGCCGGCCACAGTGAGCGCGGCTGCCCAGACCGGCATGACCAGACCGAGCCCGTACACAGCGGCGAGCAGCAGCATGCCGATGAGGAAGGTCGAGAGCATCAACACGACGGCTACGAGCAAGCTCGCGACCGAGATGTTCTTAAGCTTGCGCAGCATCTCCCGCTTGAACTGTTCGAACTCGCCACGGGCAAGCTCCATGAACAGTCCGGGAAGCTCCCGGAGCAGGGTAATCAGCGAGCGGGGGTCCTCGCCGTCGTTGCTCGGCTTGGCCATGGGTTACTCCGAAGCGGTCTCGGTCTTACGAGAACGGGCAGCGGGTTCGATGGTGGGGATGGGCTTCGTTACCGGCGAGGCGGTCCGTGACGAAGCGGCCTTCTTGGGCGCAGGCTTCTTGGCGGCCGGGCGAGCAACCGCGGGCTTCTCGATGTTGGGCTTGGTGGCGCTGTGCACAACGCGGCGAGCACCGGCAATCGCCTTCTCGCCAAGTTCACCCATGGCGTCTTGTGCCTGGCCGGCCGCCCACTGCACGGGCTCCGACTCCCAGATGGATGCGGCGGCAGACTTGATCTGCTCGTAGCGACGACGACCATCGCGCGTTCCCAGAACGTAGCCAACGGCCAGTCCCGTGACAAACAGCAACTTGCCCTTCATGAGCCCTCCCGAGGCATATTCCAAAATGCGCATATAACGCGTCATTCCAGTCTAGCGCTCTAAGTCCACCGGGCCTACTGGGGGATTCTCGGGGTCTCTCAACAGCTGTGCGCGCACCTGCTGCGCGCGGTACGCAGCGCGTGGAATCTGTCGTTCGATGGAGGGCTGGTCATCGCCACACGCGATATCTCCAACCCACACGGTTGCCTCGCAGGCCTCGCTCGCTTGTTCGCTCAGGCGCTGCACCGCGAAGTAGTCGAGCTTGCTCGCGAGCGCATTTTGTAGTGCTTCGGTTCCGCCACTGACGCTCAGGCGTTGCACCCATCGCGCGTCACCGGCGATGAGTTCGAGCACGCCGCTGGTGAGCGAACCAACACGGCTCACCGCCTGACTCAACCCGGGTGCAACTTCGTCTACCCGAACGCTTGCCGTCTCGAGACCGAAAGATTCACGCAAGGCAGGTGCAACCAACTCGGCGAGCGCGCGCTTGCCAATGCGCTTGGTCACCAGTCGCTCGAGGTTCTCTTCGTTACCAATCGAGAGCAACGGCAGCACACGATCGAGATACACACGCCACGCTCCGCGCCAACCAAGCTTGGCCACGACGGATGCACTGAACGCGTTGCCGGGAATCCCGATGACATTCCACTCATCGTTGGGAATGTCGTCCACGGTGTACTTCACGCCAAGCTGATCACAGAGATCGGCAACCGTGCCGCCGGCGTGCACGAATGATTCGGGCAGCGCGCGCGGCGCATCCTCGGGTTCAATCAGCGCGACGCGAAAGCCATACCGTGCGCACTCGAGAGCAAACACCATCGAGGGGATATCGGCGCCCAGAACCGCCACGTCGAAACGTGTCGGCTTTTTCGCCATGGCGCTCAGGCTCCGCGGAGCGCGTGAGCCAAGTAACCGTACAGGTCGTCAATCGCGATGCGCTCCTGCTGCATCGAATCACGATGGCGAACGGTTACGGCCTTGTCGTCGAGCGTGTCGAAGTCGACCGTGACACAGAACGGCGTACCGATCTCGTCCTGACGACGGTAACGGCGACCGATGGCGCCGGCGTCATCGAAGTCGATGTTCCAGTCTTGGCGCAGAGTCTGCGCAATCTCCTTGGCGAGCGGCGAGAGCTGCTCGTTACGCGAAAGCGGCAGAATGGCGACCTTGATTGGTGCCAGGCGCGGGTCCAGGCGCAGCACCGTGCGAGTGTCGGTTCCGCCCTTAGCGTTGGGCACCTCTTCCTCGTCGTATGCGTCAACCAAAAAGGCCATCAGCGAACGGGTCAAACCGGCCGCGGGCTCGATGACATAGGGAGTCCAGCGCTCGTTCTTGCCCTGGTCAAAGTACGACAAATCTTTGCCCGAGTGCTCGCTGTGCGTGGTGAGGTCGAAGTCGGTGCGGTTTGCGATGCCCTCGAGCTCGCCGAACTCGCTACCGGTGAATCCGAAGCGGTACTCGATGTCGACTGTGCGCTTGGAGTAGTGCGACAACTTCTCTTTGGCGTGTTCGTACAGACGCAGGTTCTCTGGGTTGATGCCGAGGTTCACGTACCAGGCCAGACGCTCGTCGATCCAGTACTGGTGCCAGGTCTCGTCGGTGCCGGGCTCAACGAAGAATTCCATCTCCATCTGCTCGAACTCGCGGGTGCGGAAAATAAAGTTTCCGGGTGTGATTTCGTTGCGGAAGCTCTTACCGATCTGGCCGATACCGAACGGGGGCTTCATACGTGCCGCCTGCAACACGTTCGCGAAGTTCACAAAAATGCCCTGGGCGGTTTCGGGGCGCAGGTAGTGCATGCCGGCTTCGTCGTCCACCGGGCCCAGGAAGGTTTTGAGCAGACCCGAGAATGCGCGCGGCTCAGTCCAGGCGCCCTTGGTGCCACAGTCAGGACAGGGCACACCGGCGAGGCCGCCCTCGGGCGCGCGACCCTTGCGCTCTTCGAAGTGCTCGATGAGGTGATCTTCACGGTGACGCTTGTGGCACTGGGTGCACTCAACGAGCGGGTCGCTGAAGACCTCGACGTGACCGGATGCTTCCCACACCTTGCGGGGCAGAATGACGCTCGAGTCGAGCCCGACGACGTCTTCGCGGCCCTGCACCATGTGCTTCCACCACTGACGCTTGATGTTCTCTTTGAGGGCAACGCCCAAGGGGCCGTAGTCCCATGCCGAGCGAGATCCACCATAAATTTCGCCAGCCTGGAACACAAATCCACGGTGCTGGGCGAGCGCAACAACTGCATCAAGACGAGAAGCCATAATCAGAAATCCTACCGAGGTCTACTTCTTGCCTGGTCGAGGTGCGCGCAGGCTAATCACCAGGGCTCCGACCACAAGCACGATGGCCGCGGTCAAGAACGCCAATCGTATGCCATCGAGGTACGACTGTTTGGCTTCCTGGATGAGCGTGTTGGCGAGCGGGCCGAGCTTCTTCACGGCCGTCGGGCTGTTCACCCAGGCAATGGTCGACGTGAGGAAATCTTGCACGGTCGCGGGCAGCTTTGACAGCGAAGGCAGGAAGTTGTCGACATAGACCTGGTTGAGGATCGAACCCATCACGGCAATTCCCAGGGCGCTCGCCATTTCACGCGAGGTGTCGTTGACCGCCGAGGCCACGCCCTGCTTCTCGTGCGGAAGAGACGAAACGATCGCGGTCGTCGCAGGGGCGCCAGCGATGGCCATGCCGGTACCGAACAAGATCAGACCGATCAAGAGCTGCCAGTACACCAGCTCGGTTCCCATCGTCGTGAACACGATGAATCCCGCCGCCATGAGAATCAAACCGATGGGCGACATGAAACGGAATCCGATGCGCGCAGCAATCATGGGCGAGAAGCGTGAGAGCGGAATGACGATGAGGGGCATGGGCAGAATGCACGCGGCTGCCTGGAGGGGCTCGAGTCCGGCGACGAACTGCAGGTACTGCATCCCCACAAAGAAGAAGCCGAAGGCCGCGAAGAACTGGGTGAAGATGCTGAGCGAACCAGAGCTGAATCCACGCAGTTTGAACAAACGCGGGTCAAGAAGCGGATGCTCGCGCCGCAGCTCCCACAGCACAAACGCAACGCCGCCAATCACACCGGCCGCAAGCGCTCCGATGGTGAGCCCGTCATCCCAACCGCGGGTCGGGCCTTCGATGATGCCGAACACCAAACCGCCCACGGTGACGAGCGACAGTAGACCGCCCACGATGTCGAGCGGCAGGGGCTGAGCCATCTTGTTCTTGGGAACGATGAAGGTGGCCCCAAAGAATGCAAGTACGGCGAGCGCAACGTTGAAGCCGAAGAACGAGCTCCAATCGAACCACTGCAACAGCAGGCCGGCAACGAAGAGTCCGATGACACCACCGCCGGCGGCGATGCCCACCCAAATGCCCACGGCCTTACCGCGCTGCTCGGGGGGAAAGACGGTCGTGATCACCGAGAGCGTGGTCGGCATCACGCACGCTGCCGCCAGACCCATGACCGCCCGGTAAGTGATGAGTTGCGAAGGCGTGGTCGCGAACATCGCAGCGAGCGCCGCGAGGGCAAACAGTGCCAGACCAAATTGCAGAATGCCTTTGCGGCCGAATCGGTCGCCCACGGCACCTGCGATGAGCAGAAGGCCCGCGAACACCACGGTGTATGCATCCATAATCCACTGAAGTTCAGTGATGGATGCATCGGTGGCCGTGGCAATTGAAGGAATCGCCATGTTGAGACCGCTCACGGCCGAGATGACCGCCATGAGCGAAAGGCCCATGGTGAAGAGAATGGCGCGGAGCCTGCCCGGGCTCAGGTCTTGAGTGTTCACAGAGTCAACTTTCGATGAAGTAAGTGGCTACCAGATGGTGACGCGTTCATTCGCGTCGAGCCAGAGGGCATCCTGATCGGTCACGCCGAAGGCGTCGTAGAAGGCGTCGATGTTGCGCACAATTTGGTTGCAGCGAAACTCGGGCGGCGAGTGCGGGTCGATGGCGAGCAAGCGTATCGCTTCCTCGTCGCGCGCCTTCTGCTGCCATGACTGCGCCCAGCTCAAGAAGAAGCGCTGAGCGCCGGTCAACCCGTCAATGACCGGTGCTTCAGCGCCGTCGAGCGCTATTTGGTAGGCCTTCCAGGCGATGGAGAGACCGCCCAGGTCGCCGATGTTCTCGCCAATAGTGAGTTCGCCGTTGACGTGGTGCGTCTCGTCGAGACCGACTGGCGTCAATGCGTTGTACTGCTCGATTAGTGCGGATGCCCGCTGCTCAAACTTCTCGCGATCTTTGTCTGTCCACCAGTCGGTGAGCAGGCCATCGCCGTCAAAGCGTGAGCCCTGGTCGTCGAAGCCATGACCAATCTCATGTCCGATCACCGCGCCGATGCTGCCATAGTTCGCGGCGTCATCCCACTCGGCATTAAAGAAGGGAGGTTGCAAAATCGCGGCCGGAAAAACGATCTCGTTGAAGCCCGGGTTGTAATAGGCATTCACGGTCTGCGGGGTCATGAACCACTCGTCGTGGTCAATCGGCTTGCCGATCTTGCCCAGCTCGCGCGCGAGTTCGAACTCGGCGATGTTGCGCGCATTCGCCACCACGTCATCGCGCGTGATGACCAGTGCCGAGTAGTCCCGCCACTTCACCGGGTACCCCACCTTGGGAGTGAATTTCTCAAGTTTCTCGAGCGCGCGCTTCTTAGTGGCGTCCGTCATCCAGTCGAGTTCGGTGATGGATGCGCGGTACGCCTTGATCAGGTTGCCGACCAGCACATCCATGTAGGCCTTGGAGTCTTCCGAGAAGTGCCGCTCGACGTAGATGCGGCCAACCGCCTCACCCATCGCGCTCTCGACCAGCGAGACACCGCGCTTCCAGCGCTCGCGCTGAGTGGGTGTTCCGGTCAGGGTGCGGCCGTAGAAATCAAAGTTGGCCTCGACAAACTCGGCGGGCAGGAACGGCGCGGCCGTGTGAATAACCTGCCAGCTCAGCCAGTCGCGCCAGTGAGGGAGCCAGTGCTCGGAGAGCAGCGCACCCAAGCCCTCGACGAAGCTCGGCTGGCGAACCACCACAGTCTCGAAGGCGTGCGAGTCATGCGCCAGGGCCATGCGCCACAGATCCGCATCGGCCGAACCCTGCTCGGCCATCAGGTTGCGCACATCGGCCCAGCTCAGCGGGTTGTAGGTGGCCACACTGTCACGGCAACGAACGTTGTCCCAGTGGGCAGCGGCGAGCGCGGTCTCGAGTTCGAACACGCGCTGGGCGCGGATCGGGGCGGCCTCGTCGCCGGCGAATTCGGCGAGCGCAGCATCCGTCAGTTCAAACATGCGCTGGATGTGTGCGACATAGGCCTGACGAATCGGCTCGAACTGCTCTTCGCGAAAGTAGCTCTCGTCCGGCAGGCTAATGCCGCCCTGCTCGGCGAAAACCAGGTAGCGCGTGGGGTCGCCCGGGTCGTTGTCTACGAACAGGTTGATAAACCCGGCAACTCCGTGACGCTCGAGACGACCAACCGTGTCGAGCAACTGCGAAACCGTGGTCACGTTGCCGGCAAGAGCGAGCTGTGACGCAATCGGGGTCAGCCCACGCTGCTCAATCGCCTCGGTGTCCATGAAGCTGGCGAACAAATCGCCAACCTTGCGCTGCTCATCGGTGCTCGCATTCGACTGCGCAGACTCAATAATCTCGTGCACGGCTTTCTCAGCCTCTTCGGCAAGAACGTGAAAAGACCCGTAACGAGCCTTGTCTTCAGGAATCTCGGTGCGCGCCATCCACTTGCCAGTGACGTGACGAAACAGATCGTCTTGCGGGCGAAGGGCGGGGTCGAGCTCGGCGACATCGATTCCAGAAATTGGGGCGTGAGACATGTCCTCAAGCCTACGAGTTGTCGCTTAGCCTTGACTCCATGACGCTTGATGCCACTCGCCCCGCACGCGGTCGACCGTGGCAACCAGTCATGTTTGACATGGATGGCACGCTGCTCGACTCAGCGCCAGCTATTTTGCGCCGGTTGAGCGAAACCCTCTCGCAGTTTGGTGCGGTGCCTCCCGCCGATGCGGCACTCATCCACTACATCGGTCCTCCGGTACGCACCACGCTCACCGAGTTTCTTGCCGCCGACGATATTCCCGCGGCCCTTGATTTCTATCGTGAACTTGCCGTGCGTGACGGGCTTGATCGCGAAGAGCTGTACGCGGGCATCCCCGAGTTCTTGGGGGAGCTCGCTAATGCTGGTATTCCGCTCGGAGTTGCCAGCAGCAAACCTCAAGACGAAATCGAGCACATCACCGCTCACTTCGGCATCGCCGATTTCTTCACGGCCGTCGTCGGAAGCTCGCCCGAACGCATCACCAAGGCCCACGTGGTAGCCGAGGCACTTCGTCAGCTCAATCACGTCAGTCGCGATAGCGCGCTGATGGTGGGTGACCGTATCTGGGACATCGAGGGCGCCGCCGAGCACGGGATTCCCTCGGTTCTGGTGTCGTGGGGTTATGCCGCCGCGGGTGAAGAGAAGACGGCAATTGCCCACATCACCTCCACGGATGCGCTCGCCGACTTTATTCTGAACGGTTCGCTCGCGTGAAAATTGTTATCGCCAAATGCTCGGTCGATTACGCCGGGCGCCTCTCGGCGCACCTGCCACTTGCGACCCGCGTGCTCATGCTCAAGCAGGACGGCAGTCTTCTGGTTCACTCCGACGGGGGCTCGTACAAACCCCTCAACTGGATGAGCCCGCCGTGCAGCATCGAAACTCTTGAGCCCGACGAGCTGCAGGTTGAGGCCGGAGTGACCGAGGTGTGGCGCGTGTTGCACGCCAAGACGGCCGACATGCTCGTGGTGAGCATCCACGAAGTATTCAGCGAGGTCGAACACGAACTCGGCGAAGACCCGGGTCTCATCAAAGACGGCGTTGAGGCACACCTGCAAAAGTTGCTCGCCGAGCAGATCGAACTCGCCGGCGACGGCTACACACTGGTGCGACGCGAGTACTTCACCGCGATTGGCCCGGTGGACATTCTTGCCCGCGATGAGAGCGGGAACTCAGTGGCGATTGAGATCAAGCGACGCGGAGAAATTGATGGTGTCGAGCAGCTCACGCGCTACCTCGAGCTGATGAACCGTGACCCGCACTTGGCTCCGGTTACCGGAATTTTCGCGGCGCAAGAAATCAAACCTCAGGCCCGCACACTTGCCGAAGATCGCGGCATTCGTTGCCTCATTCTTGACTACGACGCCATGCGCGGGGTCGAAGACACGACCGGCCGCTTGTTCTAAGCAAGCGCTCACTCGCGAATAAGCTAACTCTTCGTAATGAATGCTTCAGTTATGCGCACCTGGTCCTGTGTTTTGTTTGATCTCGATGGCACCATCATCGATTCGGCCCCCGGAATCATCGACTCTCTCGTCGACACTTTCACCCACATCGGCCTTCCGGTTCCGCCGCGCGAGGAACTGATGCACTACGTCGGCCCTCCCCTGCTCACCTCCCTCAAAGAGCGCGCCGGTCTGAGTGACGAGGATGCCCGCAATACCCTCACCATCTACCGCGAGGACTACCGCAAAGACGGCATCTTCGACGCGGCGATTTTTCCCGGAGTGCGCGGACTGCTCGAATCGCTTTCCAGTGCCGGCATCCCGATTGCCCTGGCGACCAGCAAGCCGCAGAGCCAGACTGATCGCACGCTTGAGCACTTCGACCTCGCCAAGTACTTCGCCGTGGTCTCGGGTGCCACCGAAAACGAGCAGCGCTCCAGCAAGGCGGACATCATCGGCTTCGCACTCGCTGAACTTGCCGGTCAGGGCGTCGATGTGACGAAGGCAATCATGGTTGGCGACCGCGTCTACGACGTTGAGGGTGCCGCTGCACACGAGGTGCCGACCATCGTCGTCGAGTGGGGCTATGGCTCACCCTCTGAGGCAACTGGCGCCCTGGCTACGGTTTACTCCGCTGACCAGCTGCGCGAATTCCTTATCGGCTAAGTTTCCAACGCTTCGGGTTGCGCCAGGTCGCAACAATGATGGCGCCGGCCATCACCAGCACGCCCAGGAACACTGCCACCGCATCTGCACGACCGGGAATCAATAAGTCAAAGGTCAACGCGGCGGCAAGCTGACCGAGCGTCGCAACCAGCGTGAACACGAGCACACCGGTCACCCGGATCATCACCGAAGTGACGGTCACGAAAAAGACCCCCAACGGGCCACCCAGGTACAGCCACCAGTCCGCGGGGTAGTGCGTCGGGAGCCCAATCGACGGTGCCGCCGCGAACGTGAATACGAGCATCACCACCGTTCCCGTCAAAAAGTTGAGGTAGGTCGCCGTCATCGGCGTGTGCGCTTCAACGCTCAAACGACCGTTAGCAGATTGCTGCCATGAGACGCCAAACCCAACCACCATCGGAATCGCAATGAGCCAGATCGTGCTTGGGTCGCCGAATCTTCCGGTGCCGGCAACCACGACTGCCACAATCCCCAACGCCGCACCAAGTACCCGCTTGAGGGAGGGCTGCTTATGACCCGCCGGGCCCACACCCCACATATCCATCAACAAACTGCCCACCGAGTTGCCCGCGATGAAGGCGACCGTAAATGTGGCCACCCCGAGCGGCGTAACCAGTAGTCCCTGACTCGTGACAAAGACGCCGCCAATCGCGCCCGCGAAAGTAAACACCAAGGGGATGCGCCGCTCACGGATCCCTGTCGCGATGCCCCGCCACCCGCGCCGTACCCGTGCCGAAAAGAGCGCAATGAGCGAGATAACCACGATGCCGGAGGTGTTCGAAATCGTGGCGGCCACGAATCCGTTTTCAAGCCGGGTGCCGAGCACTCCGTTGACCATCGCCTGTGACGCCATCGCGGCACCACCGAGAAACGACAACACAATCGCCACCCACAAAGGGATGTGTCGGGGCTGTGTTCTCACCCCTCAAGTTTAGGAATTGGTCACGGGGTCAAATACCGCACTTATCAGGAAGCAAAAAACCCCGGCCTTGTGAACCGGGGTTTTGCATCGTGCGCGAGGTGGGACTTGAACCCACACGCCCTTGCGGGCACTGGCACCTGAAGCCAGCGCGTCTGCCATTTCGCCACTCGCGCGACAAATCACGAGGTTATCATGTCCGCCAGGCATGCGCCATTTGAGGCTAGAGGTAGGCGGCCCAGTTCTCGGATTCACGGATAGTTTTATCGTGGTCAATCACCATGCCCGCCGCATCGACGGTAGGTAGCCAGCTCAGAAACTCGTCGATATCGCGCAAGAAACCACACTTGGCCAGCACTTCCGCCCGAGCTCCCGTGGTCGCAATCACTGACACGGTTTGCGCCGTGGTCTCGGCACTGGTCAGCGTGACTGGATTGATGAGGTGGTGGCCGCCGTCGAACAGGTTCTTACGCTGGCTCGAGGTCACCACGGCGGCATCGCGAAGAGTGACCACCTGCACATGGCCACTTACGTCAAACGGATCTTCAACTCCCAGGCGCCATGCTTCGCCCTCAGGGGCGGAGCCAAGGACAACCACATCCCCCGACATCGAAACCATCGCGCCCTGCGCGCCTGATTTCATTAGCGAAGCGGCAATCACATCTGCGGCAAAGCCCTTGCCGATTCCGCCCGAATCCAGGGTCATGCCCGCGGGCAGTTGCACCGAGTCGAGCTGCAGCTCAACGCCCTCAAGTGAATCGAAAACGCGGGCATCCGCGGCAATCTCTGTCTGCAGCTCGGGGTGCACCTGCGAGCGCCCGTAACCCACTCCCAGTACTGCGGGCAAGACGGTCGGATTGAAGTCGCCTGAAGTGAGCTCGAAACCCTCGATCATCTCGTTGATCAGAGCCGCCGTGAGCGGGCTGATTTCCACGCGCTTGCCGCCCGCATTATTGATGTG
>Ga0228701_1001451_pt1 | contig 16136 bp, 17 predicted proteins | sample McNCre117_Aug_MG_2_FD_178017 | JGI IMG/M metagenome (GOLD analysis project Ga0228701, IMG submission 178017) | Freshwater microbial communities from McNutts Creek, Athens, Georgia, United States - 11-17_Aug_MG | ecosystem: Environmental > Aquatic > Freshwater > Creek | place: USA: Georgia...
CGGCATGCATGCCGTGATCGTCTATGACGACCTTTCCAAGCAGGCCGTCGCCTACCGCCAGATGTCGCTGCTGCTGCGCCGCCCGCCGGGCCGCGAAGCCTATCCGGGCGACGTGTTCTATCTCCACAGCCGTCTGCTCGAACGCGCCGCGAAGATGAACGATTCGCTGGGCGGTGGTTCGCTGACCGCGCTGCCGATCATCGAAACCCAGGCGGGCGACGTGTCGGCCTACATTCCGACCAACGTGATTTCGATCACCGACGGCCAGATCTTCCTTGAAACCGGCCTGTTCTACCAGGGCATCCGCCCGGCGATCAACGTCGGTCTGTCGGTCAGCCGCGTCGGCGGCGCCGCCCAGACCAAGGCGATGAAGAAGGTTGCCGGCTCGATCAAGCTGGAGCTGGCGCAGTACCGCGAAATGGCGGCCTTCGCCCAGTTCGGTTCGGACCTCGACGCCTCGACCCAGCGCCTGCTCAACCGCGGTGCACGCCTCACCGAACTGCTCAAGCAGGCTCAGTTCAGCCCGCTGCCGTTCGAAGAGCAGACCGTGTCGATCTTCGCGGGCACCAACGGCTACCTCGACGGCATCCAGACCGCACAGGTTACCGAGTATGAAGCCGAAATGCTCAGCTTCATGCGCGAAAAGCACGCCGACGTGCTGGCGCTGATCCGTGACAGCCGCGATTTTGGCGATGAAGCCAAGAAGAAGACTGTCGCCGCGCTCGACGCTTTCGCGAAGCAGTTCGCCTGATCCGACTGAAGGGGTAAGGCTTCATGGCCTCGCTTAAGGAACTCAAAGGGCGGATCAACTCGGTCAAGTCGACCCAGAAGATCACCAAGGCCAAGCAGATGGTCGCCGCCGCGAAGCTGCGCAAGGCTCAGGCCAACGCCGAAGCCGCGCGTCCCTACGCGGCCCGGTTGGCCGACGTCATGGGCAGCCTGTCGACCAAGATCACGGTCAGCGAAAGCAGCCCCAAGCTGCTCGCCGGCACGGGCAAGGATCAGGTCCACCTGCTGGTCGTCGCCAACTCCGACAAGGGGCTGTGCGGCGCGTTCAACGCCAACGTGGTCAAGGCCGCGCTGGCCGCTGCGCGCGGGCTGGAAGCCGAGGGCAAGACGGTGCTGTTCTACCTCGTGGGCCGCAAGGGCCGCGCGGTGATCCGCCGCAACTATCCCAAGGCGATCCTCGCCATGTTCGACACCTCGGACGTGCGTGAGCCCGGCTTCAACGAAGCCGAGAAGATCGCCAACGAACTGGTCGCGCTCTTTGACGCCGGCAAGTTCGACATCGCGCACCTGTTCTATTCCAAGTTCAAGAGCGCGCTGGCCCAGGATCCCACCCAGCAGCAGATCATCCCCGTCCCCGCCCCCAAGGCGGTCGCCGAAACCGGCTCGACGGTGGAATACGAGCCCGAGGAAGAAGAAATCCTCAGCGCGCTACTGCCGCGTTACCTGAAGACCCAGATCTTCGGCGCGCTGCTTGAGAACGCCGCTTCGGAACAGGGCGCCTCGATGACCGCGATGGACAACGCGACGCGCAACGCGGGCGAGCTGATCAACAAGCTGACGATCCAGTACAACCGCAGCCGCCAGGCCGCGATCACCACCGAACTCATTGAAATCATCGCCGGCGCTGAAGCGCTCTAAGGCATAGCAGGCAAGGAAACGACCATGGCCACCGCAGCCAAGACCACCACCCGCAAGAAGGCCGCCCCCAAGGCTGCCGCTGCCTCCGCCGCGACCGGCAAGATCAGCCAGGTCATCGGCGCCGTCGTCGACGTGACCTTCGAAGGCGAACTGCCCTCGATCCTTTCGGCGCTCGAAACCGACAACAACGGCAACCGCCTGGTTCTCGAAGTGGCGCAGCACCTGGGTGAAAACACCGTGCGCACCATCGCGATGGACTCGACCGATGGCCTGACCCGCGGTCAGCCGGTTGCGGATACCGGCGCGCAGATCTCGGTTCCGGTTGGTCCCAAGACCCTTGGCCGCATCATGAACGTCGTCGGCGATCCGATCGACGAACGTGGCCCGGTTGGCGCTGAACAGACCGCGCCGATCCACGCCAAGGCTCCGGAATTCATCGAACAGTCGACCGAAGCCGCGATCCTGGTCACCGGGATCAAGGTCATCGACCTTCTCGCCCCCTACGCCAAGGGCGGCAAGATCGGTCTGTTCGGCGGTGCGGGCGTCGGCAAGACCGTGCTCATCCAGGAACTGATCAACAACATCGCCAAGGGCCACGGCGGCGTGTCGGTGTTCGCGGGCGTGGGTGAACGCACCCGCGAAGGTAACGACCTGTACCACGAATTCCTCGACGCCGGCGTTATCGCCAAGGACGCCGATGGCAACGCCACCCCCGATGGTTCGAAGGTGGCGCTCGTGTTCGGCCAGATGAACGAACCACCGGGCGCCCGCGCCCGCGTCGCGCTCTCGGGCCTGACCATGGCCGAATACTTCCGCGACCAGGAAGGCCAGGACGTGCTGTTCTTCGTCGACAACATCTTCCGCTTCACCCAGGCGGGTTCGGAAGTGTCGGCTCTGCTCGGCCGTATTCCTTCGGCGGTGGGCTACCAGCCGACCCTCGCGACCGACATGGGCGCGCTGCAGGAACGCATCACCTCGACCACCAAGGGCTCGATCACCTCGGTGCAGGCGATTTACGTGCCGGCGGACGATCTTACCGACCCTGCGCCGGCCACCTCGTTCGCTCACCTTGACGCGACGACCACGCTGAACCGCGCGATTTCGGAACTGGGCATCTACCCGGCCGTTGACCCGCTCGACTCGACCAGCCGCGTGCTGAGCCCGGCCGTTGTCGGCCAGGAACACTACGACGTGGCCCGCCGCGTTCAGGAAACGCTGCAGAAGTACAAGTCGCTGCAGGACATCATCGCCATTCTCGGCATGGACGAGCTTTCGGAAGAAGATAAGCTCACCGTGGCCCGCGCGCGCAAGATCCAGCGCTTCCTGTCGCAGCCGTTCCACGTCGCCGAAGTCTTCACCAACATCCCGGGCAAGTTCGTCCAGGTCGAAGACACCGTGCGTTCGTTCAAGGCTGTGGTGGACGGTGAATACGATCACCTCCCCGAAGCTGCGTTCTACATGGTTGGCGGCATCGACGAAGCCGTTGCCAAGGCCAAGAAGCTGGCCGAAGAGGCGTAATAGATCATGGCTCTCCACTTCGAACTCGTCACGCCGGCACGGCTCGTGCGGTCCGAGGATGTCCACATGGTGGTCGTCCCCGGCACCGAGGGCGAGTTCGGCGTGCTGGAGGGCCACGCGCCCTTCATGTCGACCGTCCGTGACGGCGCCCTGAAGATCTACAAGACCAACGGCGCTGCCCCGGAAGAAATCCTCGTTCAGGGCGGCTTTGCCGAAGTGGGCGAAAACGGGCTGACCGTGCTGGCAGAGCACGTCGAAGGCTAAGGTTTTCGGTCAGACCGGAACCCAGAAGGGCGGCCCCACGGGCCGCCCTTTTCGTTTGCGCGGTGGCTGGCGGCACCAACGCTTTGTCGCACGATGCGCTCCAACTGCCTGAGCGATCAGCGATCTGGCGCGGCTGTTCATCTGGCAGCAAGGTCGATTTGGTTGAACCCCCGGGCGCCTGAGGGGGTGGGCTAGTGATCTTTTTTCAAGGAGTAGCCCCATGCGTCTTGCATCCCGTTTCACGTCCCTCGCCCTTAGCGCCGCCCTCGCGCTGCCGCTCGCCAGCCCCGCGCTCGCCCAGCAAGACCCGACCATCACCGTCAACGGCGAACAGCCCCCCGAAGTTGCCCCGCCGACCAAGGGCCCCGACATCAAGGGCATCATTTCCGCCCGCAGCGGCGACAAGCTGCAGGTGACCGCAGCCGATGGCACCAACACCGTCGTCACGTTCAACGCCGCCACCCAGATCAAGTCCGGCTCGGGCCTGTTCGGCGGCGGGCGCAGCAAGCTTGGGACCGAAGCCCTGCTCAACGGCCTGCCGGTGACGGTCAAGACGCTGCAATCGGGCAGCACGCTGATCGCCAGTCAGGTCACCTTCCGCGGCAATGACTTCAAGACCGCCTCGATGATCCGCAACGGCACGGCCCAGGGCTTTGCCGAACAGACCGCCGCCACCGAGGCGCTGCGCGGGCGGATGGGCGATATCGACAAGTACAACATCAAGAACACGACCAACGTCTATTTCGACACCGGCAAGGCCGCGCTGTCGGACAAGGCCAAGGCCGATCTCTGCGCCACGGCGACCAGCGCCGAGGCGACCGACAACGCGCTGATGCTGGTGGTTGGCTATACGGATTCGGTCGGGAGCGAGGATTACAACCAGACGCTCAGCGAAAAGCGCGCCGGCAGCGTGATCAACTATCTCCAGCAGGCCTGCCACTGGAAGCCCTACCGGATGCTGACCCCGACCGGGATGGCCGAAGCCGATCCGCTGGCCAGCAACGACACGCCCGAAGGCAAGGCCCAGAACCGCCGCGTGTCGGTCAACATCCTCGTCAGCAAGGGGCTCGACGGGCTGTAAGGCACACCAAGGGGCGGGGTTGGCTAGAGCCGCACCGCCCCTTCAACGCAGGTCACGCAGGATCCGCCAATGTGGATCTCGGCGCCCTCGATCCGTACGCTGACGTGGCCGTCGCGGCCCACTTGCCGGCCCTGGCTCGCGACATAGGCATCGCCCGCCCGCACCTGCCCGGCGGCCAGCCGAAACGCCGCAACCGCGCCATTGCCGCTGCCGCAGACCGGATCTTCGGCAATGCCATCGCCCGGCGCAAAGCTGCGCACCATCACCCGCCCGCCGTCTACGGCATAGAGCGTCGCCCCGGTCATCCCCCGGGGCACATAATAGGCCGCGAGCCGGGCTTCATCGTGGGTGAGGCTTTCCAGCGCGGAAATGTCCGTCAGTTCGGCCACCAGCCAGACCGGGCCGACATCGACTGCCTTGGCGCTGCCCTTCACTGCGGCGCCGATCCACGCCGTCGCCTCGGGATCGCTCAGCTCCTCCAGCGCGTAGCGCGGCAGCCGGAACGACAGCCCTTCCCCGCCGATGCTCAGCTCAACCAGCCCGACCGCGCATTGCTGCACCAGCCGCCCGCCGCGCGGCGCGGCCAGCCCGGCCTCGATCACCGCGTGGGCGGTGCCCAGCGTGGGGTGGCCGGCAAAGGGCAGTTCGGCGCGCGGAGTGAAGATCCGCACCCGGTAATCGGCCGCAGGATCGCTGGGCGGCAGGACAAAGGTCGTCTCGGACAGGTTGGTCCAGTTGGCGAAGGCCTGCATCTGCGCATCGGACAGCCCGTCGCCATCAAGCACGACGGCCACGGGGTTGCCCATCAAGGGCACGGCGGTGAACACATCGACCTGCCTGAAAGCGCGATTGCGGGGCATCAGGGGCGCTCCTTCTATTCGTCCTGCGGGGTCACGACCGGGCGGAAGTTCCAGCGCATCACCTCGCTGCCATCAAGCAGCGACATTTCGGCCATCAGCAGCTTGCCCTGCCGCCAATAGCGGATCCGCTGGGGATAGCGATTGGCCGGATTGGCAAATTCGATCGCCTCGGCGCTGATCAGCACCAGCGGAAATTCAGCCGCGGCTTGCCCCGGCGGCTGGGTGATCAGGCTGATCCGCCCATCGCCCTTCTGCTCGATCCGCAGCACGTCCCAGCCCTGCAACTGCGATCCGAACCCGCTGCGCGACAGGCCCAGCATCATTCCGCCGCGCGGATCGGTCCAGACCGTATCGGACCACGCCGCGCCGTCTTCCATCTGCCAGGTGCCCGCCATCCATTCGGGCAGGACGGGATGCGCCATGGTCTGCGCCGCGGCGGGCGCGGCCAGCATCAGCAGCAACGAGGCGATCAGCGGGCGCGCCATGTCAGTCGGTCATCCCCGGTTCCTTGACCCGCCCGGCGTGCCACAGGAACAGCCCCGCCCCGATGATCACCGCCGCCCCGGCCAGCGTCCACAGATCGGGATGCGACTGGAAGAACAGCCAGCCGGTAACTGCCGCGACCAGCATCTGCACATAGGTCATCGGCGCGACCGTCGCCGCCCCGGCGCGGGTGGTGCCAATATAGATCAGCCAGTGCGCGCAGCTGGCCGAACAGGCGACCACCGCGCAGCGCACGATCACGCTCAGGGGCGGCATATGCACGGCAAACCGCTCGATCCCGCTGTAGTGCAGTCCGATCGTCGCCGCGAGCAGCACCGGCGAGGCTGCTGCTGCGACATAGTATTGCATCGCCAGCCCCGAGGCCTTCCCCGCGACGAAGCGGTTGCCGATCATCAGCAGGCTCATCCCCAAGGCAGAGAGCAGCGGGAACAGCGCCGCCAGCCCGGATGACAGCAGATTGGGCCGCAGCACGATCAGCACGCCGACAAAGGCAATGAGCGAGGCGATCCAGGTTTCGCGGCGCGCCGGTTCGCCCAGCAGCAGCGCGGCGAGCAGCGCGGTGATCATCGGGCTGGTGAAGGTCAGCGCCGTGGCCGAGGCCAGCGGCATCACGAAAATCGCCGAGAAGAACCCGATCGAGGCCACGGCGACCGCCGCCCCGCGCCCGAACTGCGCCAGCGGCACCGGCATGGCGAACGCCGCGCGCCCTTCGCGCACCAGCAGCATCACCGCCAGCCCGCCCGCGCCGAAAACATAGCGCAGCGTGGCGATCGCCGTTGGCGCCCACTGCCCGGCCATCGATTTGACCACGGCATCGCCGCACGACAGCAGCGCAAAGCCGGCCAATGCATAGAGCAATCCCGAACGTTGGCTTTCGCCCATCACCTGTCTCGCTTTCGGATCGAACCCGCGCGCCGATCAGAAGGGAAAGCGCCGTGCCGGGAAGAGGATTTTAACCATACCACCCTAGTTATCCCGGCCATGATGCACAAACTCCAATCGGCCCCGGAATTGTGGATTACCGCGGCCATGCTGGCCATCACTGCCGCGCTTGGCTGGACCATCGGCGTGCCGATCAGCCTGCCGCAGGGCGACCGCGCGGCCTTTGTCGGGATCCACTATCTCTACCCCTTGATCGGGGTCGGCATCTGGGGATTGTTCGCGCTGTTTGGCCAGCGCCAGCGGCTTGCCTCAACCTTCCTGGTCGCGCTGCCGTGCTATGCGCTGATGCTGGTGTGCCACTTCAATCTCAAGCTGTGGCGCCCGCTGATCAATCCGGCCAACTGGGACGGGGTCTATTGGCAGATCGACCAGGCGCTGCACCCGCTGGTCGCGGCGTGTTTCCTGATCCGGCAGGCGATCGCGCCGATTGTGCCGCTGGGCAGCGATTTCTATATCACCGCCTTCATCACGATGTTCTACATCAGCTTCTGCTTCCATGCGTTGCGCAGCCCCGGCAGCTTTCGCGCGCTGTTTCTGGCCGCGCTGATCTTTCAGGGCGCGGGCGCGCTGGCCTATCTGGTCATGCCCGCGCTCGGCCCCTTCACGCTGCAACAGGGGCTCGAACCCGGACAGACCCAGGCCCAGCTCTCGATGCTCGGCTCCTACCGCGAACTCGTCGCCGGCGGGGCCGATTGGGTGCGCGCGAACGGCGGCACGCACATCACCGTCGGGCTGGCCGCGATGCCCTCGCTGCATACCGGCGGCTCGTTCCTGTTCCTGCTGTTTGCCTGGCGCCACGCGCGGCAACTGCTGCCGTTCTACCTGCCGCTGTTCGGCTTCATCGTGATCGATTCCGTGGCCTCGCGCTGGCACTATCTGGCCGATGTGCCGGTGGGGCTGGCGCTCGCCTGGGGCAGCGCCGCGCTGGCCGCGCGGATCACCCGGAGCGAGGGCGCAGCGCTTGATCCTGCCGCGCCCGCCCCGGCCATTCCGCAGCCCGCCTGACGGGTTAGGAAATCGTCAAAGTTTACACGCTATTCACCAATCAAGGGAAGTTCGTGGAAGCCATGAAATGGCATCATAACGGCTTCGTATCGAGGACGGACACACGATGAGCGCTTTTGGCCGACGCAGCGGCATGGGCAGCATGGCCCCGGGGGCACGGCCCCAGTTCGGCGTAGCCCGGCCCATGAAGGGCGGCATGGACGCGCAGAGCCCAGGCCTTGGCGGCGAACAGTTCCCGCCGATCCCCGGTGAAGAGCCCAGCCTGGGCGGGGGTCAGGATCCGGCCAAGGCCGATGCGATGACCCGTCTGGCGGACCGCGTCAACGGCGTGGTCGAAAGCTCCTATCAGGCCGAAGGCTTCGAAGCGTCGGTCCACAAGATCAAGGAACAGGTGCTGCCGCGCCTGCTCGAACGCGTCGATCCCGAAGCGGCCGCAACGCTGACCAAGGACGAATTGTCCGAGGAATTCCGCCCGATCATCATGGAAGTGCTGGCCGAACTGAAGGTCACGCTCAACCGGCGCGAACAGTTCGCGCTGGAAAAGGTGCTGATCGACGAACTGCTGGGCTTCGGGCCGCTCGAAGAGCTGCTGACCGATCCCGACGTGTCGGACATCATGGTCAACGGTCCCGATCAGACCTACATCGAAAAGAAGGGCAAGCTGCAGATTGCCCCGATCCGCTTTCGCGATGAAACCCACCTGTTCCAGATCGCCCAGCGCATCGTCAACCAGGTCGGCCGCCGCGTCGACCAGACCACCCCGCTGTGCGACGCCCGCCTCAAGGACGGCAGCCGCGTCAACGTGATTGTCCCGCCGCTCAGCCTGCGCGGCACGGCGATCTCGATTCGTAAATTCTCCGAAAAGCCGATCACGCTCGACATGCTGCGCGATTTCGGTTCGATGTCCGACAAGATGTGCACCGCGCTCAAGATCGCGGGGGCCTGCCGGATGAACATCGTGATTTCGGGCGGTACCGGCTCGGGCAAGACCACGATGCTCAACGCCATGTCGAAGATGATCGACCCGGGCGAGCGCGTGCTGACCATCGAAGACGCCGCCGAACTGCGCTTGCAGCAGCCGCACTGGCTGCCGCTTGAAACACGCCCGCCGAACCTTGAAGGTCAGGGCGCGATCACCATCGGCGATCTCGTCAAGAACGCCCTGCGTATGCGGCCTGACCGGATCATCCTGGGCGAAATTCGCGGCGCGGAGTGCTTCGATCTGCTCGCCGCGATGAACACCGGCCACGATGGCTCGATGTGTACGCTTCACGCCAACAACCCGCGCGAATGCCTGGGCCGTATGGAAAACATGATCCTGATGGGCGACATCAAGATCCCCAAGGAAGCCATCAGCCGCCAGATCGCGGAAAGCGTCGACCTGATCGTGCAGGTCAAGCGCCTGCGCGATGGCTCGCGCCGCACCACCGAAATCACCGAGGTGATCGGCATGGAAGGCGACGTGATCGTCACCCAGTCGCTGTTCAAGTTCGAATATCTCGACGAAACCGACGACGGCAAGATCATCGGCGAATTCCGCCCTTCGGGTCTGCGCCCCTATACGCTGGAAAAGGCCCGCCAGTTCGGGTTTGATCAGGCCTTCCTCGAAGCCTGCCTCTAACCCGTCAGGACTTGATCCAGCCGCGCGCCGCCGCTGCCAGCAGCAGCACGGCCGCGCAGCTGGTCCAGAACGCGAGGTCGCGCCACGGCATCAGCCCCACGGCATCGGGATTACTGCGGTTCATCCGCCGCCGATCGCCCAGCCATGCCCCCACGGCCAGTACCAGCGCGGCCAGCCCCGGCAGCAGGAACCACTGCACCCAATCCTGATCGAGCCAGTCGGCAATCGGGCCTTGTAGAAGCATGCCGCCGCGCTAAGGCGAAATGATGCCGCCTGTCCAGCGTCCGCTCCTTGCCCTTGGCCTGCGCCTGCTGGCGACGATGGTGCTGTCGACGCTGGTGATGGTCATCAAGGTTACCACGCAAAGCGGCGTGGCCTTTGCCGAAGTGCTGTTCTGGCGTCAGGTGCCGACGGTATTCCTGATCCTCGGCTGGCTGGCGCTGAAAGGCGAGGTAGGCCGTCTCAAGACCACGCGCCTGCCGGTTCATGCCCGGCGCGCGGTGCTCGGCATGACCGGCATGTTCTTCACCTTCGGCGCGCCCTTGCTGCTGCCGCTGGCCGAATCCACCACCTTTGGCTTCACCACCCCGATCTTCGCAGTGATCCTGTCGGTGCTGCTATTGCGCGAGGCGGTTGGCCCGGTGCGCTGGCTGGCCGTGGCGCTGGGCTTTGCCGGGGTGATCGTGATCGCTCAGCCCGGCCATGCCCACATCCCGCCGCTCGGCGCCGCAGTGGGCCTTGGCGCGGGCTTCATGGTCGCGCTGATCTCGATTCAGGTGCGTGATCTCGGGCGGACCGACGAATCGCTCTCGATCGTGTTCTGGTTTGCGGCGATTTCCTCACCGCTGCTGGCGCTCGCCCTGCCCTTCGTGATGACTCACCACACGCCGTGGCAGTGGTTCCTGCTGCTGACCGGCGGGGTGCTGGGCTGCATCGGCCAGATCCTGCTCACCGCATCGCTGCGCTATGGGCAGGTCGCCAGCGTGATCGTGATGGACTATTCCGCGCTGGTCTGGGCCACGCTCTATGGCTGGCTGATCTGGAGCGAAGTGCCCAGCGCCTCGACCTGGCTGGGCGCGCCGATCGTGATCGCGGCGGGCGCAGTGATCGCCTGGCGCGAACACCTCCACCACAAGAGCCTGTCCCCCGCTGCGGCCAGCAGTGGCGAATGAGCGGCGGCTCACCTTGCGTTAATCCCCGCTGGCCTACATCGTTGCCTCGATTTTCAACGAGGAGACATCCGATGGTCCGCAAGTTCATCCTCGCCCTCGCCGCCACGGGCATCGTCCTGTCGGCCGCGGCCTGCAACACGGTCAAGGGCGTGGGGCGCGATATCCAGTCGGTCGGCGAAGCCGGCGACCGCGCGATCCACTAATTCCGGCAGCAGCGCGCGGGCGCAGGGTTCAGCCCCGCCCCGTGCGCCGCGCCGCGCGTTCGCGCACCATCAGCCAGCTCAGCAAGCCGATCGGCCCGGCGAAGAACGTCGCCAGCAGGAACGGCGCCTGCCACACCCGGCCAAAGCCCTTGGCATCGGCATCGCGCGCGATCCACAGCCCGGTGAACAGGTCAAAGGCGAGGTAATGGGTCCAGCCGATCACTACCCCGCCATCGGACTGGAAGATCGCCCGCACCGCCGCGATCGAGCCGAACCCCGGCTGCCCGGCGCCCGGCTGGGTCACCGGATCAAGCCCGCCTGACAGCACGGCGGCAAAGCACACCGCATAGATCAGGCACAGCAGCGCGATCCCGAGAAACAGGATCGCGCTGTGGGTCAGCGGCCGGCGCGGGAACAGGATCAGCAGCACCCAGCCCAGCATGGCCAGGGTATTGGTGAAACCGAACAGTCCTGCCCACATGGCCTTGCCCCTTTTATCCCTGCGCCCGCCTTCCGCGTGAGGGCCTGGTCAGTCCCGCCAGGTCAACACCGGTTTGCGTGCGGCCAGCGTTTCATCCAGCCGGCGGCGCGGCGCAAGATGCGGCGCGCTCTTGAGCGCCTCATCGCCCGCCTTGGCGCGCTGCGCAAGGCTGCGCAAGCTGGCGATGAACCGATCGAGCCCGGCCTTGCTCTCCGTCTCGGTCGGTTCGACCAGCATGGCGCCGTGGACCACCAGCGGGAAATAGACCGTCATCGGGTGGACCCCTTCGTCGATCAGGCCCTTGGCGATGTCGAGCGTGGAAAAGCCCTCGGCCAGTCCGGCATCGCTGAACAGCGCCTCGTGCATGCACGGGCCAGAGGCCGCGAACGGCGCATCCAGATCGTGCTCAAGGCTGCGCAGCACGTAGTTGGCGTTGAGCACCGCGTCCTCGGCGACCTGGGCCAGCCCATCGGCGCCGTGGCTCAGGATATAGGCGAGCGCGCGGGTGAACATCCCCATCTGCCCGTGGAACGCCGCCATCCGTCCAAAGGTCTGCGGGTGATCGCTCGGCGCTTCCTCCTCCTCGATCAGCCGCACCCGGCCATCGGCCATGCGCTGGGCAAAGGGCAGCGGCGCAAACGGCGCGAGCGCGGCCGACAGCACCACCGGCCCCGAACCCGGCCCACCGCCGCCATGCGGGGTCGAAAAGGTCTTGTGCAGGTTGATGTGCATCGCATCGACGCCAAGATCGCCGGGGCGGACCTTACCGACGATGGCGTTGAAGTTCGCCCCGTCGCAATAGACGAAGGCCCCGGCGGCGTGGACCGCATCGGAAATCACCTTCATGTCGCGCTCGAACAGGCCGCAGGTGTTGGGATTGGTGATCATCACCGCCGCAACGTCCGGCCCCAGGCGCGCGGTCAGCGCCGCAAGATCGACCCGGCCATCGGCCGTCGCGGGGATGCTTTCCACCCGGTAGCCCGCAAACGCCGCCGTGGCGGGATTGGTGCCGTGGGCGCTTTCAGGCACCAGCACCACTTCGCGGGCATCGCCCTTGGCCTCATGGGCGGCGCGGATGCACAGCAGCCCGCACAGCTCGCCATGGGCGCCGGCCTTGGGGCTCATCGCCACGGCCTGCATCCCGGTCAGCGCGACCAGCCAGTCGGCCAGCTGGGCAATCACCTCAAGCGCGCCGGGCACGGTCTGCTGCGGGGCCAGCGGGTGAATGTCGGCAAAGCCGGGAAGCCGCGCGACCTTCTCGTTGAGGCGGGGATTGTGCTTCATGGTGCACGACCCCAGCGGAAAGGGCCCGAGATCGATCGCATAGTTCTGGCGCGACAGGCGGGTATAGTGCCGCACGGTTTCGGGTTCGGACAGGCCGGGCAGCGCCGGCGCCGCGCGGCGCAGGAACCGCTCAAGCCCGGGCATCGGCGGCAGTTCGGGGGCATCAAGATCGACCCCGCAAGTGCCCGGACGGCCCAGTTCGAAGATCAGCGGTTCTTCCAGCATCAGGCCGCGGTCGCCGCTGACGGTCGGGCTGGAGCCGGGTGCGGCATCGCCCATCGCGGGACGCCAGCCAGAGGGATTGTGCGCGTTCATGCCAGCACTCCTTCAAGCGCGAGAGCCAGGGCTTCGATGTCCTCGGCAGTGGTGGTTTCAGTGGTCGTGACCAGCAGCCCGTGGGCCAGGTCCGCCGCATCGGGATAGAGCCGACCGAGCGACACGCCGCCCAGCACCTGCCGGTCCGCCAGCGCCCGCACCACCTCGCGGGCATCGCCCGGCAGGATCACGGTGAACTCGTTGAAGTAGGCGCCATTCAGCACCTGCACCCCGGGCACACGGGCCAGCCGGGCGGCGGCCTGCTGCGCGCGGGCGTGGTTGGTCTGGGCCAGCCGGGCCAGCCCTTCACCGCCCAGCAGGGTCATGTGGATGCTGAACGCCAGCGCGCAAAGCCCGGCATTGGTGCAGATATTGCTGGTCGCCTTCTCGCGCCGGATATGCTGCTCGCGGGTCGAGAGGGTGAGCACGAACCCGCGCCGCCCTTCGGCATCCTGGGTCTGGCCGCACAGCCGCCCCGGCATCTGCCGCACGAACTTTTCCGAAGCCCCGAACAGGCCAAGGTACGGCCCGCCGAATTGCAGCCCGACGCCCAGCGACTGGCCTTCGCCAACCACGATGTCGGCGCCCAGATGGCCCGGCGCTTCGAGCAGCCCCAGCGCGACCGGCTCGGTCACCACCGCAACCAGCAGCGCGCCTGCGGCGTGGGCCGCCTCGGCAATCGCCGCCAGATCGGGAATGCGCCCCAAGATGTCGGGGTATTGCACCACCACGCAGGCGGTATCGCCGTCGATCGCGGCAATCAGCGCGCGATCATCGGGCTCGGCCTCAAGCACCGGGCGGCGAGTATCGAGCACGTCGCCGGTGAACTTCGCCATGGTCTGCGCGGTCGACACGTAGTGCGGATGCAGCCCACCCGAGAGCACCGCCTTGGTGCGGCGGGTCACGCGGCCGGCCATCGCGATCGCTTCCCAGCACGCGGTCGAGCCATCGTACATCGAGGCATTGGCGACATCGACGCCGAACAGCCGCGCCACCTGGGTCTGGAATTCGAACAGCACCTGCAAGGTGCCCTGCGCGATTTCCGGCTGGTAGGGAGTATAGGCGGTAAGGAACTCGCCGCGCTGGATCAGGTGATCGACGCTGGCGGGAACGTGGTGGCGATAGGCCCCCGCCCCGAGGAAGAACGGCACCGACCCGGCGCTGAGGTTCTTCCCCGCAAGCGCGGCCATATGCCGTTCCACCGCCATTTCGCTGGCATGGCCGGGCAGGCCCGCGATCGGCCCGGGCAGCCGGGCTGCGGCGGGAACGTCGGCGAACAGGTCATCGAGCGTGGCCGCGCCGATCACGCCCAGCATGTCGGCGCGTTCGGCCGGGGTCAGAGGCAGGTAACGCATCGCCTCACAGCCCCGCGACGTAGGCGTCATAGGCGGCGCGGTCCATCAGCCCGTCGAGTTCCGAGGGATCGGACAGGGTCAGGCGGAACAACCAGCCGCCGACTTCGGCATCGGTGTTGACCAGTTCGGGCTCGTCCGCGAGCGCAGCATTGGCCTCGGTCACGGTGCCGCTGACCGGGGCATAGACATCGGATGCCGCCTTGACGCTATCGACCACGCAGGGGGCATCGCCCTTGGCCACAGTGGCGCCCGCTTCGGGCAGTTCGACAAAGGTGATGTCGCCCAGCTGACCCTGCGCGTAGTCGGTGATGCCGACCGTGCCGAGGGTGCCGTCGATCTCGATCCATTCGTGGTCTTGGGTGAAATAACGCGACATGGGAAACTCCTCAGCGGTAATAGCGGTGGGGGACAAAGGGCATGGGCACGACGCGCGCCGGCAGGCGGCGGCCGCGCACTTCGATTTCAAGCGCGGTGCCGGGTTCGGCCTGCGCGGTGTCGACATAGGCCATGGCGATCGGGTGGCCGAGACTGGGTGAGAACCCGCCTGAAGTCAGCACGCCAACCGCCTTGTTTTCATGGAACACCTGCGCACCCTCGCGCGCGGCCTGCCGCCCTTCGAGGGCGAGGCCCACGCGGCGGCGCGGCGCGCCAGCGGCCAGTTCGGCCAGCACCCGCTGGGCGCCGGGAAAGCCGCCTTCGGCGCGGCGGCGCTTGTTGATCGCAAAGGCCAGATCGGCCTCGATCGGGCTGGTCTCAGGCGAAAGGTCATGGCCGTAGAGCGGGAGCCCGGCTTCGAGCCGCAGCGAATCCCGCGCGCCAAGGCCGATGGGCCGCACCTCGGCCTGCTGGCACAGCAGTTCGGCCACGGCGGGCGCGGCCTCAGCCGGAATGGCGATCTCGAACCCGTCCTCGCCGGTATAGCCCGAACGGCTGATCCAGGCCTCGACCCCGGCGAGCATGAAACGCCCGCCCTTCATGAAGGTCAGCGCCGACAGCGGCCATTCGCCGGTTACCACGCGCTCCAGCGCGGCAAAGGCCTTGGGCCCCTGCAAGGCCAGCAGGGCGGTATCTTCAAGGTGATTGAGCGTGATGTCATCGGGCAGCGCCTCGCGCAGGTGGCCGATATCGTCCCACTTGGTCGCGCCGTTGACGACCAGGTAGAACCCTTCGCGCCAGCGCGTGACCATCAGGTCATCAAGGATCCCGCCTTCATCATCGAGCAGCAGCGAATAGCGCGGGGCGAACGGCTTGAGGCTGGCAAGATCGATCGGCAGCACCGCTTCCAATGCGGCTTCTGCGCCTTCGCCCGAAATGAACAGCTGGCCCATGTGGCTGACATCGAACAGCCCGGCGTTTTCGCGGGTCCAGAGATGTTCGGCGATGATTCCGCCGCCTTCGCCATCGTACTGGACCGGCATCCAGTAGCCGGCAAATTCGACCATCCGGCCCTGACGCGCACGATGCCAGGCATCGAGCGGCAAGGTGAGCACTTTGGGCTCATCCGCGAGGGTTTCGTCGTTATGATCGTAAGTGTCGCTCACTAATTTCATTCCCGTGCAGTTGTGGCACCTTGCGGTGCCCCCTCTGTCACGGAAACCTGAGAGCTTTCCCCCGGTTACCCGAGGTTACCCCTTCGGCGGCCCTGCCGAATTCGGCATGAGCACTTTCCAGAGCGTCGCTATCGACCCACGCGGTCCTTTTGCCTGAGAGATTCCGGGGCGGTTGCTCCTTCGGCGCCGAGTGAACCGTCCTCAAGACGAATCACCCGAGCTCTCCCGCGCGATCAGCGACCCTGCCCGTCTGACCTTGGGCCGGCGCGAAGTCAACCAAGCGGCGGACTAATCCCCGGCGCGGCGGGTCGCGCGCAGGATCGCTTCGTGTTCG
>Ga0228701_1001454_pt1 | contig 16122 bp, 22 predicted proteins | sample McNCre117_Aug_MG_2_FD_178017 | JGI IMG/M metagenome (GOLD analysis project Ga0228701, IMG submission 178017) | Freshwater microbial communities from McNutts Creek, Athens, Georgia, United States - 11-17_Aug_MG | ecosystem: Environmental > Aquatic > Freshwater > Creek | place: USA: Georgia...
ATCGAGCAGGCAACCCAGGGGCGGGCGGGGCGGGCAACTGCAATCGAGGCTATTGTCGATCCGAGAGAAAAAGAATTATCAAAGCGCGAGTTAGCGGGGCGATTGACATCGGGAGAAGCTGAAAATCTAGCTAGGATTCGCCAGGAAAATCGGATGCGCGAGGAGACTCAGCGACGAGACCAGGCAGAGCGAGACGCACTTGCAGGGAAACTCCCCGCTAGTACCACAAAAAGATATATTCGAGGGGCTGAAACGCGATCGGCTTCGTTGCTAGAGGGTATCAAGCAAGCATCGACAACACCGCCAGAAGTACCTGAGTTGCCAAAATTGATTGCTCAAATGAATATGCAACGGAAACAGATCACGGCGGTCAAACCAGAGGTTAACCCGCTGATTAGGTTGCAGGAGGAAAGCACTGGATACCAAAAAGAGATGCTGGGAGTGCTCAAACAGATTAACGGGCGGCCTGCTCCTGCACCCGTGACTCCGGTTGCCAATAATTTCAATATCAAGGCCGAGTCGGGGATTTCTGAGGCACAAGTGTTGGGGATGTTCGGTCAAGTCAGTCAGCAAGTAACTCAGATGTTGAAACGTTAAAACCGAGAGCAAGCGAATCGCCAAATCTCTGCCGCCACCGTATTCTTTCCGGGTGCGGTGGGGATTCTATCTGAGCTAGCCACTGGAATTTGTCGAGTCGCAAAACCTTGGGCGTTCACTATCTCAACTCCCTGCAATGCTAGCGTCCCGTCGGGAGATATGGTGACAGTGCGAAAACTATTTTTCTTGACACCTGTATCAAATACTTGCAATTGAGACGTGAGATCAATGAAGATTTGATCACCAGTGTCGATCGTGGTCACTAGCGCCCATTGTTGTACGCCATGAACTTGGGCTGTTGCGACGGTGGCAAGGCTTAAGCGTCGGCATCTTTACCCGCTAGATAATTTGGTAACTTTGTCGGCTTGTATGCTTCCCGAAACCACTTCCTGAATTTTGGCAGTAACTCTTCAGGGTAGGCGTTCGCATCTATGGGTTTTGGCAAGTTGGGGTACTGGTGCGGGTAGCTGACTGTGATCTCGCTGGGGTTGATGTCTTGAGTTCGCAGGTAATTTGCCCAACACTTGCCAATTGAGATATCGGGAATGGCATTGTCGGGTAGCACGTAGCCAGCGGCTTCTAAATCTCCGACTAGGGTTATAGTCTCCTGAAATATGGAGAAGTACCCGGCCGGAACCTTGTTCTGAGACAAGAACAGCATCAGGCGCTGATACCAGTAGGGCGCTTGGCTTGATATCGGATTCCAGTTAAGCTGTTGTTGCATCCAAGTACGGATACCGACAGCACTCATAGCGTCATAAAATCGCTCGGCTTGTTCGGTGGTTCGGTTCGCTTTGAATGCGTAGTATTTGAGGATGATTGCGAGTGCAACGTCAGGAATGCCAGATACAAAAAACCCCGCAGGTTCAAAGCCTTTGTCGGTAAGGGTTTGAGCTAATTTAGAAGGATTTATCCCCGCAGCCGTTTTCAACGAATCACCAAGGGTTTTGTCGTTTATATCGGCAATTCGTGCAGCCCCTCGGATGGAAACAAAAGCTTTTCCGTCAGCGCCAATTCGGAACTCGTTGCGAATTTCGTCTGGAATGCGTACAATATTGTTAGTCATGTTACTTGTGGAGTAAGTAATTTGGCTTTACAAACCGATCGCATTTCGGGCGATCGGTTTGTCGTATCTACCTATTCTACCACTTATGTACTACACCTGATCACGCAATACCAGGAATACAAGGCTCAGAAAACCCCGCAAGTTCAGGTGGTTCACATGTCGTGAGTGCCGACCAAATGAGTTCTGATAACTTCAATTCGTGAATGATGCAAAAACTGATTAACGTCGTTCACAAAACCTTTCTCCTGCAATAAATTCAAACCTAATCTTGTAATTTGCTCATCCGTAAGGTCTGCTGCTACCGGAACTTCTGCGTAAGTCGTCCCTTTCCACGACTCTTTGTGTATTGCTCGCACTCGATCGTCTGTTGTACTTGCTTTGATTTGAAATGTCATCGCTTTGCCCTTATTGTGAATTTTCTTATTGTCGGTCAACAGACTAATGTTGATGGCTCATTTTTGGCTCATTTTTGGCTCACCTTTGTTTGGCGCTCGTATTCTATAGCTGACTCTCTGCAACTAATTTCTGCACCAAAGTCTTCATATGTTCGATCGCATCCAAGTCCGCCTGCGAAAACTCAACAATAGAAAAGTCTTCAATTAGTTTTGCCCTGTGCTCGGCCGCCAACCCCTTAATCAACCTTTGGACAGTTTGACCGTGCGACTCGCCAGGGACACCCTGCCGCTCGATCCATTCATATAGTGGCGTGTTTGCTCGAAAGGATATCAGGTGGGATTTATTTTGCGATTGGGTCATAATTCAAACCTTGCTACGTGGTAATTACGATGATAACATAGTTGTATACAAATTTACCCAAGGTCGAGAATAACAAGCTGAACCGGGCGAACCCTTATTGAGCAAGCGTTCCACGATTCTTTAAAATTAATTTAAAAAAAGTGTTGACAAATCCGGGATAACCGTGTAACGTAGTAAACATAAGGCGAAACGGAAACAACGCAACCCGCATCGCACTCACTTCACGCAGAAAGCAAAAACAATGAAAAAGTCCTTGAAAAAGTTCCTCCCTTCTCTAATTGCGGTCAAGCGCATCACCTCTACAGTCCCCGCTACAGCCTTTAACCACGCCGACTTAGAGGCAGCCGCTCGCACCAGTCTTGAACTTGGTGGATTCATCCAACCTCCGATCGTCCGCCGAACCGGTACAGAGTTAGAGCTAACTTACGAAGTCATCTCAGGACACTTCCAATACCACGCCGCCTGTATCGCTTGTGAAATTGACTATTTAGCTGGTGATACTGTTGTCGCTTATATCATGGAACCGGAAACAGAAGCGACTATCATCCAGCAACTTGCGGTCATTCCATGCAACACTCCGGTAGAGTCTACGCCTGAGCCGATCGCCCCAGAGGTTGCGACGCTCACTCCAGAGGTTGAAGCGACCACTTTGCCTGCACCAATCACCCAAGAAATTGACTCTAAGCCCGTTACTAAGCCTGCCGTTAAAAAGGCTGCTTCCGCCCCTTATCTTTCCCTCAGTTTTCACAAGATGAGCCTCAATCAGTTGAAAGAGTGGGCCAAAAAGAACGGCGTCAAATTGCAGGGTGACAAACGCAAAAAAGAAACGTACCTTAACGTCCTCATCGCCGCCTAGATTCACCCGCCCATCATCTGATTTTCACTTCACTACACACCACAGAAAACAACCATGCAATTATTAACCGTCAAATTCAATCAAATCGCTACAGCAATCGAAACGACCAACGCCCAAATTGCAGCCCTACAAGTCAAGCTTTCTGAATTACAAGAGCATCAGCAACAGCTACTCTCAGTCGAACAGGCTTGTCAGTCTGCACTTGCCCAAGTCGGAGTCGCACTCTCAATGCTGAACCACGTTGACCCCGCTGAAATCCCCACATTTAAGGCTGCTGTTGAAGCCCAATTCAGAACCGACGCGATCGCATTCTTAGAACCCGCAGCCCCCACGCCAGCAGAAACAGTCGAGCCGGAACCCACAGCACCCACAGCGCCGGAAACCACGCCAGAGACTGAGCCGGAAGCCACAGTACCCACAGCGCCGGAAACCACGCCAGAGACTGAGACTGAGCCAGCTATTGATGTCGAAGTCACCACCGACGCGCCGATTGCTACAACGCCGATCACCACAACGCCAGAGACAGCAACAGACATTGAGGCAACAACAGACATCGAGGGACTGCTTAATAAAATGTCAATCCAGAACATCCGCAAGCTTGCATCGGCGAAGGGTGTCGATACAAAAGGGACGCGAGCAAACATCGCAGCGAGGTTAAAGGCGCTCGTCACAGAGTCCGATATCTGGAATGCCACTACATAACGTAGAAGCGATTCCAGTCAACAAAACAGTGGAAATCATTCCACTGTTTTTAAGTAAATACAAAAAGGAGAACTGAATTCTATGTCGTCTTCTCAATACATAAAATCTGATTGGTGTTACCAATGTGTCGGGCGAACAGGTCTCCGCAGATTCAGGGAATTATCGGCTTACGGTATTTGCTCAGCCTGTGAGACATTCTTGAAAAAGACTAATCCTTTATTGTTGACTCAACTTGCTCCTGATTTATTGCCAGTTGTAGAATCTCGACGCATCCATAATTCATGCACAAAAAGCGCTGAGAGTGTCAAAAAGTACGCTCAACGCCAATTACTTTTTGAGCAGCAAGAAATAGAATTGATTGCTGTATTTAACCAGATACAGCAAGAGAATAAAGGGATTTGGTGGCGAAAAGAAGCCGCCAGCCGCCTAGGGTGGAGTGATTCACTTTTAAAGGAAGTAATCAAGCGGGTGAGGCGGCATAAAGAGCTAAAGCCTACCCCAATGACCGAGGTAGTTCTAAAGTTTGTCACGGAGGACTACCAGTCGGCCCGACAAATTCTGGCAGAATTGCCGACAGCAAAGATTGACTGGGTTCACATAAGTCTAGAACGACTAGCAAAAGAAGGTCGTATCACAAGGCTCTACAACAGACCATACGAAACCAAGTATAAACTTTTGAAGACTAAGACGGACTAGACGATCGCATCTAAATCCTTGGTCACAAACCGAACCGAGTAAGGCTCGGTATAGTAACGAACAATTGGCGTTGGAACCTCAACTGCTTGCCCGTTGGCGCTGGCGGCAACGGTAGGGCAAAGGAGTTGTCCATTTGAGATTACGCCGGACACGGGTTGCAGGTAAAGAATGCCACGCTTGCGAGTAACACCCGTTGCATAGTCCTTGATCGGGTCAAATCCGATCGCGTCATCAACCCAGATGGTTTGGACTTGTCCAACAATCGCCCGTTGCCTGAGCGCAACCTCCCACAAGAGAAACCGAATCTCTGCGCGTTGATCTTGAATTTCAATCTCAAATCCTTGGGTGCGGACAATTGACGTTTCATACCAAACGGAGCTAAAAGCGTCGGTAATCTTCCCCCACTCCTCATTGATTAGCTTGTACTGTTGCGGGCGCGATCGGATAGTTAGATTGCCCGCAGCGTTAAACATGGAGGATAAAAGCTGACCTTCTGCGTTGCGAGATTCAAGTTGTTGCAGGTATTTAGCACGAAGGTCAGCAGGCGTTTCAAAAGTAATTGTCCGTGGGAACATTATTTGTACTTGCCTTCAATTAAAACTTCAGCCGTGGTAGCGTCGATCGAACCTGCAGAGGGCATTTGAAAATTAAATGCAAAATTCTCAAATGCCCTCTGGGTAACAGGGCCCCAAATTCCATCAGGAATACCCGGCTGAAATTGTGGAAACCGTGACAGGCAAATCTGAATTTGCTTAACCAGCCCTATGTCTTTTTTGATATCAGCCAGCGATATCACCAACTTGCGCTCGTAAATATCCTGAAGTCTCAGCCCTCCAAGTTCACCGGGTTTCCAGACGCGCTTATCCTCTGACGGGCCATCAAAGAAGTGAATCCAAAGTTGACCATCGCCGTCAGGACCGCACAATTCACTCATCATCCCATAGGAATAAGTCAAACCCTTACCCGACGCGCTTGTGTCGTAACCACTAGACCACCACTCACCCCAGGGATCATTGACAACCCATCCATTTTCGTCGTAGCCAGTTATAGTAATAATATGCCCTGACGCGGTAAACCAGCCGTGAACTACACAGGGCTTGCCAGAGTCTAAATGAGCCTTTACCTGCTTCCACGTTGAATGAGCGCTAAACCGGGGGCGGTATCCGTGCCGTTGAGCCAAAACCTCTAAGTCGCCGGGGGAGTGTCGGGATAACCCATTGTCAAGGCAGTATCTAGTTAAATAATCCTCAAGCTGCTCTCCGGTTTCCCTCAGTACAGGTTCACCAAAAAACGCCATGCACATTGCGATCGATGTTACATTGCACGTCCCGCCGGGTGCAATTTGATTATCGCGTTGCGACAGATAGGGTACTTTTAGTTCAACAATTGTCATATTTATTCTTATTTGCCATTTAAGTTCTTGATTAATTATAATGGAAGAGTGTTTCAAATGGTTGTTGAAGTCAAAGAAATTCTTGAATTAGTGTTCGTATTAGGAAGTTTATTGATATCGGTAGGCTCTGTAGCCGTGAATTACTCGACTTGGCAAGCTAAGGGGGCAATAGCAGACATCCAATCGAACGTATCTGAGATCCAACGGGATATTATCGCGACACAGCAAGATTTAGTTCAAAAACAGCAAGAAATGGCTAAATCTCAACAAAGTTTCTTGCGTCATTATCAGGTTTTTACCAGAAAAGTTGCACAAAATAGTAATCACAATTTAGTTGCAATTGGTACAATTCAACAACAGATAAATGACGTTCAACGGTTTTTAGCCAAAAACCATAATTTCATAATTAAACAGGATTTTCCAGAAGACTCTATTCCGAAGCACACAGATTCTACTCCCTGACTTTACGTTATTATGAAACCTGAAAATATTTATGCTTTATCCGAACTTATCAGATCCTCAACTCCTTACGGACTTATCATAGCAAGCTTAATGATTGTACTATCCGCTATCAGCAATAGCGACAAATTAGTGGGCGATCGCTTTGCCTACGTCTTAGGTGTGGCTACAGGGCTTGCATCCGCTGCCGCTGGATGTTACGGCCCTCAACAGGGACAACAGGCTCAGACCAAAGTTGACCACGCGGATCAGGTGGATATCGATCAATCCAAGCAATAAAAATAAGCTCTAGTTCTTGCCAAAAAAAGTGACTTACAAGCTGATAACTTGTAAGTCACTTTTTGGTATTCGTTGCCTACATTACTTTGATAGCGATCGCGTGCCATTCGTCAAAACTTTTCGCTTTTCGTGTTCGTCTCCTGAAAGAAGCTTGCCTAAATACAAGCGGTTCTCCGACCTTGCCGTGGCCTAGACTATTTGGCTGTAGGCGGCAGTCCCGAACCGGGGCACCTACTAGGAAACGCACCTTCATGTTGCGCGTACTGGTGTTTCACAGCGAGTCCTTTACTGGAAATCTTTGTTACGTTTCCACAAAACTGACATCGACTTTCATGTGTTGCAGTTTTGCGAGGCTCTGATTTTTTAGGCTGAATTGCGCGTTTCACAAGGTCAACGTCTGACTGATGAAGAATCCTTTTAGTTAGCCTGTCTTTTTTCCACGGCTTGCCACCTACTAAATCTGTAGGGGCGGGTCTCAATTCGCACATATAGCTCACAAATCCGTTTTGCTTGCGTACATCTAAAATCTCCCAAACCATCGGCGCTGTGTAAAATGAACGCCTTACGTCTGTCACCAAATCACCAACTCCAAATTCGATCTTTTCATTGCCGATCGGACACGGTGGTAACTCAATATATGGCGCAGAAAACTTGATATAGAGGCTGTTGCGTTCACTAAGAGCCTGAATCAGGTTTTCTTCGTACTGGAATAGATCAATGTCGTTGGGGCTGCGTTTTTTCATTTGATTCGTTTTCGTTTTCCAAGGTATGTCCTATAGTAGCCTGTCTACATTAATATTGTCAACCTCTAAATCAAAATTCTTTTCTTGCAACTTTGCACTACTTGTCGCCGAGAAAAATTTGTCGCAATGTTTGTGGTAGCGGCAGTCGAGCATCATCTTTTGCTTTTGCTCGACACCGCTGAGCGCTCAACCGCTTAGCCTCGCGCCGTCTCTCCCGTTGCTCTGCCGACATCATATCAGCACACTTGCGAGTAGTGGCGCGTCCTTTTTTGGATTTCCGATACCTAGCTTGTCGCTCTCTGGCGGCAGCAGTTTTCTCGTACTTGGCTTGTGCCAGTTTCAACTTGTCGTTCATTAAGCCTCCTGATGTGTACAAGCCTTACCCAGTCAAGGGCAAGGCAGAATATTGACTGCTAAATGGCGGGTTAATCTTCGTCACTCTGTCGTAGTAAAACGATCAGGCGGTTACTGCAATCTTTCTCGCTGTACGTTGTTTTTTAACTGCCGTGACTGTAGTTTTGACTGCCGACTGTTCTTTTAGTCTTTCTTTCTCTACGGTCTCTTGGCGATGAGCCATTTTCCAGCCCGCTTCCCGCGCTTCTTCTTCTGTCTTGTAAACGTAAGATGCAATATTGACAACGCCTCTGCCATTAGCCGTTGTGACAATTAAATGGTTCTCATCACAGAGGTAGCTAAACTTTCCAACTTTGAAGTCAACTGTTGTATTGTTGTCTACTTCCGTTATCAAGCCGTGCTGAGTAACCTGCGTTGAAGTTACCAAAACTTTGCTAGCAGGTATTTTCTTAGCCTGCTTTTCTATTTTTGGCACCGCACCACAGCGCTTCAGCATTTTTTTAACTTCCTGAATATTAGTGGCGCACTTGAGTGTAGGAAGTAAAGCTTTGAGGTTAGGCGCGTCCCAGCCTATTTCTGATATTACTCTCCATTCTTTGCGAGAAACTTCTTCTGGAGTAAGCGAGGTTTTAGTTTGAGTTTTCATTTTAGCTTTTGTGTTTTTCTTGGTATACCTTATAGTAGCCTATCCACACTACCTTGTCAATCCCTAAACCGAAATTCTTTTCCGATCGCGCCAAACCTCATTGAACATCAGTGACTGAACATCAAGCAAAACCGCCAGACCCTATATCCTGAGAGGTTTTGGCTTGTAAAATCATCCGACTAACCCACCTGACACTACAATAGAATCAAGCCAAAAGTCTGACAATCTGACCAAAACCCTGCAACTCAAGAGGGAAACGACGCGGGTAGTTTTAACTACCGTGAATCTCTTTATGGGCAAAGCTTTGTTAATTAGACGTCAACTTATCCAGTCAAGCGACCTCTTCCCGGTCAGCCTTGAGGAAGCTTGGGAATGGCTGGGGTATTCTCGCAAGGATTCAGCAAAGCGGGCCTTGCTTAATGCGGGTTTTATTGAAGATCAAGACTTTCACATCAGTGTGGAGCCGACAACCACGGGTATTTCAGCCATTGTCAATGAAAAAGTTTTGTTGACTATTGAGTGCTTCAAGATGTGGGCAATGATGGACGGGGCTTTAGACCCAGCTTTTTGGTAAAAATTCGTAGGCAAATCAGAATGAAAAAACACGAAATCAAACTCATGTTTGTAGAGTCTGACAAAGAATTAATTAGCGAATCTTGTCGCTGTGAGTTCTGTGGCAACAGAATCAGATTCTATCGGCACAAGCGATGGATTGGCGGTAGTGACGGCGATTATCTCGTACAAAATGCAGACGGCAGCCATCATTACCCGTGTAACAGACCAAGAGGATGGTCAAAGTTTGGGAGTAAAGACATCCCGGACGGGTGGGAATATCGCGACTCTGATGATGATGACGATCGGGCGTGTTTCACTCAGAAGAAATACACTCGCTTTGACAAGTAAATGAGTTGAACTAACCCAATAGTTCGTGATACAATTAATCCTGTAAATATGCAGAGACACATTCCTAAGAGAAATCTTAGGTTTTTTTATTGGCAATTACTTCCTTGACACCCTTTAACTGCAACTAAGATTTCAGCTTACCGATCGCACCTAAGCAATTTAATTGATTGCATGATACAATTATTGCAAGCTGAAAGGGCGAGGTGAACCGCCCTACGACATCACCGGAGGCATTCTAGGAATCGGTCGATCGGTATTAATCCCTGCGACTAGCGAGACCTGGTGTGGCGTTGCTGAACGTGCCGAGCAACTAGGTCATCCAGTCGGGGAAGTGGCCAAAAAGTGCAGCCAGCTAGGTAAGTAGGTGTCGCGTGGCGGATTGTCCAAGAAGCAAGAAGTGAGGCTTTGTAACGGCACACAGCGGTCGGTCAACCTCTATCTATTTAGCGACGACTTGGACTCTCGGATTAACAGCTTTTTTGGGATATCTTAAGCTCTGTTGATTTAACGGTAAAGCCCGTAACTGTTCCGGGTTTTACTGTTCACAACGAAGCCCGATCACCCACCAATCTACTCTTAACTTGTCACGCCCACGTTAGTATGAATTTCCGCCTTCCCCCACTTTTTACCACTATACTTCCTTGCCATGTTTTGCGAATTTCTGATGCTATTAACTGAATTTCTATATATAATTTTTTTGCAAGTTGACGGTACCTGGCATCTGTCAAGTGCAAGCCAAAAATCTCTCCCAATGTAGAGTCTAAAATCAAGCTTTCGGTGTCAATAGGATCGATCGTTGAAGTAAAATCGGTTGTTCCTATTGCTTCGTTTAAGATCCCAGTAATTTCCCTTGGTTTGATTACCTGTGAGGACTGAACAGATTTCGTTTCGTCCCAAAAAAACAATTTGATTGTTGGCACTTGTGGCACGGCGTTAATTGGCACTCGTATTGAAATTTTTAACGTGCCATACTGCTCCATCTCCAGTTCGCGGAGGTCGCTAACTTTGTTATTCACAAGAAAAATGATCAAATCTAAATTTGCCATAGGCTTTTAACTTGAAGTAATACTTCTGAAGCAATGTGGCTACAGTTTTGCAAACAAAGGTTATCTTGTGATATACTCTAATTGTACTTTTGTATAAGGTAAATCGCACATGGGTCTCAATTCAAGCTTGATCGTTTCGCTTGTAACCGCAGTAGATGGGGCAAGTGAATTCATTAAGGGACTTAAGTTGCGGGTAAAGGCGGCCCGCGACCTGGTTGTAGTCCGAGAGGTTACGATCGCAGAAAAAGACACAATTATAGCGGCTCGTGACACTACGATTGTAGAGCGGAACGCTCAAAACGCAGCACTCCTAACCCTGGCCGACGATCTTCGAGCTGAAGTGCTTGCACTAGGCGGTTCCTTGGCGACATCAGAAGCTGCCTACCAGGGGCTATTACGCCTGAAAGATATCGCCATTCAAGAAAGAATCGCCTCAGAGGCCGAAAGAGTTCTGGCGGTAGCCGCAGCTACGGCGCTGATCGCCGAAGCGAGAGCTTTAGAAGCAGCGGAAGCAGAAGAAGAGCGTCTGGACGCAATCGAGATCGGAAAACTGCAAGAAGCGATCGCAAGATTGGCTGCCGAAGCTACCGAAACTCCGTAAGGATTTCAATTGGTCTGCAAAATTCCGACCTGCAAAGTTTGATAGACCGCGTGAAGTTGCTGACTTCACGCGGTCTATTTGTTTAAAGCATCAGAAGAAATGGTATTCGCAAGGTCACGAAAATCATCAAGCGCTTTGTTGCCAAGAATTAAATTTATTAAAAAATCAGCAGCTTCTTCCAAGCTATCGAATGCTTCACTATTCTCCACCTCCCTATTGTCAATCGTGATATCTAGGTTCATCTTTACAATCCCAGCTAAAGCCCTGACCTTTTCTGGTGTCAACGCTTTAGGTTCGCACAAGATGCCCACCATTACCTTGACCCTTAAAAGAGAATTGTAAAGATTTATAACGACTAATTCCTCATTTTCAACCATACAAGCTTGTACTATATCGAACTACAATCAACACTTGAGACAGATATTGATTTTATTGATGTTATCAATTTTAACCGTTGTGTGCCAACCGGAAACGTTAATTACATTTAATCTTTAATTATTGATTCCGAATCATTGCTGGCGCTTTCCGATGTTGGCGGTAGGTATCCGAAGTGCGATCGAAGCTCCGCAGTTTCCCTTAAGATATACCTAATCTCGTCTTCGGTAAAAAACTTTTTATATTTAGCCCCGATCGCAGGTTCAATCTCTCGATCAATATCCTTATGCCACGGATGTCCAAGTCCTAGCACGATCGCCTGTACCTGGTAATTTTGCAACATTTCGGGGGCATAATCAACATCGGCAAAATCGCAGCATTGAGATAGAATCTTAACTTTGTCTTCCAGCAAATCTTCGTAGCGGACGAGTAGATGCTGTGAGTCGTTGCGAAAATAGTTATTAACTGAAGCTGAGGATTTCCAGCGCTCAGTACAAAATTGCAGACTCCATTCACCACCCCAAACCGCATTATTTGACGGGTCGGATGTCGCCTTTCGCATGGATGCGACTACATCCAATGGATTGCGAACGAGATGGATGAATTTTGCGTTAGGCAAATAATTCAAAATGTCTTGAATAAAGTAAACGTGTTCTGGCGTCTTTTCCAGCCAGATATTGTTGCCATCCTCCAATGTTAATCGGTCTAAGACTTCAACAAACCACTTGATTCGATCGCTCGTCGAAGATCCTTTGTAGATTTCTGACTCGTTGCACAAGTCAGGTCGGCAGATTTCTTTGTGGAAAAACTCGTGCAGGCGATCGGGTAGTCTTGACTTTAAGCGATTACTCCACAAATACTGAAAAAACTTAGTCTCAGGAAAACTGGTAATTTCGGGATGTGATGCTAGCAGGCTCTGTAGAATTGTGGTGCCACTGCGGGGAGCGCCGACCAGAAATATGCGCTTCATACTGATTTCAATCCCCAAGCTTTACCTCGAATTATTGAAGAAATACAGCTTCTAGAAACACCAAAAAGTGCGGCCACCGACTTCTGGGTGAAACCTTGATTCACGAGCGAACGAATTTCATTTACGTCCTCCTGTGTCAACTTTGCCCCAGGGTGTTTTTCGCCTTGGTTGTCCCTAGTTCTGCGGTTGTCGATCGAGTCGGACGGTTTGCTTACCATAGTATTGGCTCGTCGTCAACCGGAGCCGACACATTGACCTGCACAACTACTGGTTCGACAAAAGTTGAACAAGCCATGTTTGCCGCCAATATCTGCTGTCTTTTTGTTTGGCGTTTTGGAATGTTGACCGCGATCGCCTTAATGGATTTAATTGCTTCGCAAGCCTTAGCTCTAGCCGCTTTATTCTCGTCAGTCAGTGCGTAAGGATCTGTCGAATCCAGTGTCGCCGCCGTTGGCTCGGTCGCGACAATCTGTGGCGTCGGCCCTTCAGTACAATTCATGGCGTAGGTGGGTAAATTATTCAGCAATGCTTGCTCCTTCGGGATTCCTAGTTCAATCTGCCGCGTCGCGCTTTCGATGCAGCGCTCTAGTTGCAATTTTACCGCATTGGCGACTGCCGCAACCACTGGAAGGCGGCGTAACTGTCCAGCCGCACTTTTAGCTGCCTCTGTCGCCGTTGCACCAACTTTGCTGATGCAGTCTTGAGAAATCGCCTCTACAACAACTTGCTCAGGTACACCGCGCAACCGGAAACCAGGGGGAACCATACGGCTACCCAACTCTTCACCCGCGTTGAATTCATCCCACAGCATCGCCACAGAAGCCTCTGGAACTCTCGACTTGGACTCTCTCATTACCCAGTTGGCATACCCCTCTGGACTGTCGATATCAACCCGCTGGTAGCAATATGCCAAAAGTCTCTCAAAAAATAATTGTCGTTCAGCCGAACTGGACGGCACGGAACATTTCTCAACTCTTGAGGTTATCGGTTCTACTGTTGAGTCTACTTTTTTATCAACTTGGAGATTAAGATTGCCTTGGTCAACCTCTTGGTTTTCTTTCTCCAAATTAATTAAGATGGTCGCGCCCGCTTCTTCCGTGGGAGTTTCTCTTTGAAAGTCTTTCTCTGGAATACTGTATTGATATGATTTTTGGTCAGACGACAAATCGATCTGTTGGCTTTTGACAGATCGATGTGTTGAGAATTGACAAATCGAGATTTTCAATGGTTCCAGCAGCTCAGCTAGCTTTTCATTGTCAATAGTGTAGTATTTGCAATGATCCCATTTTCCGGCTCGGAACTGACGACTGATGACTAAACCAAGCTGTTCAAGTCTGGCAAATACACCCCTGATTTGATAGGCGGACAGGAAGGGGAAATTGCTCAGCCAGTCGATCGGCTTGCCGTGCTCCTGGGCCTGTTCTTGTTTCTCAGGGTCTGTGCAGGCGATCGGGTTCCGAATCCACTTCTGTCCATCTTTGACCGTTCCACTCATTGTGGGGCTTTCTACGCACCACTGAAGCTTGTTGAAAATTATGGACTCATAGAGACCGATCGCGACGGCTAACTCTTTTGAGAAAAATCCTAAGTCTGGTACGTTCATGCTGTTCACCATGTGGGGTTGTGAGTGAAACAACAGAAGAAAATTCTTACTAAGAATTAATTTTGCGACACTTGGCATTATTTGCCGAAGGTGTGCTAGAATTAATCCAGATTGCGCTACAATCTTTAATCTCGCTTCCCGTTATTTCGTTTTTAAAGAACCCACCCGTTTTAGTCACCGGGTGGGTTCTTGCTTGAGTATAGCACGGGTTTTGGGTATCTATTCCGATATTTCGCGATCGCCCATAGTTGCTAGATATTCTGCCACCCATTCGGCAAACAGTGCATTGCGATCGCTACCTTCTGGAATCAGGGCCCGTAATTCTCTGTTCAGCCCCTTGGGTAGCCAGACGTTGGCCTGCTCCTTTACTGCATCTGGGTGTACCGTTGATTTCCGGCCGCCGTTCCGACCTCGTGGCTTAGGAGCCTTGTCCTGTATGGTGTCTGTGCTTTTTGCCATTTATTTTGATTCTCCTATTGACAAATCTATTCTTAGATTGTACAATAGGAGAATCAAATAAACAAGGGGCTAAATCAATGGCTACACCAGCAGCCAATCTAAAACGAGAACTGACTCTGGCTTTCCCTCAAGTTAAATTTTCAGTCAAAACCAAACCCGCTGGCTTATATGTCTCTTGGGTTCTGGAGTTAGAGACGGCGGCGACGTTAGCCGCTGTCGCTAATATTAGTGACAAATATAATACCAATCAGAACTATGGGGGGAATTCAGACCCCTATTCCATTGGATCGTGGGTTAGCTTGAATCCAACACCAACTGCCGCAAGGAAAGATTGGGCCCTAGATAAGGCCCTTGAAAAGACAAAAAATTATACTTGGGTTAGCTACAACGAACAAGCAAGGCGCTTTGAAGGCGAGGATGGCAAGCAAGATACTAAGGCAACCAAAATATTGCATGATATCTTGTACAACACATCCGCAGCGTTGGAAACGTCAGTAATAGAAGTGGCTGAAACAATCCCAGTGGCAATACCAGAAATAGTAGCAATTACTGATTCCACAACAATCCTTGAAACATCAGAGACAATCGAAATATTGCCAGAACTCAAGGTTGATACTTATTCTGAAATGTATCGCCACGGCTACGATAATGCTGCAATTCAAATGGGGTACATCCCTGGCTTTAAGAGCAAGCAGGATGCTATTGATTACAGTGCAGGTGCTAAAGCAGGTTATACAGCCCGTGACGCAATTCGTGAGCACAACGCATCTGAAACATCAGTCAAAATCTCAATCAAGCCGTGTCCTTCCAAGCGTCTGCTAGTCGCTCTGCAACGCCAACTTGCGCGACTACAAGGCAAGCTTAAATTTTTTATCAAACGAGGCATCCGTAAAATTGTCGTCTCGATGGTGTTTGCAATTTGTAAGGTAGAAGATGCAATTTGTAAGGTAGAAGATGCAATTTGTAAGGCATCTTATGCCAAAGAAGATGTCGTGGTATCCAAAGCATTAACCAAAGCTCACACCCATACTCATTCAGAGTTGGCTTTGTACGTGCAATCTCAGGTCGAGAGTCAAGGACAAAAGTATTATTGCACTGATGAGTACAAGGAATTATTTCCACATATAAAGCGATTGTTACAAGAGGGGAAAGATCAAGGCTTATGGCGGCAGTCTGTAGTGGCATCGCAGGCTATGTTAGAAGCCGATTTAAAATGGGGCGATCGCGTTGAATGGCACAATATAGGATTGTTTAGTGTAGAGGTTTGTGAAGGCATCTTGATCAATAAGAAGGGGATTCCCTGGGTGCGGTTAGATGTCCCTATTGACGGGGAAAAAACCTGTAAATGGCACAAAGGTTTCACAAAATCAAAGTCTCAAAAGGAGGCTGTTAGCGATAAGTATGTCCAGTTACCTTTATTTGGGAGTTAGGTTGTGTACCAAAAAGCCCCCTGATTCTAGGGGCTCTTGTTTGTCAAACCTTAGCTAGTTTTCCGTACTTGTCCTGTAGATATTTGTTGAGATATTTCTCTTCATAAATACCCTCAAGCCAATCAGAAAAGATACCAAGTTCAGAGCTAGGATAACACGCGATCGCTACAGGTAGAGGGCAATGGGGG